>Ga0213870_1000077_pt1 | contig 46455 bp, 48 predicted proteins | sample WICALVC2017_Meta_FD_160119 | JGI IMG/M metagenome (GOLD analysis project Ga0213870, IMG submission 160119) | Freshwater microbial communities from subterranean cave lake in Wind Cave National Park, South Dakota, United States - WICALVC2017 | ecosystem: Environmental > Aquatic > Deep subsurface >...
GTATTGAAATCATTAGATAATTTTAAAATTTTTTAAGCATTTTTCGTCTTTTTTAGAGGATTTCAACAAAGTCACAAAGTTATTAAAATCGCACTTTTTCGACAGTCCTTTTAAGTTCTACTGCGACAACCAATCTGCGGCGCTATTGCAGGGACTGGTGCCGAATGACCTTTGTTCTGCCTAAAGATCCATCCAATTTTTTGCAATTCCACAGCTTACTTGAAAAGGAATTTTAAATTCTGGGATATGTTCCATTTGGATTTTAAGCTCATCTTTTACTTTTTCTGCATTTTCTTGCGGAACCTCTAAAACGAGCTCATCATGAACTTGTAAAATAAGTTTAGCGCCAAATTTTTCACAAGCTTTTTCTACTTTAATCATGGCTCGTTTCATGAGGTCTGCTGCCGTGCCTTGTACAGGTGTGTTCATCGCGATTCTTTCTGCACTGTTTCGGACGGCTGCATTTTTATTATCCAAATCTTTTATTTGTCTTTTTCGCCCAAAAAAAGTTTTTGCAAAATGCGTCTGATGCGCTTCTTTTAAACAATTTTCCATAAAACGTTTTACACCTACATAACGTGTAAAATATGTATCTATATATTTTTGTGCTTCTGCGCGTGAGATGTTAAGTTCTTGAGAAAGTCCAAACGCTGTTTTGCCATAAATCAATCCAAAATTAATAGCTTTTGCAGCAGCGCGCTGACTTTCTGTAACATGACTGGGCTCAACATTAAAAACTTCACAAGCTGTAGCCCTGTGAACATCCTCACCTTTTTCAAAAGCTTTTATCAATGCAGGGTCTTGACTTAGCGCTGCAACTACTCGTAGTTCTATTTGAGAGTAGTCTGCACCTACTAAAAGATGGCCCGGGGCTGCACTAAAAGCCTTGCGAATTTTTCTGCCTGATTCGGTTTTAATTGGAATGTTTTGTAAATTTGGATTAGATCCAGAAAGTCTTCCCGTTGCAGCAACAGCTTGATTAAAGCTAGCATGGACTCTGCCATCCTTTTCAATAAGGGTTGGTAACACATCCACGTAAGTATTTTTTAGTTTTGTAAATTCACGGTAGCTATGGATAAGTTTTGGAACAGGGTGCATGGGAGCGAGCTTTTCTAAAACAAACACATCGGTTGAGTAGCCTGTTTTTGTTTTTTGAATAACTGGTAAATTTAATTTTTCAAACAACACTTGAGAGAGCTGCTTTGGAGAATTTAAATTAAAAGTATAGCCTACGGTTTTAAAAATTTCTTTTTCAATTTTCTCTAACTCCTGCGAATATTCAGCAGAAAGAGTAGATAAAATTTCTATGTCTACAAATACTCCATTCCACTCCATGTGAGCTAGAATAGGTACAATAGGCATTTCAATTTTATCAAAAATATTTTCAAGGCTCTCACGTTTTAAATCTTCTTTAAAATGTTCGTAAAGTTTATAAGTAGACCATGCATCTAAACCAGAGTACTGTGCAGCTTTTTCTAGAGGTACTTCTGAAAAATCTATTTTTCCATCCAAGGTTTTTTCAAAATCTCCAATTTCAGTATTCAAATAGCGACGACTTAAAACATCCAGTCCATGCTTTTCTTCTGGCTCTAATAAATAATGGGCGAGCATCGTATCAAAGTATTGGGCGCTTAACTGAACTCCTCCTGCTAAAAAAACGGAGTAATCGTATTTTAAATTGTGTGCAACAAGAGTTTTTCCAGTAGAGATTTTTTTAAAATCTACCAGAACCTGTTTTACTGGGAGCTGGTTTTCTCCTTTATGTCTTAACGGGACGTAATAGATATCGCTTTCATCTACACATAAACTAAGACCTACAATTTCAAGTTCTGTAATTTTTTTTCCACGTGTCTCGGTATCAAAAACAATCACAGGTGAATGTGAAAATTTTTCTAATAATTTCTGCCATGAGCTTTCATCTTGAATTAGTTTTGTTTGAGGCAGTTCGTTTCCCACTGCAATAGTGTCTGTTGGCTTTAAGTCTTGTAGAGCTTGATCACCAAAACAACGTTTAACTAAAGAGTTAAACTCAAGTTCATAAAGAAGTAGTTTTAGATTATCGCTAAAAATATGAGGAGTTTTTAAGTGAGAGAGCTCAATTTTTTTACAGGCTGGAGAATTTGCATCCTGCAAATCCACAGAAACAGTTGCAAGTTTTTTAGAGAGTAGGGCGGACTGGGCGTGACTCTCCAAAAGATTTCTTTTTTTCCCTTCAGGCATCTGAGGGATAGCTTTTAAAATGTCTTCTATAGATCCATAAGTTTCAATGAGTTCAATAGCAGTTTTTGGACCAATGCCTGGCACACCTGGAATATTGTCAGAGCTATCTCCAGTTAAACCTAAAAAGTCAGTGACATATTGTGGACTAACACCCAACTTTTCTTTAACTCCATTTTCATCATAGGTAATTTCTTTCATCGTATCTAAAATACAAATCCGATCATTTACTAATTGCATGAGATCTTTGTCGCCACTGACGATAACCACTTCACACTCTGAAAAACATTTTGCTAAAGTGGCAATGAGGTCATCTGCCTCTAATCCAGGTTGAATAAGCTTTTGTATTTCAAAAGCATCAACAAGTTTTTCGATGTAAGGAAATTGCGGTAAAAGATCTTCTGGTGGAGCTCCACGGTTAGCTTTGTAATCAGGATACATTTTTTTTCTAAAAGTAGGTGCTGGGGTATCAAAGACACACGCAATATAATCTGGTTTTTGTTTTTCAAGTAGACCCAAAAGCATTGTTGTAAAGCCATATATGGCGTTAGTGGGCAATCCCTTTGAAGTAGAAAGCTTTTTTATCCCAAAGTAAGCACGAAAAATAAAAGAGCTCACATCAATTAAGAAAAGCTTTGGTTTGCTCTTGGTCATGTGGATGTGGTGCTAGCTTTTAATAAAGTAGCAAGTAGCGGTAACATGATTTCATGGTGTCCTGTAAAAGAATATCCGCGGCCACCATTCGTAGTCGGTCGTCCCACAACATTTACTCTAGCTCGGTAGTGCTGAATAAAGTCAAAATTTGCTGTCACAATTTGATCCACTTTATAGTTGAGATTTCGAACAAGGGTTAATGCTTTTAAAAAAATCTCTGGTAAAATTACTGCAGATCCAAAGTTAATGTACACACCCCCTTCCAAAGAAGATATTTGCTGAGCTATTTTTAAAAAATCTCGGTGGCTGCCCACTCCCAATGCTGCTGGGTCACATTTGGGATGCATGTGGATGATATCTGTACCAATTGCAACATGCACTGTTGCTGGAATTTTTTTTAAGTGGGCATGTGCTAAAATTGAAAACTGTTTATAAGCGTAACTGCTTTCAGCGATATGTTTTCCTAAAGCCTCACCCAGGCCAAGCCCTTGGGCAGTCCCTTTTGAAATCGCTTCATTTACAACTTCTCCTGTTTCTTTAGCCATCCCAAATTGGCCTTCGCCTATTACCGAATCCACATCCTCTGAAGTTTTACCTGCATAAGCTGTTTCAAAATCATGAATCAGTACCGATCCGTTAAATGCAAGTCCAGTTACAAAACCACAGTCCATTAAATCAATTAGTAGTGGCGCAAGTCCTGTTTTTAAAACATGTGATCCCATCCCCCAAATAATAGGTTTTTTTCTATCTTTTGCTTTTTTTACATCCAACACAAATTCCTTTAACTCTTTTGCAGCTAGGATTTGTGGAAAATGATTAAACCAGTCTTGAGTATTTCTGGCAGTAGACTCTGAAATAGGTTTTGCAAAATCTTTAACTTCTACTTTGCTAAACCGATCTTTTAAAGAATAAGTAGAAATTTTATTGAGGTCGAGCATGACATTATACTTTGTCGCATTCCCATTCCTCTCAGTCACGTTTACTTCCTGTAAACGTTCCGGCTGGGAATGCTCCGGTTTCAACATATTCTGGAGGAAGAAAAAAGCGATCCATCAGATCCACAAACAAATGAATAATAGTAATGTGAGTTTCTTGGATCATTGAAGAATGCAATCCTTTTGCAACATTTAAGTTTAAGTCGCTCAGAGTTTTTAATTTTCCACCATTTCCACCCGTAAAACTAATCACGCGCATACCGATTTCTTTAGCTGCTTCAACAGCCCTTAAAACATTTTTAGAGTTTCCACTGGTCGAAATTGCAATTGCAATATCTTCTTTTTTTCCTAAGGCTTTTACTTGGAACGCAAACACATCTTCAAAACTGTAGTCATTTCCTACTGCGGTGAGGCCACTTGTATCGGTTGTCAGCGCGATGGCTGGAAGTGGTTTGCGTCTTTCACAAAGCATTCTACCAATCATTTCTGCGGCCATGTGCTGCGCGTCGGCCGCACTACCTCCATTGCCAAAAATTAAAATTTTTCCACCATCTAGAACAGCTGAGGCCCCCCAACGTGCTGCTTGCACAAGTACACGAGTATGGGTATTGTAGAACTCGCGCTTTGCTTCAATACTTAGTTCTACAGAGAGAGTGACATGTTCTAATGGGGCATCTTCGCTATGCATTTGGACTTACAGTAGCAAAGGAAAAAACAAATAAAAAGGAGATTTTAATATGGCTTCGCAAAACATTGTAACCACAACAGACGCTACGTTTAAAAAAGATGTGCTCGATTCTGAGCAGCCTGTTTTAGTAGATTTTTGGGCTGAGTGGTGTGGGCCTTGTAGAGCCATTGCACCAACTATTGATGAGCTTGCCAGTGAGTATGAGGGGCGCCTTAAAGTCTGCAAAATGAATGTGGATGAAAATCAGAATACACCACTTCAGTTTCAAGTACGTGGTATCCCAACACTTCTTTTGTTTAAAAAAGGAGAGCTCGTCGAGCAGCTCGTCGGAGCCCACCCGAAAAGTTCTATTGTAACTGTAGTACAAAAAGTAATTTAATAATACCAAATCCAATACGAAGGTATTTGCCAATATAGCCGATGGCAGAAAAGTGGCGGATTAAAGAGCTATGAGCATTAAGCGACAAATCGTTGCACTTGGTGGCGGTGGATTTTTAATGGAGCCAGACAATCCCCTACTTGACAAATACATCTTGGCACTATCAGGAAAGGCAAGACCAAAGATTTGTTTTATTCCAACAGCAAGCGGTGATGCACAAGTTTGCATTGATCAGTTCTATACTTTTTTTAAAAAACAGAACTGTGAACCATCTTATTTGTCTTTATTTAAGGGCAGTACCTCCGAAATCGAGTCTTTCGTATTGGAGCAGGACATTCTTTATGTTGGTGGTGGAAATACAAGAAACTTGATTGCTCTTTGGAAGGAATGGCAGTTGGACCAAATGATTAGGAAGGCTTACGAACAAGGTGCTATCTTGAGCGGAATCAGTGCTGGGTCAATTTGCTGGTTTGAACAAGGAGTCACAGATTCTATTCCTGGTAAGTTGACAGCGCTCACTTGTCTTGGTTTTCTCACGGGAAGTAATTGCCCGCACTACGACGGTGAGAAGGAAAGAAGACCCTCTTACCAACGACTTTTGAAACAAGGTTTTATCAAAGAAGGAATTGCTGCTGAAGATGGAGTTGGACTCCATTTTGTGAATGAAGAACTTTTCAAAGTCATCTCATCACACCCCGACAAGAGCGCGTACCAATTGTTGTTGAAAAATGGGGAACCCGAAGAAAATGAGATGCGCTCTGAATATCTAGGTGGAAAAGATCTGTTGATTCGTCGTGCAGCACTCACTGATGCTAGAGCAATTCACGAGGCTCATATGAAATCTATTCGAGAGGTCTGTGGTCCTGATTACTCCCCTGAGGAAATTGCAGCGTGGGGTGGCAGAGACTTTAAAGAAGATGAGCGGCTACAAGCAATCAAAGATAATTTTGTTTGGGTAGTTGAAGACGATGGGAAAATTGAAGGATATGCCCACATGAATTTAGGAATGGGAGAAGCAAAAAATGAAGCCTATGTGTTTGGGCTTTACTTCACTCCAAAAGTAACGGGCAAGGGCTTGGGAAGCAGAATAATTGATCTCATGGATGAAGAGCTTCGTCAGACCAAAACAAAAATCGTTGCACTTGAATCTACGATTACTGCTCTCTCATTTTACAGGAAACATGGCTTTAAAGAAAAGGGGCCGCAGGTTACAGTGCTGGTCAATGGCATGCAAATTCGATGTCATCCAATGATCAAAATTCTTTGATGCAGGCGCTATGCACCCAAATCAAACTCAATCTTCTGGTTAAAATATCATAAGACAGAACACTTGACCAAACCTTGCGGCATGTTAACCTTTTATTAAAGAGTTTTTAATCGCACAAGTTTCCTAAATGGTACTTGCGCAGGGGGGAAGCAAATATGGACTCATCCAACATCGTAGGTGCAGTGATCTTGGCCTTTCAAAAAGGTGGGCCATTTATGTACCCGATAGCAATTACTATGGGGTTTACATTTGCATTTGTTTTAGAACGGTTTATACGGTTGTATTTTTCTTACAATGTTGGAAGCGCAGAATCGTTTATGTTTGAAGTTCAAAAATATATTTTATCAAACGATATCGATGGTGCCATTCGAGTTTGTAATGGCAGTGGAAAAGCTGCACTAGCGCGAGTGATTAAAGCAGGCTTACAGCGTGCAAGTCGGGATGACACGCAAATTCAAAACGCTATTGATGCAGCAAGTTTGGAAGTCATGCCAAAGTTAGAAAAGCGTTTAAATTATTTAGCGCTCATTGCAAACGTTGCAACTCTTTTAGGACTTTTAGGAACTATTACAGGATTAATTCATAGTTTTTCTGCAGTGTCTCTTGCAGATGCAGCTCAAAGGCAAGCCATCTTAGCTAATGGAATATCTGAGGCCATGAACTGTACAGCGTTTGGGTTGATTGTTGCGATCTCTACGATGGTTTTACATGCCGTGCTCTCCTCAAAAGCAACGAAACTCGTAGAAGAAATTGACGAATTTGGAGTAAAACTGCTCGATCTTTTATCTGCAAAAAAATACAAACATTCTGCAGAGAAAGTTTAAATGTTTAAACGACCCAGCATTCGTAAAAAAGAAAGAACCCGAGAAATTAATTTAAACCTTGTGCCTATTTTAGATGCACTGGTTACCTTAACAGCCTTTCTTTTATTTTCGAGTTCTTTTTTAGCGCTAGTAGTAATTGATTCACCTGTTCCGCTTGTGTCCTCTGCACAAGTTCAGCTAGAAAAAATAAAAGATAAACCATTGCAGCTTACAGTGCATATCCAAGAAAACCAGATTATCATATCGGACTGGAGCGGAAGTCGTGAGCACCATGTAATTCGCAATATACAAGATCCAACCACACAAGAGAGTCGCTACGATCTTGAAAAGTTCCACGTACTTTTAGTGGAAATTAAGCAGCGCTATCCTCATGAAACAAAGCTTATTTTAAAACCTATTTCAGGAGTAGCCTATGAAGTTTTGGTAGACATCATGGATGCAGCAAGAGAGTTGAGTAATACAGATCCACCGCTTTACCAAAAAACTGCTCAGGGCGAGCAAGTTCCTGAAACAAAACTTTTTCCAGAAATTATTTTTGGAAATATTATGACTTAATTACTAATCGAGGCAATCAAACTTCATGAGCATTTCAAGGGCGCGCAATATAATTAACCGTAGAAAAAGAAAAAAATTGAATGTGGAGTTGTTTTTGCAACTCACATCCATGATGGATATCCTCATTATTATTGTTGTGTTCATGTTAAAAAGTTACGCAACAAACTCTGTTGCTTTCGCAACTTTATCTGGGATTGAGCTGCCGCAATCCACCTCTCAAGAAGTCCCATCGGATAGTTTAAATTTAGTCGTGGAACCTACAGGAATTACTTTCGACAATGAAAAAATTTTAGAATTTAATAAACCACAAAATATTGCTGACATGAAAGATATGACAGCAGAAAACACAACATATGAAATCCCTGAAAAATTTTTACGGGATGGTGGCAGGAGAATCCTTCCTTTATTTGATGCCATGGTAAAAGCAAGAGAAAAAACTGAATTTTTGATGAGCAAAGCAAAGTGGGTTGCACCTAAAAAAGAAGATGGTGCTGGAGGTGAAACCGTTCCACCTAAATTTCAAGGGGCAGTTGTTGTCCAAGCAGATAAACGTGTTCGTTACGAGCTTTTAAGAAAAATCATGTACACCGCCGGTGCAGCTCAATACAAGGTTTTTAAGTTTGTTTCTTTGCAAAAAGAAGCGCTCTAGTGAGGAATTTAACCATTTAGATTCAATTACTTGCACAGTTTAACAGTTTCTTCATAATTTAACATATTTTATAAATATTGAATTTATATAGTAGAGACATGAGATTAAACTTAATCCTTTTAAGCCTTACTTTAAGCTTTTTAATGTCTTGCATCAAACCTCAGATGCATAAAGGAAAGGCTATCGCCAACTCTACGGCGGCCGCAACTCCAGCTAGCAATTCTACATCCTCAACTGCTTGTACACCGACATGGAAAACAATGGACGATTATCGTCTTCGCTCTGCAGAAGATGTAAAAGTAGACTCATTAGGAAATATTTATGTCGTGGGATATGGCTCTGATTCTGCAGTTAGTAATACAAAAAGTTTTTTAATCATTAAAAAAAGTTCAGATGGCGGCAAAACCTGGTCCATTGTAAACGAATATCAAATGGTGGACAATCAAAACACTTACTCTAATTCGATTGGATTTGATGCTGACAATTCTGTTTATGCTGTAAACGAAGGCTTATCTACAAACACACTCGGACATTGGGTTGTTCGTAAGAGTACCGATCAAGGTACTAACTGGAGTACGCTTGAAGGCACGTTAGGTTATCAATATGCCTCTAACCAAACTTCAAGAGCTTATGGCTTCTTATCGGACACCTCTGGAATTTACGTGGTAGGCTCTGGTGGTAGTAGTAGTGGCTTTACACACTGGCTAGTACGAAAAAGCACAGATGGTGGGTCCACCTGGGCATTGCACGATGACTATTATTATGCTGACCCTGAACATGCAATAGCGCGTAAAATAGCAAAAGACAGTCAAGGCAATCTCTATGTTGTGGGTTATGCAAGAGACAGTGGAACTAGTGGTGCTGGAGATTCTGCTAAAAACTATCGGTGGACAGTCCGTAAGTACGACGGTACTTTGTGGTCCACTGTGGATCGTTATGAACAAACTGCAGATAAAAATTCCTTTGCTTATGGAGTAGAAGTGGATAGCACGGGCAACATTTATGTTGTTGGGTACGGTTCAGACACTAGCAATATCCAACATTGGATTGTGCGCAAAAGCACAGATGCTGGTGCAACATGGTCTACAATCGTAGATTGGCAGTATGTTTCTAACCAAAACTCCTTACCTTATGCAATTGGAACCGATAATTCTGGAAATCTTTTTGTTTCTGGATATGGTGCGAACTCTGATGGAATTCAAGTATGGTTTACCAGAACCAGTTCAGATGGTGGCACAACTTGGAAAACGTCAGATGAGTTTTCCTATACCACAGGACAAAATGCTTACGCATCCGGCATTGCTAGAGATCTAGACGGGAATCTATTTGTTGTTGGAGTGGCCAATGATGAAAATTTAGATAACCGCTGGATTGTACGCAAATACGCTTGTCATTAATATATAAATTTTTAATATATAATTTTTGAAAAAGTAGAAGGCACCCGGTAGTTTGCAGGCAATTGACTGTTTTTAATCCACAGATCTAAAGAAATGGATAAGGTCTCTTTTCTATTTTTTCTTCCTAAAAGTTCCAGAATACAATGTGGTTTTTTGAGATCAATTTTATTTTCTTCATCAATGTCATAATAAGCTATTCCAAGAAGCTCATCTAACCACTGATTGGTTTTAGCTACATCTATTGGTGGCTTTGTTTTCCACACCCAACGATCCCCATCACGAATTAAATGCATAGCTTTGCATTTGCCTTGAGTTTTTAATTCTTCCACATCATCTGTTTCAAATGTAGTAATTTTGCGTTCTCGTAAATCTAAAGGACTTTTATTCCGAAATAGCTCTAAAATTTGAGAACTCGTTTTAGTTAAAAGCATTTGCTTTGGTAAAAAAACAAAAACATTTTTTTCTGAAAGTTCAACGTTTCCAAAAAATAGCGCTTCTTCACCAATTTGTGGATGCAACCACTTCAAGGATACGACAAGTTGAGGATTCGTCATCCCATATTTATTAGCCTCTTTATGAGGATAAGTCTCAGAGCTTTTGTTTGCTGTCTTTAAAAAATCTAAAAGGTGTTCAATTAAGTTCTGATTTGCACGTGTATCTAAAGGTTTTTTTCCGTCATAATCTGTGATTTTCCAATTTCCATTGTATTTTTCAAATGAGAGTGATTTTTTTTCAAAATGTATTTCAAGCAGTGTGACTTCTCCACTCTTAAACAAAGGCGTAGAAAGGTTTTTAGATTGGCGCTGACTTATCCAAATTAAAAAAACACCCAGCCACAAAATGAGTGTAAGAAATAAAAGAGTTCTCTTTTTGCTCATCTTGACAGAGTATGGGGGTTCTTCTAACTTTTTCAAGAAACATTTTAGAGGAAAAATATGACACTTTGGAATTTATTAAAAACAGGTGGTTGGGTGATGCTCCCTCTAGCAGTATGTTCAGTAGTAGTTTGGGGGATTTGTGTAGAAAGATTTTTTTCTTTGCGAAAGTGGCGAGAGAAAAATAAAGAATTTTTATTGTCCTTCTCAAACTTTTGGCTCAAGGGCGACCATGAAGGCGCAAAAAAGCTTTGTGAGGATTCTAGCGCAGACCTTTCAGTAATTGCTAAGGAGCTTTTAAGTAGTCGGGGAAAAAGCGATCCATTTCCTCGCGTTGAAAGAAGGAGATTAGAACAAACGAGTGAGTTAAAGCGGTTTTTATGGATATTAGGAACAATCGGGTCCGCCTCTCCTTTTATTGGACTTTTTGGAACAGTGATTGGTATCATTGAGTCTTTTCAAAGTATGGCAGAAACTGGCGCTGGGGGTTTTACAGTTGTTGCTGCAGGCATTTCACAGGCATTAGTTGCTACAGCAGCAGGAATTTTTGTGGCTGTAATTGCTTTGTTTTTCTATAACTACTTTCAAGTGCAAGTTGGCCAATTGCAGTTTCAGTTAAAACTCTTATCTGAAGAAATGCTTGAGATTTGGGACACATCTAAAAAAGAAGCTTAATATGGCACTTCGTTTTGAAGGTAAGCACACAAGCGACTCTTCCGAAACTTATGATCTTCCAATTGTTGCAGAAATTAATATCACACCGTTAACAGATGTGTTTTTAGTCCTTCTTGTGATTTTTATGGTCACAAGCAGTGTGCTTTCACAAATGGGGATTCAAGTTCAGCTTCCCAACTCTTCTAAAGCAGCGACAGCCAATACAACCCCTGGGATTATTGTTTCTGTGACAAACAGTGGAGAGATTCTTGTAAATGGCAATAAAACGCAAGAAAACAAACTTCGGCTTGCTCTCAGCACACTCCTTGCAAAAACTGCAGATAAAACCATTATTTTAGAAGGTGATCGCAGGGCATACCTGGGTACAGTTGTTAAAGTTATGGATGAAGGGAAAAAAGCAGGTGCAGGAAGATTCGCAATTGCCACTTCAGTGGTGCCTGAAAAAAAAGACTAATTATAAAAACATGCTCATAAGAAAAATTTTTGGATTTTGGATTTTACTAGTTTTTTGTTCCTGTAGTTCTCTTCTCTATTATCCAACAAAAGAGCAGCACAGTGACCCTAAAAAATTTGGGATACAGGCAACAAAATATAACGATGTTTGGTTTAATAGTGAGGACGGAACTAAACTCCATGGTTGGTTTTTTGAATCTAGACTTTATCCCAAATCAAAGGCTGTAATTGTTTTTTTCCACGGAAATGCTGAAAATATTTCAACTCATTTTACCACACTTCTTTGGGTGCTCACGCATGGCTATGATTTTTTTATTTTTGATTATCGTGGATATGGGATCTCAGAGGGTGAGCCCTCTCCACGAGGTACTATGGAAGACGGAAAAGCTGCGCTACGATGGGCACACAGGCAGCACCCTAAAACTCCATTAGTTGTTTTTGGGCAAAGTTTAGGGGGAGCTATTGCCCTACGATCAGCACTAGAAATAAAAGGTGAACTTCCTATTCGACTCATTGTGGCGGACTCCACATTTCACTCCTACCAGACTATTGGAGCTAATGTTTTATCTAGAAGCTGGCTGACCTGGCTTTTTCAACCACTTGCGTATGTTTTGTTAAGCGACCAGTATGCCCCAAAAACAAAAATCAAAGAACTTTCACCCGTTCCTGTTGTGGTCATTCATGGGGATAAAGACCAAACCGTTGAGTTTGAACTTGGAAAAAAAGTTTATGAGCTGGCAGCCTCTCCAAAGGAGTTTTGGCCCATCCCAGGCGGTTATCATATTGATTGTTTTTGGAGACAGGATCAATACTGCCGTCATAAACTTTTAGAAACATTAAAAAAAATTCTATAAATTTTTCTTATTTTTATAGGAATCGCTTGTAATCGATTCCTAATGATTTGCCAATTCGTACCGCAAGTTTTTTACCAATAGCTCGCTCACCTTTTTCAATTTTCGATACATCCGTTTGGTGGAGACCGACCTTTTCGCCCATCTGTTTTTGAGAGAGTCCTTCTCGAAGGCGAATGCCATGAAACACGATACCTGCACGCTTTGTTGAATCTTTTAGATCAGGGTACAAATCAAAGACGTCAACCGAAGAAGCTTCGTCCGCATAAGTCTTTGCAGTGAGTCCGTCTAGGAGAGTAGAAACAGCTCTTGAAGTTTCATTTGGCACTAAATAGAGCTTCCGTTTCTTTCCTTCGCTTATTTCAATTTTAGTAAGGCGCACCTTCACGGCTTCCGACATAAGTCACCTCGATAATTTTAAGCTCGCTATTTTCCTCCATCCAAACTGCAACATATCTATAGTTTAGATGGCAGTGATATCTTCCTAGTGTAAGCCTAGAATAGTTCGGCCACTCATGTTGCACAGGACCTGTTGTAGCTAGGTCAACAAGAAGGGTTTGGAAGAGAACTTGAATATTTTTTTGCAGTTTAAGTGCTTGCCTTGCTGCTTTCTTATCCACCCGAACCTTCCAACTCATTAGGATTATATTATATGGTATAAAATACTATATAACAATGTATTTTTACCTTATTATTATAACGACTACTAGTAGCATTCGGCAACACGATCCCTATTTAAGAAATAAGATGTTTGTACGAAAGGTATAAAAAGGAGTGTGTGTGTCTTTAGCGACGAGGAAAATTTTACCCAATTTACAAGAAGCCAAAAAACTTTTTGTGGTCATTCCTGCTTACAATGAAGGATTTTCTTTGTCGCAAGTCTTACTAGAACTCAAAAATCTACCTTTTGAAAACTATGAAGCAGTTGTTGTGGACGATGGGTCAAAAGATCACACGTGCTTAGTAGCTAAAAAGGCTGGAGTGCCGATTGTTTCTCATCCCTTCAATATGGGCATTGGGATAACAGTACAAACAGGATTTCGCTATGCCCTAGAGCATGGTGCTGATCTGGTTGTTCAAGTGGATGGAGATGGGCAACACATTCCTAGTGAGATTAAAAAACTTTTTTCATCTCTTTTGGAAAAAAAAGCAGATGTTGTTGTTGGTTCTCGTTTTTTAAAGCACGGAAAAATTGGTATGGAATCCACAACATTTTTACGTTGGATGGCAGGGCGAATCCTTTCTTGGACAGTGTGGTTACTTACAAGGCAACACTTAACGGATACAACGAGTGGGTTTCGCTTATTTAATAAACGTGCAGCAGATTTTATTGCGTATCAGTATCCAGATGATTATCCCGAAGTTGAGGTATTAGTGAGTCTAGCTCGAGCAGGATTTAAAATTATTGAAGTCCCTGTGCAAATGCGGAGCAGGCAACATGGGGTAAGTTCCATTAACTGGTGGAGGGCTATTTATTACGTTGTAAAAGTTTTTTTTGCAACGTGTATGGAAAAAATTAGGTAATCATTATGAAAGATTTTCTTTTAACTTATAGAATAGAAGTCGTGGCATTTTTAGCTTGCTTTATGCTCGTATCCTTAGTGTTTGAACTCGTTCGTCGAAAACAAATCAAAGAAAAGTATTCTTTTCTTTGGTTCATGACAGGAATTTCTTTGATTATTTTAACATTAAAACGCGACTGGCTTGAGAAGTTTGCAAAACTTGTTGGAATTTACTATCCACCATCCGCACTATTTTTAGTACTTAGTTTTTTCATCATCTTAATTTTAATCCACTATAGTATGGTTCTAAGCCGCTTGATGTCCCAAAACCAAAAACTTGCACAAAAACTTGCTTTACTCGAAGCAGAACTAAAAGAAAATAAAGCACACCCACCGAAGGATTTGCAGCCGGAGCGCGCGCAGGAAGCGCAAGCGACAAGTGGGGATGAAAATCCGACACAATACGATGACAAACGTAAAGCAGCTTAATGAGCATGCGACAAGATCCCCGGAGCATGACCAAGCGAAACTTGCGGAGCGTTCCAATGCTGGGAATGCGACAAGATCCAATGAAACTGCGCCTGTCTATGTCGCAATTTTAACCTATAACGGACAGAAGCTTTTAGAGCGCTGTGGGAACTCATTTGCTAAGCAAACGAAGTCTCCTGCAGGAATTCTCATTATTGATAATGGAAGTTCAGATTTGAATGAGCAGCAAATAATTCATACTTTTAGCAGTCACGCTCCATCTTTTACAAGAATTTCTAAAAACTGTGGCTATGCAAAAGCATTTAATTTTGGATTACAAAAAGTATTAAACCAAGCGCCTTGGGTTCTTACATTAAATAATGATACAGAATTAGATCCTCATTTTTTTGAAAAACTAGATTTAGTTTTAAAGTCCACCTCTCAAGGTGTGGGGATGTTTTGTCCTAAAATACGATCTCTTTATGAAAGAGATACCATCGACACTACTGGACTTATTATTGCTTTCGATGGGATGAGCACAGCTCGTGGACAGTATGAAAAAGATACAGGTCAATATGATGGCTTAAAAAAAATCATAGCCCCAAGTGGAGTTGCAGCAATTTATCGCTCAGCCATGTTACAAGAGATTGGACTTTTTGATGAAGACTTTGAGTCCTACTGTGAGGATACAGACATAGGATTAAGAGGATGGCTAGCAGGTTGGGATTGTGCTTTTATTCCTGAGTGTGTAGTTTATCACGAGCGTTCAGCAACCTTTGGAAAATTTAGCTTAAAAAAACTTTATCTTGTTGAGCGAAATCATTTTTGGGTAGCACTTAAAAATTTTCCATTGTTACTGCTAGTTTTCATCCCTTACCTAACTTTATATCGCTATTTTTTACAAGCAGTTGCAGTATTTAAAATGAAAGGCCTTGGAATGCAATACAGTACTGCATATCCAACAAAAGATTTAATCAGCACCACACTAAAAGCCTTGATTGATGCGAGTCGCTTTTCAAAGAAATTTTTAATTTACAGAAAAGGTAGGATCGTAAAGAGGACTTTTTTTGAAATTTTGGCAACATTTTTCAACTATCGGTTAAAACTTCATAAGTTAGTTTTTTGATGTTATAAAAATTAAATGTTCCCATTTCCTCAAGTCCTAGTTATTGGTGGCACAGGTCAAATAGGTCAGCGCATTTTAGAATGTTTACAAAATCAAACTACTCTTTATGCGACGTCAAGGAAAGTTGTTAGTGGTTATCCCACGCATTCAATTTTATCGGTTGAAAATAATGCAAAACAATGGGGAAAAAACGTATGTTGGTTTTCATTAGACTTGGAAGGATCTTGTGAGCACACATTAGAAGCCATTCGTACAGCTATGGACGCCAAACTTCCTACAGCATTGATTTTTTGTTCTGCTTATACCAATGTGGATGGCTGTGAAGCCCATCCTGAAAAATGCAATTGGATAAACGAAATACAAACAAAAAAAGTTTTAGAGTGGGGACTTAAAAATTTTTCTGCAAAAACTGTGTTTTATAGCACGGACTATGTTTTCGATGGAAAAAATGGGCCTTATTCTGAAGAAGATGTGGTTTATCCCATATCTGTATATGGAAAAGCAAAAGCCTCTGTAGAAGATTGGATTTTAAAAAATATACCTAATGCTCTTTTGATACGCACAACAGGTGTTTTTGATGATGTGCCAGGTTCTAAAAGCTTTTTAATGCAGGTTAAAGAACGTCTATCAAACAGTGAGAAAGTTCGAGTTCCTTGCGATCAATTTTCTAACCCTATTTGGGCAAAGGATATAGCACAAGCAACTCTCATGCTTTTAGAAAAAGTCGAGCGTGCCACCCGCACACTTGGTGCGGGAGAAAAAGCGAGCAATGCCAATGTTTCTGGAATTTTTCATGTGGCAGGAGGCACCCATCTCTCGAGAGTGGATTTTGCAAAAATAATTGCAGAAGTATTTTTATTAAACTCACATCTCATTGAAGGCGTTTTAACCCAAAGCTTAAATCAAAAAGCAAAGCGTCCATTGAGGGGTGGATTAAAATGTGAAAAGCTTCAAAGCGTTTTTGGCAGTCCTCCTCAAGAAATCAAGACTGTTTTGCAAATAATTAAAAATCTACAAACAACAATCTAAATTCATGCTAAGATGGTTTTTGTAAACCTAGTAAATGGGCGGTTAGCTCAGCTGGATCAGAGCACATGGCTTCGGACCATGGGGTCGGGGGTTCGAGTCCCTCATCGCCCGTTGTAGCTGGGGCGCTAGGGATCGAACCTAGGAATGCTGGAATCAAAATCCAGTGCCTTACCGCTTGGCTACGCCCCAAAACATAGATGGGTTTTTTGGTTGTATCATTCTATTTGTACTTCCTCCATGGTTTTTTGAAGTGATTTGTGTTAAGAAAAAGAGCATGCAACTTTGCCTTTTTACTGGAAACTCTAATCTCCCACTTGCTCAAAAAATTGTAGATACTTTAGGCATTGCGATTGGGAAATCCAGCCTTCGTAACTTTAGCGACGGAGAGGTATTTGTTGAAATCGAAGAAAATGTGCGTGGAAAAGACGTGTACATTTTGCAATCTACAAGTAGCCCAGTAAATGATTATTTGATGGAGCTGCTCATTATTATCGATGCACTAAAGAGAGCTTCAGTAAAAAGCATAACAGCCGTGATGCCTTATTACGGTTATGGAAGGCAAGATAGAAAAGTAGCTGCTAGAACTCCAATTACAGCAAAACTAATAGCAGATATTTTAACTACAGCAGGTGCCACGCGCGTTGTGTCTATGGATTTACATGCAGGTCAAATCCAAGGATTTTTTAACATTCCTTTTGATAACTTATTTTCTATGCCTGTTTTTGTAGAGCATTTTAAAAAATTATTTCCTTCTAGAGAAAAAATAGTCATTGTTTCACCGGATGCTGGAGGCGTTGAAAGAGCTCGTGGATTTGCAAAGCGTCTTGATGCTTCTGTAGCTATGATTGACAAACGAAGAACTGCTCCTAATGTTGCAAAAGCAATGAATGTCGTAGGAAATGTAGAAGGTATGACTGCTGTTATTGTGGATGACATCATTGATACAGCAGGGACCCTTTGTGAGGCAGTAGACGCCTTAAAAAGACAGGGTGCTTTGAGGGTTTTAGCAGCTGCTACTCATCCTGTTTTTAGTGGTCCTGCATTAGAACGTATTAGTAGTAGCACACTGGAGCAGGTTTTAGTAACCGATACGATTCCATTAAAGCCTGAAGCAGGCAATATTTCTAAAATAAAAGTTTTAAGTGTTGCAAAGCTACTTGCAGAAGCCATTCGTAGGATTCACAGTTACGAATCTGTCAGCTCTCTTTTTATATGATGAGACTATCTCCGAATGTTTTTCGTAGCGAAAATTGATACTTTTGTAGCGAGACAAGGAAGCTGTGATAAAAGGAGTGAAAATGTAGCAGATATGCTACGTCTCGCCGAAAGGCGAGCACTATAATGCCCGACTTTTACAAAGCTGACACAGTCGTAGCACAAAAGGACAATTTGCAGCAGAAAAGGCATTCGGAGATAGTCTCGGAGATAGTCTCATGATACACAAACTTATTGTTGGGCTTGGCAATCCAGGAACACGATATGAGTACACACGACACAATATTGGATTTTTTGTGTTACATGCAAAAGAGCTACATTGGAAAGCATGGGGAGCGCAAGCTAATGGTGCACAAAAAAATTCAGAGATTTCTGAAGTTCAGCACTCTCAATCAAAAATATATTTTTTAAAGCCCCTAACGTATATGAATAAAAGTGGAGAAGCTGTTTTAGAGTTTATGCATTTTTATAAAATCCCAATTGAAGAACTTTGTGTGCTCCATGATGATTTAGACTTAGAGTTTGGAGTGGTTCGCCTAAAGCAAGGTGGTGGAGAAGGTGGTCACCGTGGCCTTGTGTCTTTAACTCAATGTCTTGGAACAGCTGCTTATTCAAGAATTCGAATTGGGATTGGTCATCCTGTTAAAAGAGGACTTTTTTTAGATCCTGCAGATTATGTATTGCAAAAATTTAATCCTGAAGAAGAAAAAATGCTGCCAGATATTACAAAAAAAGCTACCCAAGCTGTAGATGCTTTTATAGAAGGAGCAGACAGCTTTCAGAAATTAATGAATTCTTTTAATCAAAGGCCAGGAGCGTAAATGGGATTTCAGTGTGGCATTGTAGGATTACCAAATGTTGGAAAATCAACAATTTTTAATGCATTAGCTGCTGGATCAGGTGCCCATGCTGAGGCAGCTAACTATCCTTTTTGTACGATCAATCCAAATATGGGGATCGTAAAAATGCCTGATCCCAGACTTTATAAAATTGCAGAGCTTATTCCAACACAGCAAATTATTCCAACCAATATGACCTTTGTAGATATTGCTGGACTTGTAAAAGGTGCGAGCAAAGGAGAGGGCCTAGGAAATCAGTTTTTAGCACATATTCGAGAAGTACATGCCATTGCACATGTTGTGCGTTGTTTTGAAGATGAAAACATTGTCCATGTAGATGGAGCTGTAAATCCATCACGGGATATCTCTGTAATTGATACAGAACTTATTTTAGCTGACCTAGAAACAGTAATTAAGCGTTATGCAACACTTGAAAAACAAGCAAAAACTGGAGATAAAAAAGCAGCACTAATTTACGGTGTATTAAAAATTGTACGAGAAAATCTAGAAAAAGGAATTCCTGCTCGTGCTTTAAAGCTTGAACCTGAACAAAAAGCTGCAATTTATGATTATCATCTCATTACTTTAAAGCCAGTGCTTTATGTTGCAAACTTAAGTGAGCAAGATGCAAAAAATCCAGAAGGGAGCTCTTTTTATAATGAGGTAAAAACTGTCGCAGAAAAAGAAGGTGCTCAAGCCGTTGCAATTTGTGGAACCATAGAAAGCGAAGTTGCAGCACTCCCCTCTGAAGAAGAAAGATTAGAATTTTTAAAGGAGTTAGAAATTACTGAACCAGGATTAAATCGGCTTATTCGTGCTGGGTATACCCTTTTGGGATTACAAACTTTTTTTACTGCAGGACCAAAAGAAGTTAAAGCATGGACAATTGAAGCAGGAATGAAAGCGCCCCAAGCTGCAGGAGTTATCCACACAGATTTTGAAAAAGGTTTCATTCGTGCAGAGGTTTATCATTTTAATGATCTTGTAGAGTGTGGTACTGAAGCTATCGTTAAGCAAAGAGGGTTATTAAGATTGGAAGGTAAAGATTACACAGTCCAGGATGGGGATATTTTATTTTTTAGATTTAACGTTTAGAGCCCTTTTGTATTGTGTTGGATTTGTGTCCCAATTTGTTGCTCGTTCTGAAAAATCTATCAGTTCTAGTAGTTTTTTTATAAACCTTTGCTGGTGTTCGTGTATTTTTTTGAGCTTGAATACGTGCAGTGACCTCACGCAGTCTAGCAGGTGTAATGTATTGGGCTAAGGATTCTAAATTTAAAAAAATCTCCCCTTTAAGGCGCCTTTTATACCAGTAGTAATTTCTTAAAACATTTTGAACATAGTCATGAGTTTCTCGATATTTTATAAGTTCAATAAATTCTTCAGAAGAAACATCTAAAGGAGCCTCCTTGAGCCAGCGGTCTGTATTTGTGGGACCAGCATTATAAGCCGATGCAGCTAAAATAATATTTCCTTGATAGCGATTAAGGAGTTGCTGAATATATTTAGCTCCCAATCGAATATTTTTTTGGGGGATAAAAAGGTCACTTAAATTTACAAGCTGAGGATCTAAGTCCCGTGCCGTTGGAGCTATAATTTGTAAAAGTCCATATGCGTTTGAGCTAGAAACCGCATCTGAGTTAAATGCAGATTCTTGTTTCATGACTGATAAAACAAGTAAGGGATCTACTTTGTACTCTGTAGTTGCAGTTTGAATTAATGATAAATTAGTTTTTGGAAAAAAAATCCCCGCACCAAATGTAGAAAAAAGTCCCTTATAGTTTCTGTTTGAGAGCTCACCATAAACTCGAGTGGTTCCAAGGTGATAATTTGACCAGTCATTTAAAACGGCAAGATAAATAAGAAATTCATTAGACATAGAGTCACGAGGATAAATCTCTTGAAGCTCGTATTGAGCAAGTTGTGGAACTCCTCCTACTAAAAAAGTTTCTGCACGACGGATATGAACAATGTCATCAGGCGGCAGATTTGCAGGCTCTAAAGAAGCCATGGGCAGCTCTGAATCAATGACACGTGAAATCTCTATGTTTGAGAACCATGATGAAACTAATGCATAATAAGAAAAAGGCATTTCTCTCATAATTTCACGGTATAAAGTTTCTGCTAGTGCTGCGTAGTCTGCTTTTTGTGCTGCTCTTGCCATCCAAAATTTTGTTCTAAGCTTAATGGTAGTTCGTGGAAAGTTCTGTAATAGGTTTTTCCATGTTGTATAAGCTTCTTCGTATTGATGGACCAGATAAAACTGAAAACCTTTTTGAAAGTGTTCCACATCCATATCTACTTTGTAGGTTGTAGAAGTTGTTTTTGCTGTCACTGGAGGTAGTTTGAGTTCTGATAAAGGTTTAAAAGTCTTTGTTTGTTCTGGATTTAAAAGAACTCGCCCAAGCTTAATTTCCCAACTTACACAGATCTCATTTGGTTTTTTTTCACAAATTCTTGCATACTCAAAAAGATTTTTTTGAGATGCCAAAAAGAGGAGGTTTTGTTGAGAAAGTTTTTGAAAGGCTTTTTCATAGGATGTCATTGCTTTTTGTTGTGCTTTTTGTTTTAAGAAAATCTCTGCATTTAAAAGTTCGACTTCAGCTAAATACCGGACAGTTTTTTTTGCAATAACTGAATTTGAGGTATTCGTATTTGCCTTAGCAAAATTTTCAATGGCCTTTGCTCCTGCTTGAATAGCTGCTGTATAACGTTTTGCTAAAAAATGTTTTTGTTGTTTCCCTTTGTGTGCGAGTCCTGACAAAAAAAAGTAATAATCTAAAAACTCCTGATTATTTGCTAGGCTTGCTAGCTCTTTTAAAGCTGTATCAAAGCGCTCCTTGTTTAAGGCAATATAAACTCTAGACCAAACAAGAGATTTTTTATTTTTTGCTGAAATAAGCTTTGTTTGTATTTGGTCTGCGACAATAAGCTCTGCTGCGTTGGATTGGGGAATAAAAATAAAACTTAATATAAGAAAAGTTACGACAGGCTTCATTACTAACTTCCTTACCAACCATTATATATGAAACAAATTTAATTATTATTTTTTCTGCCGAACACTTATACTTTGGATCATTTCATTAAAAGCTTCTTGGAGCTCAATAAAGTGATCTTTTTTTCGAAATGCAATACGCTGATCCAAATTGCCTCGGCCTACCTCATCCATTGCTCGACGCAATTTAAATAACGGTCCTGCAATGCGATGACTTAAGAATACACTGAGTAAAAAGGTTATAGCTAAAAATAAGAGCTGCAAGACCCCAAGCAGCATGAGAACTTGGTTTTCTATCCCTTTGATTTTTTCTAGTGACAGAGCACTTCCAGGATTAACCGCTCCAATTGAGTTCAAAAAGTATTCAAAAACATTATAAATAATAATAGGATAAATCATGCTCAGGGCAAAAATCCAAGAGCATACGAAAAACGCAAACTTCAGTTGAAACCTCTTGTTGATGAGAAGCTGAGAGCGCTTATAAAACATAATATTAGTATATGCTAAGGTCGCTAGAACTCAATGTCAAACTACTTAAACAATTCAGGTATTAAGTTGATCTACAAAGCCTGCAATGACATGGTTTACAGGAAAAATTTGTGCATCAAAAATTTGCCTACATCCTGTTCCCTCGTTACATACAAGCACGGTATCACCTGGTCCGGCATCCACTGAATTAAGAGCAATAAAAGTTTCTCCTTCAGGATTCTGACTAGCATTGAGTGGTTGAACTAAAAATAAATGGTGTCCCTTTAGGGCATCGTGCTTTTGAGTGCAAACAATGGATTCTAAAACTTTTGCTAAAATCATACGCGCTTATCTCCAATGAGATCCACAAGTCCTGTAATTGTTGCATCAATAGGATAGCTATTTACAAGCAATGCGCCTGGTATCGCTAAAGAAGCTTCTCTTTTTTCTACGCATAAAACGATATCACCTTGCCTAGTATGAAGCGGATCGCAAGCTACAATATAATTTGTTGTTCTACTATCCTGGTTACAATCTGACGGTGTCCCACAGTTTTTCCCAACTTCGGTATATGGTTGCAAAATTTTTAATGGGATACCATCTAGGGTTGAATATTTTGCTGTAGCAACAACTGTTCCGATTACTTTTGCTAAACGCATTTTTATAATACCTCTAAAAACTCAGCTTCTGGACGAGCAATAAGTTCCAAATCAACAAAACTGCCATACGATTCTAGAATTTCACGACCTGCTTCAAGTCCTGCTTGTACATCATCTAGTTCACCTGAAAAAATAAAATAACTTTTGCCACCCAGTCCTTTCCCTAAGTGAAAACGATTGAGTTGGAGTGGAGCAGTTTTTAATACACGATCTGCAGCCTCAACAGAAGCAGCAATCGAGGAACTTTCGAGCATCCCCACAGAAGTTTGAGGTTTGGGTGACTCTGTTTTTCCACCAATTGCTGAACCCAGCTTTCTTGTTACTTGCGGAATGAAGATGTTTTCAACTAGAGTTTCTCCACTTGCCTCAAGAGCAGCTTTATAGGATTCCTCAACTTCTGCTACACCTCCGGAAAAAAGTAGAATATATTTTCCGTGGCTTACGGGGTCTGCCCACAGGACTTCAACAGGCGCCTTCTTCGTCACAACATCCACGATAAAAAGCCCCCGCGTGATGCTCGTATATTCTAAAACAGCAATCGCAGAATGATTAAATTCCATATTACACAATCCTAAAGTGGTCTTTTAAGACACACCGTCTAATTCTTGAAAACTGTCGTGCAGTCGTCAGTCCCTCTCCTGTAGGAGAAGCAATTGTAAACGAGGTATAACCCTCGCCACCCAGTCCTAGGCCAGCATAGCTTGGAGCATTTTTTACAAAAATAGAGGTATTAATCAGTCGTGCCATGCGATGGAGATTGTCGATATTTTTGGAGTACATTACAGCAGTATGACAAAATCCATGTTCAACTCGAACAGCCATTTCAATAGCCTCACCCACACTGCGTACTCGAACAAGTGGAAGGATAGGCATTAAGAGTTCGGTTTGCACAAAAGGATGGTTCTCATCCGCCACTTCCCCGAAGGCAAGCCTTATGTCGTCGCTTGTATGAATTCCAATTTGCCGCAAGATCACATTTGCATTTTTTCCAATAAAATTTTTATTTGGAACATTACAATTTGTCGCACTTACATCACGTAAGTGCTCCCGTCCTTCAATTAAAATAGGTTCTAATTGGCGAATCTGTTGTGATGACAATTGATATGCGCCATGTTTTTTAAGAGCAGCCATCAGGGCATCTGCTACACTGTCTACAACAATGATTTCTTTTTCTGCAATACAAACAATGTTGTTGTCTAAAGAAGCGCCTGCAATAATTCCTTTTGCAGCTTGATCGAGGTCTGCTGTTTCATCTACCACAACAGGTGGATTTCCTGGGCCTGCAGCGATTACTTTTTTACTAGATGCCATTGCAGCTTTAACAACTGCAGGACCTCCAGTCACAACTAACAAACGTACGCCCGCTGCCTTCATAAGCTCTGTTGCAGATTCAATTGTAGGATTTAAAATCGAACAAACAACATTGGGAGGGCCACCACAAGAAAGAATTGCTTCATTAAAAAGCTCAACCGTACGATTAGAAACTTTTTTTGCACTGGGATGGGGATTAAAAATCACGCTGTTTCCAGCAGAAAGCATTCCAATTCCGTTATTAATGACAGTCTCACTGGGATTAGTTGTAGGAGTGATAGCTCCAATGACGCCATAGGGAGCACATTCAATCAAGCACAGCCCATCGTCCCCTGTAAAACTTTGTGGATCTAATATTTCTGGTCCAGGAGTTTTATCAATGACTAGTTTGTTTTTTGATTTTTTATCCTCAATACGCCCTAGTCCTGTTTCTTCAACTGCGAGTATAGAAAGTTCGTCAACATGAGATCGCAAAACGCACCTTATTTTTTCAATGATTTCTTTTCTTTTTGTCAGTGAAAGTTGAATGAATTGATGTTGGGCTTTTTTTGCTGCATCTACAGCTTCTGGGATTGTAGAAAAAATACCACTCGTTAAAGGGGTACTAGCGCTAGGGACTAAGGCATTTTTTATAGCTGGAGCATGACCAAGCGGAGTTTGTGGAGCGTCCCAATGCTGGGAATGTGACAGTGTTGGATGTGTAGGTAAGGGACGCAAATCTGATACAATATGAGGAGTATAAGCAGTAGAAAGGCTTTTACCATTTGTAGTCGGTAGCTCGCTTCCATGGCCGTTTGCTAAGCGTTCTACGACTTGATCAATGATCCTCTGAATATTTTCTTGCGAGAGCTGCTCCATTGCTTACCCTCATGTTTTCTGAAAGGTTACTTCGTTTCCAACTTCAATAGTATCCACGATTGCCATGATGACAGTGTCAACCGGACGGTTTTGAGTGATCTCTGTTTGCCTGGCACTTGACCCAGCAGCATAGAGCACTATTTCACCCGTTCCTGCACCTACAGCATCGATGGCAACTACAGTGCCTCCTTTTGGAGACCCAGCTAGATCTGTTTGTTGGATCACGAGAAGTTTTAACCCTTCTAGTTTTTGATCTTTTCGTGAAGAGACCACTGTCCCAATCACGCGTCCTACCTGCATAAACTATTGTGTAACTGTGGATTGAGCAGTTGCTGAATAGCCAGCAGTTGTAGAAGAAGTAGTTCTTTCATTTCTACCTAATGGCATTACAGCATCTACATTTCCATGTGGTCGTGGGATAACATGAACGCTGACAAGCTCACCTACTTTTTCAGCAGCTCTTGCACCAGCTTCTGTCGCAGCTTTCACAGCAGCAACATCACCGCGTACAATAGCTGTGACATATCCACCACCAATTTTTTCATAACCTACAAGCTCCACTCTGGCTGCTTTTACCATTGCATCGCTTGCTTCGATAAGGCCAACAAAGCCTTTTGTTTCAATCATACCTAGTGCTTCTGACATACGTGTTTCCTCCTATATTTTGTCGCTTTTACATTACTATTCATAACAAAACTAACTTGAAATTCCGTTTAGTTTTTCAATTGCATCCTTTGCTGCTTTAGCTGCAGAATCAATCTCTGACTCTGGTCCCATTAAGGTAAGCCTTCCAAAAGCTCCAAAGGGACGAACATCTACTAATACTATATTTGCTGCTTTCTCAGCTTCATTTGCAGCATAAAAAATATAACCTGCTGGCTCTGTCTCAAGGATGTACATGCTGTAGCCTGGCAAAAGTTGGCTACCCTTTTTCTGTCGGTTAATGATTACAGCGTGGTCTGGCTCAATTGCTCGAATGGTTTCATTCCATGCAATTTTAGGTTTCATCCTTTGGGACTCAGTAAGTTCTAAAGCATTTAAAATCGCTTTGCCTGCCTCTAGAACAGCACCCTGATCTGCAGCATGAATTTCTAATGAACCAAAAGAACGCTCTACTACTTGCATTCCTAGGCGTACATTTGTAGCTTTGAGAGCAATATCTGTAACTCGGTGAATAGCCATCCCAGGAGCTGTTTCAACGAAAAGTGAAGCATCTTGAGGGATAGGTAAAAATCCTTGTGCTGTGGTCCCCATAAATTCTGCTAATTGGGGCTGTAAACTATCCATAAAAATATAAGTTCGTAATTTAATCACTAAAAATCCCCTTTCTTGTATTAACCGAGATATTGCATTTAAGTTCTACTGCGACAACCAATCTGCGGCGCTATTGCAGCGTACTCGAAGATTTTTAAGCTCAACATATCGCCCTGGATATGCCTCGCTTAAAAACTTCTGCGCTCGCTTCACTAGCTTGCATCTTGCTTGTCTCGCTACCAACTTAAATGCAATATCTCGGTTTAATGACAAACCAAATTGCCAAGGTCAGGTTTATAATGCATTGCAATAGTTTTGTCAACTATTTTCATGGTGGTTTAAAAAACATAGATATGTGCACTATTATAGTGTACACTGTAATAGTGCACACCATAACCTTGCATTGATGAGTTTGGTTTTTGTTTACTAAAAAAGGACTCGAAGCTTATGCTAAAAAATATAACTTTAAGCGCACAAGAGAACCTCATACGAATAGCTAGACAAAAAGCATTTGGAGAAAAACGAACGCTCAATCAACTTTTTAGAGAGTGGCTATCAAAGTATGTGCGGCAAAAACACGCCATTCAAGAATTTGATGGGATAATGGAAAAGTTGAGCTATGTAAAAATAAGAAAAAAATTTAGCAGAGAAGAGATGAATGAAAGGAAATAATTTTTTTTTAGACACTAATATTTTTGTATATGCATTTGATCCTGATCACCAAGCAAAGCGTACAAAGGCCATACAGTTAATCAAACAGGCCTTGGATCAACAAAAAGGCATTCTCAGCACACAAGTCATCAGTGAGTTTTTTAATGTGGTCTTAAGAAAAATTAAGCCTCCAATGAGATCTGAAGATTGCATCTCGCTGCTTGAAAAAATGTTTTTGCCACTTTGTGAGGTTATTGTTTCTCCTGAAACAATAAAGCAAGCGCTTATAATAGAGCAGGAAACACAATACAGTTATTATGACTCTCTAATCGTTGCATCGGCAATTGAAGGTCATTGCCATATTTTATATTCCGAAGACTTTCAAGATGGTCAGGTTATTCGTAACTTAAAAATAGCAAACCCATTTTAGATATAAAAAAGCGGGACAGGTTCATGGATTAGCCTTAACGAGAATAGAGGGTGTTCTTTGCCTATATAGCGACTGTGTATGGACCTGCCCTGTAAGGCAAGAGTCTTTTAAGATCTACGAATTGCCTGTTGCAATCTGTTGGATGCCGCCCTATTCTTAGTCTGAGAGCCTTTTTATGGAAAAAATTATTGGAAAATGGCTACCAGAGTGCGAACAAGTCTTTACTCCTCAATCGCTGGCATTTATTGGTGAATTGCACCTTAGATTTAATCCTAAAAGAGAAGACCTTTTAAAATCCCGAAAAGAAAAACAAAACGAGTTAAACAAGGGTGTTTTGCCTCAGTTTCTTTCTGAAACAAAAACAATTCGCCAGTCGGAGTGGCAAGTGGCGCCGACGCCTCAAGATCTTCAAGACCGCCGAGTGGAGATTACAGGACCCGTAGAACGAAAAATGATGATCAATGCGTTAAACTCTGGAGCTAGTGCATTTATGGCAGATTTTGAGGATTCGTTGTCGCCCACATGGTCCAATGTTGTTTTAGGACAAGTCAATTTAATGGAAGCTGTTCGAAAAACTTTGCAGTTTACTAGTCCAGAAGGAAAAAATTACCTACTTTCTGAAAAAACCGCAACCCTACTCGTGCGTCCTCGTGGTTGGCACCTGGAAGAAAAAAACGTCTTAATAGATGGGAGGCCTGTTTCAGCAAGCCTTTTAGATTTTGGGATTTATTTTTTCCATAATGCACAGGAATTGAATAAACGTGGCACAGGCCCTTATTTTTATTTGCCAAAACTTGAGAGCCATTTAGAAGCAAGGCTTTGGAATGACGTATTTAATTTTGCTCAAGAGAAATTAAATATTCCACAAGGAACGATTCGAGTCACAGTGCTTATTGAAACAATTTTAGCAGCTTTTGAAATGGAAGAAATTCTTTATGAGTTAAAAGATCATATTTCGGGACTTAATGCAGGACGCTGGGACTATATTTTTAGTGTGATTAAAAAATTTCGAAAAAATCATCACGTTGTGTTTCCAGATCGAGCCAATATTACAATGACAGTGCCCTTTATGCGGGCCTATACAGAACTTTTAGTGAAGACTTGTCATAAAAGAGGAGCCCATGCAATGGGAGGGATGGCAGCGTTTGTCCCAAGCAGAAAAGACCAGAAAGTAAATGAAACAGCTTTAGCAAAAGTAAGAGAAGATAAACTCCGTGAAGCACAAGACGGTTTTGATGGTACCTGGGTCGCGCATCCTGACTTAGTCCCAGTTGCCAAAGAAGTGTTTGATCATGTGCTGGGCTCTAATCCTCATCAAAAATCCAAAAAAAGAGAAGAAGTAAAAGTTGGAGCAGAAGATATTTTAAACTTTAATATTCAAAGTGGAAAAATAACTTATGTCGGGTTTTCTAATAATATCAGTGTTGCTCTACAATATTTGGACTCTTGGCTACGCGGGACAGGAGCTGCTGCTATTAATAACTTGATGGAAGATGTGGCTACAGCCGAGATTGCGCGTGCTGAGCTTTGGCAATGGATTTGGCATGAAGCGTTTTTAGAGGATGGAAAATCTATTTCACCGGGTCTTTATCAAGAGATTAGAGATCAAGAATTAAAAAAACTAGGGGTAATAGAGGGGAGTTGTTTACACGAGGCAGTCGAGATTTTAGATGGGCTTGTTTTAAGTGATGAATTTACAGATTTTTTAACGATCCCAGCGTATCGACATTTGGATCGTAAAAACAATCAAAAATAAGGAGGGTCACATGAGCACAAATGGAACAAACGGGCATAAAAAATATTCTGATCAAGATCAAGCAGAGGCTATGAAGAAAAACTGGCTTACCGATTCACGTTGGAGAGGAATCAAAAGAGATTACACGCCTGAAGAAGTATTAAGACTGAGACCTACCATTCATATCGAACACTCCCTTGCAAGAAAAGGCTCAGAAAGACTTTGGCATCTATTAAATACAGAGCCACATGTTAGTACAATGGGTGCCTTAACGGGTGCACAAGCTGTACAAATGGTAAGAGCGGGTCTCAATGCTATTTATTTAAGTGGATGGCAAGTTGCTGCAGATGGAAATCTTTCTTCGCAAACGTATCCTGATCAAAGTCTTTATCCTGTAAACAGTGTTCCCACTTTAGTAAAGAGGCTCAATAATGCGCTCATGCGCGCAGATCAAATTAATGCAGCGGATAAAAAATTAGGTACATATTGGTATGCACCAATTGTTGCAGATGCAGAAGCTGGATTTGGTGGACCTCTGCATGCTTTTGAATTGATGAAAGCAATGATTGAGGCTGGAGCCAGTGGCGTACATTTTGAAGATCAATTAGCAGCAGAAAAAAAATGTGGACATTTAGGGGGAAAGGTTTTGATTCCTACAGCACAGTTTGTTCGCACCCTGATCTCTGCAAGACTTGCTGCAGATGTTTTAGATATCCCAACAGTTCTTGTGGCAAGAACAGACTCCCTTGGCGCTACTTTACTTACTTCAGATATTGATCCAAGAGATCATAAGTTTTTAACTGGCAAAAGAACTTCGGAGGGGTATTTTTTTATTAAACCAGGATTAGAAGCAATTGTGGATCGTGGATTATCTTATGCTCCCTACGCAGATCTACTGTGGTTTGAAAGCTCAAAGCCAGACTTAGGAGAAGCGCGTGAGTTTGCAAAAGCTATTCATGAAAAACATCCAGGAAAACTTTTAGCTTATAATTGTTCTCCTTCTTTTAATTGGAAGAAAAACCTAGATGAAAAAACCATTGCACGGTTTCAAGAAGAGCTTGGAAAAATGGGCTATAAATTTCAATTTATTACACTAGCAGGCTGGCATTTGATTAATTTACATACTTTTGAATTAGCACGTGGGTATGCAAAAGCAGGTATGCCAGCGTATGTGGAGCTTCAAGAACGTGAATTTTCTGGTGAAAAAAATGGCTACACAGCAACACGGCATCAACAAGAAGTGGGGACAGGATATTTTGATCAAGTGCTTATGACGATTAGCCGTGGGGAAGCTTCTACTGCAGCCCTTGCACACTCAACTGAAGCAGAACAGTTTTTATAAGGGTTCATTTAACTTAGATACGCACTTAGATAGGCTTTCACAAAGACCATAGAATATTTAACTTTATAGGGCTGTCGACAGCTCACTGATACACCAACATTTTTGTTTTATTTGACATTAAAAAATATTATTTGATACCATTTGGTATATGAAGGCGCTTTCTGTCAGATTGAATGATGCTTTGGGAATGCAATTTAATCATCTTTGCAAAGCAACAGGTTACAATAAAAATGCTGTTATTTCTAAATTGATTGAGGCGTTTGTTCGTTATCACCGCTTCTCACCCGAAAAATTTAAAAAAAAACAAGATCCATTTATGGCCGTAATGGGCATGGTTAAGATCAGCCCATTGTTGAAATCAGAGTATGAAATTGATGATGTAATTTATGAGCGAAATACTCCTGTAGCAGATTTAATGCCACACAACGAAAATGTCCAATATCCGCTATGGAAAAGAGAAATTAAGAAAATTAAATCAAGAGGAGAGTCACTTTCCAAAACGATTATTTTGAGCAGAGTTGAGGAAAAAGATTGAGAGCATTCATAGACACTTCTGCATTAATTAAAAAATACATGGAAGAAGCCGGGAGTAGCAAATTTGAAAAACTCATCTTGTCTCGCTACCAACTTAAATGCAATATCTCGGTTTAAAGCCATTCAAATCAGAAATTCTTTTTTAAAAACTCAAGCATTTCAAGAGCCGGAAAAATGTCAAAAGATCCCACTCGCTGTTTATGAGTAAGTGCGCCTACTAAATAGACTGGGACTTTGGGGTGCGTTTCTTTAAAGGCTTGTAATCCGCTGAAGTCCTGCCCAGAAAAAGAGCGCTTAAATTTAAATTCAAGAGCAACTAAAAGGCGATTTCCTTGTTCGAGTAAAAGATCCACTTCAGCTCCGTGACTCGTCCGCCAAAAGGTAAGCTTCCAATCTTTTTGAAAGTAGCGGTTGATTCGATTCACTTCTTGAATCATCCACTGTTCAAAGAGCCTTCCCTTTTCTAAAGATGAGGGGGGCGCTTTTGTCTGTCCAAGAATGGCCCTGGTGACTCCGTTGTCAAAAAAATAAAATTTAGGAGCATGGCTCATCCTTTTTCTAAAGCTTTTTAAATAAGGAAAGAGGAAAAAACCAATCAGTGTATCTTCCAAAATACTATAGTACTCCCGAACTGTGGCATAAGGGACAAGACACTGTTTCCCCACTTCTGAGAGATTGACTTGTTCCGAAAATTGAGCAGCTGCCACATCGATAAAATTTTGAAAACCTTGAAGATTTCTCACTAAAGCTTCCGACTTAATTTCTTCCTCTAAATAGGTCGTGACATAAGAACGTAGAAGGTCCTGAGCTAATTCGGGGTCTCGCTCTGCAAGTGTTAGGTAAATTTTAGGCAAACTGCCATAGCTTAAAACTGTTTCTAGATCAAATTTCTGATCTAATTCTTCGTAAGTGAGTGGATGCAAAGTGCGGTAAAGCGCTCTGCCTCCAAGCAAATTTGAAGCCCCCCTCCTAAGTTTGCGAGCACTTGATCCAGACATCACAAAGTGGAGATGAGGGAACTCTTCCATCAAAGAATGAATGACATCTAAAAGTTGAGGAACGCGCTGGACTTCATCAATCAAAATCCATCCCTTTTTTTCTCGAAGAGCAAGCACCTCTTTTGCAAGCGTGGAAGGGGCCTTTGTGTAGAGAAGATGAGTTTCTGGCTTAAGCAGATCAAGCGAGAGCTTGGTTTCGAGTTTTTTTAAGAGCGTACTTTTGCCAGTCTGCCTGGGTCCAAAAATGAAAAAACTTCTTTTTGGAAATTTCCACTCTAAAATCCTATTAAACATAGTTAACAATATACACGGTATATTGTTAACGTGTCTACAATAAAATTTTGGAACTAAAACACAATGTGGCGACCTTTTTGCTGGCGTGAGTAGATAGAAAAAGTTTCTTCTGGATCACCAACGCCCATGTTTCCGCTTGTACCAATCCCAGATGCACCAAACGCCTCCCACTCCAAAGCAGAATCTGTGCCATCATTTTCCTTAAACATGCCACCTAAAACCTGGCGAGCTAAACGAAGTTTACTATCTGACCTGCTCCAAATACTCACAGCTAAATCATGTGGATTGGTAAACAAGCAAAAACGGAGAAAATCCTCAAAAGACAGGGAGCTTGTGACAAGAATAGGCATAAAAAATTCAGTAGTCATGAGGTCAATGTTTTTTTCGCCTTTGCCATCCCAATTAACAGACACTCTCATTTCAGGATGCACATCACTTAAAATAATTGGAGAAATGACTTCAGCGTAGTCCGTATAGCCAGCACCGGTCATGCGCCCTCCTTTTTTATAGATCGTTGCCCCTACTTTTGCTGCTGCTTCTTGGATGTCTTGAGCAGTCTTTGCTTTATGTACCATACAGGGTCCAATAATTTTTGTTTCACTTTCTGGGAGATCTGTAGGATTTGCAATTTTCCACTCATCCATTTCTTTGGAAAGAAGTGGTAAAAGTTTTGCCATAACGGGGGATGTGGCTGCAATCCCATGTAAAGTAGTGCATTTGTGAGAAGAAAATCCTAACTTTGAATAAGCAAGCCTTATCGCAATTTTCTTTAAATCATTTTCTGAAAAATCTTCGTCTACATAGGACCAATTGCAGCCACCACCTTCAAAGTGTACAGGTTTTACTCCTCTTAGTTTTTGCATGTGCTCTGCTGTTGCATCTGAGCCAGTCACACTGACAACAGCCACCCTCGAGTCACTAACTAACGACTCTATTCTTTTTCCAAAACCTTCAATTTTTTGAACCGTATGAGGGTCAGCTCCTGAAGCTAAAAACATTTTAATTAAAGTCGTATTTGTAATTGCAGCAAAAGGATGGCCCTTAAAAATAAAGGGTACACCAACAAGATAAGCTCCCACCAAATGAATGACAGGAATTCCATATATAAAATTCATCGGAGTAAAAATAGCAGACGCACCTGCTGGCAGATATGGATTTTTCCAGTAGCTATGACCTTCAAGCATGGTTGGAAAAACAATCCCAGCAAGCATTCTTTCCGCAGAACCTTCTAAATGGTCCGCAGCACGTTTGGCTTCCCAGAAATCCTTATCAGCTTCCAGTTTTGTTTTTGGGATTTGTACTCGAATTTCCCTAATGCAATCTTCATAAAAAAAGTGCAGCATGCGTGAAAAATTTTTAATAACATGTTTTCGATAGGCAAGCGTGTCTTTAGTCCACTGAAGGCTTTTCCAAAAATCAATGGCACATTCCAATGCGGATTCCACCTCTTCAGTACCAGAGTCTGGGATTTGTGAAAGTACAACTCGGTTGTCTCCCGGACTTTGCATTTCTACGTTTTGTTTTGCCATCTTCCATTGGCTTGCAATGAAGTTTGGTGTTGCAACAGGTGTGTGATTGGGGAGGGTCTCATAATTAAAAATATAGGGTTTTAATTTTGAAATTTCCTCATCGGAGAGCTGCTTTGAAAAAAGAGAATAAGATTTTTTTCTCTCCTCAAACACTTGAGCAAAGGGATCTTTGCCTAAGCTCCCATTTTTTATAAATTTATCTGTATAATCTAAGGCCTTTTTAAACCAGATGTTTTGCATTTTTATCGTTTACCATAAATAAAAAAAACTTGAACAAAAATTATTTTATGACATAATGTACATATGAAAAATATAAATATTGCAGAATTTAGAAATCATATGCGCTACTATTTGGAATACATCAATCGAGGTGGTTACTTGCGCCTTTTAGATCATCGCTCACCAGTTGCTGATATTATTCCAGTGGTAAAGGGTATTGGAAAAGATGAGGCACAGGGAAGTTCAGCTTATCTTAAAAAAGCAGCAGTTCAAAATAGGGTTAAACTCCCAACAGATACATTTACAGAAGATTTTTTTTTAAATGGCCCAATAAAAATATCTAAAGGAAAATCTTCCGGTGTTCTAAAGCAGTTGTTAGAAGATCGGTATTTGAATCGATGAAGTTTTGGGACTCATCAGCAATTGTTCCACTTATTCTTATTGAACCATCTTCAGAGTTGCTCACAAGAGTTTTGAAAAGGGATCCTATTATGGTTGTTTGGGCTTTTTCACATATTGAGGTGTATTCAGCAGTAATCCGAAGACTAAATAGTATAAAGGCAACTCAAAGCCTTATCCAGCAGTGTGAGCGACGTTTTGAAAAAATTTATACGAGTTGGTCTGCAATTATAGATTATGAACTTGTTTTAAGAAGAGCACAACGTGTAGTTTCTGTGCATGGATTGCGATCTGCAGACGCTTTGCAGTTAGCGTCAGCGTTAGTTTTTTTTGAGGAAAAACCAGAAAAAGTTGAATTTGTTTGTCTAGATCAGCTCCTATCCCGAGCTGCTGCTAGAGAAGGATTTCAAGTATTAAACGTCAAGTAATGCCTATGCGTTATTTTGTTCCAGAGGATTTGCGTGATGCAAATCCGACACAACTACATGAGGATTAGCGTGATGCAAATCCGACAAAATATGGTGAGTTGTAGGAGTTCTGTTTATTTGATAGGGTCAATTTTAAGGAGGGTATGTACATGCCAGAATTAGGATATTCAAAGGAACTTTTTGTTTTACCGTTTGACCACCGCGGATCTTTTTTATCAAAACTTTTTGGGATTAAAGACCGAGAACCCACAGCAGAAGAAACAAAGGTTATTTGTTCATACAAATACATGGTTTATGAAGGGTTCAAAAAAGCGTTAGCTGATGGTATTCCTATAGATAGAGCAGGTATTTTGGTGGATGAGCAGTTTGGCAAAGCCATTGTGCAAGATGCTTTACAAAATAACTATACAGTAGCAATGCCTTGTGAAAAGTCAGGACAAGACGAGTTTGACTTTGAATATGGGCATCAATATGAGGATCATATCAAAGAAAATGATCCCACATTTGTTAAAGTTTTAGTTCGGTACAATCCTGAGGGCGATGAAGGTTTAAACCATCGTCAAACCCAGCGATTAAAAAGGCTGAGTGATTTCTGCCATCGTATCCATAAAAAATTTATGTTTGAATTGCTTGTTCCCGCCACCGATGAGCAGCTGAAGAGCTGCGGAGGAAGTGTTGCGCAATACGATGCAACTTTGCGCCCAAAATTAATGGTGCAAGCCATGGACCAGCTCCAAAGAAATAATGTTAATCCTGATATTTGGAAGTTAGAGGGAATTGAAACGTCTGAGGATAGTAAAGCAGTCTCAGCGCAAGCCCGAAACCATGGCAGGGACCATGTTGGTGTTATTGTATTGGGTAGAGGAGAAAATGCTGAAAAAGTAAGAGGCTGGTTAGCAGTGGCTGCAAAAACTCCTGGTGTCATAGGATTTGCTGTTGGAAGAACTGTGTTTTGGGATCCTTTGAAAGGGTTTAGAGAAGGTAAGTTTTCACGTGAAAAAGCAATTGCTCAAATTGCAGATAATTACCGTGGATTTTGTGAGCTTTGGCTTCAAACTAAGAAACAAAGATAATTGAGAAGACTATTTTTTATCAAGCTTTTTTTTGTATTTTGTTCTTTAGCTATTGTAGGACAGGCTCTTTATTTGCAATTAGGAGAGCACTCTAAGTTAAAAAAATTAGCTAAATCACAATTTCAGTCTCAGTTTGTGGATTTTCCCCGAAGAGGGCATATTTTTGATCGTAATGGAGAGGGTCTTGCTTTAAGTTTAAAAGTACACTCCTTGTTTGTAAGGCCAGAGCTTTTCAGAAGAATGATTTCTACTTCTGAGCAAAACCAAATATTAAAAAGTCTTTCTAAAATTCTTCAGATTCCACTTGCTGAGCTTAAATTAAAAGTACAATCCTCAAAATCATTTGTTTGGCTAAAACGCCAGCTTACTGAAACTCAAGAAAGGTCCATAAAAAATATTGGTGCTCTGGACTATGAACAAGCATTAGGACTAGTTGAAGAAACTAAGAGGTATTATCCCAATAATGAATTAGCTGCACATATTTTAGGTACAGTAGGAATAGATAATCACGGGTTGGAAGGGTTAGAACTATTTTATGAGCCAATCTTAAGCGGAGAGGCTACGCGCTTAAGCTCAATAAAAGATGCAAAAGGAAGAAGGATTTTTCAAGCTGAAGAAGGGTTGCTAGCGCTTAATGATGGACAGTCTCTTGTTTTAACGATTGATAAAGCAATACAATATGAAACAGAAAAAATTTTAAAACAAGCTGTTGAACAATATCAAGCAAAAGCAGGTATAGTCATTGTGGGTGAAGCAAAAACAGGAGAAATTTTAGCACTAGCTAATGTTCCAACTTTTAATCCAAATAAACCAAGCTTTGCGTTGCCAGCTCACCGCAGAAATCGTGCCATTACAGATGCTTATGAGCCGGGAAGCACATTTAAACCACTTGTGTTTGCTGCAGCTCTTGAAAAAGGGATAAAATCTAACGTTCAGATTTATTGTGAGCGCGGTGCTTTTAAAGTTGGGGATCGTGTCATCCATGAGGCAGAATCCCATGAAAAATTTGCATGGCTAAGCCTCAGAGATATTTTAAAATTTTCTAGTAATATTGGTGCGGCAAAACTTGCAATTGAAGTTGGGGGCTATAGTTTAGCACGATTTATGGAAAGAATAGGTGTTGGACAGAAAACAGGGATTGATTTGCCAGGTGAAATATCCGGTGGTTTTTCTACAAAAGAACTCAACTCTATTGTTCGTTTAGCAAATGTTGGATTTGGACATGGTCTTACTGTAACAGCACTACAAATGTTTAGCTTCTATGTTGCTTTTGCAAATGGAGGTACCTGGGTGCAGCCTAAACTTTTAAAAGCAGCTCTTACAGAAGATCCAGATTCATTAGAAAAAGGACTCATTCGATATAAAGTTGGTCCTAGATTAGAGACAGTACAAACCAGGAGACTCTTTACGTCTGGTCTGATAACAGAAATAACAAAAATGCTCAAAGCGGTGGTTGAGGCTACTGGAACAGCCTCCCAGGCAGAGTTAGAAGAATGGGGGGTTGCAGGAAAAACTGGTACTTCTCAAAAAGTTGATTTTTTTACAAAGCAATATTCTACCAATAAATATGTTACGTCTTTTATTGGGTATGCACCAAGTGATGCTCCAGAAATTGTTGCGTTAGTCCTTTTAGATGAACCCACTAAAAAGTATTATGCAGGCGAAACTGCAGCTCCTGTATTTAAAGAAATTATGCGAGTGAGTTTGCTAAAAAATAAAATTTTACCCAAAGACCAATCTCAAAAGATTCAGAGGATAGCTAATCAAAGCTCAATACAATCCGTATTATCTTTGCTTACTCAACAGCAAGTGCAGCAAGGAATAGAAAAAAAAATTGAAGGTGAAAAACTAAACGCTCTTACTCATTGTATTGTGCCGGATTTGTGTCCTACAAATCCTATGGCTATGCCTAATTTAAAAGGGTTAAGTGTAAGAGAAGCTCTTCGTGTTTTAGATGATAAAACTCAAAATTATGAAATTATTGGATCTGGTATTTTAAAGGATCAGTGGCCAATTCCAAATGAGCCACTTAAAAAAAATACTAAGGTCCAGCTTATTTTTGAGGAATCTGGGTTGTGAAATTAGACAGAAAAGCCTTAGCTCTAGATGCAGCTTGTTCTTTTGATTTTCCTGCACGGAAACTTTTAATGTGTGCTGTAACTGGTACTAATGGTAAAACCACTTCGACATTTATTTTAGAGTCTATTTTAAAAGCTTGGGGAAAAAAGGTAGCTTTATTAGGGACTATTGAAAATCGTTTTGAAGATTTTGTAGAGCCTGCAACTCTTACAACACTTGATCCTATTGCCTTACACAAGTTATTAAATTTTTTTAAAAAAAATGGAGCAGATGCAGTGGCAATGGAAGTTTCTTCACATGCCATTGATCAAGATCGAACTTTTGGAATACCATTTAAAGCAGCGCTTTTTACAAATCTTACACAAGACCATTTAGATTATCACAAGAGCATGGAAGTTTATTTTCAAGTGAAGTCTAAGTTTTTCTTAGAGTACTCAATTGGACTACGAGTGATACATAAAGAGGATCCCTATGGAGAAAAATTAATTAAACTCTGCAAACAAAAAAGTTTTGAAGTGATTACTTTTGGAAAAGAAAATGCAAATATAAATTATAAAGAACTAGATTGTTCTGCCACTGGAATTGCAGGAAGAGTCCAGGTTGATTGGAATAATCAAATCTACCAAATCCCGATTGTTTCTTCTCTCCTGGGTGAATTCAATGTTCAAAATATAACTGGATGTGTGGCTGTTGCATTAGGATTGGGTGTGCCACCAGAAAAAATTGTCCTAGGAGTCCAAAACATGGATTGCGTGCCCGGTCGCATGGAAATAATTCCAAATCAAAAAAATTTTACTGTCGTGGTTGATTATGCTCATACTCCAGATGCTCTAGAAAAAGCACTTTCTGCATTGAAGAAAACCTGCAAAAAAAGACTTTTCAGTGTTTTTGGTTGTGGGGGTAATCGAGACACAACAAAGCGCCCACTGATGGGAGCAGTAACTGAAAAAATTTGTGACCATGTTTTTATAACCTCGGATAATCCACGTGAAGAAGATCCTCAAAAAATTATTGAAGATATTTTAAAAGGATGTAGCAATTTACAAAAAATAACGGTGGTTTTAGACCGAAAAGAAGCCATTTCAAAAGCCCTTTCATCCTTGGATGCTGGGGATACACTTCTGATAGCTGGAAAAGGTCATGAAAATTATCAAATATGGGGACAGACAAAACTTCCTTTTGATGACAGAAAAGTTGCCTTAGAGTATTTACAGAGGATTTGCAGGAGCAAATCCGAAACAATATAAAGTAATATGGAAAATCTAGAGCTTTCCTTAAATGAAATGGCCAATGCAAGCAATGGCCAAGTTTTAAATCCACAAAAGCAAGATCACCAATTTTCTGAAATGGTTTATGACTCAAGAAAAATTACTCCTCAAAGTATTTTTTGGTGCATTGCTGGCAATCGTGTAGATGGGCATAATTTTATTTCTGATGCCATCCAGTCTGGTGCAGCGCTTATTGTTGGGGACAATGAAAAAAAAATCATAGCTGAGGCCTCTCAATTTAAAAATGTTTCCTTTCTTGTTGTTGGAGATGTTTTAAAATCTCTTCAAGGTCTCGCGACTTATTATAGAAAAAAGTTTAATATCCCAGTTGCTGCATTAACGGGATCATCTGGGAAAACTACGACCAAAGATCTTGTCGCATCTATTTTCAGTGTTGACAATAAAGTGTTAGTGACTCAAGGCAGTTTAAATAATCATTGGGGTGTTCCACAAACGGTTTTGTGTTTACGCAGCCACCACAGGGCAGCTGTTTTTGAATTAGGAACAAGTGGGATTGGAGAAATACATAATCTTGCCTCCATTTGTCAGCCAAGAATAGGGTTTATTACTACCATTGGGTCTAGTCATTTATCCACACTAGAAAATGAAGAAGGGGTTTTAAAAGCAAAACGTGAGATTGATGACTGGATTATTGCAAACAACAAGCAAAAGACCCTAATTTTTAATTTAGATAACCCCTATCTCGAAAAATTACATTTCGAAATTCTTTCTAAGAAAGATGCAAGTATCAAAATTTATACTTTAAGCCAGAAAAAAACTTCTGCTGATTGTACTATTTCTGAAGCAAAACCCATAGGAGAAAAATTTTCTTTTGGATGGGAGTATGAAATGAAGACTCCTTGGGGAAAACTAGAGGGGATTTTACCTTTACCAGGCGAGCATAATTTATTGAATGCGCTATCTGCTGCTTGTTTAGCATTTTCAACAGGACTGGCACGTATAGAGCAAGTACAGGAAGGTTTAAAAAATCCTAAAATCAGCAAATTGCGTTCCCATATTTTTAGAATACCACTTGGATCTTTGGTCTATGATGACACTTACAATGCAAATCCAAGCAGTGTGGCTGCACTTTTTAACTCTGCCCGTGCAATTGTAACACAAGCCGATTCTAAGTTATTAAAAACCATTGCAGTTGTTGGAGACATGCTCGAGCTTGGCGCCAATGCAAAAGAGCTTCACAACCAGATGGGAGAAAAAGCTGCTCAATGTGGAATCGAAGTTTTATTTGCATATGGAGAGCATGCTTTGGATTGGACTGAGGGATATCGGAAAGCAGCTCCTTCTTCAGCTAGGATCGCTCAAGTATTTAAGACAAAAAAAGATCTTATTTCGGCTATTTTTGAAGCTATTAAAGCTCATCCTAAAGACGTCTTAATCTTAGTTAAAGGGTCACGTGGCGCTCAAATGGATGAGGTTGTTACTCAACTTGCACAAAAAGCTTAAATCCGTTGAAATTTTTTTCTAAAAAGACTAGGGTGTCGCTATGCTTTATTGGCTTTTGTATCCACTCCACAAATATTTTAGCTTTCTGAATGTTTTTAAATACATCACTTTTCGAACTTTTGGCGCTGCCATTACTGGAATTGTATTAAGCATGTTAGCTGGTTCCTGGTTTATTCAAATGATGCGCAAAAAACAAATGGGACAAACCATTCGTGAGGATGGTCCCCAGAGTCATCTTTCAAAAAAAGGGACTCCAACAATGGGTGGAGGTCTAGTTTTATTTTGCATTGGTGTTTCCACGCTACTTTGGGCAGATCTTTCTAATCGATTTATATGGATTGTGCTTTTTGTGACCTTTTCTACAGCGATTATTGGATGGTTTGATGATTATAAAAAGGTCGTTCAAAAAAATCCAAAAGGACTTTCTGGCAAAAAAAAAATATTTTGGCAAAGTCTCATAGCACTCTGTGTTGGCTTGGCGGTCTATGTGGATTTAGACGCATCAAGTACGCTTTTACGATTCCCATTTTTTAAAGAATTTTCATTGCAGCTTGGCTGGGTTTATATCCCATTTACTATGCTAGTTATTGTTGGAGCCTCCAACGCGGTAAATCTTACAGATGGTTTAGATGGTTTGGCGATTGGTCCTATTATCATTACATCTGTTACCTACGCGCTGCTTGCATATCTTGCGGGTCATTCTAAAATAGCGGAGTACTTACAAATACCCCATATTCCTGGCAGTGGAGAGTTAGCTGTTTTTTGTGGCGCAATAGCTGCTGCTGGTTTGGGTTTTTTATGGTACAACGCATACCCAGCGCAGGTTTTTATGGGGGATATTGGCTCGTTGCCTTTAGGTGCTGCGATAGGTGCTGTAGCCATTCTTACAAAAAATGAAATACTTCTCGTTCTTATTGGCGGTATTTTTGTGGTAGAAGCACTCTCTGTGATTGCCCAAGTTATTTCATTTAAAACTACTGGTAAGCGTGTGTTAAAAATGGCTCCATTGCATCATCATTTTGAATTAAAAGGTTGGGCAGAGCCTAAAGTGATTGTAAGGTTTTGGATTATTTCAATCCTATTTGCAATTATGGCTCTTTCAACTTTAAAGTTACGTTAGGAGGTTTTTTTTATGTCTAAATGGAAAGGTAAAAAAGTACTTATTGTAGGTCTTGGTAAAACAGGTCAAGCAGCTATTCGATATTTTGCTACTCAAGGAGCAAAAATTTTTGCAACAGATACAAAATCTAAGGCAGAACTCACTGAGCCATTAAGGGTATTAGGCAATATCAAAGTAGAATATGATTTAGGAAGACACACTCCAAAATTTTTTACTTCTGCTGATTGTATTGTTTTAAGTCCAGGAGTCTCTTCAAATATTGAACCTCTTCATGAGGCGAGAGCTAAAGGAGTACCCATCACAAATGATATTGAGCTTGCTTTTCCTTATATGAAAGCTCCTATTATAGCGGTTACTGGAACAAATGGTAAAACGACAACAGCAACACTTATTTCTGAAATTCTTAAAAACGATGGAAAAAAAGTTTTTCTTGGAGGCAACATCGGTGTGTCAGCGCTAGAGTACGTTCTGAGTGGTGTAACAGCAGATGTAATTGTTTTAGAACTCTCTAGTTTTCAATTAGAGCTTCTCCACAAATTTAAACCAAAGGTTTCCGTATTTACAAACTTGGAGCCAGACCATTTAGACCGCTACCCCGAAGGTGTGGAAAAATATTATGAAGCAAAAAAACGTCTTTTGCACAATGCAGATAAAAGTATGACTCTTGTGACTAATTTGGATAATCCTCTTGCAGCCCAATTGGGTGTAAAATTTCCTGGCACAGTTTATTCTTATACTAAGAAAAGTCCGATGTCTGTTAATCCAGCACAAGCTGAAAAATTTCGGGGGGCATATTTAAGCAAGCCCAACATGGTTTTAAAAATGAACAAAGAAGAAGCCTTTGATCTTATTCAATGTAAATTGCCTGGAGATCATAACAAAGAAAACCTGATGGCCGCAAGCATTGCTGCGTGGAATGTAGGATGTAGTAGAGCAGGAATTCAAAAAACAATCGAGGGTTTTAAAGGAGTTACTCATCGGCTAGAATTTGTAAGGAAAAAAGATGGGGTAACTTTTTATAATGATTCTAAGGCTACAAATGTTTCAAGTGTAATCCGATCTATAAATTCATTTAATGGACCCATTATTCTTATTGCAGGAGGCAGAGATAAGGATCAGGATTTTGCCCCACTTGTTGAGCATGTACGAAAGCGTGTAAAAAATCTGATTCTTGCTGGAGAAGCTAAAGAAAAAATTAACCGTGTAATCGGAGATTATAGCGAAACCTTTCTTGTGGGTACCCTTGAAGAAGGGATCCTTATTGCATATCAAAAATCTCGCAGTGGTGATGTGATCTTGCTTTCTCCTGGTTGTGCTAGCTATGATATGTTTAAGAGCTATGAGGAGAGAGGCGATTATTTTAAAAGGCTTGTTGCACAACTTTAACCGGAGGATTTGCCGGAGCTTACCAACGCTGGACATGCGACAAATTGGGACGCAAATCCAACAAAATACTAAGAGCGTATCTAAGAATAATTCAGTAGTAAAAGTTAGCGTCCACTCAGACTATCTTTTGTGGTTTTCTATTTTTCTACTCTTAGCTTGTGGATTAGTGATGGTGTATAGCTCTAGTTTTATTTTTGCTCAAGACCGGATGAAAGACGGCTTTTATTTTTTTAAAAAGCATCTCTTCTCCATAATGCTCGGGAGTGGTTTTTTTTTACTAGGCTTTAAAATGTCGCTTGAGTTGCTCCGCAAGGGCGCATATGCATTTTTAGCCTTATCAACTGTCCTCTTAGCTTTTACTTTTTTGCCTTTTTTTTCAAAACAAGCAGGCGGTGCCCAACGCTGGATTGAGTTATTTGGTTTCTCATTTCAACCTGCTGAATTTGCAAAATTTGCAGTTATTTTATACTTAGCAAGACAAGTAGAAAGGAAAATATCTTTTCAAAAAAATATCGTTTCTGGAGTTTTAACTTATTTTATTGGTTGTATTCCAATTTATATCCTTTTAATGAATCAACCTGATTTTGGTACTGCAGCTTTAATATTAATGACGACCTTTGTTGTTCTTTTTGGGTCCGGAGTTAAAATCCGATACTTGCTTGGATTATTTTTGGGATTTATTCCTGTTATTGTTTATTTTATTTACTCTAAACCCTATAGATTAAATCGCCTTTTAATTTTTTTTGACCCATGGGTAGATCCAACTGCAAAGGGTTTTCAAACAATTCAAAGTTTATTGGCATTTTATTCTGGAAAATGGCTTGGAGTAGGATTTGGCAATTCTAAGGAAAAGTTGTTCTATCTTCCTGAGGCGCATAACGATTTTATTTTTGCAGTGATTGGTGAGGAAAGTGGCTTGCTCGGCGTATTTTTTATAACAGCGTTATTTCTTATTATAGGAATAAGAGGTCTGAAAATAGTTCAAAAACAAAAAAATGGGTTTTATAAAGCTCTTGCCTTAGGGATTACAAGTATTGTTAGTCTTCAAGCTTATTTTAATATGGGAGTTGTTTTAGGTCTATTGCCTACAAAAGGGATTCCTCTTCCATTAATTTCTTATGGAGGAACTTGCTTAGTTGTTACACTTTTTATGTTGGGAGTTTTAGTTCAACTTTCAGAGAAAAATTCTCTATGAGGCTAGTTATTGCAGGAGGTGGAACAGGGGGGCACATTTTTGCAGGTGTAGCAATAGCCCAGGAGTTTAAAAGCCAAAGCCTAGCTAACGAAGTTTTATTTGTTGGTTCTGAGTATGGGTTAGAAGTAAAGTTAGTTCCTAAGTCAGGCTTTCCATTAGTGACACTAAAGCTTGGTAAATTAGTAAAACAAAGTATTTTTAGAAAGTGTCTTACGCTTTTTCAAATACCGATTGCACTTTTAAAATGTATTCAAGTTTTACGAAGTTTTAAGGCAAATATGGTGGTGGGTGTTGGTGGGTATGCTGCTGGTCCTTGTATTATAGCTGCATGGATTTTAAAAATTCCTACTGCAGTTTTAGAGCAAAATGCAGTTTTAGGTTTTACAAATAAAATTACAAGTATTTTTTCTACCCATGTTTTTTTAACTTTTAATAACATCCCTCCGTCTTTACCAGCACGCAAATGTATACTTACGGGAAACCCTATTCGCAATGAGCTTAAACCTTCGTTTGTAAAACCATTGCGTCCATTTGTTGTGTTTGTTTTTGGGGGATCTCAAGGGGCGACAGGAATTAATCAGTTGGTTGTAAAGACGTTGCAGGAGATTCAGAAGCTTAAAGACATACCCAAAGAGATTATTTCATTTGTTCACCAAACTGGTGAAAAAAATTATGAGTGGGTTAAAAAAGAATATGAAAATTCTTTACTTCCAGTCGAAGTTCATCGGTTTATTGATGATATGCAAAGCATGTACAACAGGGCCTCTCTTGTTATTTGTAGGGCTGGTAGCTCTACAATTGCAGAACTAGCGGCAACACGGAATGCTGCTATTTTTATCCCCTTTCCATTTGCTGCTGGAAATCATCAAGAGTACAACGCGCGTTTAGTTGAAAAAGCAGGTGGCGCAAAGGTACTTATTGAGTCTCAAGCTTCAGGAGAGCATCTTGCAAAGATGATCTTGTTTTTTATGGAAAATCCAAAGGAACTTGAAAAAATGCGTGAAAATATAACAGGTTTTTACAGACCCGATGCTGCTAAAAAAATTGTAGAGATTATGAAAATTCAAGCTTATAAAAATGTATAAGAGGACAAAAGAGCAAATTCACTTTGTGGGTATCGGTGGGATTGGCATGAGCGGCCTTGCTCAATTGCTTTTTGAACAAGGTTTTCCTGTCTCAGGATCGGACCTTTTAGAGTCTGACTCTGTAAAAAAACTTCGATCTTTAGGCATAAAAATATTTATTGGACATAAGTTAGAAAATTTAACTGATGCAAAAGCTGTTGTGATGTCTTCAGCGATTGCCACAACTAATCCAGAAATCAAAGAAGCTAAAAAAAGAGGAATTCCAGTTGTTGCTAGGGCAGAGATGCTTGCAGAACTCATGCGGCTTAAACTTGGAATAGCTGTAGCTGGAACTCATGGCAAAACGACCACCACCAGTATGGTGGCGTTTATTTTAAGCCATGTAGGATTGGATCCAACAATTGTAGTTGGGGGTAAAGTAGATTCTTTTGGTGGACCGGAACGTTTACAGGAAGGAAACGTGACAAGCGGTAACGCACGTTTAGGCAAAGGTCTTTTTTTTGTAGCTGAAGCAGATGAAAGTGACGGGACTTTTTTAAAATTAAGTCCAGTTCTTACTGTTATTACTAATATCGATAACGACCATTTAGATTACTATAAGACCATGGATTCTTTGCGAGACGCTTTTGTGAGTTTTGCAAACAATATTCCATATTATGGTTGTGTTATTTTTTGTGGAGATAACCCTGAAATCAAAAAAATTATTCCTCAAATTAAAAAGCCATATAAAACGTATGGGTTTTCAGATGATGTTGAGTTTCAAATAAAAAATTATGTGCCCAGTGGTTTTAGTTCCTCATTTGCTCTTTTTAAGGGTCAAAAAAAAATTTGTAATTTAACTTTAAATGTTCCAGGTGAGCACAATGCATTAAATGCTGTTGGTGCACTTTTGACCGCACTAGAATTAGATGTAGATTTGCTGCAAGCACTGCAAGCGCTTTCTCTTTTTAAAGGGGTAAAAAGACGCTTTGAAGTTAAAGGGACGTGGAATGGGGTGACTATTGTAGATGACTACGCACACCATCCAACTGAAATTTATGAAACAATGAAAACAGCTCGCAGCTTATGGAAGGGGGTGTGGCA
>Ga0213870_1000078_pt1 | contig 46404 bp, 43 predicted proteins | sample WICALVC2017_Meta_FD_160119 | JGI IMG/M metagenome (GOLD analysis project Ga0213870, IMG submission 160119) | Freshwater microbial communities from subterranean cave lake in Wind Cave National Park, South Dakota, United States - WICALVC2017 | ecosystem: Environmental > Aquatic > Deep subsurface >...
TGAGTAGCTCTAAGTTAAAATTAGAGGAAGCACTAGAAGAAGCTAAAGGAAAAGGCTTTGATGAGTCTAAAGAGATTTATGTCAAAGCTATAATAGAAGTAGTTCTAGCATCGTATAAGATCAATCCACGCTCAGAGCTATTAATGAGGATGGCCTTAAACCAAGCCCTTGAGCTAACGGTTGGGTTGCCTACATCAGATGGGAAAAAAACTCAGAAGCCAGGAATACTCCAAAGTATCTCAAACCAAGACCTGCTTAGTTTAATTATAGAGGATTCTATAAAGCTAGCCCTTGCATACGTAGAAGAAGATCAGAAGGCATTAGAGGGCAATAAATTATTAGACTTACCGTTTATTGATTTTGCAATAGCCCGGCTTTTATTAGCAAGGAAGTGGGATGTTTCGATATTTGAGTTAGGAAGCGAGCATGATTTTTTAGTGAAAGTGCTAGAACATTTTTTAGCTACAGTATCTAATGCACAGCAAATGCATCGAGCAAAGATAGCAGAGGTACTCATAAAAGTAGATGAAGTGTTAAAGGGAGTTGGAAATGGAGCTACAAGTGGGCCTGTTGTACCAATAGGCAACCAAGTACGAAAGCTAAGAAACGTAATCAAAAAGATTTTAAGTAAAATCCCAGTCCAAAGTCTGGAGCGTTTACAAGCGGAGCATGCGGAGTGGTCCAATGCTGTGAATGCGACAAATTTTAATGGCCCAAATTCTAACGTTCTTGGTCCAGTTGTAAGAGTGGGCGATAAGGGTACAGAAAACATCTGTTCTGGTAGTAAAGGCTCAGTATGCAACATGACTCAAAGCGAAGCTAAGAAATATTGCGCAGATCAAGGTGGCAGACTTCCAACGATAGAAGAGCTTGCTCAATTCTTATACCCTGATAGTGTCAGTAAAACTGAACGTGATGGTTTTACTAAAATCTCACCTAAAGATGAAACACCATTTTATTACAACTATAGCACTTATTATTACAACTATAGCACTTACAAAAACCCAGAGAGTAAAGAAGAAGTCCATTGGTTTTGGTCTGCGTCGGTTCATCCAAGTAATGACGACTACGTCTACAACTTGAGTGGTTTCGGCGATATTTACTACGCCGCCATCTTCAATAATAGCAATGGCATTTACAGCGACGCCCGTGGCGTCAATTACAATTCAGTTCGTTGCGTTTTGCGGTAAGCGCGTGGTGATTTCCAATTTAATCATTTGTATTATCCGAGATATTGCATTTAAGCTGGTAGCGAGACAAGCAAGATGCAAGCTAGTGAAGCGAGCGCAGAAGTTTTTAAGCGAGGCATATCCAGGGCGATATGTTGAGCTTAAAAATCTTCGAGTACGCTGCAATAGCGCCGCAGATTGGTTGTCGCAGTAGAACTTAAATGCAATATCTCGGATTATTAGTGGGCCTATTTCGGCCCACCTGCCTGCGCCCGAAGGGTGCACCAAATTTTTTTTAACCCTTCAAAAGTGAGTGTTTGGGTCGTAAATTCTCCAGAAAATAACACACCTCTATTTCATGTCATCAGTTAACAAATTTGTTAAGTTAGCACATGAAATAGAAGTGTGTAATTTTTACAGTGTCTTAGCTCAACTTTTGCTATTTTTAGGGATGGTGCAAGAGATAAGGGATCTAGTTTATGTTTTTTTTAAAAACAATTGATCAAGCCATACTCCCAAAGGTTCAATTCTGATACCACGTATTTCTTGTATTTTGTTGGTATTCAGCACAATTTGAAACGAGTTTTTCGGGTGAGCGCGCTGATGAAGATATTCCAATGAAGGACTGAGCTGTGTGTCACTTGTTTTTACTTCTATACACCAATGAATTTTACGATCTAGTGTTATTACAAAGTCCACTTCTCTGTTTTCGCGATCACGAAAATAAAATAATTTGAAATTCTTTCCAAAGCGATCCTGCTGGAGTTGGCAAAACTTAAAAAGTGCACATGCCACCATGTTTTCCAAGCGGGCTCCCTTTGTCTGGTCTTCATATGCAGCTGCACAGTCGTAGAAATATAATTTATGCTCTTTACGGATGCTTCTCACGAAACCTTTGTAATAGGGTGGTATTAAGAAAAGAATATAAAGCCTCTCAAGAAGTTCAATCCAATTTTTTACAGTAGGCGGGGACACAGAAAGATCTTCTGCGAGAGTTGCATAATTTATTGAGCAACCCACTCGTTCACGTAAAAGTTCAATTAACAGCTGGATGCCACGAAGTGAATTGGTTTTGCTCAGATCACGCAAGTCTTCTTGTATTACTAAGTCAAACCGATTATTTCTCAGCCGTTCTGCCTCCATAGGATTCAAAAATGCTTCTGGGAATCCCCCTGTTAAAAGCAAGCGATTGATTCTATCTTCTATGGATAGGGCTGGTAGAAAAAATTTGGACTCTGCAAGATCAATAGGGTGCAAGTGGTAATGGTAGTAGCGCCCCGTTAACGCATCACCTTCTCGTCTAAAGGTATCAAGTCTGGCACTTCCAGTCACAAGAATGGGCGGAGTATTATTAAATTCATCAGCTATCCCCTTGAGATAATTTTTCCACTTGGCGTATTTATGCAACTCATTAAGTACTACGAGTGTAGAATTTTTAGGCCATGCAATTTGTCGAATAATCCTTTTATCAGCACGAATGTCCCAATTTAAATATACACCATCTTTTTCAAGTAAAGATTTTGCAAGAGTAGATTTGCCTGACTGTCTAGGACCTGATAGCAGAATCATTTTTTTATGAAGCTCTTGCTTAATATAAGGGGCAAGATAGCGCATGAAGTAAATTCACCTTTCTTTATGATTATTATAAATACAATTTTATTTTTGTCATGATAAAAATAAATGATTATTTACTATTGTCGTAATTGTATATTTAAAATAAGAATGCTAACATATTATAATGTATCTATTTTTAGAAAATCCTCAAAAGCTTTTGCAGTATTGTGAAGCAGATCTAGTGCAGGCACAAGTAATACTAAATCAAATTTTATCAGCACCCAAACATTCTGTTGAAAGCACATTAGCGCCACTCAATGAAATAGAGAGAATTTTGTCGAATGCTTCTTCTGTCGCAAATTTATTCTTTAATGTTCATCCAGAAACTAAAGTGCGGGATTTAGCTCAGGTGTGCTTGCAAAAATTAAGTCGATTTTCAACAGAACTTACTTTAAATCGACCATTGTTTTTAGCAATTCAAAATGTGAATACCGATAAACTTGATACAAATGCGTTGCGCTTTTATGAAAAAACAATTGAGGATTTTCAGCGCAATGGTGTGAATGAAGATGAAAAAAACCGAGAAAAAATTAAAAAATTAAATGAAGAACTTGTTGAGATTGGCCAAGAATTTGAAAAAAATATTCGTGAGGATGTGAGGTGGATTACATTAAATTCAATTCAAGAATTAGATGGTTTGCCACAAGATTATATTGAGTCTCATCCCTTGCCTGCCAGGATTACAACAGATTATCCTGATTTTGTCCCATTCATGATGTATGCAAAAAATTCTAAAGCTAGAGAAAAGCTTGCTTTTGAAAGTAAAAATAGAGGGAATCCCAAAAATATTGAGATATTGAAAGCATTGCTTTCTAAGCGCCATGAGCTTGCCAATATTCTTGGATATCTAGATTGGGCAACTTATATCACTGAAAATAAGATGATTAAAAATCCTAAAAAAGTTTTTGAGTTTATTGAAAAAATAGCAGAAATTTCATCTCCTGTTGCAAAAAGAGAATATCAAGCCTTGCTAGATTTTAAATCTAAAGAAGGATTGCCTGCTGCCTCTATTGAAGGATTTGAAGCCTCTTATTACGAAGAAAAATTAAAATTAGAAAAATTTTCTTTTGATTCTAAAGATGTTCGCTCTTATTTTGAGTTTAGTCGAGTCAAGGAAGGCTTGTTAAATCTTACAGCTGAGATTTTTTCTTTAAAATATATTAAGGTATCCGATGTTCCCGTTTGGCATGAATCCGTTGAAGTTTATGAGGTATTTTGTGAAAATGCATTGTTGGGTAAAATATATTTGGATTTGCACCCGCGCGAAAATAAGTTTAAACACGCTGCTCAGTTTATTTTGAGACCAGGTGTGGCTGGCACGCAAGTGCCAGAGGGGGTTTTGGTGTGTAATTTTCCAGATCCCCATAAGATTTTGTCGCATTCCCATCATTGGAACTCTCCGCAAGCTCCACTCGAGAACGCTTCGCAAGCTCCGCTCGGGACCGCTTCGCAAGCTCCACTCGAGAACGCTTCACAAGCTCCACTCGGGACCGCTTCGCAAGCTCCGCTCGGGAATGCTTCGCAAGCTCCGCTCGAGAACGCTTCGCAAGCTCCGCTCGAGAACGCTCCGGACTTTCCACAGGGCGCATTATTAGAGCACAAAGATGTGACTACTTTTTTTCATGAATTTGGGCATCTTTTACACCATGTCTTAGGAGGTAATCAAAAATGGGTGCGTTTTTCTGGAGTTGCAACGGAGTGGGATTTTGTCGAAGCTCCTTCTCAGCTTTTTGAAGAATGGGCTTGGGATCTAAAAATTTTAAGACGATTTGCAAGGCATGTTAAAACAAATGAATGTATACCCGACGATTTAGTGCAAAAAATGAGGAGATCAGATGAGTTTGGAAAAGGATTGCGTGCGAGGCAACAGATGTTTTATGCAGCATGCTCCTTTCAATTTCATGTTCAAGATCCAAAAAATTTTGATCCACTAAAATTAGCTATAGAGTTACAAGAAAAATATAGCCCTTATCCTTATCAAACAGGGACCTTTTTCCCTTTAAGCTTTGGACATTTAGAAAGCTATTCTGCGCTTTACTACACCTATATGTGGTCTTTAGTAATTGCTAAAGAACTGTTTTCTGTTTTCAAAGAGAAAGGACTACTAAGTCCAGAGTGCGCCCTTCATTATAGACAAACTATTTTAGAGCCTGGAGGTTCTCAGGATGCTGAAAACCTAATTCATAATTTCCTAGGTCGTCCTTATTCTTTTGATGCTTTTGGAGCCTGGCTTGGAGCAAGTGATGTCTGAGTGTTTATCAAATAAAAAAGGATTTTATATTACTACTGCTATTGCTTACCCAAACTCCAGAATGCATGTAGGGTTTGGCTGGGAAGTGATTGGTGCTGATGTCGTTGCACGATTTCATCGGATGTTAGATCAAGAAGTTTTTTTTTGTACGGGCGTAGATGAGCACTGTCAAAATGTAGAAAAAGCTGCGCAAAAAGCTGGCTTATCTTCTCAAAAATACTGTGACCAGATGGCTCAAGATATCCAAAAGGTAATGAGCCTCATGGATATTAGCTATGATCGATTTATCCGAACTTCGGATCCAGATCATCAAAAAATCTGCCAAGCGCTTATTACGCAAGCTTATCAAGCAGGTGACATTTATAAACAAAATTATGAAGGATGGTACTGCAGTAGCTGCGAGGTGTTTTACACAGAAAAAGAAGCTATCCAAAAAGAAGAAACTTTCTTGTGTCCTACCCATAAAATTTTATTGCAAAGACTTTCAGAGGAAAATTATTTTTTTAAACTCAGTAAATATGAGAAGGATTTAAAAAAAATTTATCAAACCCATCCACATTTTTTATTACCTGAAATTAGAAAAAATGAAATTTTATCTTTTCTTGAAGGAGGATTAAAAGACTTCTCAGTTTCCAGGACCTCCTTTAAATGGGGAGTTCCGCTGCCATTTGACTCAAAACATGTAATTTATGTTTGGTATGATGCGCTCATTAATTATTTAAGTGCAGTTCAGTATGGGAATGATGCTGAGTTTTTTAAAAAATTTTGGCCATGCGATATGCACGTCATTGGGAAGGACATTACTCGTTTTCACTGTATATATTGGCCAGCCATGCTTTTATCGGCTGGAATAGAATTGCCTAAAAAAGTGTGGGCTCATGGTTTTATCCAATTTCAAGGTGAAAAAATGAGCAAAACACGAGGCAATATTGTAACTCCTGATGAGGTGATTCAAGATTTTGGTGTAACTCCTTTGCGTTGGTTTTTAGTTTCTTCTAATAGTTTTGATTCCGATGGAAATTATTCAGATGAAGCTTTGATTCTAAAATATAATGCTGATCTTTGTAACAATATTGGAAACCTAGTAAACCGTGTTGTGAGTATGTCAAAAAAATATTTTGGAGAAAAAATTTTAAAAGACTTTCAAAATCTTCCACCAGATGTCCAAGCCGTTTCTGAAAGAAAAAAATTATTTTTCGGTAAATCTGGAGAAAAACTAGAGAGTGATATACAGAGCATGAATTTGTCTGGCTATTGTAATGCTGTTGTGGATTTTGCAATTTCATTAAATAAATTTATTGATGAAACTAAACCCTGGAAATTAGCTAAAGATGAAACTAAAAAACAAGTTTTAGAAACTGTTTTAGCGCAGCTCTTAGAGGGTATATTTTGTATTGGAGGAGTGCTCTGGCCTATTATTCCAGATGCTTCTCAAAAAATCCTATTTCAAATTGGAGTAGGTTTTGAACACACACTATGGAAAGAAATAAAGCTTTATACCAATAAAACAATGAAGGCACCTTATTGGAAGTGCTTATGGGATAAAGGTCAAAACAGTTTTCATTTGCAGCTACCTCAAATCTTGTTCCAACGTATAGAGCGTGCTCCGGAGCTAACTCAGTCCAACTCCTAAAGTAAATCCATCTTACTGCTATGAGCAAGTGAAGTGCTCTCAAGACTAGTAAGGATTTTTAAGTATAGCTTTTTTGTTTCTCTCGGATTATCTAAATGCTGTGTTAAAAATATGCTTTCAATTTTTTCAATTGAGAAGCGCCCCTCTATATGGCTTGTAAAAATTTTTTCACCTAGAATAAATCCTAGTGATCTGGTCGTTTCAAGGAAAATTGGGAGCCGGGATGTTCCCTTCAGAAAGGTTGGCATCCGAAAAGAATTTCCCCTTAAATATTCTCGTTGAGCTTTACAGTGGGCTAGTACAAGTTTTGCAATTTTTCTTTGTAAGCGCTCTTGGGGAAGTACTTTTTTAGGTAGGCGTCTTTCTAATAAAAATTGATAATCATTTTCAAGGTCACATTTTCTTTTGTAGTTTAGAATCTTACTTCCAAAGTAAGCTAACATATATGAAATTACGGCACCAAAAAAATGATTTTTTGTATCCCAAAAAAATGTTTTGTTATGGGATAGTATTGAGTGTGCTAACATGGAGACGCCTTCACATAGCGCATTAACAGAAGTAGAGGCAAGGTAGATGAGGTTTTTGTTTGGTAAAAAAAAAGTTCTATTCCCTAGAACGGAGTATTTAATCATTTTTAGTTCCTCACGTCGTAATGAAGGGTCATGGTTGAGGTGATTTAAAAATACTAAATTGTGAACCGTTTGAATGTTGATATCAAAATCTTTTGGTATTTTTAAATTTAATACTTCTGCTAAGTTTTTTAGGCGATCCTGTGCCATTTCATGTAAGTGAATACTAAAGCCATCTTCTGCTTCAAAGAGTTCGCTTGCTTCTGCCCATTGTAGATAAGATTGCAGCTTTACCCAAGGAGCTGCATTCATAACGCAATAGCGGTTTTGATGTAGTTTTAAAACATCGACAGAGTGTTCCATCCGTTGAGCTGCTAGTTTCCAATATAACGACTCACTGTTTTGAAAAATAACAAGGACCCGACGATTTGTATTTTTTTTTCTTAACTCATTTTTTATATATTTAGGGATATGATTTTTAGCTAGGTGCAAGTCTCCATAGAGAGCAAAAATTTTATGCTTTGGATTTTGATTAGCATGTTCAGCAATAATTGCAGCAGCATGCGTATCTCTTGCTTCCAAACTTTCATTGAGAAGGTTGAGTACTAAAATAGAAATTTTATGCTCTTTAGCAAAAACAAAAAGAGGCCTAAAATGCTCCCATGGAAATCCCCAGGTTGTTTGGTAGTTGGTTTGTTTTAAAAATTCAGTTTCTTCAAGTGTACCATCCAAGTATTTTTCAACAAGGGACTGGTAAGTAGAAGGAAATATCTCAAGAGCAAGAGTAATAGGCGTTTCCCAATTTATAAGTTCTCTAAGAAGTCTGAGTGCAGTTTTTTGAGATTGTGCAAAAGTGTGATAATCACCCATTAAAATAATATGTGATTTCACACATTCTTTGAGGAGTTCTTCTTTATTTGAATGCCTGACTGGCTTTCGAAACTCTCTTTTATAAGACTCATAGTAGCGCCGAATTTGTTTTGTTTGCGCCCCAAGGGACTTGCGTACATCTGCCTTAACTGACATGAGAACATGGCGCTGAAGTTTAATAATTCTTCTATGGTCAGCATTAATGTGGCTCACAGTTAAATTTTAAACTTATCTGTGCAATAGGTGGTACAAAAAAAACGTACATAGTGAATTGTTGGTATAAAAGCATAAGCAAAACCCTCAAACATTTTTGATTCAACAGCGCAATACAGTTTAGCGCCATTTTGTGAGTAGGACATTTGGTGCGCGCAGCGCAACAATTCATGCTCATACTCAAAATCAGTATGAAGGCGAATAAGGATGGGGCTACCTAAAAGTTCTCCGCCCATCAAAATATTTTTAATTATTTCTGAAAATAGCTGCAGCGTTCGTTTTTTATTATCCAAAGCAAATTGATGAACTTGTATATATTTTTGTGCAATAGTTATTCCCCAAAGTGAAGATGCTTTATTCAGTGCGTTTAAAAAAGTTTCATTATCCAGTATATTATTTTGTAGCCATTCGAAGAAGTCTTTTTCAAAAAAAGTTAGATCTTGATAGAGTATCAATAAGAATGAATCAATTGGAACGTCATTAAGTATTTTATCTAATGGGAAGTTTTTTTCAATACCTATATGAGGTTCAGAAGGATAAAGAAATTTCAGTTTCTGCAAACGTGCACTGAAGCTTTTTGTTTCCTGAATACTTATGTCCTGCGTATGATCTGTATGCGACACGGTCCAGGACTCACAAACATGCAGTAAGTGCTCAAGCCACATTGTTTTTCTAACCAAGAAATTATAAAAAACATGATGAATCGGAAGAATAGGAGTATGCATCTCTATTGCAAATAATGTCTTAAATCTTCAAAAATTTCAAAGAGAGGAATAGCAAGCTGATCTAAGATTTTAAGATTTTGATTTCTTTTTTCTATTGCATCAAAAGTTATCCGTTTTAATTCCACCATTTGAGCCATTGTAAGGTGTAGTTTTTGTATTGCAATGGGATCTTCTGTCATAGTTGAAAAACAAGTAAAAAGTGGTTTGTACTTTGCTAACATTTGTTCAATAACTAAGTTGGTTTTAGATACTTGCATAAAATCTAAAGCCTCTTTGTGTGTTGACATGACTTTAGTGAGGTCTACCATTGGGATGGTGCGCAAGTCTTGTAATTTAGGAGGAAGTGTAATTTGATTTTGAATCCAAATTTGAACTGGCTGTGATTCTAAAAAAGCTTTAATCCATGCAAGGCTGTCCAAGCTATGTGGGAAAAGTACAATTTTGTTTTTTGGGGGCGGTGAATAAAGAGGAATAAACTTTAAGGAATGGTTTTCAACACAAGCTACCAAGGCGAAGGCTTGAGTAGGTCTTGCAAAAAAGCTTAAACGATTGGATAGCAGGTTTTTATTTTCTGCTTCAGAACTCCAATTTTGAATTGAACACAGGTTATAGAGTTTTGGAAATTTATGGTTTAAGTGCCAAATTAATGGGGCTTTATCCTGTGAAAAAATTTGACTCCAACCTCTTTGTAGAACTTCTAGTTGATTACATTTAGATTCTTGTAAAGCATGAAGGGAGATCGGTGTATTGTTCTCCCATTTTCCAAATTTTATTTTGTGAGTGTCTATTTTTATTTTTGAAGTAGTTTTTCTAAAAACGTAGAGATACGGGTAAGGGTTACCCTCTTCTAGATTTAATTCAACAAAATATTCTAAAACCGCTGAGCTTAGTATAGTTTTTCTTAGTTTTTCACCATCTCCATGGTCTGGCAGCTTGCGATGGGACAAGTATATACAAACTCCATTTTCTTTTAGTTTGGATAAGCTTAGGTATAGATGGAGTTCTCCCCAATTAAGATTTGTGTTGGTACTAATAAGACCTTTCCAGTAAGGGAGTTGCTCAGATAATGCGTGCAGCCACCGACTGGATTTGTTGCAATTGGAATTATTAATTGTCAAAGCTAGATCAAATTTTTCAAATTGTTGAATTTGTCCTGCAGAGCTTTGGGTTGGGTATCGGTTGTTTTCAAAAGTAGGAAGATTTAATTGATTGAGTGGGTGCAACTCTAAGGCTAAAATAGGTAGGGCATGAAAGAAGGTTGGAATGGTTTTTAAGTTGTTTTTACTTAAATTCAAGTATTTTAAAAATACTAGGGCTTCAATCCAAAAAATTTCGAGATTATCATTACTGCATCCGTATATGTTTATTGGTTTTTGAGGTGAGGTTAAGTTGATGAATTGGTTAACATACTGGAGAGCAATTCCACCAGTACTAAGAGAAGGGATGAAAACATTGTATTGTGTCGGATTTGCATTGGATCTTGTCGCCCGCATTTCCTGTGCATGCTTCGGCAGCAAATCCTCTGGTTGTGAGGATGGTATGGAAAATATATTTAGTAAAAGGGTGAAAATGTTTTCACTGGATTCGAAATCTTGTACAAAACCAATGTGAGAAAGCTGTGGCATTTGACTGAAATCAAGCATCCATTTTATTAGATTATTTGCATCCCATACAATGTTTTTTTGATCTAACAAGTGAGCAATACTGATCAGTGTTGGCTTTGTTGGCGAATACCAAGAGTAAAGGCTAGCACGTGCAAAGTTCCATGAATATTTATCTCGTGCGAAATCAGATGTGTAGCTACTAAAAAAACGGTATAATGCAAAGTTCATATTGTGTAAGTCGGATGCCGCAAAGGGTCTTAATTGGGTATGCTCTAGAGTTTTAAGCACTGAAATTTCTAGAATGTTATACAAGGTAACTTCTGCTGCAAAAATTTCCCATGTTGAATATTTTTTTGGATGTTTGTGCTCCAATACTTCAAGCCGTTTTTCAATTAATATTTTTCTCCCTGCATTGAGTTGCTGAATCGATTCTTGGGACTGTAAAACATCAGTCAGCATATAATCAAAAATCTTTTTTAGTTCTGGAGGATTTTGTGTCGTGTGTGGTGGATGTTCCAGTTGCAAATCTGATGCAATATGATGGGGTTTATGTGGTAGAGTAGGATTGTTTAGGTATAATAGATTTTGTAGTTTTTTATTTAAAGTAGTAATCGGCAACTTTTTCCAAAGCGCACCACTATTTAAAAAATCTGTAGGTACAACACTGTTCAATTTTACCCCCCAAAGAAAATTTTACGAAACCCTGACGTACTTTCATAACTGAAGACTTTAGAAATTAAAAGAAATACCGAAAAAAAAAATGGAGGGTTTATGGTACAGAGCGATAATTTAGTACAAGCAGTGGATTCAGGAATTAATGAAGAAGCAGCAGAAATTGATCGAATTATGGAACAAATTGAGGATTTAGAAAAAAAGATGGAAACAGAACCAGCTGTGACACCCGACGCCAAAGTGATCCCGATGCATCCAGCCGAGCGTAGAGATACGAGTGGTGCGGTAGAGTCCCAAACAGCACATTCCATTTCAGAGTCCTTAGTTGAAACGGATGCACCACTAACTGAAAAAGGCCCATTGTTACAAAATATAGATACGGTTGCAGGAGATGGGAGTTTATCTTTAAAAGTAGGACAGTGCTCTGAGATTTCTTTAGAGTTTGCACGGTCTGGAATTACGATTACTCTATCCTACAATGAAGATGGGCTTTGCATTAGCACAGACCAAGGTGCGGAGTTTAGGCTACCATTAAAAAAAGCTGCATAGAAGAAGTTGTCTCATTGAAACATGCTTGAAATATCATCAGGGTTGTTGCGTCATTTGAAATTGCGATCACCCACTGGGAGGCAGATCCGTCCATCTAGCGAAAAACTGCGCCAAGGCTCCATTAGTATTTTAAGAAACCATATCTGTTTTCAAAATATTTGTGCCGTAGATTTATTTTCAGGTAGTGGTGCATGGTCTATTGAAGCCATAAGTAATGGAGTCAAGGAAGTCTGGCTAGTGGAGTCCTCTCGATCTGCTTTGCATGTAATAAGACATAATTTAAGTGTTGCCTTACGGTCTTTAGAGAGTCAGGAGCTTACGTCACCTAAGACTTATGTTGTAGGAAAAGATGTAAGACAAGCTTATAAAAACATTCCTTTATGTGATTTAATTTTTTGTGATCCACCTTATCATCAGCATTGGTTTGAAGCAGTATTAGAGCTAGAAAATAAATACCAAAAACTAAAACCAGATGGAATTTTGGTGTTTGAGGCTCACAAAGATGAGTTCATTCTAGAAAGTTCAGCTTTATTAAAATGTTTTAACAAAAAAAATTACGGTGACAGTGTGTTATATTTTTTTGTAAAACAAATTTATGTCTAGCCGCCATCTTTACGCACTTTATCCGGGCAGTTTTGATCCTATAACGAATGGTCATGTGGATATTGTAAAACGTAGTCTTTTAGTTTTTCAAAAAATTACTTTAGTCGTTGCTACCAGTGGTCGTAAAAATTCGTTGTTATCTGTACCAGAAAGGGTAGCACTTATTCAGGAAGTATTTAAAGGAACAAAGGGAGTGTCTGTAGGCTCTTGTAAAGGGCTTATTATGGATTACGCATTAAAACATCATGCCAATATAGTGATTCGTGGTTTGCGTGCTGCAAGTGATTTTGAGTATGAATTTATGATGGCTGCAATGAACAAAAAACTTAATTCACAGGTTGAAACTTTCTTTATGATGACAGGGCAAGATCTTTTTTTTATTAGCTCTACAATGATTAAAGAACTTTTTTTATTTGGTGCTAATGTAAGTCCATATGTTCCTGGCCCAGTATGGAAATATCTTAAGAAAAAAATAAAAGGAAGGTAAAAGTCATGACTTCGTCTTTTCAACTTTCAGATCGGTTAATTGGAATCCAAGAAAGTTCTACGTTAAAAATGAATGCAATTGCAAGAGACCTCACTGCAAAAGGAATTGCAATTTTTAACTTAACTGCTGGTGAGCCTGATTTTCCAATTTTGCAATCTGTTAAAAAAAAAGCAATCCAAGCAATTGAGGAAAATTTTTCAAAATATACAGCAGTTCAAGGGGTGATAGAGTTAAGGCAAGCTCTCTCAAAAAAATTTCTTCAGCAAAACAATCTTCACTATTCACCAGATGAAATTATTGTTACTGCAGGAGCTAAACAAGCAATTTTTAGTTTTTTGCTTTCTGTCCTCAATCCTCAAGATGAAGTTCTTATTCCGATACCTTATTGGGTGAGCTATCCCGAGATTGTGAAAGTTGCTGGAGGTAAGCCCATATTTATCCCAACAGATGCAAAACATGGCTTTAAGTTGAAGCCTGAAACTTTGAAGGCTCGACTCACTTCAAAAACAAAAGTGTTTATTCTCAATAGTCCATCTAATCCTACAGGGTGTGTTTATAGTCGAAGTGAGCTAGAGGCTTTCGCGCATGTGTTAAAAGGTAGTTCTGTGATGGTGATTTCTGATGAGATTTATGAAAAAATTATCTATGATGGTGCATTTACTTCTTTTGCAAGTATATCAGAAGATGCATGGCAAAGAACGCTTACAGTAAATGGTTTTTCTAAGGCGTACTCGATGACTGGTTGGCGATTAGGATACGCAGCTGGTCCCAAACCTTTCATTTCTGCAATGACTCTTTTACAAGGTCAAAGTACTTCTAATGCAAATTCAGTGGCTCAAAAAGCTGCACTGGATGCTCTTTCATTGCCTGATTCTGAATTGAGTCCCATGATTGATAGTTTTAAAATGCGCTGTAATAAAATGGTGGAAATTTTTTCCCGGTGTAAGCTTTGCTCATTTGTGAAGCCCCAAGGTGCCTTTTATTTTTTTCTAAGCATTGAGCCTGTCTTGGGGAAGCGATATACTAAAAGTGTTGATGGGGAGGGGTCTATCCTTCTTCAAGGCAGTGAAGATGTAGCTTTTTATCTTTTAAATGAGGCGCAAGTTGTTACTGTGCCAGGGGCAGGTTTTGGTGATGATCGGTACTTAAGACTTAGTTTTGCTGTTTCAGATTTTTTTGTAGATGAGGGATGTAGGCGGATAGTTCAGGCCTTGGAAAGGCTTGTGTAATCGCGAGTGCCGCCACCCCGAGACCTAACGTAAGGAAAAATAGACCTGACGTAAGGAAAAATAAAAATGACGAGGGGAAAAAGAAAACTCGCGTGTGTAATGTTTTCACTCGACTGATGAGGCAGCTTCGACAAGGAGGTCAGGCATGCTTAAAATTTTATCTTGGTGGTTTTCTTTCTTCTTACCATTTGCGGGGCTACAGTCTTGTGGCACTGAATACCGTGATATTTCAACTGAAAATGGTAGAAATGCAGTTATTGAAAAAGCTGAAAATTTTTTAACACAAGGTCAATGTAACGACGCTATTGATACGCTACAACCTTTATATGACTCTATTTATCGAAATCATAAAACTCGTATGGTGTATGCTTCTGCATATGCATGCAGGGGTGGATTTAATTTTGCAGCATTAATTGCAACACTTAGAGATGCCTCTGGAAATGATATTTGGTCTCTTCTCATTGCATCTAATTATTCAGACTCGCGTACAAATGGCAAGACCACAGCATTTATAGATAGTGCTGGTATTATACGAACTACGTCTACTCAGGGCTCGGATACTCCTAATTATTGGAATGCTCTTTATCGTCCAGCAGATGCTAATACGTATATGATTTTTATTCAAGCCATGCTGATTGCAAGCATTCTGTCGCCACCAGTCATGGGTGATGCAAATTCAGTAAATGGAAATCAAAGAAGAGATATTCTTGTAGCTACTGATCCTAATGATACAGAAAAATGCCGAGTTCAAGTAGCGCTTGCTACAATTCGAAATTGTTTAACTGTTGTTTCAACAGGAACAGCAATTGATCGCATGACTACTGCTATCGATGCTGTGTGCGCTGTTGGTGGTGTCACATGTGCAACAAATATGAATCCAGATGGCTGTGCTGCTAGCGATCGTCTTGCAGGTGAAACCATTATTACAGCTATTGAAAGCATCTGGGTGGGCCCATAAGGATGAGGTGGACTTGCTGAGTTTTAAAAAATATTTTTTAGTTTTTTATTTTTTGATTCAAATCTTATTTCCATCATTTACTGATGCTAAGGAATTACCAGAATTTTACCGAGGTGTAAGAGCTACAGGTATGGGTAATGCTTTTACAGCAGTTGCAGATGATGCAGATTCTATTTTTTATAATCCTGCTGGGCTTGCAATGAATCGAAGCATTGATATTGATCTCATTAATCCAAAAATTGATGTGAGTCATGATGATTTTGAGGCAAGAGGAGCCATTACAGATGTGGCTAAAGATTTAAATGCTACTACAGTTTCTGCAATTTTTGGAAAAAACATATATGGAAATGCTGTGATTTTTCCAGCGCTACACTTCCCATATTTTGTTATTGGATATTATTTGGCAGGCAATGCCCACCTCATTGCAAAAAATTTATCGTTACCTAGTGTCGAGGTTAGTTATCTTTATGACCGTGGAGTTATTGGTGGATTTGGTTATGAGACCAGGGGATTGACTAAAAAACAATTTTTTCGTTTTGGTATCGGAGTTAAATGGCTTAGGAGAATTGGATATGATGATGTGTTGCCAGTGACAACTCTTGCAACAGCAAATAGAAGCTTTATCCGAACATTACGTAGGGGACCAAATTCAGGGATTGGTTTGAGTCCTGGATTTCAATATGAGATACCTTTAGGAAAAATGGACGATTTCATATTAGGTGTAGCATGGTTAGATGCAGGAGATGTAAATTTTAATATGGGTGGCGCATCCGAGCCCCCTCCCATTCGTAGTAATTTCACAACTGGGTTTGCTTACACGCACAGATTGGGTACGAATTGGCGTACCATAAATAATCTTAAATATGCATTTGATATTCGCCACCTTTTAGAAAAAAATAAAGATCCCCGCTTAAAACTCCATACAGGAATTGAATTGGAGGTAGGACCAATTTCTGTTCAAAGTGGAGTGAGTCAAGATTCTTTTACTGTTGGAGTTGGTTTAGATTTAGCTACTATTAAAGTCACGGCTTCTACTTATGGAGTCCAAAACCAATCTTTAGCCTTAATGAATCGTGAGCGTCGTTATATGGCTCAGTTTATATGGAGATTTGATTTAATGGGTGTAGAATTTAAGACAAAGAGGGATGAGTACAGAAGAAAACATCCTCGTTCTTATTATTAGTTGAGGAGGAAACCAATTTGCGTAAATCTTTTATAATTGACACGAACGTTTTGCTTTTTGATCCACAGGCAATTTTTAAGTTTGGAGCAAACGACATCATTATTCCAATTACTGTCATTGAAGAAATGGATCGCTTTAAGCGAGATTTATCTGAAAATGGAAGAAATGCCCGTCAGTTTTCAAGGTTTTTGGATCAACTAAGAAAACAAGGTACGTTATCTCAAGGGGTAAAACTTCCCAATGCTGGCATTGTAACTGTAGAGTTATCTCCTGGTGGTCCATTACCCCCAGAACTTTCAAGTGATCGTCCGGATAATAAAATTTTAGCTACAGCAATGAGTGTGCGTAAAGCCAATCCTAAATGGCCAATTATTTTTGTTACAAAAGACACTAACCTTCGTATTAAAGCAGATGCTTTAGGATTGGATGCTCAAGACTATGAGCCCAATCAAGTTCCTTTTGAAGAGCTGTATTCAGGTGTTACAGCATCGCAAGTTTCTCCCGAAGTGGTGGATGAGTTTTATTCCCAAAAAAAAATTCAACTAAAAAATATAAATTTTACACCAAATCAATATGTTCTTTTGAAGGATGAAACAAACCCCCACCATTCTGCAACCGGGCGGTACAATAAAGAAGTGGATTGCATCGTGCCTGTCTACAAGCCAGCCGAAGGACTTTGGGGTATTTTTCCAAAAAATATAGAACAAACATTTGCCATCGACATGCTCTTAAATGATGAGATTAAATTAGTTAGCTTAGTAGGAAAAGCAGGTACAGGAAAAACGCTTCTAGCTATTGCAGCAGGTTTAGTAAAAACAGTGGATGAGGGAGTGTACCATCGTTTGTTAGTGAGTAGACCGGTGTTCCCTTTGGGAAAAGACATTGGATTTTTACCAGGTGATATTGAAGAAAAACTTAACCCTTGGATGCAGCCTATTTATGATAACATTGATTTCTTGTTTGGTGTGAGTCCTGTGAAATCCAGAAGAGGTGCAGGAAAAGGTTGTCAGGAGTTAATGAACCAAGGTTTATTAAATATTGAACCATTGACTTATATTCGTGGTAGAAGCATTCCTCAACAGTTTATGATTGTAGATGAAGCACAAAATTTAACTCCACATGAAATTAAAACCATTATTACTCGTGCAGGTGATGCTACAAAAATTATTCTTACTGGAGATTGTTTCCAAATTGATAATCCTTATGTGGATTCTAATAATAACGGTCTTGCATATGTAGTAGAGCGTTTTAAACATGAAGCTATTTCAGGTCATATAACTTTAGTGAAGGGTGAGCGTAGCGAGCTCTCTGAGCTCGCAAGTAATTTGCTATAGAGAAGTGAAACAAAAATTCCACAAACAAATGTATTTAATTTGCTTTTAAAACTGGTAAGTTGGTATCATGGTGGCGCTAATCTTCATTATATTTTGTGGAATTTGCATTGGATCTTGTCGCATGTACATCACGTACATGTGCATTGGATCTTGTCGCATGTACATCACGTACATGTGCATTGGATCTTGTCGCATGTACATCACGTACATGCTCCTGCCGCAAATTCTCCTGGCATTATTTCTTTCTCCCAATTTTTCATGGGCTGTGCCTATAGAGGCCATTCAAGATACTTTAAGAAAAGAATTACAGTCCTTAAAAAATGTTTCTGAAGCTCAAAAAAAAATTTTTGAGCAAGAAGTTTTTTTAGCAAAACAATCCCCACTTTTTGTTACACATTATGAAGATTCATCCCAAGGATTAAAAGTCGATGTAGATAAGGAAAAACTTAAAAATTATTTAAAGTTTTCAGCAGTGGGTTTTGTAAAAGACTTAAAACAAGATTATACCATTTGTGCTTATGGAAGGGTTTTAGGCGCTTGTAGCGTGTGTGAAATTTTAAATTCTCCCCTATTTACAAAACTTCAAAAACGTCTTGCTACACGTCGATTTAAAATTCAGCAACAAACTTCTCTCTTGCTTGATGATACGCAAACTGGAGAAGCTGCATTTGAAAAATATTTAAGTCTGTTACCACCATCTTGCCAGGGTGGATTGTATTTAGAGGTTTCACAGCCAGAACAGGCGGCAGCACAAGCAACACAAACTGAGGTACGTGCGGTTGTGTACATGGAATTAAAAGATAAAGAAAAGGATAAAGTATATAGTCAAGGCCAAGCACTTCTTAATGTTCCATTAGATTTAGGATTAGTTGGCAGCTCTCATACGATAAGTAGTTTTGATGTGGAGCTTGCTCAAGCGGTTACAAGACAATCCATTGACTTGTTTTCTAATGCAGAGGGTCGAAAAAATATTAAAACGATTTCCAACTTAAATCTCCAAAAACAAGAAAGGGTTTTAAGACTAGAAGGGATAAAAAATTATTATCTTTATGCCCAATTTAAGCAAAATTTGCTTGCAACATTACCTGGACTAATATTGGAAGAAAGACTTTTAAGCCCAGGGGTAGTTCAATTTGCTGTTGAAGGAGTGGCTTCTCTCGACACATTAGCAGAAAAAATTCGTCAGCTTTCTTTGGCTACAAAATTTGAGATAAAAAAAGAGGAGTTGGAAATTACAGTTGTGCTAAAATAAAATAGTCTACGGAGGATTTACAGCCGGAGCATTCATTGGAATGCTCGCACTCATGCTCGACGGATGGGAATGCGACAAATTGGAATGCAAATCTGATACAATACTAATGGTCAATACTATATTCTTAGGCATTCTTAGTTTAAGTATGGTTCTCACAAGCTGCAGTCGTTCATCTTCTTATAAGCAAGAACAGGATTATTATAGGCAAGACACGGAGTATTCCAACCGCCAAGGTATTGCCACTGCGAAAGTAGAGAGGTTAGGACAGCCTAAACGTAAAATTTTTATATTACCATTTATGAATGATACGCCGCTCAGTGGAGATTCTCTTGGGATTTTTGCAAGCGATGAACTTTTACGTGAAGTAAAAAATCTAGGAAAGTCTATTGTCCCTGATGATTTAAGAACAGCGTCTCAGTCAAAAGATTTTTATAGTGGAAATAAAATTCGATTAAGTCCCTTGATTCGTGAAGGTCGAAAGTTAGGAGTAGGATTGATTGTAATTGGGAAAATTAAAAAAGTTACCTATCGTAAAAAAGGAGACTCTGTTGGACTTTTAAGACAAAAGCGCTCAATTGCTGCTGTAGATATGGAAATGCGGCTTTTTGATTGCTCCGAAGGAAAAGAGGTCTTCCTGGATGAAAAAAGTGCGGACAGTTCTTCTAGCCAGCTCAACATTTTTGGAGGTGAGGAAGAAGAAACTAAAAGTGCACGGATAGAGCTTGTTCAACAAGCCATTCGAAATGCATCTCGTATTTTTAGTCAGGATTTGTCTCGAGCATTGGATAAAATAAATTGGATTGGAAGAATTGCAAAGATTTCTGGATCGCGAATTTTTGTTAATGCAGGCAGGGCTTCTGGTCTTAATATAGGGGACATCTTAAAGGTGTTAACTCCAGGTGAAGATGTATATGACCCTGTAACGGGTGCGTACATGGGAAAAAGTTCTGGGCAACCCAAGGGCACTCTTGAAGTTGCAGATTATTTTGGGATAGATGGTGCGGTAACCGTGGTGCATAGTGGTGGAGGATTTGTTGAAAACGATATCGTCCAACTCTATTAAGCTGTTACTTCTTATTCTCATTAGTTTATTTGTCTTAAGTGTTGCCTTTCTCCATCCTGTATATGCTTCATTAACGGTTGCATTTATTTTAGCTTATCTCTTAGATCCTTTAGTGGGTTCTCTCACGCGCTGTAAAATCCCAAGGGAGTGGGGCGCTCTTTTAGTCCTTTTTATTTTTTTCTTGTTATTGATTGGAGTGGTGATTCTTATTATCCCAAAGTTGCTGTCTCAAGGAGAAGAGTTTTTTTTGCGGCTTCCCAAGGTCTATATGAAGCTTACGACCTTGCTAGCCCCATATAGTCAGCAGTACTTAAGTTATAATGTTTTTGAAGATGCTCAAAAACTTTTAGAAACTTTTGGTAGCCCTACAACAGTTTTAAAGCCACTTGGTAAAATTGCTCAAAGTTTTTTTTCTACAACTTTTAAATTTATTATGACGTTGCTTGGTTTTTTAGTTGTTCCCTTGCTCGCATATTATTTGCTACGAGTTTTTCCACAGCTTTATGAAAGGTTGCTTTCTGTGATTCCCAAGCGTTATCACAAAACCACAAAGGATATTCGAAAACGCTTAAACATTGTATTCGGTGGATTTATACGTGGTCAATTAGTTGTGAGTTCCATTCTTTCCATTTATTATAGCATTGCTCTTACATTTGTAGGTCTGGACTTATCTTTATTACTAGGTCTTATGGCTGGTTTTTTTAATGTAGTGCCTTATCTTGGGATTTTAAGTGCATTGTTACTCACTTTGTTTATTGCTCTTGTACACGAAGCTTCAGCTGGTGTGCATGTAGCTATTCTAGCTATTTTTGGAGTGGGGATGGCATTAGAAGGAAGTATATTAACCCCTAAGATAGTAGGTAGTAAGGTGGGCTTAGGTCCTTTAACATTGCTTTTATCTTTATTAGTTGGTGGTCAGCTCCTTGGGGTTGTGGGGATGCTCCTAGCTATTCCATTAGCAGCAGTTGGAAAAGTTTTCTTAGATGTATGGTTAGACGCTTATCGTAATTCTGAACTTTATACACAGGATGGGTCATAATCCGAGATATTGCATTTAAGTTCTACTGCGACAACCAATCTGCGGCGCTATTGCAGCGTACTCGAAGATTTTTAAGCTCAACATATTGCCCTGGATATGCCTCGCTTAAAAACTTCTGTGCTCGCTTCACTAGCTTGCATCTTGCTTGTCTCGCTACCAACTTAAATGCAATATCTCGGATAATATTGTGTCGCAAAAATCTCCAGAGTTTCAGATCAAAAAGTTGACATTTGTTTTTGATACATCTGTTAAAAGATTGGCAGACTTCTAGATAAAAAACTCCTACTTACGTATAAAATCCGGCAAAAAAGTACTTTTTTTCGCTTTGGCCTAAGACTTGCTTTAATGAGCTTAGGAGAACATTTGTGGGTGATCCAATCCTCGATTCTACTATTCAAGGCTTAAATACAGCTCTAAATTTTCGCCTTGCAAATCAAAACATTACTTCAGGTAATATTGCAAACGCAGATACTCCTGGATACAAAGCAAAAAAACTAGAGTTTGATGATGCCCTTCGAAATGCTCTAGACGTTTCAAATAAACTTCCTATGGAAGCAAGTGATCCTGCACATTTTTCTAAAGCAGACTCTGGTCATATCGATCCACAAATTTATGATAATCCAAATGGAGTGATTCATTTAGATGGAAATACTGTCGACCGAGCAGCTGAAATGGTTTCACTTGCTGAAAATCAAATTCATTATGACGCTGCTTTAGAGTTAGTTCGAAGAAAGATTGGAATGATGAAATATTCTATTAATGAAGGAACCGCACGGTAGGTTTGCGGTAGGTTTGGGAGATAGTTAACGATGGATTTTTTTACGAGTATGCGAATTAGCGCTTCAGGTCTGAATGCTCAACAAACTCGCATGAATACGATTTCTAGTAATCTAGCCAATGCAGAAACTGCAGCTACAGAAGAAGGGGGCCCCTATCGCCGTCAAGATCCAATTTTTAAGGCAGAGCCCTATCGGGATTCATTTGGTGAGATTTTATCGGGTGAGCTCGATGAAAACGCACAACAAGTGCAAGTAACAGAGGTTCATAGAGACGAGCGTCCTGCTCGGTTGGTTTATAATCCAAAACATCCACTTGCAAATGTTGAAGGCTATGTAGCAATGCCAAATGTTAATCCAGTGGAAGAAATGGCAAATATGATTTCAGCACAACGTAGTTACGAAGCAAATGCAACGGCACTTCAAGCTGCAAAATCCATGGCAATGAGAGCAATAGAGCTTGGGAAGTAAGGGGTAAGAAATGGCAAATATGACTATTGAGAATATTGGTGGCTTTATGCAAAGTGGAAATCTTGAGCAAATCTTAGATCGAGGTAAAAGTATTGCTAGTCCACAAGTCCCACTACATGGGAAAACTTCTCAAGAAACTGCCGAATCTTTTTCAGAAATAGTGCAAAATAGTTTAGATAAATTAAACGAAATTCAAGTGCAAGCAGATCAAGCTGCTCGTGAATTAACAGCAGGAAAAAATAAAAATATCCATGAGACCATGTTGTTACTGGAAAAAGCAGATATGAGTTTTCGTATGGCGATGCAAGTTCGAAATAAAATTCTAGATGCATACAGAGAAGTAATGCGTATGCAGGTATAGAAATAAAAGAGGGGTGCAACTGTGCTTGAGTTTGTAAAAAAAATCTCAATTCAATTAAAGGATTTTTTTGGAAACCTTTCTAAAGGTCGTAAAATTGCTTTAGCTCTAACAAGTATTGTAATTCTTACAAGTTTTGTAGCGCTCTTTTTTTGGGCAGGTGAAACAGCTTATCATACTTTAGGAACTGGATTTGCTACAGAAGATGCAACTGCAATTATGAGACTGCTTCGTGAAAAGAAGATTCCTTTTCGGGTTGAAAATGATGGAAAGACAATACAAATTCCACCTGAATATATTTATGATTTAAGACTTGAGTTAGCAACGATGGGTTTGCCCCAAACGGGTGTGGTTGGCTATGAAGTATTTGATAAGCAAAATTTTGGAACGACAAGTTTCGTTCAAAAAATAAATCAAAAGCGAGCCTTGGAAGGCGAATTGATGCGTACCATAAATAATTTAAAAGGTGTAAGAAGGTCACGAGTGCACCTTGCAATTCCAAGTAAGTCTACGTTTATTGAAGATCAAAGACATACCACAGCAAGTATTACATTAGACTTAGAGCCTGGAACATCTCTTACAGAAAAACAAGTTTCAGGCATTTCCCACTTAGTGGCGTCAGCAGTAGAGGGCATGGAATTAAGTGATGTGACTATTTTAGATGGAAATGGAAAACTTTTATCAAAAAATTTAACAGACCCATTATCACTTCAAACAGCAGCCATGCTGGACTATCAGCAAAAAATGGAATCGGAGTATGAAAAGCGGATTGAAGAGATACTTACAAAAGTTGTAGGTGAAGGAAGAGTCGTTGCAAAAGTTGCAATGGAATTGGATTTTACCCAGCAATCAGAAACACAAACCCAGTATGATGCTGAAACTTCTGCAGTGAAGTCCCAACAAAAAGAAAACCAAGTTATGGACGGCTCAAGACCTGTGCCAATGGGACCACCTGGAGCAGCATCAAATACCCCAGGGCCTGCTCCAGGTGGCGCAACACCTGAGGTGCGTAGCAATACTCAAAAAGTTTTTGAAACCACCAATTATGCTGTGCCTGAAAAAACTACCAAATCCACAAAGCCAGTTGGTGGCGTTAAGAAAGTGTCTATCGCTGTTTTAGTAGATGGTATTTATGTAAAAGATCCTACTAAAGCTGAAGATACTCCAGCCGTATACCAAAAGTGGAGCGATGATAAACTCAACGAATTTAAGACTATTGCATCTACAACAGTAGGTTTAGATGCAAAGAGAGGGGATACGGTAGAAGTCAGAAATATGGAATTTAGAAGAGAAGATTTGGAAAATGCAGACAGACAAATTGCAGCTTTTGAGCGCAGAAAAATACTTATGAATGGTATTAAATATGCTGTGATGGGACTCGCGATTGCCTTATTCTTCTTGTTTGTTGTGAGGCCATTTATTAAGTGGCTTACCGATAATACTGTTGAAAATATGGAAAGTTTTTTACCACAAACTATTGAGGAGTTAGAAAAAGTTAAGACGCAAGAAGCTGAAGACTTAAAACCGTTAGAAGATGCAATCCCTGTTATTGTAGATAAAGTTGATCCAGAAAAAGTAGAAGGTGAAATGATTAAAGAAAAAGTTGTAAACTTAGTAGAATCGAACCCACATAAGGCTGCTATGATTATTCATGAGTGGGTTCAAAGACCTGCAAAGATTCAACCTAAAGATGCAAAAGCAGGTGGACCTGCTGCAGCTAAAAAATCTGCGTAAAGGAGTAAATCATGCCAGAAAATACAGCACCATTGCCTGTAGTCTACGATGAAATGCCAGGAGTTGATCAAGCAGCCTTACTACTAAATGTTCTTGGGACACAAGTGACTTCGCAGATTTTTAAAAAAATGAAAGATAATGATATTAAGCGTATTTTAGCTGCTGTTGCAGCTGTACAAAAAGCGCCAATTAATATCGTAAGACAGGTATTAGAGGATTTTTATGCTCAAATTTCAGAAGAAGAAGAGCTGATTTTTGGTACTAGTGGTGGTCGTGAATTCATTTTAGCTACGTTGGGTGAGGATAGAGCAAAAACAGTGTTAGGTCAGCTTTCTGTTTTAGAAGGATCCCGCACTTTAGAGGCTTTAGAACTTGTAGATGCCAGAACACTTTCTAACTTTTTAGTGAATGAACATCCACAAACTATTGCTTTGATATTAGCTCATTTGGATCCTACCAAAAAAACCGATGTCTTACGGCGTTTACCAGAGGCCATACAAACAGAAGTGGTATTGCGTATTGCAAACTTAGATTTTGTAAGTCCTACTCTTATTGCGCAAGTGGATGAGGTTTTAAAACAAGAGTTAGCAACGCTAGGATCAATAGATACTCAACAGTTGGGTGGTGTACAGCCTATTGCAGATATGTTGAACATTATGGATAAAACCACAGAACAAAACATTATGGCTCGTGTGGAGGAAAAAGATCCACAACTTGCGGAAGAAATTCGAAAACTCATGTTTGTGTTCGAGGATATTATTTTTATTGATGAACGTGGAATGCAACAACTCCTTAAAGAAATTGCTAATGATAAACTCGTGATAGCTTTAAAAACAGCTCCTGATGAAATTAAAGAAAAGATTTTTAGAAACATGTCCAAGCGTGCTGGTCAGCTCTTAAAAGACGATCTTGAAGCGCTAGGCCCAGTACGTTTAAGCGATGTTGAAGCAGCTCAACAGGAAATTGTAAATGTAGCAAAACGTCTTGAGACGGAAGGTAAGATTATCATTAGTCGTGGAGGTGAAGCGGATGCACTTGTTTAAGCCTAGGCTTGGTGAAGAGCCTCCAGAGAATTTGCAGCCGGAGCTTACCCAGGACGGGAAAGCGACAAAAGGTGTTGTTGATTCGACACAATACCAAGTTCAAGGTCATAATATTGTGACAGTAAAAATGCCACAAACTCGTAATATTGAGACTTATACTCCATCTAAACTTCCAAATAATAAGGGTATCAAATATTCTGAAGTACAAAAAAAATTTAGTACTCCAAAAACACTTGAAGAAGCAAAAAAAAACTCTCGGTTCCGTTTAAACGATTTAGTGCGGAGTGCATTATCTGTTGAAGAAGAAGAACAAGAGAAAATTCAAAATGAAGTTAAGAAAAGATTAGAACAAGAAATAACTGCAATTCGTTCTCAAGTTACAAAAGACGCGTATCAAGAAGGGCTTACTACTGGGAAAAAAGATGCACAAAAGGAAATTTTAGCCTCTGCAAAACCCATGTTAGACACCTTTCAAAAGTTACTTTTAGAGCTTGAAGGAATGAAATATTCTGCTTTTAAATCCAATGAAGATTTTCTTATTCGATTAATCTATCGCGTTGCTAAGGCTGTGATCTTACGAGAAATTAAAGAAGATAAGGATTATATTGTAAGGCTTGTGACTCAAATGCTTGAGAGAATTGGAACGCGAGAAAATATTAAAATTTTTTTAGGATCAGAGGTATATTCTGCCGCTACAACATTGAAAGAGGACCTTGCACAAACTCTAGGACAGCTCAAGAATATAACTATAGAGCTGGATCCAAAAGTGCAAGGTCAAGGTTGTTTTATTGAAACGGAATTTGGTGAGATTGATGCAACCATTGAAGTACAGTTACAAAATATTGCACAATCTCTTGGTGTGACAACCCCTTGACCTGATCACAGTTTAAGCGTGCACAAGGATGTTCACGCGACCAAATAAGGATAAAACAATGGGCACAAGAAGTGCTACCCCAGAGCGCTCACAAGATGTGATCGCAAAAAAAGTCGAGGCACCACCCGCACGTTCAGTGCGGGGAAATGATGAGCATTATAATGATGCTCTCACAATTAATGAAAAGCCATACAACGAGAAACTTGCAAAACTTTTGCTTTACCATGAACGTGGCAAACTCTCTAAAAGTATAGGTCTTACTTTTGAAGGGTACTTACCAGGTGCTTCTGTTGGTAGCATGGTTAGACTTACTCCTGCAAACGCTCAAGAGATTCACCAGGGTGTAGAAGCAGAAATCATTGGTTTTAAAGAAAAGCGAGTTGTTCTTATGCCTCTAGAAGATGCACGAGGTATGAGTAACACAAGTCGAATTGTGCTTTTAAAGTCTGAAGCCTCAATTCCAGTTGGAAAATTTTTATTAGGGCGAGTTATAGATGGTCGTTGTGAGCCATTAGATCGGAATGGTTCATTAGTAGAAGGATTGAAGTCCGTTGATTATCGAGGGATTTATGGAGTATCTATAAATCCTTTAGAAAGAAGCTGCATTACAGATCCTTTAGATTTAGGTATTCGATCCATCAATGGCCTTTTAACATGTGGAAAGGGTCAAAGGATGGGTATTTTCTCTGGGTCTGGAGTAGGGAAAAGTGTCTTACTCGGCATGATGGCTAGACATACAAAAGCAGATGTGAATGTCATCGCGCTGATTGGTGAGCGAGGTCGTGAAGTTAATGAATTTTTAGAAAAAGATTTAGGTGCGGAAGGTTTAAAGCGATCTGTGGTGGTGGTTGCAACTTCAGAAAAATCCCCCCTTTTGAGGATGAGAGCTGCTTTTATAGCTGCTACAATTGCAGAATATTTTTGTGATCAAGGTCTAGATGTATTATTTTTAATGGATTCTGTAACTCGCTTTGCAATGGCTCAACGAGAAATAGGATTAAGCCTAGGTGAGCCACCTGCAAGCAAAGGTTATACCCCCTCTGTTTTTTCTACTCTTCCAAAACTTTTAGAAAGAGCTGGCACTCGTGCCGATAAGGGTAGCATAACAGGGCTCTATACAGTTTTAGTCGAAGGGGATGATTTGGATGAGCCCATTGCAGATGCTTGCAGGTCAATTTTAGATGGACATATTGTACTCACAAGGCAACTTGCAAACCAGAACCACTATCCAGCTGTTGATGTGGCTGCAAGTATTAGTCGTGTAATGTCATCCGTTGTCCATACAAAACATTTAGAAGTTGCAAACCAAATTAAAGAATTGATGGCACTTTACGTTGCTCACGAAGATCTTATTAATATTGGAGCCTATGTTAAAGGGAGTAACCCAAAGTTAGATCAAGCACTTTCAGTTATAGATAGGATTCGAACATTTTTGCGTCAAGGAATAAAAGAAAAAGCTTCTTTTGATGAGTCCGTTACACAACTTGAAGGTATTTTAAGGGCGGTAAGTTGAGATGAAAAAATTTAAATTCAGACTTGAAACAGTTTTAAATGAGAGGAAAAAAAATGAAAATATAAAATTGCGAGATTGGACATTAGCACAAAGAATTTTACAAACACTCGCTAATCAAAAGATCCAATTTGAAAAGCGTTTAAATGAAGCTTGCAGTGAAGCAACGCAATTAGCAGAACTACCAATAAATAGTTCTGCTGAATTTTATACGATTGATAATTTTATTAAGGGGATCAAATTACTGATTCAGTGGAAAGAGCAAGAAATTGAAAGAGCAACAAAATTAACTCAAAAAAAATATTCCGAATATGTTCAAGCGAGCCAAAAGCGAAAAATATTAGAAAAATTAAAAGAGAAACGTACTGAAGAGTTTAAGAAGGCTATACACAAAAAAGAACTCAAAGAGTTAGACGATCTCTATATTATGCGAGCCCATTTTCTAGAAAATGAAATAACAGAGATTGCACAGGAACAAGCTCCGGAGAATTTGCAGGATGCAAATTCGACAGAATCTAATGAGAATTTGCAGGATGCAAATTCGACAGAATCTAATGAGAATTTGCAAGACGCAAATTTGACAGAATCTAATGAGAATTTGCAGAACGCAAATTCGACACAATACGAAGAAGGAGAATCGCATGCTTAGATGCACTCTTAATAAATCTAACCTTCTTCGCCAAATATTTCGCATTCTTTGTATCGTGCTACTTCTTATTGCATTTATAGAGATATTTTGGTCGCAGCTTGTAAGTGGAGCAGATGAAAAGAAAGTAGAAACAAAATCTGACAAGACGTCCGAAAGTACAACGGAACAAACGAGTTCTCATGAAAAAATAACTTCTACTGATCCCAAGGTAGTTATTCAAGAGTTAGAACAAAAACAAGCTCTCGTTGAATCTAAAATTCGTGAGTTTGAAGACAAGGAAAAACAGTTAAAAGAACAAGAGAAGTCTATTGATCAGAAACTAAAAGAATTAGATGCTTTGCGTGCAGCGGTTACACAAGATTTTGATTCACAAAAGAAAAATAATGAAGAACGGGTTTTAAAAATAGTTACTGTATTTGAAACCATGTCTCCAAAATCTGCAGCAAGCGTTTTAGAAAACTTAGACGATTGGCTTGCTGTGGAGGTTCTTAAAAAAATGGATTTTAAGAAAATCGCAAAATTAATGAATATTATGGATAAAAGCCGTTCTGCAAAACTTTCAGAAATGCTAACAGGCTATTATAAACCAGAATTAAAAAGAGAAATTTCAAGTTCAAAAAGTGTATCACCTGCGACAGGTCAAGCTGCAGATCCTTCAAAAGCTGTAGAGTCGGCTTCTCCTAAGCCAGCTATGTCGCCTGCACCTCAAGCACCAGGTGCAAACTCATCTCAAAAAAAAGGAGGAACATAAATACATGATTGAACGACTACCAGGACCTGAAAAAGGTCTAATAGATGTGTTGTTAGGAAAGTCTACAAGTCCTAATTTACAAGGATTGAATGGTGCAGCAATAGAGAGTGGTGTTGATGGGGCAACTCAAGCTTCCCAAGAAGCAAAGGTAGCTGAGTTTTTGATGATGCTGGCTAAAGCGCAAGAAGCAAAAACTCAAGAACTAACTCAGGACCGAAAGGATGCAAAGTCAGAGATTTTGCAAACTAAGGATGAGTTTAAAAATGGATTCGCCTCAAAAGAGTTAGAAAAAGAGAGCCTTTTAGAGGGAGTGTATCCAGAGTTTTATGATGCTGCTTGGATGCCTGCTGGTTCTTTCCCAGAGTATGCTGGAGGATTTACAGCTGGCGGAGCACATACAGTTGGAACGAACGCAGGAAGCGCAAGTGACAATGTCCGAAGTACGAGCGACAAAAATGCTAGTCTGTCTGATACAATACTAGGTGCCGAACGTACTGGAAACGTTGGTAATGTCAGCGTGAAAGATGGCATGTCACAAAACTTAGGGATTGCATCAAAGATGCCAAAGCAATTAGCTGGATTTTCAAGTGTTCAAGTTGGCGCTGGACAATCTGCTAATGGAGATCTGTTGCGTGCTCCAGAAGCGGTGCTCTCTCAACTAGAACAAGCTTGGCTAAAAGATCAGCAAGTTTTGAAGCAGGATCGAAGTGGCAGTGCTGCTTTTGATCCTAAAATTTTGCAACTGTTTCAAAATCGTGCTGTCTTAGATGCTAAGAGTAATCCTGGATTAGGGCATTTGGCTCTTGATTCATTGGATGGCTCGGGTGGTTCCCTTCCCTCCAATGAAGAGAGCGCTGGTTGGCGTTTGACGGGACCCTTTATCTCTTCTCAGGATTTTTTAGAAAATTATTCAAATAGAAATCCTCAACTTGAAAAAAATCATGAGCCAGAGCATTTACGTGATGTAAATGCGATAAGATCTCCAGAGCATTTACGTGATGTAAATGCGATAAGATCTAATGAACAAAAGGGTAACCACATTTTTGATCCACACGGTAGTCTAAAGGGAAATTTTCTATCACAGCAGTTGCCTCTAATCTCAAGCAAAGCTGCGTTGAGTAAAGACGAGAAATACAAAGACATAAGCAATGCGTTGAGTGGGGATGCAAACAGCGTAATGAACACAGTCCCATTTGTTAATGTGAATACGAATCCATCATTACAGCATAGTGGTATAAAATCTCCTTTAGGTAATCTAGCCGATACTCAAGGCCTGCAGGGAAATAGTTTAGGGTCTGGTCGTATTTTTCAAGAATCTCAAAGGCTCCATGCGCTTTTGTTAAGTTCTCCTATCCAAAGCTTAGCAGCTGCTGGTGGGGGGTCTATAAAAGTGAAAATTGAGCCTGAGCATTTAGGCGAACTTGTGATTTCTGTACAAAGCAACGCACGTCAGTTGAATGTACAATTTGAAGCTAGTTCTCCAGAAGCTCATGAGCTTCTTTTGAATACATTGCCCGAACTCAAACAAGTGTTGGCTTCACAAAATTACGAAATTGGTAATTTAGAAGTTCGAAGCCAGCATGCGTTGCTTTCCCATAAGGAGCAGTCTTGGGGTGGAGATAAAAATAGTTCAAACAATGGCTATGCAGATTCTTCTGTGAAATCAGCTTGGGATCAGTACTTGTCACAAGCCGATTGGCAAAGACAAAATAGTCATGGAAGAAACCGTTCAGCGTACCAGTTGTATGAGGAGTTGTTACAGTAATATCAAAATAAGGGATGGCTCTAGGGCATAACGCACTTGGAGTCATCTCTTATTAAGAGGTTATAAAAGGTGATTAATACATTAAAGCCAAGTCAAGCTCCAGGCCACGATGCTGAGAAGGGAGAAGTATTAAAAAAAATTATGAACCAATATGGAACTCCGGAAGAAAAGCAAAGAGATGCAGTAAAAAAATTAGGGAAAGATGAATTTTTTAAAATCATGATCACTCAAATTCAGCATCAAGATCCTTTAAAGCCTTACCAGAATGAAGACATGGCTGCTCAAATGGCTCAATTCACTTCTCTTGAGCAAATGATGAACGTTAATTCAAATTTAGAAAAACTCACTCAGTCTCAAATGCCCTTACACCAACTAGGAGCTACCAATCTTATTGGAAAACAAGTGACTACAGACTCCAGTCGGTTGGCTCATGAAGAGGGAAGACATTCCGATTTAAAATTTAATTTGCCTGTAGATGCTGCAAAGGTAAGGGTTGCTTTGCTGAATGATAAAGGCGAGGTTGTGAGGGAGTTAGAGCAAGAAAACTTAAGCAAAGGGGATGTATCGATTCCTTGGGATGGAAAACGTTCTAACAATTTACCAGTCCCTTCTGGAACTTATTTTTTTCGTGCTATAGCTGAAACTGAGCAAGGAAAGAATATTTCTGTAAGCACGCAATCTTCTCAAGTTGTTTCTGGGATTTCTTTTGATGGAAAAGAGCTAGTCCTTTTAACGGGAGACCCTCAAAGTCCAGGTAAAGTATTACTTAAAAATGTTTCAAAAATTGTGGATTTAAGTTCACTTAAAAATTCAGAGTCACAAGCTTTGCAATCCACACAAGCAACTCTACCAGCTCTTGCATCAGCGCCATCTTTAAAGTCTTCATCCGAGCAAGCGCCTCAATTGCCAGGACTTGCCTCAAAGTTTATGCCAATGAGAATGTCTGATATACAAGGAGCTTCTCCTCAAAAATTAGAAAAAAATACGAACTCTGAACTAAAAACTGAAGTTGAGTCCATTAATCCTGCAGCAAAACAGATGCAGCAAGCCCAAGCGTTGCGAGCAGTTCCGTCGAGCGTGCCACCACCCGCGCACTTGGCGCGGGAGAAAGAGCGAGCAGTTCCGTCGAGCGCGACAGAGCGAGCAGTTCCAATGAATCCAAGTAGTGCGTTACCAGCCACAAAATTACCTGGGAAAACGCTTCCCTCTAGCGTGGAAGGCTCAACTGCTGGACAATGGCTAGTAGAAGAAGGATCTGGGGAATAAAAATGTCAAACGCGGTATTATATCCATCTGTTTTGAGTATTCCGGTAAAGCCTGCTATAGCAGATAAGCAGCTAGCACAGGCTACGGAATCTTCACATGGGGTGTTGCCAACTGAAAGTTTTAACCAAATTTTAGGAAGTGAGTTTACAAGGCCAGTTGTTGAACCTTTAAAATTTTCTGCGCATGCGGCAGCAAGGTTGCAAAGTCGAAACTTGAGTATTTCTCAAGATGAAATGAGAAAACTCAATGAAGCAGTTCAAAAAGCTGCAACAAAAGGTTTAGACGATACGCTTGTCTTAACAAAAGACAATGCATTTATCGTCAGTGTGAAAAATCGTACAGTGGTGACAGCGTTGGATAGAAATATGTTGAGTGGAGCGGAGAGTAAGGTTTTTACAAATATTGATGGAGCAGTTGTTATTAATTAGGGGCGGGTCCGACACATGTTATGATGTGAAGGGCGCCTCTCAAGGTGGATTGACTGAAGCCTTGGTATTGTAAACATGCACTTGAAATGCAAGGAGGCAAATCATGGGTATTTTGTCATCTCTTTATACTGGTGTCACAGGTCTTAACTCAAATGGTGAAGCATTAGGTATTTATGGCGATAACTTAGCAAACGCGAACACGATTGGTTTTAAAGTGTCCCGTCCAGAGTTTCAGGACGTGATTTCAAAATCTCTTAAAGGTATTTTAGGAGGAAACCAAATTGGGCGTGGTTCGAAGCTATCACATGTGGATCCTATTTTCTCTCAAGGTTCTATCACACAAACAGAAAGGCCTACAGATATTGCAATTACAGGAGATGGTTTTTTTGTGATGGATGGACCGGAAGGAAGAAGTTTTTCCAGAAATGGTGTATTTAATTTTGATAAAGAAGGAGCCCTAGCTAACTTAGATGGTTACAAAGTTTTAGGTTTTGTAGCAGATGAAAATGGCAAAATTTCAAACAAACTTGAAACCGTTAAAGTGAACCGTTCTGTTATCGATGCAAAAAGAACAGCAAAAGTTGATCTCTCAATGAATCTTGATATTCGGTCTGACATTTCTCCTGAGTTTGATATTGAGAAACCAGATAGAACTAGTCAGTACTCGAATGGATTTACGGTTTACGACTCTGCTGGAAATGCCCATTTAATCACAATGTATTTTAATAAAGTAGGGGATGGAACTTGGCAGTGGCGTGCTACTGCTAATGGTGCTGAAGTTGAAGGTGGTGAAAAAGGAAAATTAGTGGAAACAGCTTCTGGAACTTTAAAGTTTTCTACGGATGGACGGTTGATGGAGCAAGAAGTTTCAAAAAATGAATTTAATTTTAACAAAGGAGCTCTACCCGGTCAGCAGATAGAATTTTTCTTTGGAACCAGTATTACTGAAGGAGGCAATGGGCTTCAAACCACTCAGTATGGAACTAGCTCTGATCTTTATAAGCACCATCAAGATGGATTTGCAGCAGGTAATCTAGCTGGATTATCCTTTGATGACGATGGTGTTTTATCCTCCATTTATACGAATGGTGAAACTCTTAAACTTGCTCAAATTGCTATTTCAAAATTTGAAAATAATGAGGGCTTGTTTAAAGCAGGTCAAAGTCGTTACCGGGAGTCTAAAAACTCTGGGCAACCTTTTATCGGCAAGCCAGGTGAGGGCGGACGGGGACGAATTGTACCGAAATCTGTGGAAGCTTCTACTACAGATATTGCATCGGAGTTCATTAACTTAATTACAACGCAGCGGTCGTTTCAAGCCAACGCGCGTGTGATTACAACTGCCGATGACCTCATGCAAGAAGTTCTCAATATGCGACGACAATAATAGTTCTTAACTAAACTAGGGGTCTACTAAAGGCCCCTAGTTTAACAGCCTTAACACCTGTAATGTTCCCTACATGGTTGCCTTTAGACTAATAATAGTCTATACTAAACCTATAAAGGTTAATTTATGACAAGAGTTGGAGTCTCTGAATTAAAATCAAAACTTTCGAAGTATTTGCGACTTGTTAAAAATGGAGAAGAAATTGAGGTAGAAGAACGAGGATTTCCAATTGCAAAACTTACTAATTTAAAAAACCAAACCCCACTTTTAATTAGAAGAGCACAAAAGGATCCAAAAGGGCTTGCGCAGATTAAATCTACAGCTCATGGTAAAAAAGATTTTGATGTCGTTTCTCTGTTGTTAGAAGATAGAAAAAAACGATGATTGTATACCTTGACTCCTCTGTGCTTTTACGAGTTTTATTAAACCAACCCAACAAGCTAAATGAGTTTACACAAATAAAAAGAGCCGTTTCTAGCATTTTGTTAAAAGCAGAATGTTTGCGATCCTTAGATCGAATGAGAATTTTAGGAAAAATAACAGAGGAAAACCATTTAAAATCTATAGAAACTCTTTATGAAACTTTATTTTATATAGAGTTTATAGAAATTTCAGACCGAATTTTAGAGAGAACAGGTTCTGCATTTTCTGTAGCATTGGGAACATTGGATGCTATCCATTTGTCATCTGCTCTTTTATGGGTAGAGGAAATGAAATCACCTTTAATTTTTCTAACTCATGATTTGTTTTTAGCAAAAGCATGCAGAAGTCATGGTGTTAAAGTACTGGGATGTTAATAGTCTACAAATATTAATTAATAGAAATGCATTGCTAAAGGGGTTGCTCTTTTCACAGTAAATCACATAAATCGATCATATTATGTGATTTAAATCACGCTTTATGTTACATTAAATGTGTGGGCTTCAAGTGGCAAGGGCTGCCTTTATTATTGGACAAGCAATGCAAATGCAGAGGTTGATTTTGTATTGTCGTTTCATGAAACGATTTATTCGCTTGAAGTTAAAGCAGGAATAAGCAACAAAAAGAAAAGTCTGTTAGTTTATGGACTGAAGTATAATCCTTTAATTTTATCTTGCGCTACTTTAATGAACTTCAAGTTACAAAAAAATATCTGTAATTATCCTCTATATGCAGTGGCTCTGTTCCCGATAAGGTCTTATTAAGTATTTTGTTATTCTACCACTGTTTGTGTGTTTAGCTGCTTGTCATGGGCGGGCGCGGAGGCCGAGCTTTGTTTCCAATCAGTTAGTTTGAGATCGTATGCATAGCCTTGGCGGTTTAATTCTTTTTCTAAGCATTTTAAATCAGAACTAAGAGTGGAACCGTAAAGCGTATATTTTTTTTTGGTTGTTTTAGTGTGAACTTTACAACTCATAGTTTTATCTGATGTGTCAGATTCAACGAGGTATTGGTTGGTGTTTTGAAGAACGAGAAGTCCCTTAATAAATTTTAAGGCAACATTATCTGCAGGAGTTGATTCCTTTGGCGAAGTCCACGGATTATCTAAATCAAATTGGCTATCTAAAATATCAGTTGGCGTATTTCCCAATTCTTTTACGATCTCACTGCACACAGTAGAATTCCATCGAACATAAGATTCAATGGTATGCCACTTTTGAACAGACAGACCCATTTCTCTCAATTTCTGGCAAGCAATTGCATTTTGAACTCTTTCTGAAATAAGTTGTCTGAGGACTAAAAGTCTTCCTTTTGAATCGGTCGTGAAGTCACTCCGTCCGGTTCCATTGAGATATAATGACTGTGTTGCATCGTTCCAGCTTAAAGCACTATCTCGAACATTTGCCTTTTCAAGCACTGGATTTGTGAATCGAACAATCATGCTTTCATGCTGCAAATTCAAATTTGTAAATGGTGGCTTTCCCGCTCTAAAATCTTCAACAAAATTTTTGAATCCACCAGTGCTAGAAATTTTTACCACTCTAGTAGCTCCAGGAGAGATATTATCAATTTCATAACCTTGTGGTACGGTTTGGGCGTTTGTATAAGCATGTGTGGCAAATAGAGTCAAAGACAAGATAGCAATAAGATATCCTATTCGCATGGTTTTATTCTCCTTTATTTATGTTTTCGGAGTTTCAGAAGGTTTCTTGAGGCTGGGGAGGTTTATTTTTCTCAGCAAAAGATCCTCCGAATTTCGCATGGGTAGTTTATACAACAGAGCTCCTAAAAGCGGTTTTGCAAAAGCATTCTTGCTGTTTCAAATACCTTATCAAACATTGGTTCTGTGAGCTTTCCTGTGAAAGTATTTTGTTGGCTAGGGTGGTAGGAGGTTAATAAGTATTTATTTTGTACTAAAGGGATTTGCACACCATGCTGAAATTTTGGTTTTTTCCCTTGAGTGAGGCCTTTTTCCTTTAACAAAACCCAGAGTGCGTCAAAAGCTATTTTTCCTAACGCTAAAAAGATTTTTACATTTTTTAAATTTTCTATTTCCCAAGCTAAATAGGTGGAGCAGTTTTTTAACTCTTTGGGTGTCAGTTTGTTTTTAGGTGGGGCACACCGCGCTGCAGCCGTAATAAATACACCCTTTAATTTTAATCTATCGTGCTGATGTAAAGACTCCATTTGATTTGAAAAACGAGCTTTGTAAAGCCCTCGGTAAAGCCACTTGCCTGATTGATCTCCAGTAAACATACGGCCTGTGCGATTAGCACCATGCGCAGCAGGAGCCAATCCAACAATAATGAACTGGGCATTTTTATCTCCAAATCCAAGCACTGGCTTTCCCCAATACAGATCCTCAATAAAAGCTTTTCGTTTTACTTGAGCTGTTTTTTCGCAGTGCGTACGTAGCCGCATACATTTTTTGCATTGAAGGATTTGTGATTCGTGTTTGTCCCAAGTAGAATAAGTTTTATGCAGGCTCATCCAAGATTACTACATACTTCTGCTGATATCCAAAAACTAGCTCAAAATTTAAATACACAGCCCATGATTGCTTTAGATACAGAGTTTATACGTGAAAACACATTTTATCCGTTGCTAGCTTTAATCCAAATCGCTACAGAAAAAGAGTCCTGGCTTATTGACCCCCTAGCTTTAACTCCAGAAGAATTAAAACCTCTTTTTGAAGTTTTAAGTAGTCCTCATGTTTTAAAGCTTTTACATGCTGCTCAAGGTGACCAGGAGTGTTTTTATGTGAACTATAAATTTGTATTAAAACCTACGTTGGATACAGCTGTAGCGGCATCTCTATGTGGCTATGGTGAAGCCATAGGACTTTCAAAGTTAGTTCACGAGGTGCTCAATGTTACTTTGCAAAAAGGGCATGCTCGTACAGACTGGACGGTACGCCCCTTGCCCAAGGAGCTTATCCACTATGCTCACGCAGATGTTCAGTATCTCATTCCAGTGTGGCAAAAGCTACTGCAAGAACTTTCGAATAGAGGTCGAAAAAATTGGGCGTTTGATCTTTCTAGAAATTTTGAAGATAAAAAATTATACGAATGCAATCCACATACAATTGCAGAAAGGTTAGCTAGGGGAGGAAAGCTCGATAAACGCAGCTACGCTATTTTAAGAGAACTTGTAGGTTGGAGAGAAACGCAAGCAAAGTATCTCAATGTTCCGCGGAGAAGAATTGTGGATGATGGAGTGTTGATGGATCTTGCTAAGGCACGCCCCAAAAATATTGAGCACCTCAGTACATTTAGAGGGCTTAGTCGAAGATCATTAAAACAATGTGGTGAGCATCTCATCAAGATAATACTAAAAGCCCAAGCTATCCCAGAAGAAAAACTTCCTTCTATCCCACAATCGAGACACTTTTCCTCAAAAGAACAGCATGCAATTGAACTCCTCAATAGTTTTTTGAAGGTTTTAGCTCACGAACTTCATATTTCGCCACGTTATTTAATAAAATCAGAAGCCTTACCCATGATTTTTTCAGAGCGCTTTGCCAGTCCTAAAGACCTTCTAACCCATGGTGTATTATCGCAAGGAGTTTATGAGTTGATTGGTGAGGATTTTTTTTCTTTTCTGCAAGGGAAACGGTTTCTATTTTGGAAAGATGGCGTGGTACAATGTATTAAGTCGGATTTGCATCACGCAAATCCTCCGGGTATTAAGTCGGATTTGCATCACGCAAATCCTCCGGGTATTAAGTCGGATTTGCATTCCAATTTGTCGCATTCCCATCCTGGGAATACTTTGGACGCAAATCCTCCAGTATGCAAAGGGGAGATAAAGCATGACTCAAGTTGAAACAACATTCGAAATGGTTAAAAAAGCATATGAGAGGATCTCTAAAGCATTGGAGGTTATTCGGAAACGACTAAACCGTCCTCTAACTTTTGCAGAAAAAGTTTTATTAGGGCATTTAGTTGATCCTCAAAACCAAGAATTAAAACCAGGAGAGAGTATTTTAAAACTCAACCCTGACCGTGTAGCCATGCAAGATGCTACAGCTCAAATGGCGCTTTTGCAGTTCATGCAATCAGGCAGACAAAATGTAGCTGTACCTGCAACGGTGCACTGCGATCATTTAATTCGTGCGTATAAAGGTGCTGCTTCAGATATGGAGGTCGCGCGTACAGAAAACAAAGAAGTTTACGATTTTTTAAAATCCGCCTGTAAAAAATATGGGATTGGGTTTTGGGGGCCAGGAGCGGGGATTATCCATCAAGTAGTTTTAGAACAATATGCTTTTCCAGGTGGGATGATTATCGGGACTGACAGCCACACTCCAAATGGTGGTGGATTAGGAATGGTTGCAGTGGGAGTGGGAGGAGCAGATGCTTCAGAAGTTTTATCTGATTTAGCTTGGGAAGTAAAATATCCAAAACTCATTGGTGTTAAACTCACAGGTAAAATGAATGGCTGGACATCTCCAAAGGATATTATTTTAAAAGTGTGTGAACTACTCACTACAAAAGGTGGCACGAATCATATCGTGGAATATTTTGGGCTAGGGTGTGAGAGTATTAGCTGTACAGGAAAAGCTACCATTACAAACATGGGAGCTGAACATGGGGCTACAACCTCTATTTTTCCATGGGATGAAAGGATGTTTAAATATTTAAAATCCACTAAGAGGGAAGATTTAGCAAATCTTGCACAAGAGTTTCAAAAACTTTTAGTTTCAGACTCAGAAGTGGAAAATGATCCTAACAAATTTTATAATCGCTTAATTGAAATTGACCTTTCTAAGTTAGAGCCACATTTAGTGGGTCCTCATACTCCGGATTTATCAAGACCTGTTTCAAAAGTTTCTGACGATGCAAAAAAGAATGCCTATCCTCTTGAGTTGCGAGCAGCGCTCATTGGCTCTTGTACCAATTCTTCTTATGAGGATATGGGGAGAGCTGCAGATATTGCAAAACAAGCTACAAAAGCTGGAGTAAAAGCTGTGATCCCACTTATGGTGACACCAGGGAGTAATCAAATTTTTGAAACTATCAAACGGGATGGGCAAATGAAGGATTTAGAAGCAATTGGTGCAGTGGTGCTAGCCAATGCTTGTGGTCCTTGCATTGGGCAATGGAAGCGAGACGATATTAAAGCTGGTGAGAAAAATTCAATTATTACTTCTTTTAATCGAAACTTTCCTGCAAGAAATGATGGAAATGCAGAAACACTTGCTTTTATTGGGAGCCCTGAAATTGTTGTAGCATATGCATTATCGGGTAGATTAGATTTTAATCCTACAAAAGATGAGCTGACGTTTCCAAGCGGGAAAAAACTAAAGCTTCAGCCTCCAGAAACAGCTGATGAGCTTCCTAAAAAAGGTTTTGTAGAAAGTAAGGAAGGATATGATGCTCCACTTCGAGATGGGAGCCAAGTTAAAATTGAAGTTTCTCCAACTAGCGAACGGATTCAGCTTTTATCACCTTTTCCAAAATGGGATGGAAAAGATTTTACGGAGCTTTTGCTTTTACTAAAAGCAAAAGGCAAGTGCACAACCGACCATATTTCTCCTGCTGGAACTTGGTTAAAATACCGTGGGCATTTAGATAATATTTCAAACAATATGTTTTTAGGTGCAGTGAACGCGTTTACAGGTGAGGCAGGTAAAACAAGCAATGTGCTCACTGGAGAAAAAGGGAAGTCTATTCCACAAGTAGCAAGGGAATACAAAGCAAAGGGGTGCCGTTGGATTGTGGTTGGGGATGAAAATTATGGTGAAGGTTCAAGCCGTGAACATGCCGCCATGAGCCCGCGCTATTTAGGTGCAGCAGCTATTGTATCGCGCTCGTTTGCACGTATTCATGAAACCAATTTAAAAAAACAAGGTTTGCTCCCGCTCACGTTTGCTGATCCGAAAGACTATGACAAAGTCTGTGAGGGGGATCGGATTAGTGTTTTAGGGCTTGCTGGGCTTGCTCCTTCAAAGCTTCTTCAATGTGTTGTGAAGCATCTCGATGGCAAAGAAGAACGCTTTTCTTTAAACCACACTTTGACTTTAGAGCAAGTCCAATGGTTTAAGGCAGGTTCTGCACTGGCTTCTTCAGCTTGTGTATCCGAAAATAAGGTCTAAAATTTAATTGAAAGCAGTTGAGGATTTCAACACAGTCCCTTTATTCTCGATTTTCTGGGTTCAGAAGAACTTGATAATTTTATAAAGTATTTTTTAAATTATTCCGAAATATTTTTAGTTGAATACATTTAAAGGAGTTTCCATGAAAAGCATTCTCATTGTTTTTGCTTTAACCCTATCCTACAGCATCCCGTCTTACTCACATAAAGGACATGCACATACTTGTAAAGAATTTGCTGACAAGTTTGTGAAAGATCATGACATGGGAGATGACAGAATTTTACATGTTAAACGTGAGATAGACGCAATTGGTCTTCCTAAATACGATATAAAAGGTATGAGTGATCAGAGGATTCAAACTAGCACAGTGCGTGTCTCAAGTGCGAATCCAGGTGGGGATTTGCATTGGAAGCTTGTGTTCACAGATAGCAAAGAAAATACAGAGGGAGAAGATCCTATCGTGAAATTAGGAGCTTACCGAAGAGAATATGATTTTCTTGTAAAAGAGGATGGGCAGTGTGAATTAGAAAAAATCCGTATTGGAGTTTTGCCGCCAAAGACTCAGGATATAAACAAGAGGGGCTGTAAGAGAATGATGAACGCTAAAAAACAATTTAAAGAAGGGGGAAAACTTCCTACAATTGACACAAGCAACGCAAAAATTTGTGCTGATGCCTATGCTTATTTTGGAAAGACTCAAACACAAGCAGAGGATCCATTTCCAAAACTTAAAACTACTGATCCTAAATGGCCTGCTACTTCAGCTCAATAATTGGTCTGTCGAAAAATGTCCATCTGCTTTGTTGCCCTCATCAGCCACTCCCGCAGCGTACTTCTTTGTGCGTTTTAGTCGGGTCTCTTCACGGGCGTTGCGCATGCGCCCCTTTTCTGGCCCTTTTCTGGCCCTTTTTGGACAGGCCATGTTTTTACACGGCAAAATCTACCAGGGTCTTGCCACATTTTTTCTTTGGATTTTTTACTGCTTTTCCGAAAAGTCTTTAGAGCACTTTTATGGAAGGAGAATCTTTGTGAATCCAAGACATCGATTTTTTACAGTTTTAGCAATGCTTATCGCTGGGCTTTGTTTGATTCGAGTGCTGAGTGTAGCAGCTGCGACAAAGTATAATGAGGATGTAGAAGAAGTGTATACCCATGAAGAGGGTTCAGCAGAAGAAGGGGATTTTAGTGAACAAAGAACCAGCAGTGATACCAGCCGTGCTGAAATTCGGTTTACGCGCCCAGAGGATGCCCAAGACAGCATAGCACAAGAAGGCGGTTACGATCTTGTGCCCGGTGTAGAAAGAGTTCAAAATCGAGAGATTGCAAGTACTTCTTCAAATTTAGAAGTACCGCACCGTCAAGCTAAACCCCTAGTTGAAAAAGTTGAATCCGAAGATTTAATTGTTCCACAGAAGCAAAGCAGAACAGTAGCAACAGAAACCATTACTCCATTTAGCACACAAGTCTCTTCTGGTCTCAAAAACGATCCTTCTCCAAACATAGTGCCCCCTGTGCCTTCTCAATCGATGCCCACAGGAGTGCAAGAAGTAAGTTTGATTGTTAGTGATTATGGATTTTTTCCAAATCGTATTTTTGTCACAAAAGACCTGCCTGTGAAAATTTTCTTAAGTACTCCATCGAAGACCACACTTTGCTTTATGGTGGATGAGTGGGGTGTTCGCAAAGGAGTTACTCCTGGAAAAGTTGAAGAAATTTCCTTTGTTCCTGAAAAGCTTGGCAATGTTCGTTTTTACTGTCCTGTCAAATCTATTGAAGGGATGATTACTGTAAGAGAACCATTTGAGGCAGAACCACAAAGACAAATTGCAAGCTCTGTGCTTGAACCAGAGCCAATAGAAGCCATAGAAACTCCTAAACACAATGAACCAAAAAATGCACCACAGCTTCGTGCTTTAATTGATAACGAAGGGGAAGACTTACCAAAAGAAACTCCTCAAGAGAACTAACAATGGGTGTTTTTGAAGATGCCGTAGATTCTTTTTTAGCTCCTGTAAAAAAATACCTTGAAGATGAAACAGTGTCTGAAGTCCTTGTGAATGGTCCTAAAGAAATCTTTATTGAAAGGAGAGGTCTTCTAGAAAAAGTTCAAGCAGAATTTCATGACGAGCAAGCCCTTCAAGCTGCTGTAAGAAATATTGCACAGTTTGTAGGACGTAGGGTTGATGACGAAAATCCAACGCTGGATGCAAGACTCCCAGATGGATCTCGAATTCATGCTGTGCTGCCACCTTGCTCAAGAAAAGGTACAGCATTGAGTATTCGGAAATTTTCAAAAGACACTCCTACTTTTGTAGATCTCATTAATCGTGGAAGCATTTCAAAGGATGCAGCTCGCTTTTTAGATGTCTGTGTGTTTTTAGCTAAAAATATTATTATTTCCGGTGGGACAGGTTCAGGCAAAACTACATTTTTAAATGTATTAGGTTCACGCATTCAAGGTACCCAACGCCTCCTCATTATTGAAGATGCAAGTGAACTAAAAATTAAAACAGACCACGTTGTGTATTTTGAAACTAAAGCTGCATTGCCCAATGGAAAAGGTGCAGTCACGATTCGTGATTTGATTCGTTCTTCTCTACGATTACGGCCAGATCGAATTGTTGTAGGAGAAGTTCGCGGACCAGAAGCTTTAGATCTTATTACAGCTATGAATACAGGTCATGGAGGTAGTATGGGGACAACTCATGCGAACACTCCATTAGATGCATTAGTGAGGCTTGAGACGTTAGCTATGATGGGAGACACCCAAGTCCCTGTTGGTGCTATTCGCAGGCAAATTGCAGCAGCAATTCATGTTGTTGTACAAATCAAACGCATGCACGATGGCTCAAGAAAAATAACTGAAATTGCTGAAGTGATACCCGAAGTAGATGAACTTGGTCGCTATAAAATCCAAAATATTTATCAATTTATTCAGCGTGGAAAAACAGCAGAAGGAAAAATTGTAGGTGAGATGATTGCTGTAGGTTACATTCCAAGTTTTTATCAAGAGATTGTTTTAAACCATTTACCTTTTCCAAAGGAGAAGTTTGCTCCTCCTGTGTGGTATGATCAAAAGAAGTTGGCAGCGTAATGAATTATTATATTTGGAGGTGCTTTTTCCATGTTTCATATTGAGTCTGTCTTAGCAAGAGAGATTTTAGATAGCCGTGGCAATCCTACAGTTGAAGTGGATATTCAATTGGAGTCTGGCGCTTTTGGAAGAGCAGCTGTACCAAGTGGTGCAAGCACAGGATCAAAAGAGGCACTAGAGCTTCGAGATGCAGATCCAAAACGATATTTAGGAAAAGGAGTTTTAAAAGCACTAGAGAATATTCGAAATATTATTGTTCCTCGTATTGTAGGGGCATCTTTTCAGAGCCAGTTAGAACTCGATGATGCTTTAATAGCTTTAGATGGAACTAATTTAAAATCTAAACTTGGGGCAAATGCTATTTTAGGTGTTTCCATGGCTTTTTGTAGGGCTTGTGCAGCTTCACTGGGTCTTCACTTGTATCAGTGGCTTTCACAGCTTATAGGAGAAAAGCGAGAAGTGTACATTATGCCTGTCCCATTAATGAATATTCTCAATGGTGGAGTGCATGCGCAAAACGGATTAGACATTCAAGAGTTTATGATTGTACCTGTTGGTGCTTCTCATTTTTCACAAGCTCTTCAAATGGGAGTAGAAATATTTCATCATTTAAAAGCTGTGTTGCGTGATGAGCATTTAAGTACAGGTGTGGGGGATGAAGGTGGTTTTGCTCCTTCTTTAGAAGATTATGAGAATAAGCACGAACAAGCATTAGAGTTTATCATGCAAGCCATTGAACAAACAGGCTACAAACCAGGTGTAGATGTATTTTTAGCGTTGGATGTTGCAGCGAGTGAGTTTTATCAAAATGGAAATTATAAATTTGAAGGAAGACAGTGCACATCTGAAGAAATGATTGAATATTATAAGAAGCTTATGGATCAATATCCTGTTTTGTCCATTGAGGATGGACTGTCAGAAAAAGATGGGAATGGCTGGAGAGAAATGACAAAGCAATTAGGTAAAAATTGCCAACTTATTGGAGATGATATTTTTGTTACAAATCCTGAAATTTTAAAAGAAGGCATTCGTTTAAAAATAGCCAATGCAGTACTTATCAAACTGAACCAAATTGGAACAGTTACAGAAACTTTACGCGCTATTCGAATTGCCCAAGATGCAGGATATAAAGCTATTGTCAGCCATCGTAGTGGAGAAACAGAAGATACTTTTATTGCAGATTTAGCAGTAGGAGTGTGTTCGGGTCAAATCAAGACAGGTTCCGCCTGCCGCTCAGATCGTCTAGCAAAATACAATTCACTTTTAAGAATTGAAGAGCAGTTAGGTCGACGGGCTGTTTTTTCTAAGTTACAATCTTTTAAGTATGCATCTTAAAATAGGAAGTAAACGCAACAAAATATATCGTGGCAGAACATTGATTTATATTTTTTGTTTTTTAGTGTGTTCTCTTTGGTTTTCAGGAGTTGTAGGGAGCAGTGGCCTTATTCAAGCTTATAAACTTTCACAAGCTCGTCGTGAACTTACCTTACGGATTGCTGCATTAGAATCTGAGAAAATAAAATTACAAAAAACATATCTGGACTTACAAAATGATCGGTTTACTCAAGAGCAAGCTATTCGTGAAGTACTAGGGTTTACACAGGATAATGAGTTGGTTTTTGAGTTTTAAGGACTGTATGAAAAGCGTTCGGGCACAATCCCTTTATTTTTTGTCATTCCTGTTTTAATGCGTACACAATCAAGCTGTAGACCACCGCCCCTGCTTTTTAAAATCCTGTTTTAAATTTTTATCTAAAATCTGTTTTGCCTTGATTTATATAGTTTGGGTAGATTTTTTAGGCTTTTACTGAACAGGCGCACTCGGTGTTGCTACTGGTGTCTTTGGTGTCTGATGATACAAGTCACTTGGCGTGCCGTTTGGTATTGCCTTTAGACTGGTGTCTTCGATCTTGCCTTGCTCTACTACTTGAATTTCATTCAATGGGCCACAGATATCACTTGGGAAGTTTGAGTTTGTCATTAGATTATCAATACAAACAACATTACCATTTCCATCCTTTTTTGTAACAGAAAGAAGGGTTGTGTAAGTGTCATCTGTATATTCATACACTACCTCTTCTAAGAAACCATTCCTTCTGTATTTCTTAATAAAAATTCTGTTTCCATTGTCATAAAACGATTCATACTTTCCATCTAGATTACCGTCTTTATAGTTTGAAACTACATATGGTTTTCCATTTTTATAAAACGATTCATCCTTTCCATCTAGCTTATCGTCTTTATAATTTATAACTGCCCATGGTTTTCCATTGTCATAAAACCTTTCATACTTTCCATCTCGCTTGCCGTATTTATAATTTGAAACTTCCCATGGTTTTCCATTTTTATAAAACCTTTCATGCTTTCCATCTAGCTTGCCGTCTTTATAATTTGAAACTACTTCTTTTTTTCCATTTTCATAAAACAATTCTAACTTTCCATCTCGCTTGCCGTCTTTATAGTTTGAAATAAACGATGGTTTTCCATTTTTATGAAACGTTTCATGCTTTCCATCTAGGTTATCGTCTTTATAGTTTGAAACTACATATGGTTTTCCATTTTCATACCATGACAAATATTCACCATGTCTTATTTCACCTCCATTTGCTGCAATTTTTGCACAGTATAATTTTTTACCCTTTTTGCCTCTTATGACTGCACCGTCTTTGCAATTAAGTTGTGCATAAGCAGCTACAGAGCTTAGAGTTACGGCAGTTAAAATAAAAACAAAATCAATTTTAAAGTTTCTCATAATTACCTCTCA
>Ga0213870_1000079_pt1 | contig 46288 bp, 39 predicted proteins | sample WICALVC2017_Meta_FD_160119 | JGI IMG/M metagenome (GOLD analysis project Ga0213870, IMG submission 160119) | Freshwater microbial communities from subterranean cave lake in Wind Cave National Park, South Dakota, United States - WICALVC2017 | ecosystem: Environmental > Aquatic > Deep subsurface >...
CTATTGCCCGAGGCCCCGTGCAGCACCAGGGGAATGCCGGCCGCTTTTTTAATGGCTTTGATCCGACTGAGATGCAAAGCCGGCTCCCGGGCGGCGCTTAGCATCCCGTGAATATTGCCCACCGCCGGCGCTAACAAATCAATCCCGGTTTCTTTGACAAATTCTTTAGCTTCCTTGGCTTTAGTTAGTTGAGTCTCTTCAACCGCCGCGCCCGGCGGGACAGCCTTGAGAATTTTTGACGAAGAACCAATGTAGCCCAGCTCACCTTCAACCACTATCTCGGGATTTTTTGATTTGACATACTCAACAACTTTTTTCGTCTGCCGGACATTTTCAGCAAATGACAACTGACTGCCATCAAACAGAATGGCGTCGTAACCGGCCGCCACCGCTTCTTTGACCCCCGCAAAAGACTGCGTGTGATCGGCATTAATAAAGATTGGCAGACCAGCCGCTTTAAAACTTGCCACTAGGGCCGCCGCCTGCTGCACTCCCAAAAATTCCCGTTCGCTCTCCGATGTACCAACAATCACCGGCAGATTTAATTTTTGGGCAACGCTCGCCACCGCCCGCAGAACCGACAATTCAGCAAAATTAAAGTGGCCGACGGCTGCTCCCTTTTTCTCCGCCTCCTTAATCACTTTTCCTAAACCCCCGCGCATAAGAGCTAAACAAGCACTGCCGGTTTATAGTGAGCCGGCGCCGCCTTCAAATAATGTTCTAACTGCCGGCGGCTTAACAAGCCGGCTTGGGCCCCTATTTGCTGGACGACTGACATCGAGTTGACTGGCGCCCACTGCAGGGCTTCGGGAACCGACTTACCCAAAGCCAGCGCCACCGTAAAGGTGGAGGAAAAAGCATCGCCCGCGCCTGTCCGCTCATAAGGCGGTTTGGGATCGGGATAAATGGGCATGGCCCATATTTGACCTTGGCAATAAGCGTAAGCGCCCTTGGGACCATCGGTAATCACCACCACCGGCGGCCCCAAACGATTAATTCCCGCCAGCAGTTTTCTGATATCAGTTCTGGGCCAGCCGAGAATCCGCTCGGCTTCTTCCTTGTTGCAAAAGCAAACCTCCGCCCGCTGGTAAATAGCCGCCAGCCGCCGGCGGCCCATCATTATCTGGAAAGTCCCCGGCTGAAAGGCCAATTTAATATCAGGGCGCTTTCTCAAATATTTTTCCAGAGCAGTATAAAAACCGTCCATCACTCCGCCAATGGAAGAGAGGTAAAGCCAGCGAGGCGCGCCAATGGCCGGCAGTAAGTAACGATAGTTTTCGTGCTTAATCAAAATCGTTCGCTCATCTTCATACCATAAAACGTAGTGGTAGTTGGTCTTAGCCTTTTTATGAACCTTGATATACCGGGTCGCAACCTTTTCTTCAGCCAAAACTTTCAAGCACTGGCTGCCCCAAAAATCCCCGCCGACATGAGAAACTAGAGCTGATTTCAATCCCAACCGGGCGGCGGCCACCGCCGCGTTGGCGCTGTTACCGACTGCCGGCACAACGGTCGTCCCTTGATAAGGAATTTTGTCGGCAAACCGGAGGCAAATTTGGCACTGCTCACGGCTTAAGTCGCAATGGACCGCTGCCTCCTCGAGCCGAATAAAAGCGTCCACCACCACATCACCAATCGCTAAAAAATCGTAATTAATTTTCACTTTACATTTTTACACTTTTATACTTATTACACTTTTTATACTGTTTATACTATTCATAGTTCATAGTGTTTATAGTGTTTAGACTACAAAGAGTTCGAAAGTCTAAAAGTGTAAGAAGTGGAACAGTGGAAAAAGTTTAAAAATGTGAACAATGTTTACCCTATTTCCTTTTTAAAACTCTCTTCACTGCTTCTTTAATGTTCTTTACTCCCATCCCATATTTTTCAATTAATTCTGCCGGCGGGCCGCTTTCCCCAAAAGTGTCTCTCAACCCGACAAACTCCATCGGCGCGGGAAAATGGGTGGCTAACAATTCGGCCACCGCTCCCCCCAAACCACCTTTAATTTGATGCTCCTCAACCGTCACCACTGCGCCGCACTCCTTGGTTACCTTAATAATTAAACTCTCATCCAATGGTTTAATGGTAGGACAATTAATTACCAGCAGCCTAATTTTCTCCCGCTCCAGCTCCCGGGCCGCCAGTAAGGCATTATAAACCAAAGACCCGCAACTAATAATGACCGCTGCCGGCCGATCATCAACCCAAAACAATTCAGCCTTGCCGGGCGTAAAGGGAGTGGCGGCAGTGGTGAAGACGGGACTTTTTTCCCGCGCCAATCTTAAATAGCATGGTCCCCAAAGATGGGCAGCCGCTTGGGTAACCTTTTGGGCTTCAATTGCATCGCAAGGAACAAAAACCCGCAGATTAGGCAGAACGCGCATGACGGCAATGTCTTCGGTCGCCTGATGGGTCGCTCCATCGGGACCAACTGAAACACCGGCATGGGAGCCGGCAATTTTCACATTGGAGTCATTGTAAGCAATGGTGGTTCTAATTTGTTCCCAATTCCGGCCCGGCGAAAAGGTCGCGTAAGAAGCAATAAAAGGAATTTTGCCGCTGATGCCCAAACCGGCGGCGATCGCCGCCAAATTCTGCTCGGCCACCCCCACCTCAAAAAATCGCTCGGGAAACTTCTTAGCAAATTTATCGGAGCGGGTTGATTCCGTTAAATCAGCGCACAAGACCACTACATTGGGATCAGCCGTCCCGGCCGCCACCAATCCCTCGCCGTAACCATCGCGGCTGGCCAACTGCTCAAGGTCTTTATGAAAAATTTTGGGATTTAATTTAGCTTCGGGGTTAAGCATCGTGATTATTCGTGCTCGCTTTTCACTTTACCTTTCAGTGTCCGCAGTTGATGAAGGGCGGCTCGAGCTTCTTCTTTAGAAAAATTTTTACTGTGCCAGTGATAGTCAAATTCCATAAAGTCCACTCCTTTACCCGGCACAGTGTGAGCAATAATTACCGTCGGTTTTTCATAAATCGCTTTCGCCTCATGGACCGCATCAACAAACTGCTCAATATTGTGACCGTCAATCTCAATCACCTGCCAATTGAAAGCTTCGTATTTAGCTGTCAGCGGCTCCAGTGGCATCACCAGCTCGGTCATCCCGTCAATTTGAATATTATTGCGATCAATAATAGCGGTTAAGTTGTTCAGTTTATACTTGCCGGCAAACATTACTGCTTCCCAGAGGTTGCCGGTATCATGTTCGCCATCGGAAAGAAGGCAGTAAGTCCGGTATTTTTTACCATCTAATCGGGCCGCCAGCGCCACCCCGCAGGCTTGCGACAAGCCCGATCCCAAAGGGCCAGAGGTTGTCTCGATCCCGGGCAAAACCGTCCGATGAGGATGGCCTTGCAGTCTGGTGCCAATCTGCCGCAGGGTCTTCAGCTCTTTTTTGGGAAAATAACCGGCGTGGGCCATGGCCGCATAACGCACCGGGCAAATATGACCATTGGAAAGAATCAGGCGATCTCGCTCCGGCCAAGTTGGCCGTTGAGGATCATGATTAAGAATGTGAAAGTAAAGGGCCGTGAAAATGTCGGCCATCCCCAGCGGGCCAGCCACATGACCCGAGCCGGCATTGATCACCATCTCAATCGTGTCGTAGCGAATCTCCGCCGCTTTCTCTTCCAGTTCCTTTAATTTTTTCTCGTGAAGCCGCTCCATAAGTCTGGATAAAGACCCAGAGGACCCACCAGACTGACAAGACCCTACAGACCAACCAGCTCCTGGTATGCCTTCCCCGGATCAGAACTGTTAAATATATAGGAGGCCGAAGCGACCATATCCGCCCCCGCTTCTTTGATTAGCTTAGCTATTGTTAAATTAATCCCGCCGTCAACTTCTATTTTAGCAGTCGGCAGCCGCCGCCGCAAAAACTCAACTTTCCCTAAAACCTCCGGTTGAAAAACCTGACCGGCCTTCCCCGGCCTTACTCCTAAAATCTGGAAAGAGTGAACATTGGAAAAGTAAGGAATAAGATTCTCAACAATCGTCTCGGGAACGATGGCTAACATCAATTCTGCCTGATACTTTTGACAAAGAGCCATTACCAAGGCTGAATCAACCAAAGTTTCCAAATGAACAATTAATCGTTTAACACCGGCTTTTAGCCAAGCTTCGGCCAGCTCTTCCGGGTTCTCTGCCATCAAGTGAACTTCTGTCTTGAAAAAACCAAGCCGCAGAGATTGAAATTCTGCCGGATCGCCCCAATTCCGGATTGAAGAAAAAATCCCGTCGCCCAGATCAAAGTGAAGCCAAGCCTCTCTGGGCAAAAATGATTTAGCTACACTAACCAACTGCCGCGCCCGCTCAAAGTCCGGGGCGTTGATCGCGGGAATTACCTGCACGGATTCATTATGATTGACAGGCCTAATCAGGCCCAGTGCTGCCGGACTTAGATAAAAATTCCACCCGGCCGCCCCCAAAACATGCGGGGCAGTGAGAGGGATCGTGATCTGGAAATTCTCTCATCGAAACGAATCGAACCGGGTGGGAAACTAAAAATAGCATAGCAAGATGGTTAACGACCTTCCAGCTTACCTATTTTTCTCACGCGCCGCTGATGCCTGGCCGCCCGGGAAAAAGCAGTCTTTAAAAAAATATTAACAATCCCTTTTGCTTGACTAAAACTCAAAAGATCCGCCGCTAAGCACAAAACATTAACGTTTTCATCATTGCGGGCCATCTTTGCCTGCCGGGGGACTGCCACTGTCGCTCCCAAAACTCCCCTAAACTTATTAGCTGTCAGGCAAACACCCACCCCAGAACCGCAAAATAAAATCCCCCGATCAGCGGGACGCTGGCTGATTTTTTTGCCAACCAGCGCGGCGAAATCCGGATAGTCATCGTTCCGGTCATACTGCTTGTTTCCCAAATCAATCACCGGCCAACCCCGCTTTATCAAATAATCCTTAACCTTCTCTTTCAAAACAAAGCCCCGGTGGTCTGCTCCCAGATAAACGGTCATAAGGTTCTCGCTGCCTGCTCGACGTGCTTGGTTAAGGTTGCTACATATCCCCACTCGTTGTCATACCAAGAGAGAATTTTTACCAAATCGCCAGCTACCACTTTGGTGTAGGTTAGATCAATAATTGATCCATAGGGACGACCGATAATATCTGACGAAACAATCGGCTCATCAGTGACTGCTAAAATACCGCGCCAGCGCCGTTGCTTAGCCGCCCGGCGAAAAATGTTGTTAATTTCTTGAGTATTGGTTGGTCGGCCAGCAACAAAAGTAAAATCAACCACCGATCCGGTGACTACCGGTACCCGGAGGGCCAGTCCATCAAATTTGCCCGCCAGCTCGGGCAGGGCCCGAGCGACCGCGCTGGTGGCGCCGGTGGTTGAAGGCACAATGTTAACGCCGGCGGCCCGGCCGCGGCGGACGTCTTTTGTTTTAGTAACCCCGTCAACCAAATTTTGGCTAGCGGTGTAGCCGTGAACCGTATTGATCATCGCCTTCTTCACCCCCACTGTTTCCATCATGATGGCGGCTATTGGATGAGCCGCGTTAGTGGTGCAGGAACCATTAGCAGTAATCCGGCAACCCTTAAATTGATCTTCATTGACTCCCAACAGAATTGTTCTGGCGTCGGGCCGTTCTTCATCTTTAACTGGCGCAGTGATCACCACCTTTCTTGCTCCAGCCCGCAGATGGGCTTCGGCATCAGCAAAACGATTAAAAACACCGGTGGCTTCCACCACCACATCAATCCCTAACCGGCTCCAAGGTAAAACAATTGGATCTTTCTCCTGAAGAACAATTGTCTTCCGGCCAGCGACTACTAAACAATGGTAAACCCCTGACTGGCCTACTTTAACTTTTTTATCAAACTGCCGGTAAACAGAATCGTAACGGAGAAGATAAGCCAACGTCGCCGGATCACTCAAGTCATTGACCGCCACCATGGCAAACTTGCCAAAGGCCTGTCGGAAAAACAGCCGGCCAATCCGGCCAAAACCATTAATGGCTATTCTTGCTTTCCTGCCAGCGGCCATAACTATTATTTTACCGATATCAACTCAATAAAAAAAGCCTGTGTCGCATTTATCCAGGTCACCTGAACCCGGCCCGGCTCACTGGACCAGGAAAATGGTACAAATCACAGGTCTCTTCAATAGCTGTCACGATTGACAATAACTCTGTCGCCAACATTAATGCCCCATTGTCTCACCTGACCAGCGTTGATTTCCAACACCCAATCGGCCGGCTCTTTCGGTGAGTAATAAAGTGTCCGGAAAAGTTTCAGGGACGGCGCTTTTTCTGTGATATTAACCACCACCCCTTCCTCCTGACTAACTGATCTGATCCAGACAATATCCAGAGGGAATCTCATCCCCTTCATCCAAAAATTATAACGGGCTGGCTCTTGGAAAATAAAAAGCATCCCCCGATCTTTGGCCAGTGACGGCCGCCCCGCTAATCCCTTAGTTCTTTCCCAGCCATCATCGGCAATTTCCACCTGCCACCGGCCTCGGCCGATGACTGCCACCGGCCGGTTTTTCTGCCAACTAAATCCCCGACCAAAAATATTAAGAACTTGAGCCGCCTGACTGCCAATCAGTGACCCCTCAACAAAAACATTCCAGGTACTTTTCAAAAGTACCCTTAACAAAATTAACCCCACTAGAATCAAGAAAAAAATAAATACGCCTAAGAATAATTTTTGCATAAAGAGCGCAGGTGAAAAACAACTATGCCAAAAGACACGGCCACATTGAGCGATTCCTTTTTGCCAGCCATTGGGATTTCTAAAATCAGATCGCAATTATTGAGAATACTCTTAGGCAATCCTTTAACTTCATTGCCAACCACCACCGCCAACTTTTGGAGGTTGATCCTCCAAACATTGAAGAGAGGGACCGAGCGCTTGTCCTGCTCGACAGCCAAAATCTTAAAGCCATCCGCTCTCAACTTAGAAATTAACCGGTTGGTTTGGTTGCAGCTCTCCCAAGACACAGATTTCTCGGCTCCGAGCGCTACTTTGGCTAGCGGCGGCCGCACCTTTCCAAAACGATCCACTGGCGCCGGTGTAATCCCGCAAAGATAAAGTTTGTCAACGCCGGCCGCATCAGCCGTACGAAAAATCGAGCCGACATTATGCAAACTGCGAATGTTATGCAAAATTACCATCATTTGGTTGCTGGAACCAGAGGACCACGGCGCTACAGAAATATCAGCTACTGGCCGTATTCCATTATAGCTAAACCCTACTAGCTGGATCCCAACTGAAAAAGCCAATCCGTCTTCTCGTTGGGATAGGGAATCGTAAAAGAACAATAATCAGGACAGTTGCCGCTATTGCCCCTTCCGGCTGCACCGCCGCCATAAGAATCATCACTGCTGGCGATGGCATTTTGAATCTTGCTCTCAAAAAATCCTTTAGCGTTGCCATAACGCTCAACATCGAGCACTAGCCAGTATTTTTTATCTTTGTCCAAGGCAACGCTTTGGCCAAAATTAAATGTCAAATCTTCCTCTTGTCCATTACCCGCTAAACCATTAATCGTCTTGCTAGCGATCAACTTGTCAAAATCAGGCCGATTACTGCCATTGTCCTCGTAAACCCCCAAGCGAGGGTAAATTATCCAACCGCTTTCCAACTTCAGTCGAACACCAACAAAATCAAAAGTTACGTTGTCGGCAAAAGAAACGCTTTGCAGACTGGCACTGCCGGGACAATCCGGACAATTGGGATTTTTACTGCCGATGTTGCCACTCCAATTATCACTTTTTGTTTGAGCGATTAACAACTGCGGTTTAGGATAATCCCAGCCAGCAGTTTTTTCCGGTGAATAATTAGCGAACTCATCCCGAGCTTTAACTTTGATTGCCGCTTGGTCAGCCGGCGCAACCCTCAATTGATATTGATTGCTTTTGCTGATTTCGCCCGACTGAACACCGTTTTTCTCTATCTTCACCTCATAATCAATTAAATTATCCTGACTATCAGGATCGGTGGCGGCTGGCCAACTGACAGTTAATTGAGAATTAGCTTTGTCAAAATTTATGACCAGATCGCCATTGATAATCGGCGGCTGATAAGCCGGCGGTTGATCATCAAAGGGATATTTTATAGGGCTGACGCCCAGCAACTTAAAATTCTGCGACCCGCCGCCCGAACTAAAAAAATCGTAAAAGGCAACGCTCAAGAACTTAGCTGATTCACTAGTTTGTAACCGAAGAAGTTTATCCTCTAAAAGACGAATATCAAGGGCGGCGTTCATTACCCCACCGCCATCGCCCAGACCATTAGCCTCATCGGGCAAGATTAAGGACTTCCTGGTAATGCTGCCGGGAAACGCTGGGTAGGTAAAAGTTAACAAGCCGCTTTGATCAAGCGGCAGCCAGTTAGAATCGGTAGTTAAAAAATCTTGGGGAACTGCTTCCCGGTCTCTATAAAAAACTAAAATTTTCCAGCCATCTTTGCCGCCCGGGACAAAAGGGTATTGAGCAAAACCAATATCCAGCAATGGCTGCCCGCCCGGCCGCGGATCCTTAAAAAAATTAAGTGATTTTAAAAAATCAACGTAGCGGAAACTGGAATTTTGCGGATAGGGGATTGGCCGGACTGCAAAATCGTTTTTGGCGTCGCCGCTGTCGCAGCCGTGACCGGCAAACTTGCTTGTTGCCTGATCAGCCAGACAGTGCTCGCCCTGTTTTCCCTTGCGTTCCAAACTTGTCCCAGTCGCAAAATCGCCAAAATCGCTTTTATCATAACTTACCAGATCAACAATATCCGGATCGTCATCACCACTGACTTTTTCCTGATCAGCCACCAAGTAAATTTTGTCAGCGGTATTTTTCAGACTGCCGCTTCGCCATTCCAGATCAGGATTTATTAATAAGGAATCTGTCTTGCCCAACCAGATTAAAAAGAAACCTTGCGGATTAAGCTTGTTACCTGGCTCAAAATTCTTTTTACCAGAACTGGTTTGAATAGACCAGGCGACCAAATCAACTGCCTGATCTGTCAGGTTATAAAGTTCAATAAATTCTTTGCCTTCATCGCTCCCCACCGCATCAAAAAATAATTCGCTAATGACTACCCGGCCTTGAATAACCGGCGCGGGCGGCGCGGAGGCAGGCTCTTGCCCCGCCGGAGCCGGGCTCAGCTCGGCGGAGGCGGGGCTGGCTGTCACTGCCCGCCGAACGGTGACTACTGGTTGGCTATCCGTTGCTGCTTCACCAACCGGAGAAGCCGGTTTAGTCTCTTCGGTCTTGGGAAATTTCTTGGCCGGTTGCTCTTCCTCAATTATTTTCCTGATGCCGCTTTCGCTCTTATCGATTTTCCTCACCAAGTTCTTGGCGGTTGGTGTGGCCAACGAACTGCGGCTGACTAAACTGAGGGACGATTGAGCCAGTAAATTTTTAGTTTCCTGACCAGCCAATTCAAAAACGGATTTAGCTGGTTTCCCGCTGCTGTCAGTTCTCGCCAGCAATGATTGGGCAATCTCTAAAATTTCTTTTGTCTGTTGAGCCAACTTATCATCTTGAGGGAGAGAGTTAACTGTTTGTTCCCGGCTCGCTTGGCCAACATCAGCAGATGCCAATTCATTATTGATCTGGCTAACTGCTTTTAAGAAAAGATGGAGTAGGCCGGCGCTGTAGCGAACAGCCGCTGGTGAGAGACGATCCCAATAATCAGCCAGGATAAGCGGGCTATCAATTGTTGATTCACTTCGATTAGCCAGCAGCAAACTGCCGCCTGACTTCCGCATTAAAAAATAACTGCCCCGTTCATCGTCCTTCACTCCATAGGAATAGCCATCGCGCAATTGAAAATAATCGGGCGCCGGCTGATTGTATTTATTGAAGCCGATCGTGTCCTTACTGTAAAAATTGGCATTAGAATAATTAGCCAGCTCATCAAAGTACTGATCAAGATCGGCTAAAACTACCGGGCTGTTCTTTAGTCCCTTCACCTCCTGATTATCAGCAAAATTTTCGTAAGGACTGCCGTCAACGTGAGGATCATTACGGGTGTGATCCGGCACGGCCATGTCTTGAATCAAGTGAAGAATATGCCCAAGAATATCGTAAGCTTTTTCTTTATCACCCGCCTGATAGAAACGAAGCGCTTCCTGCCAAGTGAAATTAGCATCGGCCGCCGCTTGAGAAATATTGATTGGCAACCGGCGGCGACTAAGCGCCAATTGGGCCGAGTCGTCTTGGGCCCACCGTTTGGCGTTTAACCAAGTTCGATTGCCGACTGCCAAACCGCGTTGATTGACCGGATCGTAAAAATGATAAAAAAAGCGCGGCGGGTCATCCTCCCGCTCACTGCCCGTCACTAAAACCGAGATTAATTCTTTACTAATTTTATTTTTAGGAAGGTGAAGGTTGAAAAGATTGGCGGCGGCGGCAGTCAAACGGCGGTGAGTGGGAATACTATAGGCTTGGACCACGCCAGCCGACAGTAAAAAATAACTGATCAGCAATACTGACAAAATAAGCTGGCGGCTCCTCATAAGCTTTCAATTTTCCACACCCCCGAGTAGGAATTAAGTTCTAAATTAATGGTGGTCTTGATTGATCCGGCTTCATCAAAAATCACGTACTTAAAATCGCCGGGGTGGACGGAGTCGCGCGGGTTGGGCTGGGCTTGCTCGATCTCACTAACCAGAGCTGCCAGCCGCCCCGCCGCCTTAGCTTCCTCGAGCGCTTTCAGCCACCGGCCCCGCTGGCCATTCTCATCCAGCGAAAAATACTTGGCCGCCCGCTCCACTTCTCCCTTATTAATTGCCTTAATAAACAATTCTAAAGTCTCCGCCGGCGTCCGCCCGCCATCAACATCGGCTTCCATTAGTTCCGGGTAAGAAATTTCTTTTTGAAAAATAAAAGGGGAGGCCAGCAACACCCCGCCAAGTAAAATCACCAGCGCCGGCAGCCAAAAATCCTTCATAGCCAAAAGTGCACTATTGTAACCGGCCTCCTAAAAAACTTCAACCCCCGCCAAATTATGGTCTTCGCAAGACCATAGATTAGAAATTAAGAAAAAAATGCCGGTGGGCGGAGCCCACCGGCTAAAAAATCTGGAATCTCTGTCAGGAACAGCGGCGCCGGTACCGGAGGTATCTCGCCAAGACATCACTGGTGTGTTCCGGGCCTGTGACGGAAACCAACAATGCTGCTCTCCGCCGCTTACTCCTCTCCATCCTCGCCCGAGCTCGCTTTTCCGCCCATCGCAGTCTTTGTTTATCAACTTCAGTCAACATTGACATCCCATCCTTTCTAAAAATCAACCTCGTCCTCAAACTCATTCTCAGCCGCCTTGGCCGCCAAGAGATCTTCCACAAAGCCTTCCGGCAGGTTGTCCAGTGACTCGTCATCGACTGGCAAACTTGCCTCTCTGAAGAGAAGCTCATTCACCTCATCGCCTTCATCGCCCTCAAAAAACAACCGCTCCATCATAATCATAACCCACTCCTTTACTAGGGTCGGAAAGCAATCACAACGTTCTACCTTACATTATAGCATACTGGTGGTATATGTCAATCCCTTGTAGAACAGCGGCCCATTGGGTATAACCCAGTCAATGTAGGCAGTAAATTAAATTTATTACTTTTTTAGGCAAAAAGAAAGGGCAGGTCATGCCTGATGCATCGAACTGCCCTTGTGTGGAAAAAATTACGGCGGAAGCCCAAGACTAAAGACCAATAAGTCCAAGGACCCAAGGCCCAAAGTCCTAGCGACTACCGCAAGACGCGAACCCCAAGAGGTCATACGATTCGCCGACCCCGGCCCAATTGAGCCTCGGCCGACCGCAGCTTTCCAGATAGACATACGGCGCCCTGTCGGCGGACACCCAGCGGGAGCCGGTTGCCAACACATGGTGCCGCGAGAGCACATCGGTGACGACGCAGAGGTTGATGACCTCGGCGGCAGTGAGCGGGGACCGCTTCTGCTGCTTGATGATCTCCTCCGCTGCCTCCGGGTTCTTGCCGAGAGTGGCATGACCATCTTCCACATCGAAGATGTAGTAGAGGACATCTGGCGTCTCGACCTGATCCGTGATCGCAGCCGGGTTGAGGTAGACGAAGCCTTTCTTTGACTCGTGGCGCACCAAGGACATCAGGCCGTAGTAGCCCAAGTAGACTGGCTTGATGACCGGGAGGAAGGCAATGTTGCTGTCCCCGATGGTCATCTTGCTCGCTTTCTCTACCACCGCATTCTTCTGACTCTGGAGTAACTCGATGATCTGCTCTGGTACATCGCGATCCTTGAGGATCACAATCTGGGTGTCAAAGAGCTTCTCGAGATCTGTATGCTTCGCCTGCTTTTGCTCTGCCGTGAGCTGATTCCTGGCCTGCACCACCGCGTCATCGAACTTGTCCGGGTCGGTCTCTTGCAAGAGGGTGACCAACTTCCCGACCAACTGATCCGTGCATGGCTTCTCCATTTGTCTTTCCTCCTTTTCTGGGGTCTTGGGATTATTTCCTTGTCAAAGCCCAGCACATACCGGACCTTTACTTTCTGCGTTAAGTACAACAAATTACTGCCATCCTGTCAAGTGCCTGTGGTGAGCAGTGTCGAACTAAGTGAGTCGAAGTGTCAAGAACGCTGAAGGTAATCGAAAATATTAAGAACCGCCTTGACTGCGTCCCCTACCGAGACATTGTTTTGTTTATAAAACACATCGGTGACATCGCCGGCCGCCCAAATGCCATCACGAGAAGTTTTTTGCGTCCGCGGATCAATGACAAGCTCGCCGTAGTCATTAATTTTCACCAAGTGACGGACAAAGTCGTTGTTGGCTATTGAGCCAATCTCAATAAAAATTCCTTCCAGTTTCAAAATTTTTTCCTTGCCGGTTTTAGAATCCTTATAACGCAAACCATTAACCATCGCCTCGCCCAAAATTTCTTCGGTCAAAGCGTTGTAAATAATGGCCAATTTCTTCAGTGATTTTATTTTATCTTGAGTAACTGCATCGCCTTTAAGCCGGTCACTGCGCTGAATCAAATAAAGTTTCGAAACGTAGGCATCGAGGGTCAAAATAGCCTCCAAGCCGGCATTGCCGCCGCCAATCACCGCCACCACCTTGCCGTCAAAAAGCGGCGCATCGCAGGTGGCGCACCAGGCAATCCCTTTACCGTCCAGCCGATCCTCGCCGGGGACGCCAAGGCGCCGGCGGCGGCTGCCGGAACAAACAAGAGCAGTTTTAGCTTCAGCCTTTTTACCGCCCTTAGTAATCAGGGAAAAACCCTTGCCCCGCGAGATCGGCTCAATCTTTTCCACTAAGTCACTGTCCCAAATTTCCAAATCGCCAGCCTGCTGGTAGCGCCGCAGATGATCTTCCAGCATCTTAGCTAATTCAAAACCAGTAACTAATTTGGCGCCAATCCAATTTTCCACCCCCGGCGAAACCAAAGACTGACCGCCAAAAGTATCGGTGACCAGCAGGGATTTTATTTTCTTCCGGGCGGCATAAACGCCCGCTCCCACGCCGGCCGGCCCGCCGCCGACGATCACTAAATCGTACATCGTGAGTGATGTCGCACGTCGTTTTTCAGATTGCTAGGGCTTTAGCCAAAGCCCCCCGATCAAAACCGACAAAGATCTCGTCATCAATCTCAATCACCGGCACGCCCAACTGGTGAGATTTGTCCACCATTTCCTGGCGAGCTTTGGCATCAGTCGCCACGTCCTTCTCGGTATAGTTAATATTGTTTTGCCGGAAAAACTCTTTGGCCATTTTGCAATAGACGCAAGTCGGCGTAGTGTAAATAGTAACCGCTTTCATAGTTATTGGTTAACTCGAATAACCTTTCAACTTTAATTGTAACACGCCTGCTAAAAACGACTTAAGAATTTTTCAATGCTTCCTCAATGGCCGCTTTGAAAACCGCATAAGGCTGGGCGCCTTGGATTAATTTACCATTAATGGAAATGCTGGGGGTGGAAAGTCGCCCGCCCAGAACCGCCTGGGCAGTCTCATAGCCCTTATCAACCTTGGCCGTGTACTTTTGCGAATCAAGACACTGATCAAATTTACTGGTTTCCAAACCCAAACCTTTAGCAAAACTTTTCAGGTTATCAACACTGAAAGCGCCGACATTTTCGCCATTCTTACCTTTGGCGTAGTAATTTTCCCAAAGGTAATCAAAAAGAAAATCATGGTAAGTCCAATATTTGCCTTGCTCGCCGGCACAATGAGCCGCGTTGGCCGCCGCCACTGACTCCTGACCTAAAAAGGCCAGATCAACAATTATCATACTAGCCTTACCGGTTTTAATATATTCTTCCCTGATCTGACCGGCCGTCTCCCGATGAAACTTGCCGCAAAACGGACACTGAAAATCGGCGAACTCGATAATTTTCACTGGCGCCTTAGGCTCCCCCAGAACAATCAAATCTTGCACCACCGGTCCAAGGATTTTACTGACATCAGCCACTGTCAGCTCTTTCCCGGAAATGGGTTGGCCAGCCCCTTTTCGCCCGCCAGCGCTATAGACCAGCGCTCCGGAAACTAAAACGGCCGCTATTAAGATGCTTGCCGGCAGAACATAAGACCGCCGGTTACTGCTTTGATTATCATCCATTCTCGATTAATATAGGAGAGCATGAATAGTATTGTCAAGGCAAAACAATTACTACTGGCGGTCGGCGATGCTTTTTTGCTCTATTTATCCTTAGCCGCTACCCTAGCGCTCCGCTACGACGAACCATTTTCCCCGGCCGTTCTCCAGCCCCACTTCGGGCCTTTTACCTACATATTCATCATCTGGCTGCTGGTCTTTTACATTACCGGTCTTTACGACCTGCGTTATTTAAAAAACAACAGGGAATTTTTAAGAAAAATCGGCCTGGCCAGTCTAGTTAATGCTCTGATCGCTATTTTAATTTTTTATGCTATCCCGCTGACCATTGCTCCTAAAACTAATCTTTTTATCCTAATCGTCATCGCCGGTTTCTTTGGCTATTTATGGCGGTTGTTCTATAACCGAATCCTTAGTTCCCAAACTCCAGCCACCAATCTTCTTTTGATCGGCGACCGGGACACGACCAAGGAAATTGCTGATCACCTTAAAAAAAATCCTCAACTGGGCTACGCAGTCAAAACTTGGCTGAAAAAAGGCTTGGCAGACGAAGAAATTGACCATCTGAGTGAAATAATTCTCAGTGACAAGATTGATTTAATAGTTATCCCGGCCCATATCAAACGTGACTCCCGGGCCGCTAGAACTATTTACCGCAACTTAGCTCTGGGAATTGAAACAATTGATATGGCCTCCTTTTGCGAAACTATTTTTGGCAAAGTGCCAGTGGCGGAACTAGAAGAAGTCTGGTTTTTAGACCATTTAATTAACCGCCATAAAGTTTACGAACTAATTAAGCAGCCGCTGGAAATTATCTTCGCCTTAATTTTAACAATCATTCTCCTGCCGCTGCTGATTATTATCGCTTTACTGATCAAATTAACTTCTGCCGGACCAGCTTCCCACCAGCAAAAACGAGTTGGCCAGTACGGCGCCGAGTTCGTTCTTCACAAATTCCGGACGATGATTGCTGACGCGGAAAAAAGCGGTCCGCAGTGGTCTAAACCGAGGGACAAACGGGTGACCGCCATCGGCCGAATTCTCCGCGCTAGTCATCTGGACGAGCTGCCGCAATTATTCAACATCATCAAAGGCAATTTATCTTTCGTCGGCCCCAGGCCGGAGCGGCCGGAGTTCACTCAAAAGCTGTCGCTGGCCGTTCCTCATTACGACTTACGCCACTTGATTCGGCCCGGTATAACCGGCTGGGCGCAAATCAACTATCGCTACGGCGCTTCCGTCGCCGATGCCTACGAAAAATTGCAGTACGATATCTACTATTTAAAAAACCGTTCCTTCTGGCTGGACATCGGCATAATTCTTAAGACGTTCAAACTGTTCTTTACCTCGGCCAGCTAATCATCCATCGCCGGCTAACTTTTAAACCTCGCGAAACATGTGGTCTAAAATCGCTAAAAACACTCTTTGGCTAGTTAGCGGTGAAATGGTCGGCCGGCTCCTGCGGGCCGCTTTTATCATTTATGCCGCCCGGGCGCTAGGCGTGACCAACTGGGGTATTTTTTCTTACGCCTTAAGTTTAGCAGCCATCTTAACCATCCTCTCCGACTTTGGAACAGCCGCCATCCTAACCAAGGAATTAGTAAAGCAACCGAAAAGAGGGGAGGAATACTTGGCTATTTCACTGATCCTAAAGGGCCTGTTTCTCTTGGCAGCTGCTGTCATTGCCTTGCTCAGCTTCTGGCTAGTTAAAATGGAAATCTCCCCATTGATAATAATCGCCACGATCATCCTGGTCATCGCCGACAGTCTTCGCCTACTGCTCATCTCTCTAATGAGAGCGAGTGAAAAGATGAATTTAGAAGCCATCACTAATATCGCTGTCCAGTTGATGATCACTATCTCCGGAATAGTTGTTATCTGGCAAAAACCACTGGTGGAAAGCTTAATGATTGCTTACACCATCAGTAGCGCTATCGGCACAATTATTTCCTTTCGGCTGGCAGCAATCCCGCTCCGTCAACTGACACCTTTTCTGAAATTTAATCTCCCTTTAGCTAAGCGGATCATGACCGCCGCCTGGCCGTTTGCCATCGTGGGCTTAATGACCGGTTTCAACCTTAATATCGATATCATCATGATCAACTGGTTACGAACACTCCCCGAAGTTGGTTACTACTCAGCCGCTCAAAAAGTCATCAATCTTCTTTACATTATCCCCGCCCTCATTGCCACCGCCTCCTTCCCCAGTTTCGCTACCCTAGCCGGTAAAGACAGTCTGGCTTTCGATAAACTTCTTCGGGGAACTTTAAGGGTCACGATGGCAATCGCTCTCCCGCTAGTCGTCGGGGGAATAATCACCGGTACATCGGTTATCGATATCCTCTTTGGTCAGGAATACCAACCAGCCGCTAGCACTTTCAAAATCCTTCTTCTAACCATCCTCACCAACTACCCAGCGATCATCGTCAGCAATGCCCTTCTGGCCAACAACCAACAAAGGGAATTCGTCAAATACGCTGCTATCGGCGTTGGTGGCAATGTTCTTTTCAATCTGCTGCTCATCCCTCACTTCGGTATTGAAGGCGCCGCCTTCTCTACTGTTATCACCCAAACTCTAGCTACTACTTTTATCCTTTACCGAATGAAGCGAGCCAGCGATTTAGCTCTGCCTCAACAAATCACTAAAATAGTCAGCGCCAACCTGCTAATGGGAATGATTGTTTGGTTAATGAGTGGGCTGGCAATTAACTTTTTTGTTATCCTGGCCGCTGCCATTATCCTCTACCTCTTTCTCCTCTACCTTCTTAAAGAACCAAGTCTGACTAAGCTGTTCAGTTTTACCCTTGCCAAGCAATGAGCTGGTGCCGAAAAATCTACGACTGGCTTAAGAGACCGAAACGCTATCGGAATATCTACCAAACTATCAGGACCATCAAGCCAAAAAATTTAATGGAAATCGGCACCTGGAATGGTCAACGATCATTCTTGATGATAAAAACAGCTCAGCAATTCCATCCAGGATCAGCAGTCATCTACCACGGCTTCGATCTTTTCGAAGAAATGACACCAGAAAAACTTGATCAGGAAATCTCCAAACTGCCGCCTACGAGGAATGAGGTATTAGGCAAACTTCAAGTAACCAGCGCTCACATCCAACTTTACCGAGGCGACACAAGAAAAACACTGCCGCTGGTTATCAAATCACTGCCGCCGATGGATTTTATTTTTATTGATGGCGGCCATAGTTTGGAAACAATCGCCAACGATTGGCACTATGTCCAAAAACTAATGCACCAAAAAACCGTGGTGGTTTTCGATGATTACTGGGAGAATCGGGAGGACGCCGGCGCTAAGCCAATTATTGACAAAATAGACAAAAAGAAGTTTAATGTCGAAATCTTAAAGCCCCAGGACAGATTTACCAAACCCGCCGGCGTCCTAAAAATAAACTTTGTCAAAGTCACAGCCAAAAACAATTATGAGCAAAAAGACCGTTATTTACATTGCTGGCCTTAGTCACAACGGCTCAACCCTGCTTGACTTTCTTCTTAGTCACCACCCCCACATCATCGGTCTTGGGGAAATTTACTCGGTCATCACCGGCAAAACCGACAACTTAGAAAAAACAGAGGGGGTTTGCTCCTGCAGTTTGGAATTGAGCCGCTGTCCCATCTGGTCTGACTGCCTAAAAAAATTTAAAGAGTCGCCCGCGACCGGCTATCAAAACCAATACCGCCAGATAATTCAGGCAATTAGCAGTTTAAAACAGGACTGCTTGGTTGATTCTTCAAAAAATATCCGGTTTCTCGACCAGATCCTGCCGCTGGTCGCCAACCAAACAATAGCGCTCAAGATCATTTTCCTGATCAGGGACGCCCGCGGCTGGGCGGCTTCTTATTCCGACATTGGCAAGAAGGACGGCCAAGTTGCCAAACTGCCCATTCATAACCTCCGTGTCTGGTATAAAGACAACCAAACCATCAAGCGCTGCCTTGACCAAAAAAAACTGGACTATCTGCAAATCAGTTATGAAGAGCTAATTTTCAACCAACGGGAGACGATTGACCGCATCCTAAAATTCGCCGGCTTGCCATTGGAAAAATTTTCCTTAACTAACAAGCCAAACAGCCATATCGCCTACGGCAATCGGATGAAACTAACCACCGATAGCCAAACAATTAACTACGATTCGCGCTGGCTCAACCGCTATTGGGTTAATTTCTTCTTTATTCTTATGCCCCGGATCTTTCTTTGGAATAAAAGAAATGTTCCGTTGCCCGTTTACAAACGATGATAATGAGTGACCAATCATTTCCTCAAAATTACTTCGGCAGCCGAACTACCAACGAAGTTCCCAGCAAAGAATTTCTAGAGAAGACTCTCACTCGAGGCAAAAGACCGCTGGTGAAATTTATTCAAAGCCTGCCTGACAAAGCCCGGGTGCTTGACGCCGGTTGCGGCACAGCTAAAGGGATCAAGTTGATCATCGCCTACCGACCGGATATCGAAGTCATCGGCTTAGATATCAGTCAGACAGAAAGATTCATTCCCCAAGAAATAAAGTTCGTGAGGGGGTCGGTTGAAGAAGCCGACAAACTTTTCCCGGCTGACTCTTTTGACGCTATTATCTGCCTGCATGTCTTAGAACACCTCGCTTACCCAATGAAAACTATTACCGCCTTTAAAAAAGTGCTGAAGAATAATGGGCTTCTCTATCTTGAAGTTCCCAATTGGCCAAGGTTGATCAATCCTCTATCGGACAAATTTTTTTGGAATGATTACACTCACATTCGACCCTTTACCAAAAGAGCGGTCGCCAGACTGATGGAGGATTTTGCTTTCATTGTCAAAGAAATCAAGACAATGGTTTCCGGGTCACTGATTGAAGGAACAGACACAGTAGCTAACGCTAAGAAACTCTATCAAGAAAAAGCAATGACACCGGCAATTTTTATTAAAAAAGCCTTGAGAATGATGCTGATGCGTCTGATGAACGTGATGATTAGAGGGATTATCTTAGCGGTAGCTGTTAATAAAAAATAAGATGGAGCGGCGGGCAGAAAATCTTTTCTATCTTTATGGCGGGTCGCTGGGCGGTTTCTTCCCCGCTCTTTTTCTTATAGAGAATTTGCGGCTTAATCAGGAAAAAGCGCCGGTCAATTACTATATCGTCACCAGCCGCCACAAAAAAATTCTGGATGAGCTGGCGGCCGGCTACCCTTTTATCAAAATAATTGAGTTTAATAAAAGACATTGCCTCCGCTCATTAGCGCTCTTCATTAGAAAACTGCCGGCGGTCAACTACGTCGCCACGCCGCCGCTTTTCGATCCGCCAACGTTCAAGACTGCCGGCTTCCTCGGTCGGCTGCTCACCTTACTCAATCGCCAAAGCGCCTTCCGAAGCAAAACTATCGGTCCTGATGATCGGCAAAATATTTTCGATCTCACCAAATATATTATTAGAGAACTGGGTTTTGTTATCAAAAAAGAAAAGCCTGATTTTCAGTTTACTCCGGATGCAACTCTCCTTGATAATCACCAACTGGCCCCGCAGACATATATTGTCGTTCACCCTTTTGCCGCTAATCCCAGTCGATCACTGCCAGTGGATCGCTGGCGCGCTTTACTGAAACATCTGACTGATAATTACCAGTCAAAAATAATCATTAGCGGCGGGCCAAACGATAAAAAAGCCGCTGATTTGATTGTTAAAGATCTCTCCAGCCAAGTTGAGTTCGGCTCGAGCCCCAAGATCATCAACACTGTCGGCCAAGGCAACCTTCAGCAAAGAGCCACGCTGATCGATCGGGCGCTCGGCTACATTGGTGTCGACACCGGCATCACTCATCTCGCTTGCCTCCTGAAAAAAACCAGTGTCATCATCGGCAACCTATCCAACCCCTGCTGGCTGCCCACTTATAATCCCAAAGCTAAAATTCTTTTTAATAAAGAGCGCTGTCTCTGTCAGGGTAACAAGCGGGGGGATTGCTTTGTTCACTATAACGGCGTTAATTACTTCCGCTGTCTTTTCTTCATCCCCCAAAGAGAAATTGAACTGGCGACTGCCGATCTTTTTAAAGATCGGTGAAAAAATATAAGCTGACTGATAATCCTACCAGCAGCCACTGGGCAACTACTCGAGCCACCACCACTCCTAAAAGCCCCAGCCAGTAACCAAGACCAATCACTAATAAAACTTTCAAAAGAGGATCGGCCAGATTAATGATGGCCATTGCCCGAACTCGCCGATGAGCCGACCAAGCGGCATTGATTACCGGCATCAGACTGCCAATCATCACCAAAGCCGCCAGTTGGGAATAGAAAATCGATTCTTGATATTTAGGAAAAGCCACCTGAAAAATCAAGGGAGTCAACAGAACATAAGCCGCCATTACTAAAAAAATAATACCCGACATCACCGCCAGCCGTCTGGGCAAATCAGCCTTAATCTCCCAAGGCTTTCTTTGACTAAACTTAGGCAAAGCCAACTGACCGGGCAAGCGCAAAACGCCCTTGATTTTGTTAGGAACAACAAAAGCCAAGCTGTAAGCTGCCAGAGAAGCGGCGCCCAGAAAGTGAAAAACAACAATCTGATCAAAGTAAGCCGCCACGCCGGCCGTCAGATCAATCAAAGTCAGTTTCTTCCCGTAGTTAATTGCCTGATCATCTACTCTATTATTAGTTAATCGCTTAAGCGACCACTGATAAAGCAGCAGAGCAATCATGGCTGATAAAGAAAAATAAGCCAGCACTAGCCAGACCGGTTTCTGGGTAAAGAAAACGATAAAAACAAGCGCCGCCGCCGGCACAAAGTTATATAAAACACTAGCGATGGCCGAACGACGGAAATCTTTTTTACCAACAAAAGAGTGACCAAATAATTTGCCGCTCTCAATCAACGGCAGGGTGAAACTAATAACCAATAAAGATAAGGCTAGAGTATAATTATTGTGAAGAAAATAATAGAAACTGCCCCCTAAGGCGACCAGCCAAGCGGTCGCGCTCCACTTCATTTTGGTTTTAAAAGCCAATCTGACAGTGCCGTCGAAACCCCGCGCCACGGCTCGGACAACCGCCGTTCCCAAACCGGTTAGGGTAAAAGCGCTGATTACTCCGGCTAAGGAAAGAAGATAACGGTAGACGCCATAGATTTCCTTGGGCAGAAAATTAGCAAAAATTACCGCCAGCGCCAGACCAATTAAAGCATTAACTAATTGACCAGCGGCTAACCAAAAACCGCCGCGCAAAAGATAGCGGATGTCAGTCTTTACAAAACGCTCAACCAATGGGATAATCCTCCTAATTCGGATTGGCATATTGGTTTAAATAAGAACACAAATGAACGAACTAATCAATAATTTCGCCGGCAAGAAAATCGGGGTTATTGGTGATTTGATGCTTGATGTTTTTGCCGATGGTGTAATAGAGAGATTATCTCCGGAAGCGCCGGTGCCGATTATCCAGATCACTAATGAAAGATTTTTGCCCGGCGGCGCGGCCAATGTCGCTTACAACATTGTCAGCCTCGGCGGGCAAGTTGATATTTTCGGCATCATTGGTCAAGACCAAGACGGTCAAAAACTAATTGAGCAGCTAAAAATTTGCCGATTACCGACGGAAAATATTATCGCTTCACCAGCTACCATCACTATTAAAAAAACAAGAATCACCAATCGAGGCCGTCATTTAATCAGAATTGATCAGGAAATTATTCCTTCTCACCAGAGCGATTGGGAAAATCGGCACTTAACGGTCATTAAAGAGAAAATGGCCGGTTGGCAGGCGGTGGTTATTGCTGATTACGCCAAAGGCTATTTGAACAGGCAAATGGTTGAAGGAATTATTGAGCGGGCGCGGGAACTTTCCCTGCCGGTAATAGCCGATACCAAGCCCGAATGTATCCAATGGTACTGCCACGCTACTTTGCTTACTCCCAATCAAAACGAAGCGCTGGCGATCACCAAGACGAGTGATATTAAACAAGCCGGCCGGCAGCTGCAGGAGGGACTCAAAGCTCACATTTTAATTACTCAAAGCAGTCAAGGAATGACACTTTTTGAAAATGGTTTAACTCACCACTTGCCATCATTGGCTAAAAAGGTGGCTGATGTTTCTGGTTGCGGCGACACTGTGGTGGCTGTCTGTGCCTTAAGTTTGGCTGCCAGCTTACCCCTGACGACGGCTGTTACTCTGGCTAATCAGGCGGCCGGCATTGTCGTCGGCAAGATTGGGACAGCTGCCGTTAGTCCCAGCGAGTTAATAAATCAAACAATCAGCCAAACAAAAAATAAGGTGGTCGTCACTCCGCTGGAACTCTCGGAAAATGTCTGCCAAGCGCGCAGCCAAGGGGAGAAGATCGTCCTAACCAACGGCTGCTTTGACATCCTGCACATTGGTCACATTAACTGTTTGGAAAAAGCAAAGGCTCTGGGCGATCGGCTAATTGTCGCGGTCAACAGTGATCAATCGGTCCGCCGCCTCAAAGGAGAAAATCGACCGGTCAACTCTCAAGACAAGCGATTGCAAATCATAGCCAGCCTCAAAGGCGTCGACTGGGTAATCATGTTTAACAACGAAGAAGACTTGGAAAATATTGTCAGGCAGGTCTCACCAGACTTTTTCGTCAAAGGCGGTGATTGGCAAGATAAAAAGATTACTGGCCAAGACTACGTAGAAAAAAATGGCGGCCAGGTTATTTTTATTCAATCCGATCACCCCAATGAGAGTTCAACTAATATTATAAACGCCCTTCAGAAAAACCAGGCCAATGGAGAAATTTTCTGATCTAGTAACCAGCAGCTTGCGCAATAAGACTCTTTACCGCATTCTTTTTAACTGGCAGGTGGCCGAGCACTGCCAGAGTCTTAAAGGGAAAACATTAGATCTAGCAGCCGGCAAAAACCCTTCCTATTATCGCTATTTAAAAGGGGCGGAGCTCACCCGACTGGACATAGACTATCAGAGCAAGCCTGATGAAGTAGCCGACTTAAACAGGAAATTGCCTTGGCCCGCCAATAAGTTTGACAACGTTCTCTTTTTCAACGCCATTTACATTCTGGAAAATCCGGAAAGGGCAGTTAAAGAGTGCTGCCGGGTTCTAAAATTCGGCGGTTTTCTTTTTTTAGCTTCGCCCTTTGTTTTTAACGAAGCCCCGGAACCTCATGATTACTGGCGCTTCACTTCAGAAAAGCTCAAGGGGTTGATTGCTGACGCCGGTTTTAGCCAAATGGAGATTGTCCCCTTCGGCGGCCGCTGGACGGCGGCTGTTTCTTTAATTAGCCGGTTTCTTTATTTCTCACCCATCAAGCTAATTGCCTATTGGCTAGCAATCTTCTGCGACAAGATCACTAAGAATCTTCTGGCAGACCGCCCCTGCCCCTTAGGCTATTTCTGCATAGCCAAAAAATAACTAAGGCCGAGATTTTTCCGCCATTATCACAAATGACAAAGCAAAAACTGACGGAAATAATTTCGCCAAAATTTTAATAAACCAGCCGAGCAAAGAAACATTTTCCCAATAAGTGTTTAATTGAAGATCAGCCACCCGCAGGCCGTTTTTCTTAAGCAGCTGCTGTAAACCTCGGTGATTGAACCAGTAAACATGACCCTTCTTGGGAACATTGTTTTCCGGCACTTTCCCCCAAAGCATCTGCCAGCGCGCCTTAAGATGATTAAAGTTGGGAACGCTAATGATGATGTCTTCCCGAGAGATTCTCACCGCTTCTCCCAACAACGCCTCCGGAAAATAGAGATGCTCCAAAACATCGAGCAGGACAACGCAATCAAAACTGCCATTGGGAAAGGGTAAGGGTAATTGGGCAATATTATGAACTTTTATCTTTACTCCTCTTTTGGCCGCTTTGGCAGCCGCTTCCCGGGAAAAATCAACTCCCATTCCATCGATCCCCCTCGCCTCTTTGAGTAATTGAAGAAACAGGCCATCGCCGCAACCCAAATCTAAAATTTTCAACCCCGGCCGCGCCGGCGAACCAATCAGCGCCAAGGCTGCTCGATGGCGGAAAGTAACTTGCTGATCTTTAGACTGCCACTTAATGTCCTCAAACAATCTATTTTCCATAACCAAAAAACTTTATTCTTTTGTAACCAGCTATTCCTTTAAACTGGGCTAAGGTGACCGACGAGTCAATTTGATTTCTCGGCAACAAAAACTGGTCGGCGGCTGGGATGAGACAACCCGGCTCAATTAGATAGGCCTGTTTGTAATACTTAGAAGCCAGCTTCTTCACCCGCTCATCCACCCGCCCGCGCGGGTAGGCCAGTTTGGTCACTGCCTTATCCAAAATTCCTTCTAAGATCTCCTTGGAAATTTTCAATTCATTCTCCAATTGATCATCAGTCAAATCTGTTAAATGAAGATGGTGATGGGCGTGCGAACCAAATTCAACTAAACCACTGTCGGCCAATTCTTTAATCTCTTTCTCTCCTAAAACGTCCAGCGCCAAACCATCACGCTCATAAATCATCTGACCGCCGATCAGACTAGTGCTAAGAAAAACTATGACCGGCAAATTATATTTTTTCAAAACCGGGAAGGCATTGAGATAAAAATCCCGCAGGCCATCATCAAAGGTGATCAGCGGCCGCTGACCGCTTTGATAAAGATAGCTCATTTGCCGAGCAAAATCCGCTGGCCTGACAGTCGAGTACTTTTGATTATCTTCTGCCAGCGAATGATAAAGCAAAACGGTCGGCCGCCGGTTAATGATTAATCTAACAGCCGTATAGAGAAAATTCTTAACTAACTTTTTCCAATCAAAGCAGTTGCTCATAATTTCTTAAATAAGCTTCGGCCGAAAAAAAATCTCTGGCAAATCGCCGGCCTTCCTTACCCATCAGCTGAGCCTTGGCCGGACTCTCCAAAAGCCAGCTTAATTTTTCGGCCAGGTTATTTTCATTGCCCGCCTCAACCAGCCAACCAGTTTGGCCATTTTCAATCAATTCAGGAATACCGCCGACGCGGCTGCCAACTACCGGCAGACCAGCCGCCATCGCTTCAAAGACCACTCGCCCCAAGCCCTCCGAAACAGAGGGTAAAACAAAAAGAGCAGATTGCCTCATTTCCAGAGCCAAAGATTGCTGGGTTAATTTCCCTAAGAATTTAACTCGCTCCCGCAACTGCAAATCTCCAACCAAACTCTGCAGACTGCTGAAATAATTCTTATCGGCCAGCTCGCCGGCTATCACCAGAACGGCTTTAGGGAAGTCATTAGCCAGCAAACTAAAAGCTTTAATTAAGTGATGAACGCCCTTGAGCGGGGTCACTGCACCAGCAAAAAGAATTTGTTGACTGTTTCCTTTTTTAGCCTGGCCCGCTTCCAAAAACAATTCGATATCTGTCCAAGCCGGAAACTGAACAATCGGCTTATTGCTAATCATCGCCCGTAGTTGATTGGTGGTGGCTTGGGAGACACTTCTTAAAGCATCGGCATTTTTCAGAGCATAACCAGCCAGCCGCCGCATCAGCCGCCGATAAGATTTTTCCAGGAAAAAACTTTTTTGCAAAAAAATTGCTTCGGCGAAGTCACCATGACTTTCCACCACCACTTTAACCCTCTTCCCGAAAAACCTTACCAGTTTCTTGACTGCTGCTGCCGGGAAACCATCATAAGGATCTTCGGTAATGACAACTAACCGCTTGCTCGCTAGGGCCAGGAAAAGAACCAGCAAAAAATTAACGATGAACATAAAAAGGGCCCGCAGGGGAACAAAAGGCAATCGCGGCCAGAGATAAAAACGAGCCGGCTGTTTGAAAAAAACCGGCAGCCAACTAGGCGAATAACCGGAAACGAAAATCTCTCCCAAAGAATAAAGCCGGTGAAATTTCTTATCAGTGGTCGGATCAAGAGGCTGGGAATACCTGGTTTTTCCTAAAAACAAGATTGATCTGACCGACTTGATTTTTCTCTTTGCTTCCAATTTTTCCCTAAGGTTAACGGCGTAACCGTCTAAGAAACCTGCTAATCGCAACCGCCATAACCACAATGGTTCGGCTAGTTCCAAACCAGTTCGTTTAATCAAAAAACGGTCGCCATTAACCTCGACCGGACCAGGAACAAAGGTGAAAGCTTTCAGAAAACCCGCTTGCTTAACGCCGGCAACTGCCGCCGCTGAAATGTTGGCCGGCTCGCCAAAAGGATAAGCAAACCAGCGCACTGGCTTACCGGCCCACGCCTCTAATTGATTCTTATCAGCCCCAATTTCTTTTTCCAAAATTGCGCTGTCAGCCTCTTTCCCTAAATCCCAATGGTGAACAGTGTGACTGCCGATCTCGAATAAGTGATTGCCGGCCAAGCTTTTAAGCTGGCCAACAGTCACCGGCTGCAGTGATCGCCAGCGCCGCAGATGAGATTTCCCAAAATTTTCAGCCGCTTGGCCTCTCAAACCAACAAAACCGGAGCAGATAAAAAAAGCGGCTGGTACTTGGTGTTTCTCCAAGACAGTTGCAGCTTTATCAAACCAGCAATTATAACCATCATCAAAGGTGACGGCTAACTGCTCCCTTTGCGACGCCGGCTGACTGAACAAATTATCGAGTGACACAAGATCATAATTGTCTTTAAGCCATTTAATCCCTCTCTCAAATTTTTTCTGGTTAGCCACATCATGAAAAACAACTACCCGCTTGGCGTACCGATTATTAATTTCCCTGACAATTTTGTTGATTAAAGAGGTGATTGAATTATCTTTAGCCACTGTCCTGACTTTCTCCTTGAGACTGGCTGTTTCCTCACCAATCAAGAAAAGCAAGCGATTAACGACCTTCGCCTGTTCAGCTAAATCATCGTCGGCGACGATGAAAAGTTTCTTTAGTTCCGGCGGTAAAACTTCGGCCACACATTGGTTAGGAGTGATCACCGGCAAACCGCAAGCCAGCGCTTCCATCACCGCTCGATCAAGCGCTCCGCTATTAAAACTCAAGAAAAGTCGGTGCTGATTAAGAACGGCTGGCATTGCTTGATGAAAAACTGCTCCGCGAAACTCAACCAAGCCGGCTAAGTCCAGTTTCCGGACTAATTCATCCAACTCCGCCTTGTAATCAATTTCACTTGGGGCAACCGGTCCATAAATGGCCAAACGATGCTGAGCGCCGTAACGCTGATTATAAAATGCCAGCAGCCGCAAAGCCTTTTCTAATTGTTTCACCGGCGCCACCCGACCGACGATTAGCCAGTCGCCGCTTTGAGAAAGATTGAGTGGCTTAAACTTTGCTGTATCAATTCCCTGGCCAACCACTTTTACTTTAGCCAGCGGCAACGGGAAGGCGCTGGGCGTGGAAGTGAAGATTTTAGTAACACAGCAATAAGCATAGAAGCGCATCAATGGACTGATATAAGGATGGGCTTTCCACTGATAAACAGGCCTCTTCCAAAACAAGCGAACAGGCCAAAGGAGTAGGGGATAATGACCACCCATATAAATAAAAAAGTAATCAGTCTCCACCAGTCGGCGCCCGATTTCCCGGTAAAAATTAAAGATTGTTGCCAAGCGATTCCTGCCCTTGATCAGGCAAACCTCAACATTGGCAGGCAAAACAAAAGAACCTTTTCTTAAAGTGAGCACGGTTAACTGCTTGACTGACGGCTGGTTGGCAAATTCAGTCAACCAATCAATCGTGCCGGCTAATATTGGGTCAGTTTCATCAACTGCCTGACAAATAAAAATTACCTGCGCCATAGTTCAATTTGATAACCTAGTAACTTATCCTGCCGGCTAAAAAAATTGATTTCTTTTAACGGCGCCCAGATTTCCGGGTGTTCATAAAGACAGGCATAAATCCAAGAAGTGCCGGAACGCTGGGCGCCAATCACAATAAAATCCGGCTGGCTCATATTAGGGAATTAAAAACATTAACCAATTGCGACAACATTGCTTCTTGGGAAAAACTTTTAGCGAATTCCCGACCGTTTCGGCTAAAGCGCTCCGCTAAATCTTGATCGCTAAACAATTGCAAAAGCCGATCCCGGAAAGCTTCTTTGTCACCCGGCTGAACCAAAAAACCGTTTTCCCCGTCCTTTACTAATTCCGGATTGCCGCCAATATTAGTTGTCACTACCGGCAAGCCGACCGCCGCCGCCTCAAGGATTTGATGAGAAAGGCCCTCGTAACCGGTATTGAGAAGAAAAACATCGGCCGCCGCCAAGTACTTTAACAATTCTTCTTGGGGCAGAACGCCAGTCAGGACAATTTTCCCGCTATCGTGGTTACCGGCCAGCGACCGCAATTTTGTTTCCTCTGGGCCCCCGCCAATAATAAATAGTTTCAAGTTAAACAATCCGCTGGCAGTCAATTCTTTAACTAACTCAATCAACATGTCAAAACCCTTCCAGACAACTAGGCGACCGGCAGACACAATAATTTTTTCATCATTTAAGCTCAAGTTCCGCCGCGCTTCATTTTTAGAAAATTCAAGTTCCGGCAAAGCGAAAGCGTTGTAGACGACCTTAATCTTTTGCGACGGCACACGCCAACCGGCAACCAGACCGGCTAAATAATGACTGGGGACAACTACTAGGTTGGCTCGCTGAACAACAAAATTCTGCAATCGCCGTAATAACTCAACTGACCAGCCATAACGTTTGTCTTGAAATTCATTGATGTTATCCAAAACGCCCAGTTGCTGGCGGCTAATTTCCCAAGCGGCGTCGCCCACTATTCTCACTACCAGCGGCTTACCTAAAAGTTTCGCCGCCGCCAGCGCCGGCCAGCCAGCGCTCAAAGCTCCCTGAACAAAAAAAACATCCGCCTCTTTCCCCAACTGCCAGCACTGCCAGCAATAAATAAGGTGCCGCAAACCCTTAGGCCATTGCATTGATACCCGACTAATTCCCGGCGGATCGCTGGCCGCTCTTTCGCCGAAGCTGACAACTGCCACCTTAAATCCCAATCGGGGCAATTTCTCTAAAATCACTTTGCTGTTAGTGGCTGGTCCGCCAATATCAGGCGGGAAAATGCCGGTTGCTAATAACACTTTTTTGGTAAAAATCAGCCGCTGAAAAGCAGCGGTCATTGCCGCCGCCGCTTTATCCCAAGAATAATTTTCCTGAACTAATTTCTGACCATTTCTGGCCGCGGCGGCCGCCAGTGCTCTATTGGCAAAAATCCAGCGCAGTTTTTCGGCCAGCGCCGCCGGACTATTGGGTTCAACTAGAAAGCCCGTTACTCCATCCTGTAGAAAATCAGGAATACCGCCGACCGGTGTGCCGACGACGGTTAAACCCATTGCCATTGCTTCCAAAAACGAGTTGCCTAAACCTTCGGAACGCGATGGTCGGACAAAAACCGCCGCTCGTTCCAAAAACTGCGGCACATATTCATAAGGAACCCTGCCGAAGAAGGTAAGCTCATTGGTGATTCCCAAGTCGGCCGCTAATTTTTCCAAACTCTTTCTTTCCGGGCCATCACCAACAACCAGAGCTTTTAGTCCGTGGCCTTGAGCTTTGAGAAGAGCAACGGCTCTAATTAAAATATCAATACCATTTTTGTAAGCCAACCGCGAGCTGGTTATTACCACCGGGTCACTATCAGGCAACTTCTCGAAAAGATTTCCCATAAAATTTTTTAAATCAACCCCGTTGGGGATAACATCAACGGCGCCCTGATAACCATGAGTAGTCGGCCAAGCCTTAAGATAATTACTGATCACCTGAATATGATCAGCTTTTTGATAGATCAACCGGTAAAGGGGGTACCAAAACCAAACCCGTCGCCAATAATATTCAGGCGGATCACCTTCCTGAAGAGTCAGTAAATAGGGGATTTGGGGATGGGTCAGTTTTAAAAAAAGAGCGGCCAGGCCGGCGGTGTTAGCCATTACCCCCCAGACCAGCGCTAATTTCTCCCGCCGTTGTTCTTTTAAGCCCCGCCACCAGCCAAATAACGGCAAGCAGTACTTGTCTAAAGCCGCTAAGCCAAAACCAACTCTAATCACCCAGACATTGCCGATTAGCTCCTGGCGCGGCAAAGTGCTGTCTTTAAGCGAGGTGATTAAGATGTAACTAAAATCAGGCGAGCGCCGGCAGATTTCCCGAATGGCTATCTCGGCCCCGCCAATTCGCGGAAAATAATCAAGAGAAAAAATTAAAATTTTCTGGCGCTCCCCTATCATCTTAGCTTGACTAAAATACAACATTTAGACTTAAATGGCAATGATGCTGGAGGCTGGAGGCTGGAGGCTGGAGGCTGGAATTAGATGAAAACAAAAATTCTATTTTTAATAACTCAATCGGAGCGAGGTGGCGCCCAACGTTGGGTTTTTGATACCGCCACTAATCTTGACAAAAACCGCTATCAGGTGATGGTGGCCAGTCAAGCTGGTCCTCTTTTAAACGACTGCCAACTCCAAACAATCCCAGTCCGCCCGATTAAAAACCTCACTAGAAATCCCCAGCCTATCAAAGACCTGCTGGCCATGGTCGAGATCTACCATCTTCTAAGAAAAGAGAAGCCTGATATTCTCCAACTGGTCAGCACTAAAGCCGGTCTGATTGGTTCAATTATTGGCAAGGCGGCGGGCGTCCCCAAAATCATTTACCGGATTGGCGGCTGGGCTTTTAATGATCCCCGCCCTTCCTGGCAAAAGGCTGTTATTTTGCTTTTGGAAAAACTGACAGCCTCTCTCAAAAATAAAATAATCGTTAATTCCCGAAACGATTATGACCAAGCCCTGCGACTGAAAATTTCTCCTAGAGAAAAGCTGTCTCTGATTTACAACGGCATCAGCCAAAATCAGTTGCCGGCCATCCCCCAACGCTCCAGTTCACTAATTTTAACTATTGGCTGTATCGCTAACAATTATCCGACTAAAGGTCTAATTTATCTTGACCAAGCGCTGGTAATTCTCAAAGGTAAAGGTTGTCAGTTGAAAGCTTTGATTATTGGTCAAGGCACCGCCAGCGGGCTCAAGGAAAATCCTTGGCAATATTTAACTGCCCAAGGAGGAATCGATATTTTTGTTATCCCTTCGATCAAAGAGGGTTTCCCTTACGTTTTACTGGAAGCGATGGCGGTTGGTTTGCCAATAGCAGCTACAGCCGTCGGCGGAATTCCCGAAGCTATTAAAGACAAAGAAAATGGTCTTTTGGTCCCGCCAAGAAATGCTCAAAAATTAGCCGAGGCCATAGAAATTTTGATTAAAGACGCTAAATTACGGCAGAATCTCGGTCAAAGAGCCCAAGAAACAGTCAAGCAATTCAGCTTAGAGAAAATGATTGAAGCAATCGATCAACTTTATCAAGCGCTAGCGAAGACCTAATAAAGAATCAAGCCGCAGCCAATCGCCTTTTTCCGCTAAGCTAATAATTACCGTCAGTTCATCGGCAATGGCCGGCTTAATTTCTCTAAACCTCTTGGCAATCTTGACCAGCGGTTCGGCTTCCCGCCGCCGCAGGTGATAAAGAAGACCGTTTCTAAAAATGGTCTCCAAATTTTTATAATCCTGCTCTTCTAAAAACAAACCTTTAAGAGTAAAAGCGCGCTCAATGGCTTGCTCGCCCTCCACTCGGTACCGTTCACCCGCCAGCGACAAAATCACTCCCAGAATATAATGGGCCCGCCCGACAGCGGAGTTTAAATTAACTGCCTGACGGGCCACCGCCACTGCTTCATCTTTCTTGCCTTGGGCCACTAAAGTGTAAGCTAGGTGGTAATAAATATCTTGTCTTTGGGGCGATAATTCAATTGCTTGACGCAGGACTTTCTCCGACTTTTCAAAAAACTCCGGCTGCGACCGACCCAAATCGTTATAAGCTTCGGATAGTCTGATAAACATCTTGGGTTCATATGGTTCCCGTTTAATGAGTTCCTCAACCGCTAAAAGCGACTTGCTGGTCATAAACTCAAACTCTTTTTTCTTAAAGGCGTCAGTCTCCAGTAAAAAGTCCATAAATTCCGCCCGAATGGTGTTTTGAGCAAAGTTGTAAGGCGCCAAAAACCTGTCGGCTGCTTGACTGATAAGTTGAACATCGCGCACTGCATTCCTAGTTTTGTTAAACAAAAAAGCCTGGCGAGCCGGGACAAAGTTATAGAAATAAAGCAGGTAGAAAAGCAGCAACGCCAAAACTACTGCCAGCCCCACTGCCAAAAAGCGCCGCCAACTGTCTGCAAACCACCAGTCATCGATTTTCAATCTATCAGGAATTGCCCCGGCCGCTATTCCCAAAACTGTAAAGGACATCAGGTAACTGTTAATTTGATCAAAAACAAAAAGATTTTGAACAAAGTACATCACTAAAAGCAGGAGCAACGGCAGTTTGAACCGCCAATCGGGATACTTAAATAAATAGTAAAAAACCAATACCCAGACGCTCAAATACAGCAGCAGTCCCACTAGACCTTGCATTACCCCAACATCGAGTAACTTATTGTGCGCCCGGTCGAACCAAGCGGCTTCGTAAAGAGAGTAGTCAGGATTGAAATGCTTGTTATAGCCAACATTAAGATTATCTATCCCCCAGCCAAAGATTGGTTTTTCTTTAATCGCTTCCCCAGCCACTTGGATAGCCAGCAACCGAGTCCTGACTGTCGGACTGTCAAAACCGAGCCGGGCAAAGCGATTAACTCCCGGAATAGTTTGCCAGAGCGGCTGGTGCCGAGTCAGCCAAAAACCAACCAAGGCTACCACAATTACTGCCAGCGCTCCGATGAGCAGTTTTCTCCGCCAGCCTAAGTGGTAAACAAAAGCTAAAAGAAAGATTAAGCCGGAGGCGAGACTGACTATGGCGCCTCTCGTCCCGCTGAGAAAAACCGTTATTAAGGAAACAACTAAAATTAATAAAGAAAAATAACGCCAAAAAGCCTTCTGCGATTCTTTTAAAAAAAGAAAGGCGGCTAAGGCCCCAAGAAAAACAAAATGAGCGCCTAAAAAAGAAGGGTTGCCCAAAAAGGCATCGGGCCGCGCTCGTTGGGGAAAGGCTAGAGGAAATTCCGTCACTCCGAAAAATTGAAGCAGGCCGTAAAAGGCAATTATCAAACCGGTGATTAATGAAACTTTTACAAAGCGCTCCCAATCTCTTTTATCAAAGAGAGTAATCGCTATTAGGAAAAATACTAGGTAATGCAGTAAACCAAATAATCCCTCCATCCGCTCCACTTCGCCCCAGAAAGAACGGTAAGGGTTAACAGCGACCAGTGTGCTGACACCAGCCGAGATAAAAAACAAAACGAGCAGCGCCGCTAAGGGATTTTTCAAAGAATCAACTAATTTCCTTCTTAGATCCTGATTAATTACCAAAGCAATGAGAAACAAAATTAGCGCCGCTTCAATAATCACCCGGAAAAATAAAGCCTTACCCAAAACAAATGGATAAATTAGCTGGGGAGTATAAACCAGCGGCGTCAAGGCAGTGAACAACAAAAGGAATTTGAGAAACTTAATCATCATATCAAAACTTATCGGGCCGATCGGTCTCATAAAACCTATGAAGACTGAATCTTACCAAATGAAAGACCCCTCTTGCCAGAGGGGTCTTTCTCGTTTCGGCCGTTCAGTCGTTTCAGCTTTACTGGTAGAGCTTACCGAGCTACTTAACCAAGGCTTTCGTGCCCGATGGCAAAGTCTTAACCCGGAAACCGTTGTGCCAGTCTTTGGCGGTAGCGCTGTGCGGCAGGATGCCCCGATCGCTCCAGACGAACGAGTCTTCGCTCGAACCATCGCTCTTGGTGTTTTCCAAGATAGCAAAGGTATTAGGCGTAGCGAATTTAGTCTCGTTTCTCTTAAGCTGGGTCGTTAGGGAAGCCGCCGTCGTGCTGCCAGCAACCTTATCAACAGTCAACAGCAAGGAGTAAGTCTTGGATTGACCAGCGGTGATCCTTTCAGCGGTGCTAAGAGTGATAACGCCTTCACCAGCTGCCGCCGCAATTGTCTTAGTTGACAGAGTCAAGTCACTGCCCGCATAGCGGAGAGTGATCGTGTTGGCTGTCAATGTAGCATTGCTTAACGAAGTGGTGAATTCGAGCTTGCTCCACTCAACATCGCCAGCTGGATCAGCCGCGATAGTGAATTTCAAAGCCTCAACTTCACCAGCAACCAAAGTTGAACTGGAAGGATTAGAGACAGTGACGGTCGGAATAGTGCGGTACAAGCGTTTAATGTTGCCTTTAGCCGCCGCGCCGGTCAATGTCGTCAACGCAGTCGAACCGGAAACGGCATCGAAGTTGCCGTCGCTAATGTAAGCAACAATGTTAGAGCCGGTATTAGCGCCGCCTGTCACACCAGTCACATCACCCATTAAGGCCCGAATCTCAACCTGTTTGGTTGTGTCACCCGGAACAGTAAAGAGACCAGCAGAGCTTTCAAACCTGACTCGGCCAGCATCGCTGCCGCTGTTAGCGGGAATGCCGGCGATAATCAAGCTGTTGCCATCATACAGTCTAATCTCTTTAATTTCTTCACCCAGAGTTGTACTGGAATTGGCATTACTATCAGTTGCCACACCAACTTTCAGCTTCTTAATGATTACCGGAGCATTGGCGGCAAAGAAATCAAACTTGCCCAGTAATTGCTCCTTCCCGCCAACAGTTAAGCCTTCTTCGGTGTCCTGATCGGTCACTGCGTCAACCCGAATAGTCGGAGCAGTCACTGTCAACGTCACCGTGTTACTGGCATTAGTGCTGCCGCTCAGCGAAAGAGTGTTGCCTTCCGTATCAACGGCGGTAAGGTCAGTGCTTAAATCGGCCAAAGAAATGAAGTAAACATTGTTAGCTGTCGCGTCCGTCGCCACCTGATCGGCTTTTACCACCAACCTGATTGTCTGGCCTTTGGTAATAGTGTGATTAAGACCAGTGAAGGTAGCGGTGTTGACACTGCTGGCGGTTGCCAGGTTCTGCTTCTGGGAAATCAACTGGTCATTAACGTAGACACCCAGAGTGCGCAGATCGTTAATCGTCTGGGCATCCGAGCCTTTACCGGCGGTCGCTGAAGCCGTCACTTTAACACTGGTAATCTTGACATCGCCTTCCACTGCCCGGAGGTTAATACCCACCAGAGATTCGGTCGCCGCGCCCGCCACTATATTGTGGGAAGCCGGCACACCGCTTAAGGTAATGTCCAAATCAACCGCTCTGACAGTTTGCGTGTTGCCGGTAACAGCGGCGTTGGGGACAATATCTGCTTGAGCAACAAAGGTGTTGTTGTCCAAGTTCTTAATGTCGCTAGCGCCGATTTGCTTCAGAGTCACCTTAATAGTGTCACTGGCATCGTTGTCCGGATCGACATCAGCTGTTACGCGGAAACGCCGCGAGCTCCCAGCAGAAATGTTGATGATATCAGTGATGGTCGTATCACCCGTGGCAGTAATGTCGGAAGCGCTGCTGACCGCCGCACCGGTGGCGGCGTCAACAATTTTCCAATCATTGAAGCCTTCGCCTGTGCCAATGTTAGCTACAGTGTTGGTGAAAATTAACTTTCTCACTTCAACATTGTTTTTGGAAGCAACCGTAAAGTCAAACAGCGTCACATCTTGAGCGCGAGCAGCCAGATCACCGGTTACCGGACCGTTAAAGGTCAGGGTAATTTCCGCTCCTCTTAAGGTCAATGTGTGGTGATTAGCCGCTGTCGAGTCAAAATTGTTAGTAACCGTCGCGCCGTAACCGTAAGTGTTGCCAACTGTGTAGGCATCGTTAGTCGTGTCTAGATAAAGCTTGACTGTCTCGTCTTTCTTAGATAACGGACCAATGTTGCCGTAAACCTGAAAGACTTTTTCCTGACCTTTCAGAATAGTGAAAGGTTGAGCTAATTCCAGAACGAACAAGTCGCGGCCCGTGTGGCCGGCCACTGTTGCTAACGTGTTGCCTGCCTGCTTGAGAACCAGATTATTCAAGTTGGCCGAGCTAATACTGCCGCCGTTAGTCAAGACTATCCGTCTCACCTGCATATCTTCGGTAGAGTTCACTGTCAGCTTAAACTCGGTTAAGAGCGCGTTCTGTTCACCCACTGTTGGGTTGCCCGGCGAGCCGCTTTTAGCCGCCGTCACTGTGCCAACCGTCGCCCCGGCTACCACCATTTGGCTGCCGTTAATTCCCGCAACTTTCTGACCGTTAATCTTGATCAGATTGAAAGCGTTAATGTTGCCGCCGGTTGCCGAGGCTGACATATCAGCCGCTAAAACCAAGGTTCGGGAACCGTTAACTGCTAACCCAAGATTGGGAAAGTCAACCTCGTGAGTGGTGGAGTTGATGCTCTTGCCGGTAGTTAATCGAGTAACTCCCTCATAAAGCTTCAAACCGCCGCTCGCGAAATCGCCAGTCGCGCCAAGGCCGACCCGCATAAAGGTCAAAGCATCAAGCGTGCCGGTGCCGGAAACAACTAGTTGAACATAAGGAACTTCTGCCGCTCCCTTGGGAATATTGGCGCTGACTGGGTTGTTTGCACCCAGACTAACCACCAAGCCGCCCACGGGCGCGATCGGACTACGCACCACCGGTGTGACACCAGGAGTTGCTGGCGTGACAGGCGCTGGTGAATAGCACTTCCTTGATTGAGCGCCGAAAACACCTGTGCCTTTGCTCAAACCAATCGGCGTGAGCACACAGCCCGCACTAGCTTCCTGCCATTTAATCACGGCCGCCCGAGTTAACGAACCAAAAAAACTGGTCTCGTTACCGGGAGAACCGGGACCGCTGGCTGCTATCTGAAAGCCGGAGCCGTTAAGGGTCTGTTGGAGACACTTCACATCACTGCCTGAACTTCCCACAGTGAGGGTGCGGGTAAAATTACAAGCAGTTGACGAAACGCCAACCGAAACAGCCGGAGCGGCGCCGCCGCTTAAGGAAGACAATTGACCAGTTAATTGAGCAATTAAGGCCTGCAAGGCGGCTATATCATCAGTCTGAGCAAACGCCACCGGCGCCAGAGCTGATGCGCCTGTTAACCAAACAACCGTCGTCGCTGAAAGCGCCACCGAAGTAATCTTCGATATTGCTTTTCTACTCATCATTTATTTTTTAATTAATCTTTATTTCTCGTATTTCTCGACTTTTTTAACTAATTTGCCAAGTTACCTTTTTGCATACCGACCGGATAATGCAACTAGGCAACAGCCATTAACTAAACAAAAAACCCCGATTTTCGAGGCTGAACCGGCAAGAACAACTTGCCTAAAACAGATCTGCTGGAAGCTGGAAATTGGAAAAATAAGTTAAAGTTCCAGTCTCTAGCTTCCAGCCTCTAGCTGGCAGTTAATCTTGGTCCAGCCTCACTCTGAACCAAAAAAAGCTTATTTAATGAGCATTCTAAAAGCAACCTCTAAGAATGTCAAATTTTGAGCAATTCTTGAGGCGATCTTTGCGGCTTAAATATTAAAACGAAAGGTTGGGGGTTTCATTACAAATAACTTCTAACTTCCAACTTCCAACTTCCAACTTCCAAAATAGTTGATAAACTGTGGATAACCATAAATTCTCACCCCCAGCCAGCCCCCAACAAAACCGCGGCTGATAAAGCCAAGTAAATCAATAGATCCCGGGCAACTAATTTTTTAGAGGGAGATCGATTAAGAGCCAGATCGGCCAGTAAAAACACGGCTAGCATAGCTAAATTAGCTGACCCAGCAAAATTAAGCGGCAGCCAACTAATAATTAAAAGCAATTGGCTGATTATCAAGGTTAAAATTAAGGCCGCCGCCGTTATTTTCCGGCCTGATTGACCAGCCGTTATCTTGAGCAATTCCCAAAACAAGCCCAGAGCCAGCAAGCCAAAAAACAGCCATTTTCCGATAAACCAAGAAGAACGATCAATCAGAAAAAAATTGAGTAATAGTAAATAAAAAAGTGAGAAGCTGACTAATAAATACCAGCGATCGCGCCTCACCAACACCAAATTTTTCAATCCCAGCAGGATAAAAAACAAAAAGGCCAAATAAATAATGGCGGCGTGGCTTACCAAACCCAAGCCGGCTCCGCTTAGTTGAGGAACAATCAGTCCCGCCAAAGCCAGCAAAACGGCCAGAGCAATGATGAAAGTTGACGAGTTAAAAAGAGGCCGAAAATAAAGCCAGCTCGCCCCCAAGATAAAAAAAACAGCCGCCGGCAGGGTGCCGGCGCGCAGCCAATACAAGAGCAGGGCAAAAATCGCCGCCCTAAACGCTAATGGCGATATTGGATGCTTTAATACTAACCCGAGCTTTGCCGCCATCTTTCAGTTGCCCCCTGATCATCTTGTCAGCCAATTGATCAAGAATTACTTTCTGAATCAGCCGCTTGATCGGCCGCACTCCATAGTCAACATCATAACCATTCTCCACAATATATTTTTTGGCTGTTTCCTCGACCACTAGTTTAATGTTTTTCTCGGTTAACATTTCCTTAACCAGAGCCAACTGAATATCAACAATCTTTTCGATATCACCGCGCCGCAAAGCGTTAAACACAATAATGTCATCGAGGCGATTGAGAAATTCGGGACGGAACTTCTCTTTGAGTGACTGCATTACCTGGTCCCGAAATTCCTGCTCTCTAATCTGCATTGGCTGGCCTTCAGGGCCAAAACCCAAGGCGGCGGCTTTGCGGAAAAAATGACTGCCGACATTAGAAGTCATAATAATGATGGAGTTTTTAAAGTTGACGGTTTTGCCTTTGCCATCGGTTAAGCGGCCATTATCCAGCACTTGCAGCAGGATATTAAAAACTTCGGGATGGGCTTTCTCAATTTCATCAAAAAGAATCAGACTGTACGGCCGGTGGCGGAGAATTTCCGTTAACTGACCGCCTTCTTCATAACCAACGTAGCCCGGCGGCGAGCCAATCAGCCGCGAGACGGCATGGCGCTCCATATATTCGGACATATCCACCCGGACCAGGGCTTTTTCATCATTAAACATAAATTCCGCCAGCGCCTTGGATAGTTCTGTTTTGCCCACCCCGGTTGGCCCCAAAAACATAAACGAACCCAGCGGCCGATTTTGATCAGCTAAACCGGTTCGGCTCCGCCGCAGGGCATTAGCAATCACGCCAATAGCTTCTTTTTGCCCAACTATTCTCTTCTCCAGCACTGCTTCAATCTTCGCCAGCTTGTCTATTTCCGATTCCATCATCCGCTGGACCGGAATGCCGGTCCAGCGGGAAACAACGTTGGCCACGTCTTCCTCATCAACCATTTCTTTTAGGAACTTATCACCGCTTTTCCCCTTGCCAAAATATTTTCTCTCAAACGACCGATATTCCCGATCGGCGGCCGGCAACTTACCATACAAAATCTGGGCCACTCGCTCCAAATTACCATCGCGCTCGGCCACTTCCGCCTCCCGTTTTAATTCCTCCAAACTGCGCCGCAGCTGATGCAAATTCCCAAAAGCCAATTTCTCGGCATGCCATCGGCCGGAAAGCTCGTCGTTTTTCTCTTTGAGACCAGCTAATTCTTTAGCGATCTCCTGCAAGCGTTTTTTAGCAGCGGCCGGGCCGCCGCTCTCCGATTCTTTAGCCAAGGCTGATCGTTCGATTTCTAAACGAGTAATTCCCCGCCGCAACTGGTCAATTTCCCGAGGCAAGCTTTCGGTGTCGAGCCGCCGGGCCGCGGCCGCTTCATCCATTAAATCAACCGCCTTGTCCGGTAAAAACCTATCGGTAATGTAACGAGCCGACAAATTGACAGCGGCCACGATTGCTTCATCGCCAATCCGCAGGCCGTGATGAATCTCATATTTCTCCTTCAGACCCCGCAAAATAGCCACCGCGTTTTCCAAACTCGGCTCATCAACTAAAATCGGCTGAAAACGCCTCTCCAGAGCGGCATCCTTTTCAATATAGCGCTGATACTCTTTCAGCGTGGTGGCGCCGATCGCCCGCAATTCACCTCGGGCCAGTGATGGTTTAAGCAAATTCGAAGCGTCGATCGCTCCTTCAGCGGCGCCTGCCCCGACAATAGTGTGCAGCTCATCAATAAAAAGCATCAGCCGACCCTCTGAATTATTAATCTCCCGAACAAAGGCTTTAAGCCGATCTTCAAACTCGCCCCGGAACTTAGTGCCGGCAATCAGTGATCCAAGATCAAGCATGATAATTTCTTTATCTTTCAGAGTTTCCGGCACATCGCCGGCAATAATTCTCTGGGCTAGTCCTTCGACGATGGCCGTCTTGCCTACTCCCGGCTCGCCGATCAGCACCGGATTATTTTTGGTGCGGCGGGACAAAATCTGAATCACCCGGCGCAATTCATCCTCCCGGCCAACGACCGGATCAAGCTTCCCCTGCCGCGCCCGCTCGGTGAGATTAACCGCATACTTGTCTAAAACCTGAAACTTGCTTTCCGGCATTTCGTCGGTGATCCTGACCGAGCCGCGCAACTGGGCGAGGGTACGCAATAAACTCTCCCGCCGCACGCTGAAATTATGCAAAATCGCTTGAGCGCTGGAAGCAGTTTCTAAAACACTTAAAAGTAAGTGCTCGCAGGAAATAAATTCATCGCGTTGCGCCAAAGCAATCTTAGCCGCTTTATCCAAGGCTTGAATCACCTCGTGAGATAAATAGAGCTGGCTGACATTAGACTTGGCAAAAATCTTCGGCATCCGGGCCAATTCCTGCTCTATTTCCCGCTGGAGCATTTCTAAATTGACACCGGACTTAACCAGCATTGGCTGGACCAGCGACTGGCCGTCAGCCAGCAAACTAGCCAGCAGGTGCACTAGCTTGAACTCGCCATGATTGCGCTGGGCGGCTAAATCCTGGGCAGTTTGCAATGCCTCCTGGGCCTTAATGGTGAACCGATGAAAGGACTTCATATTTTTGCGGCGGCCGACTAACAGCTTTCAGCCTTTAGCCGACCGGCTCTTTTCATAGAAAATTCTAATAGAAAAATCAGGCAAAAGTCAAATCAAAATAATCTTTAAAGACAACATTCTCACATTCTTGAGAATGTCAGAATGTTGTCTGGGGGATGAAGCTCTCTGCGCCAAGAGCGCAGGGCGTCTTGAGCGGAATCCTTCCGTAGCCGAGCTTAGCTCGGCGAAGGAGAATAAAATTACTTTTTAGGTCAATCTCTTTTTTAAAATAGCTAAGGCGGCTTGAAGCTCGCTCTTATTAGTCGATCGGCCCAGAGAAAAACGAAGACTGCTGTAAGGCCGATCATCGTCATAACCTAAAGCTTTAATCACCGAAGAAGCTTGAGCGCTTCTGGCGGAACAAGCGGTGCCGGGCGAAACGGCTAAGCCAAGCAAATCAAGCTCCACCGAAAAATCTTGAGCCGGCCGCCCGGGAAAGTAAATATTTAAATTATTGGGCAGACGATTTTCCAAACTGCCATTAAGCTGGACCGCCGGAACAATCTTTTTTAACTCTCGCCAAAAATAATCTCTTAACTCTTTTAAACTATTTACATTTTTCATACTATTCAAAATCTTAAATTTTTCTGCGAGTTCGACTGCTTTACTAAACCCGGCAATCGCCGGCACATTTTCCGTGCCCGAGCGCCGGCCCCATTCTTGCCCGCCGCCGGTTATAATCGCCGGCAGTTTATAGCCGTTAGCTATCAGCTCATCATTGAGGCAAAGCGCGCCAATGCCCTTGGGGCCGTAGATTTTGTGGGCTGACAAAGTTAGTAAATCAACCCCCAGCTCGGCCAACCGACAAGAAAAAAATTGAAAGGCTTGCACCGCATCGCAATGAAACAGGGGATATAGTTTCTCTGGTCCTTTATCTCTGGTTTTCCCTTGCCTAAAATTCCGGATTATCTCCGCCGCTGCCCTGACTGGCTGAATTGTTCCAATCTCGCTGTTAGCGTACTGAAGGGAAACCAAAATAGTCCGCTCATCCAGCGCTGACCCGAGTTTTCCCAGATCAACCAGCCCGCCCCGACTAACCGGCAAATAAACCAGCTCGACCCCGAAAGATTTCCCCAAATCTCTGGCTGTCTCCAAAACTGATTCGTGCTCGATGGCGGAAATAATGATCTTGGGCGGGGAACGTTTTTGGTTTTTGCCAATAGGGGCGGCACAATTCCCCACCACGCCTCTTAAGGCTAAATTATTGGCTTCGGTGGCCGAACCGGTAAAAATAACATTCCGATAATCAATCCCGACGGCTTGGGTAATCGCCCGCCGCCCCTTAAAAACTGCCGCCGAAGCTTCCTGACCAAGCCAATGCAGCGAGCTGGGATTGCCAAATTGCCGACTGAAGTAAGGTCGCATCGCTTTCTCCACCTCGGAGGCCACTGGCGTCGTCGCCCCATAATCCAAGTAGATTCTCTTCATCAAAAGAAATAAGTAGGCACTATAATACAAAAAATTAACCTAAAGATAAAATAGGATTCAGCGATTCCTGTTTCCAGCCATGGCTGAAAATAGGAATCGGGAAACAAGTTTATTTTTTAAAATTTCGCGAATCTGTTAAACGGATCCGCAATAAAAATGCCCCCACCGATCTTTCGATCGATGGGGGGGAAGAACAAAGTGAATGATTGGTCTTACCAGCCGTGCCGCAACGAGCGGAGACGGCGATCTTCATAGCCAAGCCCGACGTGAACACCGACGCCAATCGGCCCGATTCCTCCTCCAAAACCGAAGCCGTCGTGGAGATGGCCATGGCCATAGCCATGACGGTAGCCATAAGGGCTCCTGTGGAGAGAAAGAGGCCGCGACGGAAATGAACGCCGTCCATAACCGCAACGACCACAGTGGCGCGCCCCGCCAGCAATCGTGACCCCGCAATCGGGACAAGGATAGTCAGAGCATTCTTCCACCCGCTTGCTGAAGCCGATGATCGGAATGCCCAGAACATCCAGTGACGATCGCTTATAAGCGGAGCCGCCGCGCCCGACTGGCGCCGCTACCGGCACTGGCCGAACACGGGGTACACTTGGAACACCGGACTTGGCTTGGCTGGGAGGTGTTTCCTCTTCAACCCCAACCTGTTCAGTCCCTGACGCCCCTTCCGGCACCAAATGATAGTAGTGATGAACCTCGATCCTCTCCACGCCTTTCTCATCCGCCTGTCCCACTGCTGGGCCAAGCAACATTCCGGCAATCAGCAAAAAAGCCTTTTTCATGACATACTCCTTTCAGTTTGAACTGGGAACTTGAACTGGGAAACCGTCAAAACACGCCAAAAACAATTGACACTGTACTATTATCAATAGTAGCACAGTAACTGACAGATGTCAAATCAGCTTCGCCCCTGTACAAAGAACCGTAAAAAACCTACTATAAAACCATGAATAAATCAATATTCAAGTCCCCTGCCGGTGACCAGTTAACCGCCACCGAAGTCGTCAAGGAAATCATCAAGTTTATGCAAGCTGAGCCGGGCGAACCCCGATTTTTATTTAGGAAGACCCCTCTCCAATCGCATTACAAAATAATTATCGGCACCGATTCTGAATCGCTGGCCGACGGCCAAGCTGATTTTGTTACGGCTATTGTGGTCCACCGGGTAGGCAACGGCGGCCGCTATTTTTGGCGGCGGGCCACCATCGGCAAAGTGGCGACGCTCCGCGACCGCATCTGGCAGGAAGTAACCACTTCACTGGAAGTGGCCAAGGGGTTTCTTAGCCTGATCGAGCACTTCCCCATCCCCCGTTTTGATTTTGAAATTCACGTTGATGTCGGTGAGAACGGCAAGACCAGCCCGATGATTCAGGAATTAGTGGCCACTATCAGAGCCAACAACTTTGAAGCTAAAACCAAACCCAACAGCTACGCCGCCAGCAAGGTGGCTGACCGGCATAATTGCCGCTACGCTCTGACCAATCAGTAGTTCATGAAAGACAAACTGGTTATTGACATTGAAACCAAAGATACTTTTCAAGAAGTCGGCGGGAAAGAAAATGTGGAAAAGCTTTCCGCCTCTTTCATTGGCGCTTACTCTTATAATCAAGATCAATACCTCTCTTTCCACGAAAACGAATTGGAAAAATTCGGGCCGCTGCTGCAAAACGCTAATCTCATTATTGGTTTTGCCATCAACCGCTTCGATCTGCCGGTGCTCAATAAATATTACAACTTCAACTTGCTCTCCCTGCCGCGGCTTGATCTCTTGGAAGAAATCGAACTGGTCTATGGTCAAAGAATCAGCTTGGACATTTTAGCCAAAGCTAATCTCGCTATCAGTAAAACCGGCCACGGCCTAGACGCCATTGAATACTACAAGCAGGGCAACTTTCAGGCGCTGGCTGATTATTGTCTCCAAGATGTCAGGATTACCAAGGACCTTTACGAACTTATTAAAACCCAAGGCTATCTGTCTATCCCGAAAAAAGATTCCGGCGAAATCGTCAAAGTGCCCATTAAATTGAGGGAGCTGGAAATGCCGGCCAGCCTCTTTTAGAGGTCCCGCCAACTTTTGGAGGATCAACCTCCAAATTTTTGGAGGATCAACCCCCAAACACCTCCAAACAATTTCCAAGCACGACTTCCAAACAAAAACCCACCTCACTCAGCGCGGGTGGGTTTATTTGTCAATCGTCCTGCCCCCTTCTTCCGCTCTCAAACTAATCTCTTTTGATTAAAGTGGGGTTCGTTCCAGACCTCGATATAATATTCCTTGCCGCTGGAAACCGCTACCAAGAATGGGTCTTTAAAGAACCATTCCTTCCTTTGAGTGACTACCAGCTCCTCGATAAAGAGCTCTACTTGCCCGTCCTGCTCGGTGACATCAGCAACCGTCTGGGAAACAAACTCGGGGATCGGTCTCGGGTACGAGCTGATAGGAGATCTGATCCACTTCGCCTCCCTAATTGTTAGAAACAACCGGTTGAGCACAAAAACCAAAACAAAGGGGGCACATGTCACCGTACCGGGACCGAAAACAAACCACCAAGAAAGATCCTGTCCAGCAAGCGGGTAAACAAGAAAAAGAAGTTTAACTACTAAAGAAGCTGCCGTAATAAGTAAGCCAAGAAAACCAAGTAAAACCACAACGGATAGTAAGAGAAATTCCCCAACATCACCCACCACCAGCTTCTCGGCTAAACGTGGGTGACGTCCCAGGAAATTACTTTCCTTCCTCGCCAGCTTCTCCTTGTAAGCAATCACCGATTGTTTAACAAAGGGCTCCAATCCCAACTTCTTTAGGACAGCCAGAAATTTCCCCCGTCCTTCCAATTCTTCACTATCAATCCGCTCTCTCTGCAACACCGCTACCGCTTCGGTCATGACTGGTCTCCTTATTTGAAACAAGATCTGAAACAAGCTGTCAACGTACCATTACTAGAACTTAGCTCCTTATTACAAAATCGTCAAATGATTCTGCCAAACAAAAACCCACCTCGCTCAGCGCGGGTGGGTTTATTCCACACTCAAACTAATCTCTTTTGATTAAAGTGGGGTTCGTTCCAGACCTCGATATAATATTCCTTGCCACCGGCAACTGCTACCAAGAAGGGGTCTTTAAAGAACCGCTCCTTCCTTTGAGTGACTATCAGCTCCTCGATAAAGAGCTTTACTTGCCCGGCCTGCCCGGTGATATCAGCAATTGTCTGGGAGACAAATTCGGGAATCGGTCTCGCGTACGAGCTGATAGGAGATCTGATCCACTTCGCCTCTCTAACTGTTAGAGACAACCGGTCGAGCACAAGAAACAAAACGAAGGCGGCACCTGTCACCGCACCGGGACAGAAAACAAACCACCAAGAGAAACCACCCTGACCACCAACCGGGTAAACATAAGAAAGAAGCTTAACTAATAAACAAGCTGCCGTAGTAGATGAGCTAAGAAAGCGAAGTACAAACACAACGAATAGTAAGCGAAGTTCCCCAAAATCAGTCACCGTCAGCTTCTCGGTTAAACGTGGATGACGTCCCAGGAAATTGCTCTCTTTCCTCACCA
>Ga0213870_1000080_pt1 | contig 46139 bp, 40 predicted proteins | sample WICALVC2017_Meta_FD_160119 | JGI IMG/M metagenome (GOLD analysis project Ga0213870, IMG submission 160119) | Freshwater microbial communities from subterranean cave lake in Wind Cave National Park, South Dakota, United States - WICALVC2017 | ecosystem: Environmental > Aquatic > Deep subsurface >...
GATCAACGCTCATGTCCGCGGCGTCACCGCCGCCGGAAAGAACATCGTTGACGCCGCGGACATGAGCGTTGATCAGGCAAAGGAGTTCTTCCGGAGCCTCATCCCCGGGGAAGGTCATGAGCAAGCCCTCACTCCCTACGAGTACGCGATCGTGAAGAAGGTCCTCCAGGAGATCATCGCGCGCCTATCGTTCCTCGAGAACGTCGGACTGACCTACCTGACGCTCTCACGCTCTGCGGCAACCCTCTCGGGCGGGGAGGCACAGCGGATTCGTCTCGCAACCCAGATCGGCTCAGCCCTCCAGGGGGTCCTCTATGTTCTCGATGAGCCGAGCATTGGTCTCCACCAGCGCGATAATATCCGGCTCATTAAGACACTCCTGCAACTTCGCAACATCGGCAATACCGTCATCGTCGTCGAGCATGACGCCGAGACAATTCGGACAGCAGACTACCTCCTCGAGATCGGACCCGGCGCCGGGAAGTACGGCGGGGAGGTCGTTGCTCAGGGGACAGCCGAGCAGCTCATCAAAAACCCAAAGTCCGTCACGGGGCAGTACCTGTCGGGTAAAAAATTCCTGGAGATCCCGACGAAACGCCGCATGGGAAACACCGCATGGATCACGATCCGGGATGCCCACCACCATAACCTCCAGCACATCGATGTGAAACTTCCCCTCGGCACATTCATTGGTGTGTCCGGCGTCTCAGGATCAGGAAAATCCAGCCTCGTTCACGGAATCCTCGCCCTAGAGCTCCTACGCCACCTCAACAAGGCGCACACGAAAGGGCAAGAGTTTGGGTCAATCGAGGGGCTCGAGCACCTCGACAAAGCGATCGTCATCGACCAGTCCCCCATCGGACGGACACCACGATCAAACCCCGCAACGTACACCGGAGTCTTCACGGACATCCGGGAACTTTTCGCCTCGGTACCTGAGGCAAAGCTCCGAGGGTACAAGGCCGGCCGGTTCAGCTTCAATGTGAAGGGCGGTCGGTGCGAGGAGTGCGAGGGAGATGGGCTCAAGCGGATCGAGATGCACTTCCTCCCGGATGTGTACGTGACCTGTGAACGCTGCCACGGGAAGCGCTACAACCGCGAGACACTCGAGATCACCTACAAAGGAAAAAACATCGCCGAGGTACTCGACATGACGATCACCGAAGCCCTGAGTTTCTTTGGAACCATTCCCGCAATCAAGAAGAAACTCCAGACGCTCGAGGACGTGGGCTTGGGGTACATTCACCTTGGACAGAGCGCGACAACGCTCTCCGGAGGGGAGGCACAGCGCGTGAAGCTCGCAACCGAGCTAACGAAGCGCGCGACCGGGCAGACGTTCTACATTCTCGATGAGCCGACGACCGGATTGCACTTCGATGACATCCGGAAACTCCTCGGCGTGCTCCAGCGCCTCGTCGACAAAGGAAACACCGTCCTTGTGATCGAACATAACCTCGATGTCCTCAAGTCCGTCGACTACATTCTTGATTTGGGTCCTGAAGGAGGCGCGGCCGGCGGCCGCATTGTTGCCTTCGGCACACCAGAGGATGTTGCGAAGACTGAGGAGAGCTTCACGGGCCAGTACCTCAAGAAAGTACTGAAGGCTTCCACTTGATCGAGCAACCGATCGCGTTTGCCTCTTTCACCGCAGGCTCACTTCCGGCAACAAGGGCAGCGATGGCATCGCGAAGGGTTGCTCGCTTCACGGCGTTTGGGTTTTTCCAGTTATCGTCGACTTGCCCCTTGTACTGCAGGCGGCGCTCCCGATCGAACACGAAGGTGTGGGGAGTGCAGAGGGCACCGTAAGCCCGCGCAATGTCCTGAGATTCATCCTGACAGTACGGAAACTGGTACTGCTGCTCCATCGCACGCTTCTTCATTTCCTCGAATGCATCCTCGGGATAGTTCACCGCGTCGTTGCTGCAGATGAGGATGAACTGAACCCCCTTCGTGGCAAATTCATTGTAGAGTGCCTTCAACCGGTCTTCATATGCCTGCGCGTAAGGGCAGTGGTTGCAGGTGAAGACTATAGCGAGCACCGGAGCATCGAGAGCTTTCGAATCAATCGTCGACTCGTCCGTCGCCGGAAGGGTGAAGTGCGGCATCGGGTCTCCAACCTGGAGCACCTTCGAATTGTCATTAATGAGAACCATGCCGCTAGTATATCCTTATGGAAAGGCACTTCACGGCGACGGCATTCATCGTGGATTCAAAGGGGCGCACGCTCCTCCTCTGGCATAAGCGCTTAGGACGGTGGATGCCTCCGGGGGGGCACATTGATGAGAATGAAACTCCCGAGGAAACGGCGCGCCGTGAATGCAAAGAGGAGACCGGCCTCGACGTCGAAATCATTGGAGAGGCCCAAGGCAATCTCTTCGCAAAGGATCCGACCGAAGGCCACATGCTCAAAAAACCCATCGCCCTCCTCCTCGAGGAGATTCCCGCAAGCGTGGAATTCAATGAACCGGCACACGAGCACATGGACTTCCTCTACGTCGCCCGCCCCCTCGACGAGGCGCAGGTCCCCCATGCGACGCACAAAGAGTGGGGTGAGCTCCGCTGGTTCACACGCACCGAAATCGAGGCCCTCGACGCAAACGCGGAGATCTTCTCGAACGTTAAAGCGTACATTCTGTCACTCCTCCCTCGATAGAATCACCCTCCTTAGCCTAGCTCTCACCCCAACCCTGGCCGTATAATTCCACTCTATGCAGTGGAACGAATTCCGCACCCACGTCCGGCATCTTCCAAGCCATGACCAGAAGCAGGTTGAGCGATCGTTCGAACTCGGGGAGCGACTACACAGAGACCAGAGACGCCAGTCCGGTGAAGCGTACTTCAGCCATCCCATTGCCGTTGCGGACATGTTGGCCGACATGGGAGCCGATGCGGATACCATCATTGCGGCTCTGCTGCATGATGCAGTCGAAGACACTCCTCTCACGCTGCAGCAAATAGGCAATGAATTCAATGGTGCCGTGGCGACATTGATTGACGGCGTGACGAAGCTGAAAAAAGCAGAGCTCCCTGAGAAACCAACGCTCAATGAGCGAATCGAAACCTTCCGAAAGATATTCACACTGATGCAGAAGGATGTTCGGATCATGGTCATCAAGCTCTTCGATCGTCTCCACAATATGCAAACGGTTTCCTTTCTGTCTCGAGAGAAACAACAGGCACTTGCAAAGGAAACGATGGATGTGTACGCCAAGATTGCCGATCGTCTCTGCATGCAAGATCTGCGTGACGAGCTCGTTGAGCACTGTCTTGTTGTCTTAGAGCCACACCTCCTCCGTCAATTACAGGTTCTGTTGGAAAAGAACGAGGCTGAGGGCCGAGTAATAGCGAGGATGATGCGCGATGCAATCCAGGAGATCGCTCCTCCCGGGATGACAATTGACACACGTTTTGAGCGAAAATCGTGGGAGAGACTGCGTCAACAACATGAGGCAGGTGGTGCGACTGTCACAGGGCTCTCCACACACACCGTCGTTTTCGTGACGAATACGGTCGATGAGTGCTACCAGGTCATGGGATATCTCCACCAGCTCTGGCAACGGGAGATACTCTCATTCCAGGATTTCATCAACCAGCCAGGTATCAACGGCTACCAGGGGTTGCATACGACGGTCATCCTCGAAGGTGGAGCACGGATGCGCTGCAAAATCCGCACGGTCGCGATGCAGCGCTATGCGCGGAAAGGCATTGCTTCCGTCTGCTTTAGTAAAGAGGCAAGCGGGATCATGGAACATCTCCCCTGGACACAGCGCATCTCTCCGCTCTCCGAAAACACAACAGAGCGAAGTGAAGAGTTCTGGCAAAGCCTCCAGAGTGACATTCTCGGGGAATCGATTGTGATCCATGGACCTGGTGATCAAACAGTACTGCTCCCGAAGGGGGCCACAGCGCTGGACGGCGTCTTCTACCTCTACGGAACGAAGGGATGGCATACGAAAGACATCTGCATAAATGGCAAATCCATCCCATTCAATGAGGATCTCTCGAACGCCTGCAGCATGACGGCAACGTTTGCAGCTGCTCCCCTCGTACAACTCCCCTGGCTCCAGTACGTCCGGACGGGCATTGGCTCTGCGATGGTTCGACAGGGGCTCGCACAGCAGGAGAAGCAAACAAAGATCGCCTCTGGAAAGGGAGTACTGCAGGAGTACTTCCACACGAGAAGACGTGGATTTATCAGTGAGTTTGACCAGGGCTCTCTCGAGAGAGCGCTCCGTGAGCAAGGCCTCGGCACACTCGAGGATATGTACACCCAACTTGCCGAGGGGCGCGCCATTCCCCAGGACATTGAAGGAGCGCTGTTCGAAAGAACCCACGCTGAGCGTAGGCATACACAGCCCCGGCACCTCTACCTACTCACATGCCGCCTTCCTGCCACGAATCGGCGCACCTTACTCGAAATCCTCCAGTACTATCAAGTCAAGAGCGCACAGATAAACGACAGGAGCGATTGGCTCTCGTATCGGATCAAACTCTTCCTCACCGAGGAAGAGCGAAAGACGCTGATCTTCAGCCTGCGCCAGACACTGAATGAGAGTCAGTGGGATCTCGCACTCCCTCTGCCGCTTTACCGCACGGTAGGAGGCATTGTGCTGCTATTCCTGCTGTGGGGGCTCGATCCCGTTGTAGCCAAAAAGCTCATCGACCTCTACGCGCTCTCTCCGATTGATCTCACGATCGTACGTTTTTGGTCTCTCTCCGCCATGGGTGCCGTGCTGCTCCTGTGGGCTAAGTGGCATCAACGGCTGCCGGAAACACCGCTGCCGCTGAAGAGTAAGTCGCTTTGGTTCTCCGTGGGACTCATGCTCTGTGTTGCACTGACGACGTACACCTCCCTCCAAACAACAGAGCCAGCCTACTACACCATTCCCATGACAGCTGCAGGAGTGCTGCTGACGAGCATTGTGAATCGACACCGCTGGCATGTTCTCGTCATGACATGGACACTCCTTCTGACCGGTGTGGCACTGCCGATACTGTTCACTCCCTCCTGGCCTCTGCGTGGCGTCGTGTACACCCTTCTTGCCGTCACTTCCTTCTCGGTGTTCTGCGTCATCAGCGAACGGTACAAGCGGGAAGAGGAGCTTGATGTGCGCGCAGCTCAGTACTTCTTTGTCCTGTCCATACTCTGCGCTGCATTGACCATTCCTTTGATTCCCCTGACAAGCATCATGGAGATCTCCTCACCTGTCCTGCTCTATATGGTCCTCTTTAGCATCTTCCTCGCCGGCCTTCCCTACTACATCTACTACTACTTGCTCTCGCGCCGGGAAATTGACTATGTGCTGCGCTTCTCATTCTGCATTATTGCAGTAACAGTTCTCGGGCAGATGATCCTGATCGGACCCATCAGTGTACTGACGGTCACCTCTGCCCTGCTCGTCAGCCTTGGAGCAGTCCTCCCGCTCGTCAAACCACGGCTGCGTACACACCTCACTTGGGTGGCAGGGAGATCTTCCGTGCAACCTTCCTCAGCCTTTGCGCTTCCGCTTTGATGTTCTGCACCTCTTCGCCGCTTCTCCTGACACTTTCTTCGCGCTCTGCATGCATCACTGCCCAGATCGGTTCAACGCCCACCACCGTACCCTCACGCGTTTCACGACACGCAACCTCCAGCTCATTCGTCACCCGACCCAAGTCATCAAATCCACGCCTCCAAAAGAAGTCGCGACTTGAACGATTTGGCAGATGCGGTGTAACAACGTGCCTTTCGACTGGATGCACCACCCTCATTGCTCCGTACCGGAGGAGATACCAATCAGTAACCTTCCTTCTGTCTGCTTGTAATTGTTCAAGCATGTGGTGGTACATGTACGAACCAGCACCCTTGACACAGGAGAGAAGGAGGTAAGCCTCAGCGGTTGTCGCGGTGCGTCTGAGGGCAGTTTCAATTTGGAAATCCGAATAGGGGGTGAACTTCTGGTTCTTATTCTCACCCTGGAAGAACTGTTTGACTTCCTCTGCATACTTCCGCCTGTTGATACGTCCCTTCGGTGGCAGAAATGCGCTGACAAGAGCAATGAGGTTGCCCTGCTTACCGAACATGCCCCATGCCTTGAACTCTGCGCTTCTCCCGTGCTCCTGTTTCAGAAACTTCTCAAACTCATTACGACATGGAATGTAGTTGAGATTCAACCTCCCCTCAGTTTTGAGTTTGTGAATCAGCTTCTGTTCTGACTTCGAAGGAATCCAGGAGTGAATCATTCCTCCTTTGGTCGCTCGCTCATTGACAGACTCATACTCCCCCATCTCAAGATCCACGAACACTTGTCCCGGTAACGTGTTTGCCTCGTAGAGGTCCCCAATAGCCTCGATATCTTCAGAAGTGAGCTCTTCATACGTTGCGCTCTCGCAGATCTCGAAACTCTTCCAATCGAATCTGTGCACCGCCACGATTTCTTCTGCCTCCTCGGATCTTCTGCACTCAAGCGCACGGCCTACTTCTTCTCTTTTAATCGCACGGCCTAGTTCTTTTTTAATGAGACGGCGCTCATTTTCGGTGAGATCTGGCTCTCCTTGGGGGACACTCTCAGCCTTCGTTGCGGTCTCCCGCACGGGTGGTGAGGATTCTGGCTCTCGCCCTCGGCCTTCGGAGGCTCCCACGGACATGTGACAAGAAAAGGGGCAACTAGTTTACTGTCAAAATGCCTTCTACACAATAGAGCGCAAATTCTCCACAATGGCAAGGTCATCCTCGCCTTTCGCACACACCCCCCATGCTCTACCTCTTCTGCCCTCCGCTGAAATAGAGATTCGCTTCATTCTCCACTATCGTTTGGAGCTTTTCAGAGACTTCATTCAACTCCTTGCCTCCCGCTATAAGTGTGCCAAGTCTTGCTAACACCCTCCTCACGACTGCCTCAGCGGCCATGCCAAGCTTCTCATGAGTACGTTCCACCATCACCCGAGATACCTCTTCAATCACTGCCCCCCGCAGGCGTTTCACGCCTTGCAGCAAGAGCTGTTCCCTATCTCCATCTCCCCCCACTGGTAGTAACTCATTAGCGGTCATAGCTGTAGACATTAACACTGTAAACCTACGCTTCACAAAATTCTCTGTCCAGAGGATTGTTGTTCAACAGAATTGCTCAGACTGCCCTTGAAGCCCCAGTGAAACGCTCTGTATACCCTCTGTTGCTTTACCCTATGCCTGAATTCCCTTCTGTAAGAGAAATACTCGGCATGCTCGTTGAAAAGAGATCCTACACACCTCGGGGACAGAGGGACATTGCTGAGGAAATCGTCCAATTCGCAAACCGTTGGAGTTTGGGTGATGCACGGCTCGTCGAGTTCCCTCCGGCCGCAAAATTTGCCGAGAAAAGTCCAAAACCCTGCAACGTCACGATCGACATCGGACAGGGATCGGATGAGTGCGTCGTCTTCCTCGGACACTTCGACAAAGTCCCACCCACCGATTACCCATCGGACTTTGAGCGCAACCCGGATCAGCTGATACAGGATGAAGAGCACCACGACATCTGCTACGGCCTCGGGAGCTACGATATGCTCGCCGGATGCGCTGCATACCTCGCCGCAGCACGGGATTTGCAAGTCGCAACCCACCGCCGCATCCGCATCCTGCTCGTGTGGGGCGAGGAGAACCAATCCGAGGGAACCCACGCTGCACTCCACTCTTCCCAGGACCTCCTAGAGGGTGCCTCCTGCGCCATCTCTACGGAGGTCCCCGTGGGGGCAGAACTCGGCGATCATGCGAACTTGTATATCGGCCGACCGGGGCGCGTTGGACTGCAGCTACGGGTCCAAGGTCCAACGATGCACAGTGGGCGTGTGCGCAGAGAGATCTTGCACACGCTTGCTCCACATCGCGATGCAATGGTCACACTCGCTCTTGAGCAGCTTCGTTTCCCTGAACATCCCAATGATCCTCTCCACCTCATGCCAGAGTCTCTCTGCGTGCCGGACGAGTGGAGATCCAAACGGCCGCATTCACTCACCGTTCCCTCCGAGGGGATCAAGAACTACGATGTGCTCTTCACCCATCCCGGCCTGGATCCAACAGCCATTCACAGCATTGTCCACCGCGCTGTGAGAGGAGCCCTTGGCGATGACAACTTCACCCTCCTCCTTGAGCCTGACCGGGAACTTCCTTTTACCAAACCCTGGCTTGAGGAGCCACACTATACGATCGTTCGACACGGGCTGCGTTACGCGAGCGAAGTGTACAATAAAGATGCAACACTCAAAGCGGGGCGAGGTGTCGCCGATGAGGCTATTGTGGTCCATTCGAAGCACATTCCGGCGATCTCCTTCCCTCCAGAAGGAACTGGAGAACACACTCGCAATGAACGGGTGCGCATCAGCAGCGTCGAGCAGCGCGTTGTTCCCTTTCTCCAAAAGATTGCCGCCCACGACGGTCTCCTGACGTCCTGAGCTCTATGGTACGCTCACGGCGTTGTGTTCGATCCTGTTGATCCAAAGCAGAGATTTCCAGCGCTTGAGCATGGAATCCTCACATACTGGGAGGAGGAGGCTGTGTTCAAGCGGAGCCTGAAGCTCCGGGCCCCGGGGAAGGGGGATCCCTTCCGCGGAGATGGCGGAAGCGCACTGGGACGCTCCTTCTCGTTTTACGACGGCCCACCGTTCGCAACCGGCCTCCCCCACTACGGGCATCTGCTCGCGGGAACGATCAAGGACGTCATCCCCCGCTACCGCACGATGCGGGGAGACTATGTCGAGCGGCGGTTCGGATGGGACTGCCACGGGCTTCCCGTCGAGAACCTCGTCGAGCAGGAGAACAGTATCCGGAGCAAGCGGGAGATCGAGGAGCACGGCATCAAGTGGTTCAATGACCTCTGTCGGGGTTCCGTCCAGCGCTACACAAATGAGTGGCGCAAAGCGGTTCTCAGGATGGGGCGGTGGGTCGACATGGACTTCGACTATCGCACAATGGACCCGCCGTACATGGAGTCGATCTGGTGGGTCTTCCAGAAACTCTACGAAAAGGGATTGATCTACGAGGGGTGGAAGTCGATGCACACCTGCCCTCGCTGCGTCACTCCTCTCAGTAATTTCGAGGTGACACAGGGATACACCGACCGGACAGACCTCTCCGTCATTGTCACATTCCCCTTGCAGGATGATCCCCACACGATGCTCCTCGCTTGGACCACCACCCCGTGGTCTCTCCCAGGCAACCTGTGGCTCGCAGTGGGACCACAGATCACTTATGTGAAGGTGCAGGAGGGAAGTACCACCTACATCCTCGCAGAGAAGCTCACAGAGAGCGTCTTTGCGGACCGCTCGTACAGGGTTGTAGGGAAAGTGAAGCCTGAGGAGCTTCTGAGAAAGCGCTACCAACCGCTCTTCCCCTACTTCGTGAACGCAGAAGCACGGAAGGGAAAGACCTACGGAGAGGTAGCCTTTACCGTCGTCATGGAGGAGGAGGTATCAGAGGAGGAGGGAACGGGCATCGTCCACCTGACATCCTCCCACGGAGAGGATGGTTTCCGCATTGCACAACGTGAGAAGGTCGATGTCCTCCACCACATCACAATGGACAATCACTTCCGCCCAGAGGTTTCAGACTTCAAAGATCTCCTCGTGAAACCGGAAGGCAACGATCCGATGAGCACTGATACGAAGATCACAGCGAAGCTCAAAGAAATGGGGCGACTGTTCGCCGTATTCCCCTACCGTCACAGTTACCCGCACTGCTGGCGCTGCGAGTCGCCGCTCCTCAACTACACAACGTCTTCATGGTTCGTCGCAGTGGAGAAGATCAAAGACCGGCTCCTTGCGAACAATGCCAAGACGGAATGGGTCCCGGCGCACATTCGCGACGGCCGATTTGGGAAGTGGCTTGAGGGGGCGCGCGACTGGGCCATTTCGCGCAGTCGCTACTGGGGAACACCGCTCCCTATCTGGCGCTGCCAGGAAACCGGCGCGATCGAGGTGATCGGAAGCCGTGATGAGCTCATGGAACGAAACCGTATTCGCTTTACGAAGATCACCACTCTCCGTCATGGGCAAAGTGAGGGAAATGTGACGCTGATCTACCAGGGAAAACCCCCCGGAACGAATCTCACGCAGCAGGGACGGGAGCAAGCAAAGGAAGCCGGGAAGCGCCTCGCGACGAGTGACGAAGTGACAGCCGTGACGACGATCTACACCTCGCCACTGGCACGGGCCATGCAAACAGCAGAGATCCTCGCAGAGGCAACCGGCGCACGCGTCATCGTCGATGATCGCATCCGTGAGGTGGCGTTTGGTGAGTACGAGGGGAAGCCAGTGAATTACTCCGACATCAGGTTCCTTCAGGCGCGCAGAGCGCACAAGCTTGGCGACGGTTCGATGGAAATTCAAACGATGTACCACCTCGAGGGAATGGAGAGGTGGAAGGAAATGGAGCAGCGGACATCTGAATTCCTCAGGGACATTCTCGGCAAGCACCGCGGCGAGCACATCGTGATCGTCACACACGCCGACCCCCTCCTCACGATCAAATACTTCTTCACGCACGAGGGCTCCGCAAAAATCTGCCGACAACCCTATCCGAAGTTCTGCGAGCCACTGACGTTCTACTGGGACCACTCAACCGAAGCAGAGCTCGATCTTCACAAGGAAACGGTCGACCGCATCACGTGGGCAGCGTCGAAGCACAGAACGAGCGTTTCCGTCACGCTCATCCGTCATGGGGAGACGGACATGAACCGTGAAGAGCGATGCCAGGGTGGAGAGCTCGATCCTCCGCTCAATGACGCCGGTAGAGAGCAAGCACACGCACTCGCGAAGAAGCTCAAACGAAGGAAGTTCGATGTTGTGCTCAGTTCGCCGACGAAGCGGGCTCTCGAGACAGCAGAGATCATTGCAGAAGGGCTCGGTATCAAGATAATTGAGCAGTGGGACGTGTTGAGCGAACGCCGCTCCGGAGCGTGGTCGGGCAGGCAGATCGCCGAGGTCCTTCGTGAGAACCCACCCGCATTCGAGGGAGTGAACCCTTCATTCCACCATGCCACTCCCGAAGACGGTGAGAGCCTCTCCTCAGTTCTCACCCGCGCAACGCGCGCGCAGGAACTCCTCCGTGAGCGCTACCCGGGAAAGTGCATCCTTGTTGTCACCCACCGCGGCTTCATTCAGGCCTTCCGCACACTCACGGAGAACTTGAGCTACCGCGAAGGCGTCGATGCAAAGACAAAAAATATTGAGGCGGTGAGCGTGACCCTTCATCCCTTCTTCCGCCGCATCCCGGAAGTCCTCGACTGCTGGTTCGAGTCAGGATCCATGCCCTACGCGCATATCCACTACCCCTTCGTGGCTGCCGGCACACAGAAACAACCAGCCGGCTTTCCGGCCGACTTCATTGCAGAGGGGATCGACCAGACGCGCGGCTGGTTCTACACGCTCATGGTGCTCTCGACTGCCCTCTTCGACGAACCCGCATTCATCCACTGCGTCGTGAACGGCACGGTACTCGCAGAGGATGGACGGAAGATGAGCAAGCGCCTCAAGAACTACCCCGAGCCGATGGAGATCGTGGAGAAGTACGGAGCCGATGCGATTCGCTTTGCGCTCATGGAATCCCCTGCGGTGCGAGGAGAAGATCTCCGGTTCTCGGAACGACTCGTCGAGGAAGCGCTGCGCAATGTCCTCCTCCCCTTCTGGAATACCTACGCGTTCTTCGTCACGTATGCAAATGCCGCAAAGTGGGAGCCCATCCCACAACGCACGCACTCCGTGCATCCCCTCGATCGCTGGATCCGCGCGGAAGTCCAGGATCTCGTGAACCGCATGACTGCGCAGCTCGATGGGTACGACCTTTCGGCGACGTGCGCGGAGCTCCACGACACGATCGATGCGCTGACGAACTGGTATGTGCGCTTGAGCCGTCGCCGCTTTGCGGGAAAAATCGGGATCCACGCGGCGGCTTCCGCCGAGGGACCATCGAAAGAGCAACAACACGCTGCCCTTCAGACGCTCTATGACGTGCTCCTCACACTCGCGCAACTTCTCGCTCCCTTCTGCCCTTTCCTCACGGAAGCGATCTACCTGAATCTTGTCCCCGAGGAGCACGGTTCGGTGCACCTCACGGACTGGCCGGAGACGCGCGCGCTGAGCGACGAAGAACGGCGGATGATTCAGAAAACCCGCGTACTCCGGACGATCGTCTCGCTTGGTCTCAAGGTCCGTGCGGAGCAGAAGATCAAGATCCGGCAGCCGCTGCGGAAAGCAGTGATCGCAGTCCCGCCATCACTTCTCCCGGAACCGATTGCCGGAGCAGAGCTCACCCTCCTTCAAGAAGAGCTCAACGTGAAAGGCATCGAGGTGGTCCCTGATCCTGGGGCCCTTGCGCGCCCCATTGTTCAAGTCGATCCACGGAAGGTCGGGCCACGGTTGGGACCGCGCGTGCAGGAAGTGATCGAGGCAGGGAAACGCGGAGACTTCAGCGTCTCCGAGGATGGCACAGTTCTCATCCTCGAGGAGAGACTCACACCCGACGAAGCAACAATCCTCTACCGCGGGAACGAAGGCGAAGGCATTGCCTCCGACCATGGGATCGTTGTCAGCCTCGACACCGCCGTCACAGAGGACCTGCGGCTGGAAGGCCAGGCCCGCGAACTCATCCGCATGATCCAGCAGCTTCGGAAGGATGCGGGGCTCTCGATCACGGATCGAATCGCCCTCATGATCAAGGGGGTCGATGCTCTCCTCGAAGCACATGGAGCATTCATCACTCAGGAAACAAACGCGATCTTCGCCCCCTCCGAAGGGACCTCCTACACGCTCGATCTTGACAGCCACACCATCACGATTACCTTCCACAAGGTTGGCCCCACCCCTTTATGATATATCGATATATCAGTATTTCTGGTTTTCTCATCCCTCAATCCCTAATTCTAATTCTTAATTCTTAATTCCTAGTTCCTAATTCTCCGGCCATGTCCCTCCCCCTCCGCCTCCTCCTCCGGTTCGCCGGCAACGCTGCGCTCGTATGGGCCATGGCAACCTACCTCGACCAGTACCTCTTCGTGACCGGAGGCATCGGAGCCTACGTGATCATCGGAGCCCTCCTCACGCTCCTCAATGCACTCGTCCGTCCGATCCTGAGTCTGATCACCCTGCCGCTTCGTCTCCTTGCAACCCTCCTCGCGATCATTCTCGTGAACGGCGTCTTCCTCTGGATCACCGACTACATCGTGCTCCTGATGGATCCGAATCTCGTGACGATGGAGATTCTCGGAGGGATTGGGGGATGGATCGTTGTCTCGAGTGCCCTTGGGATCGGAAACTACCTCATGAAACTTGCACTGAAATGAGGCGCCCGTCATTTACGCTCATCGAACTACTGCTTGCCGTGGGTATCATCGGCAGTCTCGCGGCAATCACGATCACGGCCATCAATCCCGGCCGCCAGCTCGCACAAGCCCGCAATGCGCAGCGTCGCAGTCACGTGAACACCATCCTCAATGCGATCCACCAGCACATGATTGATAACGCCGGCGTCTACGCAACAGGGATCGACACGACGCTCCGGATGCTCGGAACAGCATCGGGTGGTTGCGCTGTCTGCGGTGCAGGGGGCGCAGGGACAGGAGCATCGATCACGATCATATCAGCCATCGACGCCTCCATCTGGCAGGCATCGCCAACGACGAATTACGGAAGCACTGCTGACCTCTGGGTCTACCCCTGGACCCCAAGCTGGACCCGCCGGGCTCTCATCCGCTTTGACCTCTCGAGTATCCCCGCTGGCGCAACCATCAGCTCCGCACGAGTCTACATGCACGAGTACACAACCTTCGGCTTCACACGGACCATCGGCTTCTATCGTCTGACGAGGAACTGGACCGATAGTGGGGTCACGTGGAACAGCGCTCAGAGCGGCGTTCCTTGGACAACGGCAGGTGGAGATGCCATCGGCTCTCCGACCGCCACCGCAACACTGACGTGGGACGGGGTTCTCGGCTGGAACTCCTGGAACGTAACATCCGATGTGCAGGCCTTCGTCAATGGGACCCAAACGAACAACGGATGGCTCATCCGCGATACGTCCGAAGACAGCTCCCAGAACTACTGGTTCTTCCACTCCCGGCAGAGCCCCACGTCGAGCCTGCGGCCCTATCTCAATGTCACGTACAGCGGAGGGGGCGGAGGGGGCGCAGGTGCCTGCCTCAACCTCTCTCCCCCACTTGTCTCACGATACCTCCCATCCATTCCCGTTGATCCAAGCACAGGAAGCCCCGCGAGAACCTACTACGCCGTCATGCGAACGGCCCAAGGTCGCCTCTCTGTCCGCGCCTGCTCCGCCGAACTCGGAGAAACCATCGAAGCGGAACGCTGAAACGGTGTTGCAAACATATGGTAGAATGATTCTCTCGCTCTCTCACACCAGTGGCTGTGCCATGAAGTCGTCGAGCGAAGGAGGCCCACTTCGTGGGGATGACAGGCTTCGACAGCGTGAACTATCACTTCGAGGTGCTTCGGTTCGGGATGGCAGCAGTTCCCGTCACCCACCGCTGCAAAGCAGAGATGCCAACTCATCTCGACTCGTCGCCTACGCTGAGGGTGTTGCCGCAGGCCTTGGTCTGCGCCTCGCTCCGGTAGCGGCGTAATGTTCTGCTTTTCGCGGAACACGTCTCACCTCTGATCCTCGCTAGGGGGATGAGACGCAGATAGCGAGGTTGGAGCGCCGCCTGATGCGACGGTGCTCTCAACATTCAGCATCAACCCTCCTGCCCTTTCCTCGTTCCTTCCTAAGGGAGCAGGAGAATCGGAAGGAACATGACCGTACGAGCTCTCCGGTGACACGTTGGACCCGGGTTCAACTCCCGGCATCTCCACCAATGTCTTCTGTAAGCCAAAATAATAGCGTTCATCTTTCCGTGTGCGTTCAGATACATGATTGACACAGAACCGAATGAGTAGAAGAATCTCATTCCTTATGTTTCCTATTCCCTTCCGCACATCTTCGCTTTTCCACGAAAAGTGGCTCATCTCCTTCGCCAAAGAGAAGCATGATATTCCCGTTCCATCTAGATGCGAAGATTTTGGAAATAGCCTTTACCTTCGCAGATCGGAAAGGGATACATTTCGCAAAAAGTACCAACAATCCCTAGAAGCCCTTCCTTATGAACCGGCCATTGCCCCAGATGCGTTCCATTCTCTTTCGGAGGAGGAAGCAGACCGTGTCTTTGGAGCATTGGAAAACGAGGGGATGAATGCGGGAGATATACTTTTGCTCCGCACTCATCGCAGTACGGAAAGGGGATATGCGCGTTGCAAACAAGAGGTGCATGAACAGACGCTCCTTCTCAAGGCACTGAAAGATGTGAAGAAAATGCAGACGCTCCTGTACGACTACATGCGAAAGCAAACAGCACGGGAAAATCTGGATGATGATCCGGATCAGAGCAAAAGAAACAAGGCTGGTGCATTCGCTCTGCTGGAAATCATTTCAGAGATCGGTAATGGCAAATGCAGATTTCCCGAAAAAGGGAAGAAGGAAACAGTATATGTGACTGAACGAGAGAAGATAGAAATGGGGGAAGAAAGGAAAAAATTAACAGAACGTCGAAAGAAATTTTATTACCATTGCATCCGTGATTGGGAAACATGGTGTGATGAGAAGGGCAAGCCCGTTCTCTCGCTGCCCCTCATGCGGTCACTCGCTTTCCTCCATCTGCACTTCAATGCCCTCGATGTCGATAGGGCGATGAATGCCCAGAGCATCGCGCTTGCGGAGCACTCCGGTGAGGATCTCCTCGCGCTGGCCCGAAGCGATCTGGACCCTGCCGAATGCACGCCTCTCCTGGACTTGGTCAAAACATTGCGTGCGCGGAACGAACCCGTGGCAGGAGATTTTCAGCGATATCCGGCAATGATAGACACGCTCCCCGCTTTGCCGAAGCTCATACTCACTCTTCTACATGAAGATGTAAAAGCAGCATGTCCTCGGGAAAGCAAAGACAAGTTCTACGGGCGTGAAGATCTGATGGAGCAGCTCGCCAAAGGAGGACACATCATAACAAACACAGAACGCGCAGTGCTCATGCGCGAACTCATCGAGTACCTTGCGGATTACACCGATGCGCTGAGAGAAGCAGATGAGACTGAAGATGAGAGCGATGGATTCACCGTGCGCAACGCGTTTCGGATCTACGATCTTCTCCGTGAAAACGCGCGGAAATATCTCTTTCAATCCGGCGTGAATTACATTTACCTCACGGGAAGCGATCATGGCGTGAAACATCTGATTCAAGGAAACGCGCGCTTTACGACGCGGATAGCAGAACAACTGCAATGGTCTGCGCACGATCGCGTGTGCCTGCGGCAAACGGCCGTCAATCACGACCTCGGCTACACCCACGCTGCTCTGCAACGCTTCAGCATGTATGAGGAGGGAATCCCTCTCAACAACGGTTACTACGGTCTTGTGAAAGACCATCCGCTCTACTCCAGTGCATACTTCGAAGCGCATCGCCCGGAGTACGAGGAGTACTTTGGAAAACAGGGTGCCCGCAGTATCGGGCTGAGCGTCCTGGACCATAGCGAGATAAAAGGACACCTGCGAGACCAAGATCCCGCGAAACGCATGCAAGCTCTCTTCTGTCGCATCGATTGCATGGCGGTCTCCGCCGATCTCAAAAATGCTCCCGCCTTCATGCACGACAAAGTGCTCGTCGCGATGAGCAAGGCCTTCGAAGCGGCCGAGTACCTGAAGGATATTGATCAACGCATGGAGAAGCTCTGGAAAGACTATAAAGTGAAGAGTGCCGAGTACGACTGGCTAGCGACGGTGCAAGCATCGCTCCGCACCATTGCCGGCGAGGTGAAGCAGTATCTTCTCGGATTGCGCGAAGAGATCTATGAGAATCAACCCGTCTTTCAGCAAGCCTATCATCGAGCAGTCGATCAGCATTACGACCCCTTCAATCCCACATTTCCCGTGCAGCGCGATTTCGGCAGCAACGCACTTGCTTTTGCAGGCATGGACGTACATTCCACCAATGAACGAGACTACCTTACGGCACGATTAAGCATACGGCCGCTCCTCTTTTTCATTGCTGAGTACTTCGGTGGAGAACAGGGCGCGAGCTTTGCCACGAGCGCCATCACAAAGCTGCTCAAAGATTTCGGCGCCGACGTTCATGATTCTTCCAAGATCGTCCGGGCGTTGGATATCCTCTCATCGAGAGGCCAACAATGGCACACGGAAAATGACGTTGAGAATGCTGCGGACGGCGGCATGGAATTGCGGCAACACCATGCAACACATGTACATTTTGAATTTGAATTTGAGCCGCGTGATACCCGCTCTCCGCTGATTGATCGGATGACAGAACTCCTGCCCTCTCTGAGAATGATGAGAGATCTTCTGCGGCCAGATTTTGATCGTAAGCGGTTGAAATTAGCGCTGGCAGAATTTGCAAAGGATACAAGGAATAAGAAAATCTCGGCGAGGGTACAGAAGGGGGATGTAGAAGGTGCCACCGAGCATTTCCTTTCGAGACATTTCGCATTGCCTACATAATATGCATGCCCTATAATCTCCGTCCTATGGAAACATCAGAAGCCCCTTTCACTCTCGGGAAGTCCAAGTGGGAACGGCGGTCCGAGTTGCCGGATATGTGGAAAGTGGTGCATCAATGCGAAAATGCTGGTTTAAACATTTATGCAACTGAGACAATTACTCGTTTGTATATTTTGTTTCAGCAACATGAGGCAGCCACACTGGAGGAATTTTTGGGGAAGTTCGCTGAAGGCGCGGAGAAGAAAGATTTCTATAAGTTCAGCAAGTACTGCATGGGACTCTATCGTAACATATACAAGGGGCTGCTCGCTTCGAACATGCATCCAGTAGAGAGAAATCTCGTTCAAGAACTAATGAAGGGTGCAGCGGACATGGACCAACTCGGTGATGAGCACCACGAAAACCCAAAAGACGACTATTGGCAGACGAACGCGAGTGTTATTGGTCCGGATGACAGAGAGCTTCCACGGTCCTATGTGAAACTGAGAGGTCAGTATATTGGTTTTGAGGATTTTCTGAGAGATCACAAAGAATTCGATAAAGTTAATGAAGAACCAGCACCGAGAATTATTATAAACAGAAAGAGAACTGCTCATGCAGTTCATGACGCGCTGGGGAAGTGAAGCTCCGCGATCTGCTCCGCCCACCCCAAAATCTGCTGTTCCATCCGGTCAAACTTTTTCCCGGCATCTCCACCACACTTCGCGCCCCTCTCGGGGCGCTTCACGTGGTGAATCATTATAATAGATCTATGGGACAGAAGAAGACATTTCCGGAAATGATCGGGCATGGGCTTGCGCATGTGCAGCACGTGTTGGACGGTGTCATCGGGTGGGGGTTTCGCACAATGCGGGAGGTTGGGAGGAAGCCCGGAACGACTGTCCCGCCGCAGAGTCACCCCTACCTCTCGAAGGCAGAAACAGTTGGAAGAGGGGCCTTGCAATTCCTTGGAACGCTGGGCGATGCCTACTATCGGAAGTACCAGGAGCTCAAATCGAAAAAAATGGCTTCTTGAAGCCAAAAATACTGTGTTGCTGCTTGCGAGTAACACGAGTAGGATGCGGTCGACGTTCCCCCTGCTCCCATGCCAGCACGGAAACGCGTTAAGAAGATTAGGAAAGTTAGGAAGGTGAAGAGTGTAAAGAAGGTACGGAAGGTCCAAGCGAGGAAGACGGTGCGTCGCGCGAAGCCGATCAGCGCCGCGAGAAAGACTGCGATTGTGAGGGCTGCGAAGAAAGTGAAGGAGAAACTCCTCGGAAAGGTCGTCCACTTCTACGACCACATCAGTGTCGCCATTGTCGATGTGGCCTCACCGATCCACCTGGGAGACACGGTGACCTTCAAAAGAGGTGACATGAAGCTCACCCAGCGTGTGGACTCCATGCAGATCAACCACCAACCGGTCACCGAGGCCAAGAAGGGTGACGTGATCGGTGTGAAGGTCAAGAAGCAGGTGAAAGAGGGGGCGAAGGTGGTTGCGTAGGTGGAGTAGCACCCTAGCTCCGCGACGCACCCACAGCCGTTTCCGATGCGTCGTCTTCCCTCGCACTGGTCGAAGGATCACTGAAAAGCTTGGTGAGCGTGACTTGAGCACCTCCTTTGCTGTACGTTACACCACTCATGTAACGGCGCATCAGGAGGAGACCACGACCTCTCGGCCGCTCACGATTTTCGAGACGTGTCGAATCCGGAACACTCTCTGGATCAAAACCAGAACCTTCATCGGTAATTCGCACAAACAGCTCCTTCGGATCCACACGATATTCAACGATGACCTCCTTCGAGGGGCTGAATTGGTTCCCATGCCGTCTAGCATTCGCGAGGGCTTCCTCGAGCCCCAGACGGACAGCAAAACTGATATGCGGAGGGACCTCTGGAAGACTGGCAAGGATAGTTTCTAGCACACGACCTCCCTCTTCAGGAGTTGAATCGATGACCACGCGTGTTAGATCCTCTTCCACTTCTGCATTGTGAATGATTCTTTACAATCCTGCAAGCAGAGAGCCGCAAGCGCCGCTATAGTCATTTGCGCATGCTTTCTCTGCGTACGGACGATCTCCGACAAGCATTCCTCGATTTCTTCCGACACAACGACCATGCAGTGATTCCAGGAGCGTCGCTGATTCCGGAAAACGATCCCACGGTGCTCTTCACGACGGCGGGGATGCACCCGCTTGTCCCCTACTTGCTGGGGGAGCCGCATCCAAGTGGGAAGCGCCTTGCAAATTGCCAGCGTTGCGTTCGGACCCAGGATATTGACGAGGTTGGTGATGGCTCACACCTCACGTTCTTCGAGATGCTCGGAAACTGGAGCCTCGGGGAGTACTTCAAGGAAGGAGCGATCGAGCTGAGCTTCGAGTTTTTGACGGACGTTCTCGAGATCCCGAAAGAGAAACTCGCCGTTGCCTGCTTCGAGGGCGATGCGGACGCACCGCGCGACGACGAGTCAGCGCGCATCTGGAGATCAGTCGGAATCCCCGAGGAGCGGATCGCATTCCTCCCGAAGGAGAAGAACTGGTGGGGGCCCGCCGGGAGGACGGGACCCTGCGGCCCGGATACCGAAATGTTCTACTGGATTGGTGAGGGGGAACCGCGCGGGAACCCTGCGACGTTTGAGGCAGAGTGGCTCGAAATCTGGAATGACGTGTTCATGGAATACAACAAGCATGACAATGGGTCGTTTGAGCCCCTGCAGCAGAAGAATGTCGACACGGGGATGGGGCTCGAGCGAACGGCGCAGGTGCTCCAAGGAGTGCAAACGGTCTACGAGACGGATCGAATGAAACCGATCTTTGACCGCGTCATTGCGCTCGCGAATACCAGAAACGAGCGCAGTGCGCGCATCATTGTCGATCACCTCCGCGCAGCAACCTTCATCATCGCCGATGGAGTGCTGCCTTCGAACGTTGATCGTGGGTACGTGCTCCGTCGCCTCATCCGCCGTGCGATTCGCGCAGCACGGACGCTTGGGATTCCCCACGAGGGATCGTTCACCCCGCAGATCGCCGAGGAAGTCATCGCCCAATACGGGCATGTGTACGGGAATCTCAACGAGCACGAAAAGCAGACCCGCGACGCACTGGCGCACGAGGAGCAGCAGTTCGGAAAGACTCTGCAGGAAGGGCTGAAGCACTTCGAGCGATCCCTGCAGCGCCTCAGCGGAGATACGCTCGATGGTCTGACGGCATTCCATCTCTACGATACCTACGGATTCCCCCTCGAACTTACCAAGGAACTCGCACGCGAGCAGGGACTCAGAGTCGATGAAGCAGGATTTCGGAAAGCCTTTGAGGAACACCAGAAGCTCTCACGCGCGGGAGCCGAGAAGCACTTCGCGGGAGGGCTTGCCGACCGCTCGGCGGAAACAACGAAACTCCATACCGCAACGCACCTCCTGAATGCCGCGCTGCGACAGGTTCTCGGGCCGCACGTGATGCAGAAAGGATCGAACATCACGGCGGAGCGCCTGCGCTTTGATTTCAACTTCGAGCGCAAGCCCACGCCCGAAGAACTCCGAGAAGTCGAGCGACTCGTGAACGAAGCGATCCGTACGGATCTCTCCGTCTTGTACCACATCACGACCGTCGAAGGAGCAAAGGCAGAGGGAGCGGTCGGCGTGTTCGAGGAACGCTATGCTTCGATGGCACTCAGCACAGGCTCCGAAGAAGTAAAGGTCTACGTCATCGGTGATGAGGCAACGGGAGCGGTCTTCAGTAAGGAGATCTGCGGCGGACCCCACGTCGCGCGGACCGGGATGATCGGGCGGTTCGCGATTCAAAAAGAAGAGAGCTCATCGGCTGGAGTGCGCCGGATCAAAGCCATCGTCAGCGGCGGCCCGCAGGAGATCGAGGTGGCGAAAGAAGCTCCCCTCCTGTCATGCTGAGGAGCCCCGAGCGAAGTCGAGGGGCGTCTCGAAGCATGAGGAGGCCCAGAAGGGGCCGTCTCGAAGCATCCAGTACAATGCAGGTGTGTTTCTGCTCCATGCCCTCTTCGTCGGACTTGCTATCCTTCTACCGACCACTGTCGCTGCGAAGGAAACGACCATCTGGAGCTTCGAGGGAGAGGTGATTCCAGGACGCTGGGAGGTTGTGAGACTCACATCCACCGTCCGGTCACCCGAAGGATTGCGGATCGAAACAGCAAGAGAGGGGCACCTCACGCGCCCCTCGGAACTTGCACACGGCATTGATGCCGTCTCTGTGACCTTCCGTGACGTTTCGCGTCCCACCGAAGCAATCTTCCTCTGGCACATCCAAGGAACCCAAGAAGGGCACCTCGTCCAACTGCCCTTTCTGATCGAACCACAGCGCGATCCTCAGACCATCCACCTCAACGTCGGCTACTACTCGCAGTGGGACGAAGGGGCCGATCGCATCGGGCTCGCCTTCTCCTCGGGTGCTCACGTCACCCTCCAGAGGGTCGAGCTGAGCAGGTGGAACATCCCTGAGAAGATCCTGGAAGCGTGGAAGTCCTTCTGGATGTTCGACGAGTTCCGTCCCTACACGATCAATTTCGTCTGGGGTCCACTTCTTGCCACGAATCCTATTGCACGACAGTACCTCTTCGCGAAGCTCCCCCCACAGGGGATGTCTGTGAACTGGGTGTTCTATGCCGTGCTCACTCTGACCGGCGGAGCACTCGTGCTGCTCTGGTTCCTGCGGGGGCAGGGAGCGGTGCTGCGGAAACGGTACGTTGCGGTCTTCCTCTCTGTCTTCGCCTCACTCTGGCTCACCTATGATCTTCGAATGGGACTCGAGTTCCTCGGATACTTTGCAAACGACTACCGAACGTACATCAGTCAGCAGCCAGGAAGCCAGCGAGCCTTCCGCGAGCGTGGCACGTTCTACGATTTCGTCGATGCTGCACTACCGCATGTGACCGACCGGGAGCGGTACATCTTCATGACGACGCACCGGTGGCCGTTCCTTGGAGCGATCCGCTACCTCACCTACCCCGCACTCCCCACAGATCAAACAAAAGTCCTCGAAGGGATCGACACGTGGGTGATCTTTGACCGCCCGGACATTGCGCTCAACGAGAAGCAGCAGCTCGTCATGGATGGGGTCATCCTCTCGCCTCCTGGCCGCAAGGTCCTCGACTTCGCTCCCGACTCCTTCCTCTTCCGCTCCGACTGACCGTGCTCCTCTGGCTCATCCCCGGCTTCGCTCTTCCCACCCTCTCGGGCTGGTTGCTGCTCAGTCTCCTCGAAGGAAGAACTCCCGTGCTCTACCGCAACGAGCGCTTTGTGCTTGGGTTCCTCTTCGGCCTCACCCTGACGATGTTCCTGAGCTTCCTCACGCACATCATCGGCCTCATCGGGTTCACGTTCGCGGGATTCGCTGCGGTCCAGCTCGCCCTTGTGCTTTCGCTCGGCGGTCTCTTCCTTTGGAAGCGGGATAGATCTCCCTTGCCCTCCGTAGCGCGGAGCGCGAAGGAGGGTCCTCTTCCCGACTGGGCCAGAGTCGCTGCCTGGGTCCTCGGCAGCTGGGTAACGCTGAAGCTCCTCGCCGGAGCGATCATCCTCACAGCCACCCCGATCTACCAAGACGATGTCTTCAGCAACTGGAACATGCGGGGAAAGCTCTTCTTCGAAACCGAGCGACTGACTCTGACAATGCCTCTCGGGAACGACGCCTTCACCAACGAAGGTGTGAGCTCGTATCCGCCGACCGTTCCAATGGTGAAAACATGGCTCGCCACTCTCGCAGGCACGTGGAGCGATAGTCTTGTCAATGCTCCCCACCTCCTCTGGTACCTCACTCTCCTTGCGCTCGTGTTCTTCGCGCTGCGCCGGCACACGACGAAAAGCGATGCGCTCCTCGGAACGTACCTCCTCGCGAGCCTTCCCCTGCCGCTCATCCACGGCATCACACCCTACGCAGATGTGTTCCTTGCGGCACACCTCTTCGCAGCGGTCTCACTCCTGTTCACAGCGTTCACACGCGAAGAACCAAGGGAGCGTCAGACGTTCTTCCGCCTCGGAGCGGTGGCAAGTGCTCTTCTCATTTTCACGAAGAATGAGACACTGCTGCTGCACCTCCCGATCCTCCTCCTCATCCTCGGAGGTGGAATCGTGTGGCTGAGACGCAATGGGAAACTCAGCAACACCGACGTCATCGCAACACTGCTCTGGTACGGCGGCACAACAGCACTTGTTGCCCTTCCTTGGATTGCCTTCAAAATCGCACACGATCTCCCCTTTGGGAATGCGAAAGCGATCACAGGGCTCTCGATCGCATGGCAGCCGGATGTCGCGTGGGCCATCTGGTACAACACCTTCTTCGAAGGGAACTGGAACCTCTTCCCCCCTCTCCTCATTGGGCTGCTTGCCCTTCGCTTCCGGCGTGCCTTCGCACCGCCGTTCCTCGTGCTGACCGCATTTCTCCTTCTCGTCTACGCGGCGCAACTCCCTCTCTACTTCCTCACCGGCCTCTCGATCGAGGCGACGAACCAAACTGGCTACGCCCGCGGGCTCGTACACCTCATGCCCATTGCCGTACTGCTCGTGACTCTGCTGCTGCGTGATACACTGACGCAGTGCCTTGCTATGCAGCCCTCCTCGGACACCAACCTGCGATCAGCCTCGCCGAATTAGCCGCCTGCATCGAGGACCTGCGGATTCACAGGAACGTCGGGAAGCACGTTGTGCTCTTTGAGAGTGCGCGTGAACTTGATGGGGCATGCTTCGATCGCCTCGGGGGGGTAGTTCTGCTCGCTCGAGAAGTGAACGATGCTCCGCCCTCGCTCGAGGAGGTCCCGAAGCTCCTTGCGAAGGAGGTCAGCCGTGTGAAGGGAAAGGTGACGTTCAGTCTCCGACCGTACGATGTTCCGCGGAAAGCGGTTCACGACCTCTACCGCGCCTGTAAGGCACACTTCCGAAAACTTGGGAAGCCAAGCCGCTACGTTGGCACAGAGCGGGAGCCCGCGCCCGCGGTACTCCTCCGGAAGGCCGGCATGCTCTCCGGTGAGCACGGCTGTGAGCTCTTCCTCGTCCAGGAAGAATCAAGAGTGTGGTGCGGGCGAACCATCGGCGCGCAAGACGTTGACGCCTACACAAAGCGGGATATGGAGAAACCTGTGCGCGATACGCGGACGGGTCTCCTTCCTCCGAAGCTCGCCCAGATCCTCCTTAACTTTGCCTCCTGGCTTGCCCGTCAACACTCAAAGCTGAAAACTGAAAGCTCAAAGCTCACCATTTACGACCCCTTCTGCGGGAGCGGCGTGATCCCAATGGAGTGTCTCCGACGCCTCTGGCCCGTTCTCGCCTCGGATGTGTCGCTGCGTGCGGTCCACGCAACGGAGCGCAACCTCGAATGGCTCCGCAAGGAGGAAAAGATCTTGAAGAAGGACGTGTCGAGCACTGTGTGGAAGCAGGATGCAACGAAAGCATTTGTGCTCCCGCGCGGGCTCGCACCGGATGTGATCGTCACCGAGACGAGCTTAGGGCCACCGCTGACAACACCATCTCCCATTCGCGAGGCGCACGAGTTGCGCAGAGAGAGCGAGGAACTTGAGAGCGGCTTCCTCCGTGCCGTAGCGGCAGCGCTTCCTCACACTCCGATCGTCTGCACGTGGCCTGTGTGGATGACGAGCAAGGGAGAGATCTTCCTCGAACTCGTCTGGGATGTTCTCCATGAAAGCGGGTACCACGCAACGCTCCCCCCAGGAATTGAGCCGAGTACAAAGAAACGCCTATCCCTCATCTACCGACGCCCCAATCAGTTCGTTGGGCGCGAGATCGTTCTTCTGCAACGCCGGAGATGATCACGACGATCAAACGATCACTGATACGGGGATGCATCACGCTCTTCTGCGTCTGGCACGCAGCGGCGGTCGCGATCTACACCGTACCTGCGGAAGCGCAGGACCCCGCATCGCGCTGGACCCGTGAGCATCTCGCCCCGGTTGTCCGTCGGTACCTCCTTGCAACAAGCCAGTGGCAGCTGTGGAACCTCTTCTCTCCCGATCCACTCCGCCGCGTTGTTCGCTACGCCATTGAGACTCGCACAGGAGATCAGTGGGTGCCGCTTGCTCTGCTCAACGAGCGGACGATCCCCTGGTGGCGCGATGCCGATGAGCTGAAGATCCTCCGTCGTCTCGAGGAGCAGGAAGATCGCTGGGTGCAACTGCGCAAACGCTACGTCCACGAGTACTGCACGCTCCTTCCTCCTGGAACTCCGCTGCGTCTCACGTACCAGTACTACATCCTCCCGAAGCTTGAGGTCCCCATGAGTCTCTCCTGGTGGCGGCGCTACCGCCCCCAGCGGCAGCCCACAACCGGCATCGAGACGACGTGCCCCACATGACATGACACTCCTCACGCGCCTCCTCTTCTCGGAAATCTCAACAACCGGCTTCGCCCTCATGCGGATGGGTTGGGCAATCACCGTGCTCTGGTACGGCATCGCGCAATCACAGGACATCACACGGTACTTCAGCGAATCGGGCATCCTCCCACACAAACTCGAGGTACTCGTCACACGGCAGGAGTGGAGGTTCACGATTCTCGATTACGTGACTGATCCCCGCGCGGTCTTCCTGCTCTACCTCATAGAGATGCTCGCCGCGCTCTGCATGCTCCTCGGAGTGTATCCGAAGCTCATGACTGTGATCGCGGTGCTGCTCCAGTTCTCCTTCCACGAACGCAATCCCCTCTCGCTCGGCGGCGGGGACACCGTTCTTCGCACCGTCGGGTTCCTCTTGATTCTTGCACCGACGGGCCGTGCGTTCTCTCTCGAGCGCCTTGAGGAGCAATGGAAGAGCTGGTGCAAAACGAAGCGACTCCTCCCCTCACTTACGATGCCCTCGTGGCCGCAGACACTGATCCTCTGGCAGCTCATCGTGATCTATGTGACCTCGGGGTGGGACAAGTTGCTCGGAGATATGTGGATTCAAGGAACCGCGGTCTCCTCGGCGCTGCACCATCCACACTTCGCACGGTATCCAATGTGGGTGATGGATATCGTCGGTACCGCGTCACCCGTCATCAGCATCGCAACGATCCTCTTCGAGTTCATGTGGCTCCTTCTCCTCTTCCCTCAACGCGCTCTCGCCCTCCTCGGTCTCACGCATGGAGTTCTCAAGCGCTCACTCTTCCTCATGGGAGTGCTCTTCCATGGAGGGATTTTTGTCTTCATGGATGTCGGATCGTTCTCCCCCGCGATTCTGTCAGCGTACCTCGGGATTCTCGATGATGCCGACTTCAAATCTCTGAAGATATGGCTCAACCACCGCTTCCGAGGAGCAATTGCCGTGCTCTACGACGGACGGTGCGGTCTCTGCATCCGCACGGCCTTCTTCCTCGCACTCCTCGATCACCTACGGCGCCTGCGACTCATTGACTACCACGATGCCGCTGAACGCACAAAAGTTGCACCGGATCTTCAATTCAAAGACCTCGATCGCGTTATGCACGTGAGGTTTTCAAAGGCCCGAACCGAGAAGGGCTTCGACGCCTTCCGCGCGCTCTCCTGGCACCTCCCTGCACTCTGGCCTCTCGCTCCACTACTCCACGTCCCCGGAGTCCCCCTGATCGGCCGCCGCATCTACGCAGCGGTCGCCGAGAGCCGCAAGAAGTGCACCCACGAGAGCTGCGCCCTCTGACTCTTTCTCCTACACTACGGTTGCAGCCATTCCCCGGTAGCTCAATGGTAGAGCGGCGCCCTGTTAAGGCGATGGTTGCTGGTTCGAGTCCAGCCCGGGGAGCCATGCGACTAAATAATAGAAATAAAGTATAATATACTTATGAACGATGACATTCATCCTAATGAGGATGCTCTTCAGATCTCCCCTGATAGAGAAAAGGGAATATGGGAGCATTTCATCGGTCTCTATATTGATCGATTCATCAAGAAAGATAACACCATCGATATTGAGGGGCTGAAGGAATGTCTTCAGACAAAACTCGGGCCGCTCTTTGTACAGCACGTCGATAAATTCGAATCCTTACTTCAAAATTTCAACGGTACTGTCGATAGGACAAGAACAGAATTGAGTGCTCTTTTAAGTGAACCATTTCAACAGCTACGCAAAGACACTTATCCCGATTATCCAACTTTTGAATTGAAGCTTCGCGTTCTTAACCAAGAACAGAATGGCTTTACGCCACTCACGTCAAATAGAATGGTTCTTATCAAGTTGATGGGGAATATGTCTATGTTCACATTCAACCGTCGTACTCAGTTGCAGATAAAAGAGGAACGATGGAAGCAGCCATGCGTGCCCTTGGAGAAAAATTATCGAAAGCCGACTTAAAGGATGTGCAATTTGTAGCCATTGATTCTTGGATGGTCGTTGATCGACCACAACGATGGAAAGAACTTGGTTTTACTGTTAGTAAAAATCGACCAACCTTTGCCTATGCTTCAACGAAGGAATTCAAACAACATTGGTCACAGTAGTCTGATAAAATCTTGTGCGGTCATTACATTTGATCAGTTGGTACACGGTCACAAGTTCTAGAATGAGCCATGTCGCGGAGCCATTAGAATTCGCGATCTGCCTCGAACTGACGGAGGAAGAAATCCATGAGCAGGTCACGATTGTGCGGGGTGGGGCGGAGGAACTGCAGCAAGGACATCCACCGCTCAAAGCGGTCTACCTTCCCCACTGCCACCGCACTGGGAGACACAGGGAATCTCTGATCAGCTGGCGCCCGAAGGGCGCCAGCTGCCTCGATACGGCCCCCTCGGGGCCTCCTCGGCATGACATTTGGATTGATCGGGGCCTCCCTAGAAAAAGGGGGCCTTCGGCCCCCTTTCCTTGATCGCTCACGATCAGAACTCCTTAGAAGCTTAGAAGGGCCAGAGGAGTGACTGGAGATCTTCGAGAAGACTCCGGCGCGTGGGCTTCTCGTAGGTGCCCGTGCTCGTTCCCTCAAACGTCCCTTCGATCTCGTGGAGCGAGTCCGTCCACATCTCGTACTGCTCCGGGGTCACTGGTTCACCCGAGTCGATGTGCTCATCGATCGTGTCTCCGAGGTGGTAGATGTCCTGCTGGAGATCAACGACATCAGCGTCTCGGGGTTGCTCCTCACGAGCCTCACGGACTTCTTGTTTGAGATCTCCAAGATCCTCAAGGAGGTCGTGCACTTCGGCGTCAGAAACTGCCGGCTCCGCCGGAGCTTCAGTGGGGGCGGGGGTTTCCTCCTCCGGAGCCGCGGTGTGCTCAACCTCACCCTGCGTTGCTTCAACAACCTCAACGGCAATCTTCGCTGTAGCTGCACGATCAATCGTGTCATCGAAGCCGAGCTCATTCGTCCCGCCGTAGCCCGCCACGATTCCAGCATCAACGAGTTCTGCGGCTGCCTTCAACTCAGGTCCGTTTGCATCACCACTATCCTCGTAGTAATTCACAACGCCGATGTCAGCCGTCCCGAGATCATGTGCTACAGCGAAGAGCTCGAAGACATCGGCACGCGTTGCGGGATCGGAAGGAGCAACATTTCCGACAATCCGATCGACGTTGATTTCTTCCTCAAGGGCTGCAACGTACGGTTTGGCCCAATCAGGACATTTCTGACCAAAGTCAGACGTCGGCACAGCAGACAAATCAATCTCACCAGGAAGTGTTTCCGCAACGATCTTAGCGATCTCTGCGTAGTTCACTTCACGATCAGCTTCGATCAGTTTCCCATCGGACTCACCGGTTCCCTCGAGAATACCGAGGGCCTTTGCATCAACGATGGGTTCCACATACCACTGCTGGTCTTCCGTCAGTCGGTCCGGATCAAGATCGGCAAATGGGATCCAGTTGTTATCGAACTTCTCTTCCGTACCGGCTTCGAGGATCTCGTCCAGCTGTGCCTGCGCCTCTGCTGGAGAGAGATCTGCGAGTTCCTCAATCATGAATTTCTCAGCGACCGAAGCAGTGTCAGGACCGAAGTGGTACTGCGCCATGGTGCTCGCCATCTTCTTCTGCCAGGAGGCAAGCTCACCTTGCAACCCCTCAATCTCGGCGATGAGGCTATTGCGTATCGCGATCAATTTCTGAAGATCATCCGTGGAGATCGTGTGCGTGTCGGTCGCGTACTTAATGATGTCCATGCCGGCGGTGCTGTGCTCAAAGTACTGTCCGACATCCTCCGGGTTCACCATACGGATCGCGGAGAGATCCGTGGCGGTGTACCCTTTATCCCTCATAATCCCTGCGAACTCATCCTTAGAGAAGAACTGCATAAAGTCGTCTTCATGCTCTGCATAGAAGTCCTTGTACTGATCCCCCAAATCTCCGATGACGGGGTGCTCCATGTCAAAGTCCCCAAAGTCTCCTCCAAGTTGTGACCAGAGTGCTGAGAGTCTCGAGTTGACCGTCGTGTGGAGCTCATCAAGCTTCTGAGCAGCAACACCGCATTGGCTGTTGTTGATTGCTGCGTCCACTTCGGCGAGGGCAGCTAGTGTGTCCTGCCGCAGCTGCTCCATACCACCGGCGACATCAGCGTTCTTGTTTTGTACCTCTGCGATCATCCCCGGAGCCTCCCCTTCCGCCCCACGGTGCATCTCTTGTGCCATCCGCTGCACATCGATACAAGCAACTGGAATGCCTCCCACCCCTCCTCCATCACCGCCACCACCGGCTGCCCCGACACCACCGATATCACAGACTTGCATAGTGCAGAGCCAGAATCCCTGCCCATCAAAGTTCTGGCAGCTGCAGCCACCGCCACAGCCATCGTCTTGAAATTCGCCTGGTGTGCACTCGCCTCCCCCCGAGGGAGCCGAATGGAATCCACCTCCCTCCCACTCGTGGAAACCATCGGAGTATTGGAAACCACTGTCCTTGTACTTTTCGTAGTCGGAGTATTGGAAACCACTGTCCTTGTACTGATTGTAGTCGGAGTATTGGAAACCACTGTCCTTGAATTGGTCGTAGAAGCCACTGTCCTTGAACTGATCGTAGTACGTTGAGTCGTGGTACTGCCCATCGTACGTTGATTGGTCGTAGCTCCCCCCGCTCGGCTGGTACGATCCACCACCATCGTACGTTGAATTGTATTGGTCGTAGCTCCCCCCGCTCGGCTGGTACGATCCACCACCATCGTAGTGCATCTCACCGCCACTGGGGTAAGACATACCACCCTCCGTCGCGGACGTCAGGTGCTGGTTAAGAGCAACTCCACCGAGGATAACAACGACACCGAGTGTCGTCAGGAGATTTGCTGCCTCCTGTCGCAGGAAGGCTCTGACGCAGCCTCCGCGCGCACGTGCATGTCCCATATAGGTATGTGTGTTAAGAAATAAACGTGACTCGAATATTATATAACTTTTCCACCCATAGTGTCAAACAGCAATTTTATGCACAATTTTGAGGACAAATAGCCTTTTCAAGGGAGAGGGCGTTCCTCTCACCGTTGCCTAGCGCCGCTCCCGGATATAGAGACCAATGAGCTCTGTCTCTGCGAGGATGTGCCCTTCCATCACCTTGAGGAGTTCAGGCTTGCGCGCACCTTCGGCAAAGCCAAGCTCTGCCGTATCGAGTGCGTAGAGCTTGAAGAAGTAGCGGTGTGTCCCTGAGGGGGGACACGGACCCCCATAGCGCTGGTCACCAAAATCCGTCGTTCCCTGTACAGCACCCTCGGGCACACTCGCCGCTAAAATCTCCCGCACCGAGGGCGCGATACTCCAGAGGAGCCAGTGGACAAAGTCTCCTGCGGGAGCATCCGGATCATCAACAATCAACGCTAGGCTCTTCGCTCCCTCTGGGACATCGCTGATCGCGAGCGGAGGACTGACGTCCTCCCCATCACAGGTGTAGCGAACGGGGATGAGTTCGTTTTGTTGAAAGGCAGAACTTGTGAGGTGCATGGCAATGGGGGGAGTAAAGCTCTGCTGACAGCCAAGAAGAAGGAGCACGCACAGTGGCAGCAAACGCTTCACGTTCATTTCTCCAGCGTGAAGGCGGTGTAGGCGAGGTAGGAACTGACGACGAGCGCAAGCCCGCTTAAAGACATCGGGACATCCCACCCCGCGATCGTCGCATCCCAGTTGAGCATGATCCGAAGAACGTGCAGCAGTGCCACGAGGCTCAACACAACGCCACTGACCCGCACATAGCTTTTCACATTCATAGCTCCATACTAGCGCATCACAACGCTCTCGTTAAAAAACCTAATAAACCTAACCAACCTAATGAACCTAATGAACCTATTACACCTATTTGATCTGTAGTTTCACCTCCGGCGGCCCGCTGATCCGTGTGCCCCGTGAGGGACTACTGAGGCGCAGGAAGATTGTCTCGAGCTGCTCATTCGTCCCGTCGTGAATGATCGGCACCGTGAACGTCTTCCCCGTTTCATTGGGAAGGAAGGTCAGCCGCCCTGAAACGGAGAGGTAGTCGGAACCGGCCTTCGCGGAGTCATCGGCGGTTGCGTAGCCCACGCTGATCGTCCCCCGTAAGCCCCCGACGCGGACGACACTAATGACGGCCTCCTTCTGATCTTCAGAGACCGCGTACTTCTTCTCACCAAACTGCAGAGTCCCAGTACCCGCCTTCGCCAGTTCATCGTCAATGATCATGAGCAGAGCTTCACGCTGCACCCCAAGCTGTGCTCCTCCGGTGGGATCCTTCAAGACAAGCTTGAGTTTCTTATTCCCGCTGGCCTTCGTATTGTCCTTCACCCGAACCGTAAATACTCTCCCTATGTCCTTAGGACCAAAGGAGAGAGTGCCACCGGTCGCGGAATAGTCGATATCCTTCTTAGCCGTGTCATCCTGCGTCGCGTACTTCACGTTCACGGCTGATCCTGAACCACCCTGACGGAGCACGGTGATGAGGCCGGCCCCTTCCTTCTCCAGAACTCCATAGCTCACAGCATTGAACGAAACTGCATGAGGCGTCGGCCCTTTCGGCATATCCGCCGCGCTCTTGATGACCTCATCATCAAGAATTGTAACCGCCACTTTGGATGGGGTTCCGATCGTGACACCGGTCGGAGCCTTGAGAATAATCACGATTGTTTCGCTTCCCTCGGTCGCCCCATCGTCCCGTAGGTCGATCGCCATCTCCGCCGTGGATTGGTTTGCTTCAAAGGTAACGCCGCCCGCGAGCTTCTCGTAGTCCATCCCCACCTTCGCGCTTCCTGAGAGGACGTACGGCATGGTCAGCTTACTCTTTCGACCTCCGGAGCGGGTGACATGGATGCGGATGTCGTCTTCGCTCTCGAGCACTTGCGCTTGCTCCTCCATGAAGCGAATGGTGACAGCGCTGCTGGTGCTTGCCGCACCGAGGTCTTTCGTTGCACCCCGGAGGACTGCAGCGATACCCACGCATACGAGGAGGTGTACGAGCACCCGAGCTCCTGCCACATGGGGGGACCGGCGCAACGAGGGGCGTGACATAGCAATGTGTGTTTCTGCACCACTATAACAGAAAAATTCGCTGGGAGCAATGTGCCTGTGGTGAGTATACTTGCAGCCGATTCCTGTGGTGCTTTTCAAACTGCTCATGGAACGCCATCGCCCCTTCGCCATCCCCCTCCTCCTCGTTCTCTTCGGATTTGCCCTCGGAGTTGCGACCACGAGCTTGGGGGCGCGGATGACAGGGTCTGCGATTTTCCGGGATATTCAGCCGGGCTCCTTCTACGACGAGTCCATTGGGGAGATGTACGAGGCCGGGATCATTAAGGGGTATGAGAGCGGCAAGTTCGGACCACAAGACTACGTCACGCGCGGACAGCTTGCGGTGATGTTCAAGAGGTTCAGGGATTCGCTCGAAGTGGGAAGAGAAGAAGAGGAAATAGAAGAGGAAGAGGAAGAAGCCGCAGAGGAAGAAACCGAAGAGGAAGAAGCCGCAACAACACCTCTCCCTCCACCACCTCCCCCCACCTCCGCTGAAGCTCCGGCGGGAAAGCCTGAGAAACCACTCGCGGAGCGTAACCCACGAGGCACGATCCGGTTCACGATCAAGAGCTTCTCGGTGCCTGAGTCAGCACCGTCCGCAAAAATCAGCGTGGTTCGCGGAGGAGGACATGAGGGAACGGTAACGGTCGAGTACACACTCTCGGGCGGCACAGCTCTCAGCGAAGGAGATTTCACGCCCGTGACGGGAACCCTCACGTTCGGACCACGAGAGACGAGCAAGACATTTGAGATTCCGATCGCCAATGACACAACAACAGAGGGGAATGAGTCACTGACAGTGATCCTCCGTACACCAACCGGAGGTGCCGATCTTGGGGTTCCCGCAAGCGCGCTCCTCACGATTACCGATGATGAGACAGCGGGTGTTTCAGCAACACCGACCGCAGGGCTCGCACAGGTCCCCTCCCACACGATCTCCTTTAACGCCTTAAGTTACAGTGTGAGCGAGGATGGGGGGAGCATTGCGATCACCGTCCGCCGGGACGGTGGCACGAGCGCAGTGACGGTGCAGTACAGCACGAGTAATGGAACAGCTCTCGCCGGAACCGACTACGAAGCAACGAGTGGGACTCTCAGCTTTGCAGTGGGTGAAACGACGAAGAGCTTCACCGTCTCGGTGAAGGATGATACGCAGATCGATGGGAATACGACGGTAAACCTCTCGCTCTCGAACCCGACCGGTGGTGCCGCCCTGGGGAAACAGAGCGCGTCCATCCTCACCATCGTCGACAATGAGACGACGAAGACGGCGACCGGTTCGCTCAAGTTCGGAGCGAGCAGCTTCCGCGTGACCGAGGGCGAGGGAACAGCCTGGATCACCGTCTCGAGGGTCGGGGGAAGCACCGGAACCGTCTCCGTGAACTACGCAACAGAGAATGGCAGCGCGGTCGCGGGGCAGGACTACTCCACGGTCACGGGCACGCTGACCTTCCTTCCCGGTGAAACAGGCAAGGCCTTTGCCGTTCCTGTGAGGAAGGATGAGAACAGGGGTGAGGGGGAGGAGAGTCTGACCGTCACCCTCAACAATCCCACCGGCGGCGCCTCCCTCGGGAATCCGAGCACCGTGACGCTGAAGATTAGCGACTAGACTTCCCCCTGCATAGGTTCAGATACATCTCTCCTACCTTGCAGGGGGAGGAGAGATACATCTTGCACCCCCTTGCAGGGGGAGGAGAGGCAGAGTATAGTATTCTAGTATTCCTAGTATTCCTATGAATACCGAAACTCTGCGACTCTGGGGAAAAGGCACCATTACCCTCCCGAAGGAATGGCGTGAACAATTTCCAACCAAGAATTTTCTCGCTGTGGTGACCCCAGAGGGACTCCTCATCAAACCGATTCTTCAGATTGAGTACTACGAGCATGGACCAGACAATTTTGGCCTGCGATTTCCTTTTGGCATAGAGGCAGGAAAGCTCCTCGAGCTCTTGGAAACTGCCGATGATCGTTTGAGACGGAAAACGCGAAAACGCATCGCAAAACGCCGTTCCCACAAGTGAGGTGGATAGGGTTGAAAAATTCTTTCGGAAGATCAACCCAAAACTTCGCAGGAAGATCATCGAAGTCATACGACGAATCAAAGACAGTAAGCTCGATGGTCTCGATGTACGTCCCCTCAAGGGACTGAAAGGCGCATATCGTTGTCGTGTGGGAAACGTGCGTATCCTGTTCATCAAAGGTCCAAGCGGCTCGACGATTTTTGAGGTCGGATTCCGCGGCGATGTGTACAAACGCTAACGGAGCTCTCTCAGCCACGGATGCTCTTTGAGGAGGATGCGGCCGCGGAGAGAGGAGGGGTCGAAGGCCTCTCGCGGGAGAAGCTCCCTGAGCTCAGCGTCGATCTGCTCTTTGCGTTCGGAGTCGCCAAGAAGCTCATAGACGTGACGCGCGATGCGAAGTGCGATGACGTGGTGGGCGCGCGCCGTTCCCTGTGCAAGCTCTTCGTCAGCGCGCACACGATCATTGTGCAACGCAGCGCTCCACGCTCTGAGGAGCGGCACGATTCCGTCCTGTCCGCCGGTGAGCCGTTCGAGAGACGTGAGCTGCTTGTCCACGAATGCCGCGAGTTTCGTACGTGAAGCATCATCGGCAGCGCGCTCAAAGCCGAGTAGTGCCGCTTCCGTCGATCGCACAAGGAGGCCGCGGTCGAATACAAATTGATCCTGCGCGCGTGCGTAGGTGCGGGCCGCTTCTGCAAGATTTCCTGTGTCGAAGAGGCGCTCCGCCCGGTTCATCGTGAAGCGCGCACGGACCCAGAAGAGGGATGTGAAGAGAACGAGGAGAGAAAGGGCGACGAGGAGCCCTTCGAGACGCCCCTCGCTGCGCTCGGGGCTCCTCAGGGTGACATGCCCTTTGAGACGCATGTCTGCGGAGCGCTCTCCAGAGAAGGTGGTTCGGGTTTCGAGGAGAAGGGATCCGGCGATCATCCACGCAAAGGCGCTCGGGACGAGCGTCTCAAAACCAAAGAGGAGGCTGACGTGATAGCCGACGAGGCTAAGAATGCCGACGAGGAGCAAGGATTCCTGCGTTACCCGGAATCGTTTCCACGCCGAAACCAGGAGTGAAAGGAAGAAGGTGTAGTAGGTGATGAGTCCAAGAGGTCCGAGGGTCACGAGGAGATCGAGGGGTTTGCTGTGCGCACGGTCGACTCCCGTCGTGAGAGACTCGAACGCGAGGAGCTTCGGATCCATGAAAGGAGGCGATGCAATGCCCATCGTCTCGAGGCCGTACCCGATGGGGCGCGCGCGGATCATCTCGAGTGCTCCTTGTGCGATCACTGTACGAGCACCGACCGAGCGGCCGGGTTCGGTTGGGACTGCGAAGCGCGTCGAGAAGAATTGCCAGGCGAGGAATGCGAGGACCAGCAATGAAACACCGACGATCCAGCGTGGCATGTTGCGGTTCAGTTTGGCCGTTGTTCCTGGCCGCAGGAGAAGAAGGAGCACTCCCATCACAAGCAGTCCGAGAAGCGCCGCACGACTCGCGGTGCCGAAGAGGACGATGATATGGAGGAACGCAAGGAAGAGAAGTGCCTGACGCACGAGACCGTGTACGCAGGATGCAACGAGGAAGACGAAGGGAATCGTGAGGAGAAGAAACTGCCCGAGCGCATTGGGCTCTCCAAGGAATGAGAAAACGCGGCCGAGGAACCGCTCACTTTCAAAATAGTTTGCGAGAGGGTCGAGAGAGAGAAGTTGCAGGAGACCTTCGAACACAACGCCAGCACTCGCGATCACGATTGTTGGAAGGAGCACCCGCGTGGGAGTCACGATCGCAAGCAAAAGCAGCACGACGTGCGTGAGGAGACCATCGAAGCGCGGGGGAGTTCCGACAATGCTGAGAGTTGGGGCGATAGACCAGAGCGGTGAGAGAACAAGAACAAGTGCGTACAGAAGAAAGAGTCGCCCGGGCCATGACCTTAACCACGACCAAACCTGCCCTCGTAATGCCCCCACAAGCGCCGCTCCGGAGAACAAGACCAACCGCGGGAGGACGAACCCAAGCGCCGGGAGCGGAAGAACGAGCCATGCTCCTCCCACAAGCATCAAAATTTGACTTGTTTCAAAAAGCATTTTGCAGTATTATGGAGGGGAAGCTGCGGTAGAGATCGCTACGTAGCGCAGCACACACCAACATCATTTCCCCCACACCTATGTCCGTCAAAGTCGATCGGAAGACCGTGCAGATGGCGGCTCTCAGTCTTGTCATTGCACTCGGCATTGTCACGTACGAGACCGTCACCCAAGCAGACAGCCACGATAACCTCGCTGGCATTCGTATCATACCAAATACCGCAGAGGAACTGACGATCAATACTGGTGAGAGCATCCGCCTCACCGCAGAAGGAGACTATACAACGATGTTCGCGCGCATCCGTGCGGACTGGTCGATCGTGGAGGGAGGGGGCCTCGCACAGCTCTCAGGCTGCAGCCACTCCAAGACCTGCACGGTCGAGGCGGGAAGCGAAGGAGGTGCTGTGACGATTCAGGCAGAGGCCAATGACTTCACTGCACAGGCAGTTGTGACGATCGTTGCGGCGAGTCCCTTCGCCGATGAACTTCCCGGTTGGGCCTCGGAGGCGATCGTTCGACTGAATGACCTCGGCATTGTCCAGGGGTACGACGACGGCCGCTTCGGGCCAGGGGATCCCGTGACGCGCGGACAGATCGTGACGCTGCTCAGCAGGCTCCTGCTGCATACCGGTCTGGATCAAGGCCAGTGGGGCAGCTGCGACGTCACGGACGTCCCTGTACAGCACTACGCTCATGACGCGGTCTGCATCTTCTCTGACCGTGGATGGACAACGGCAACAGAGTTCCACCCCGATGATCCTGCCTCGCGCGGCATGACTGCGGCATTCGTGAACCGCGTGTTCGGGGCCACGCTCGCTGAGGCAATGAACATCGACACGGAAGCCGTCCTCGGAGGTGGGCAGATCTTTGATGATGTGCCAGAGGATCACGTCTTCTTCGCGGACACCGCGATCATGAACGCCACAGGGATCATGACCGGATACCCAAACGGCGATTTCGGACCGGATGACAATATTGATCGCGCGCAGACCGCGGTCGTGATCGATCGCATCCTGCAGCGAGTTGAAGAGCTCGGAATCGAGCAACTCCTCGAGGGGCCACAGGTCGTTCCTGGGGATGAACCACCAGGACCGGCCGCCGGTCTCGCCGACCTCACAGTCACCTCTATCGAGGTATTTCCCAGGATTGCCGCGGTGGGGACGGACGTAACCTTCACCTTCCAGATTGCCAACGAGGGGAGAGCAGATGCAGCGAGCTCGTACACGCAGGTACGCATTGACCGGTATAACGATGGATCGTGGAACATGGGAGTGGCGCCGGAAACCGTGGGGATTGCTGCCGGTCAGGAACGGCAGCAGAGCTACACGTGGAGAGCGCAGCCAGCAGGCAATATGCACCACCTCCCCGCAGGGACACACAAGGTTGAGGTCTGTGCGAACTACGCACTGGGCCCCTTTGGAGGGGAAGTGGAGGAGTCGAACTACGAGAACAACTGCCAGGAGCTCCTGTTTGGTGTGGGGGGATGACGACGACTCGCTCGTGACAGTAGCAAGGGCTCCATTGACTAGGACAGGCCGCGTACACCTGCGAGCCCGGGAGAGCTACAAGAGCTACAGGCAGGCGTTCTGCGTCACCAGAGAACCTCGTTCGGCTCTCCCTGACGCCCCCAATACACACTACCGCTCGACATTTCTTCAAAGAGCTCTCCTCAAGAGAACTCCAGTGAGGTGGGATGGAAGCGACTGATGAACCCGCAGATCCGTTCCGCGATAGCACTGGCGAAGCGTGCGCACAATGGGCAGCGGCGGTCAAATGGCGACGCGTTCGTCGAGCATCCTATTGCAGTCATGCGGCTCCTCTTGGAGGTAGGAAATGGACTTCCTTTGCAGGCGTACCTTGCTGCCGTGCTCCACGATGTGCTTGAAGACACAACAGTGACCTATGAGGAGCTCAGGGAATGTGCCGGTGAAGAGGTCGCAGAGGTCGTGAGGCTCCTCACGAAGAAGAAGGGTGACTGTGACTTCCTCCCCCGCCTCGCCGCATCAAAGGACCGTTACCCCTACATCCTCCTCATCAAACTCGCCGACCGCATCCACAACCTCGAGACCCTCGATGCCCTTCCAAAAGCGCGCCAACTGAAAATCCTCAGCGAAACGAGGGAGCTCTGTCTCCCCTTCTTCGAGAAACAGATAGCCACGGTATGTGTACCGTACCTTCAGCCGTACCAAAAACTTCTCGCGCGCCTCAGGCAGAGCCTGCTGCCGCCGTGACCAAGGGTAACTCAATCATAAATGTCGTCCCCTTCCCCTCCTCACTCTCAAACCAAATCTTTCCGCCCTGACTCTCGATTCCCCCTTTCGCAATGTAGAGCCCAAACCCATTGCCATCGACTTTGTCACGCACGTTGCTCGCTCGGAAGAGCTTGTCGAAGATCTTGCTCTGTTCTTCCTTCGGGATACCGCAGCCTGTGTCCCGCACCTCGCAGTGAAGGGTGCTGTCTCGTTTCTCGACGAGGAGCTCTACCCTCCCCTTCGCCGGTGTGTATTTCACTGCATTCGTCAGAAGGTTCTCAACCGTCATCCTCGTAAGCCGCTTATCGAGCATCACCGTCGGTAAGTGCGCGGGTAGCATTTTTGTGAAGTGCACACCCTTCTCCTTCGCTTTGGGCTCAATGACCGCCAGGATTTCCTTGAAGAACACAGCAAGGTCAGTCGCGCTCCGATCACTCTTCATTCTTCCAAGCTGAATACGTGACACATCGAGGATCAAGCCGACGAGATCCGACAGGTCGGCGGTGACCGACTGCATGCTCTGCAGTGACTCCTGTTGCTCCTTCTTGAGAACACCAAGATCGCCCTCCTGCAGCATCTCGAGGTACCACTTAATGGAGGTCACCGGTGCCGCGAGTTGATGACTGACGATGCTCAAGAGCTCATCCTTCTGTCGATCCAGTTCCTGGAGCAATCGCACTTGCGATCCCCATAACCTGACGAGCATCGCTGTCTGAGTGCACAGAACAAGAAGAAGAAAGAGAATGAACAGGACAAATGGCACAAGTGCTAAGTTCGTGACGTGGACGAAATCAGTCACCACCACATCAACGGCTACGAGTTCATCGGCTGTGCCATCTTTACGAAAGATTGGAGCTGAACCCGAAATGAGCCATGCCCACTGATCCTTACTCAACTCAGGATCAGCAAAGGGATGTTTGAAGGCCTGTTCTCGAAATTCATCAAAAAATTCTAATTCAGAGATGTCATAGGGATCGCCCGGCAGGTTCAATGCATCCGCCTCATCAATTGTGCCATCACCATTCAGGTCAATTTTTGCCCATGGATCTAAAGAATCTGCATCCGCAACAAACACGACGGTGTTCGGATCCTCAGTCTGCCGCCAAATGTATGCAAATGTGATGTCGTTGTTCGCGGCACGAATCTTCTGAAGCTGGAGAACAGTCCTTTCGTATACCGGTGTGCCCACACTCTCTGGCCCTGTAATCTGATCGAGCTCATCCGGATCAAATTGCACGGATGCTGTCGCCGCTATGGCCCTGATCTGCTCCCGTAGACGTTGCTTGAAAAAATCCTGGACTTGCGTATAGAGCAGATACGTCACAATGAGCGTCAAAATGACAAAAAAGGACAGAACTGCTGAACTTAGGGCTACGCGGGATTTTGTGTGCGTTGTTGTCAAAGCCATCTTTGTAGTATAGCGCACTTACGGTATTGATTGAAGCACAAGGAACCCCGCCAGACCACGCGGTCTGGCGGGGATCGTGAACTCAGTCACCGCCGGGTGGTGGCCTAGTGCTCACGAGGTAGAGGGCCACCCCCGCGAGAACCCAAGCCACAACCAACCTCGATGTTGGCCATTCACCCTTGAAGATGGCGGCGTAGACTGATGCCATGACCGGCAACAGCACATAGAACATTGTCAGCATCACGGCACCAGACTGGTAGTACAGCGCAGAAAAGTGACACTGCGCCGCGACCCATGATGCTCCTGCCATCAGGAGCACAAAAACCCATTCTGCTCCCCTCGGCCATGCCGATCCTTCTTCTCCTGCTGTGGGCTTAAAAAGGGCGAGCCCCGCAACGGAGAATAAAAAGACCCCTCCCGAGTAAAGGAGGGTCAGCACCCGGGCGTTTATCCGGGTGAGCTTGAGATCCGTGACACAGATCTCCAAGCTGTAACACAACATGGCGAGGAAACAGAAAAGGAGAACCAACGTCTTCATTTTCACGTCCTCCAAAAAGAGTTCACGATGTGAAAGATCAAACTCCACCGTGGAGTCTGACTATTTTCATCGTAAATTAATTTTCAATTTTGTAAAGAGTCATTCCTTGGCTAGGGTTTAAGCCTTTTGGGTTCCTCCTCAAAAAAACGTCAGGTTCCTTGTGATCCCATATCGTCCCCTGTCACCATTAGCCTGAGGATCCTGCCACTATCGTCGTAAGAGTTGTAATCTTCGAGAATCTCCTCTCGGGCCTGAATGTCTCTCGAGGCGTAGACTTTTCCTGATTCAATCCCATCCCGAAATCCCACACAGATAGTGTTTGGGGCAGCACTGTGATTCACAAATTTATTGTTACCGGCGCATAAAATGTGGTACACCTCGCCTCGGACTTTCACAACATACGCGTAATTCAGGAGGTACTCCCTCGCAGGTTCGGGAAGATTGTCGACATCCTCCTTTCTGAAAACCTGATCAAAGTCTTTTCTGAATTGCCACACGAGGGTACCCGCTGGAATCTGCTCGAACACAAAGAGACCAATGCCATGTACTGGGCTCTTATCAAGGTATGTACTCACGAGAAGCATAGGTAGTGTGCGATTATAGCGCCTTTCCAGGGTCCTGCAAGTTCCACTCTTTGGCTTTCGCATACCGCTTTACGTTTTCTTGACTCCCTCAAAGACAATCACATCCATCTTCTGCTTCTCTGCAGTTTTATTTGGCGCACCTACATCGTATGGTTTTAAATCGTAGCCATCATATTTTTGTACCTCAAAGCCTGCTTCCTTCATCGGCTCCTCAATCTGCTCCGGATAGTGATACCAATAGTCCATGCGAAGGACCTCAGGCTCTCTCTCTTTTTCTCTCCTTTTGAGAACTACAATCTCTGTCAGAGCCTGCAGTGCGTGTTTGTAAGTCACATACATCCTCCATGCGACCTGCTTCATTCCTTCCTCATCGAGTGAGACTAAGTCCCCAAACTGCTCACCGGGTGTCGGCTCTCCAGACGTCAATCCGGGAATAAGATAGGGGGAAAAGATGTCTGCTACAAAACGACCACCGGGTTTTAGCCAACGATGAGTTATACCCATGATCTCCCTCATCTTTTCCCGAGTGATGTACTGTAAAAAGCTGTAGGGTGCAGCAACGGTATCGAAGCTCTCTTCTTGGAGATGCTGACGAAGGGTGTTCACATTGAGAACGTCCGCCTCTACCACTTGGCCTGTGAGCTCGCTATATTTCTTACGAAAAGTACGGACCATTGCCGACGATAGCTCTATACCAACGAGGTGAGGATTTTTCTCTGCTGCCGGCCCCAACAATCGCCCGTACCCTGATCCGTAATAGAGAACATTGCCACTTTCAAGAAGAGGACCATAAAACTGCCCGTCCCCTGGGTAACCGGAATAGGTAACATGATACGCTTTACTGTCCTCAGTATAATGGGAGGTAGATGGATACCTGTCCTGAACTTTGGCAATTTGCTCCTCTGTCAGCTGATCGCTGAATCTCGGTGAATATTGCTTGGACCTCCTTCTCAGTAAACCCACTGTAGCTATACTGGCAAATGGCTTCACGACAGTGAGCGTAGCATAACGTCTTATTCATGCAATAACTATACCAGCTAACTCACGTAGTTGGATGATTGCCACCTGCGCAGTAAGCCTTTGAGTATTCGCCAAACCTCTTGTGTCAGGGAATGATCCAAGGCCATAAGTCGCACACCTATGAAGATGAGGAAAAATACGCCGAAGTAGAGAAGGGGCTTAAACGTTTGCCGTGAAAACTCGTGGACCATCGCGGCCTCAAAGTCGATGCCGAGAATTGCGTCCGCTCTTCCCTCCGTGTCCAGAATGGGGGCGACACCCGAGAGCCATGCACCCCACTGGTCATACGTGGGCTCCTCATCAGCAGTGGGAGCAACCAAGGCCTTGCGCAGCGCAGAGGATTCTGGATTATCAACGAAGTACAAATACCCCGGAGCAACCTGGTCATCCTTGATACCATCACTGTCGATATCCACCCACGTGGTCAAGTCGAGAGAGTCGGCGTCGGCGACGAACTCGTAGAAGTAAGGATCGCTCGTGGGCCGCAGGATGTAGGTGTACACGACACCGGGGTTCTCTGCGCGAATTTGATCGAGCTTCCTCACCACCTTCGCGTACTGCGGCCTTGTGACATCTCGAAACGTTCGCAGTACTTCAAGATCCCGGGCATCGAACTGAAGGGCGGCGGTGGCAGCGATCGATCGGCCACGCTCACGGATACGCTCGGTATTGAGAAAAACATTGTGACGGTAGAGTCCATATGTGATTGCCGCGGAGATGACACCGAACACCGCAAATGTGACAAGACTGCGAGGACTGAGGAAGAATTCGCGAAGACTCGAAAGGGTTCGTGTCGGAGCCGGAACGGTGGTCGGCTCTGGTTCTTCCGCCAACACAACCGATGCGGGTGCCGTCTGCTGGCGCCAGAGGAACTCAAAGGAGGCACGTTCGGTGGCGGCGAGTTCGGGATAGCGGATGAGGCAGGCACGTCGTTCACTATGGTTCAGGCAGGCGACGATGTCGCCGGCGATGATCTTCTCGAACGTGAAAGGATGCTGGTCCTCTGAGACGAGAACCGTTTTGCGGTACTCGAAGGGATCACGGGACTGGTAGCGCCGACCAAGAGAGGTGTCGTGGGCGATGACGCGGGAAAAGACTCCACGGCGGTGGCGTTCGCGGAAGTAGTCGACACGAAAATCACGGAGAGGATCTTCATTCGGTATGCAGGTCACAGAGACGTAGTGGAGCATCTCCTTGAGTTTTGAACGCGGTGTCGTCGGTTGGGCGAATTCAAGGAGTCGTTGGTACGCTTGTTGCATCCCATCGAGTCCTTCATAGTGCTGCATCTCGGGTCGTGTCTGATCGAGCGTCAGAGACGCAACGAATGACTCGAAATCCTGGAAACGACGCTGGAGCAGCTCGCGTTTCGTGCGCATGTCCTTCTCCATCCACTCCTGGATCGAATGGAGTGAGTGAATGGTGTACTTGAGGGTGCCGTTGATGGGCTCTTTCGTAGCAATCGTCTTCTGGAGAAGCCTCTTCATCGCCTGATCGAGCACGCCGGTGCTGCGTCCTGTTTTTGCAGCAAGTTGCCGAAGTGTCAGGCCATCCTCCTCGAGGAGATGCTTGAGGACGAGGGTCTCGGTCGTCGTGAATCCTGCATCCTGCAGGTAGTTTTCGATGCTCGTGGGAAGAGAGGCTGCCATGGAAATGCACATTCTACGCTATTTCCCATGAAAGTGAAGTACCTATCAGGAGAAAAAAATGGATGTCAAAATTTTGGCTTATATAAGCCAAAAAAGTACGTTCCCTGTCACCAGAGAACGCCGCTCTAAAGGGCTGCCACCGCGTACTCGTACACCTCCTTGCTGATCACCCCTTCCTTGTAGAGACGCTTCGCAGCTTTCTCGAACGCCACCATCCCGACGGATTCGTGCGTCTGGAGGACCGACTTGAGTTCGTGGAGCCGGCTATCACGGATGATGTTCGCAACCGCGGGAACATTGAGCAGAATCTCCCGAAGTGCAATGCGTCCGCCTCCCTCCCGCGGGAGAAGCTTCTGCGCAACAACCGCCTTCAACGAGAACGAGAGTTGAGAGCGAATCTGCGATTGTTGGTGTGGTGGAAAGACGTCGATGATCCTGTCGATTGTTTGCGCCGTGTTTGGGGTGTGCAGAGTCGCGAGTACAAGGTGTCCGGTCTCTGCCAGTGTTAATGCGGCAGCGATCGTCTCCGGATCGCGCATCTCTCCGACCATGATCACATCGGGATCCTGCCGAAGTATACGTTTCAGTGCCTCCGCAAAGGAGAGAAAATCTTCGCAAAACTGTCGCTGCCGTATAACCCCCTTCCCTTTCGGAAAGATGAACTCAATGGGATCCTCGAGGGTCACAATGTTCACCGCACGGTCCTCATTGATGAACTGAATCATTGCCGCGAGGGACGTCGATTTCCCCTCGCCCGTCGGACCCGTGAAGAGCACGAGCCCCTCGGAGAGTCGACAGAGCTGCTCGGCAATCCCCTGAAGCCCAACCTCCTCGATGGTTGGGATCTCGTTTGGCACGATGCGTGCCGCGAGCGAAACGTTGCCTCGTTCGTAGTGACAGTTCACACGCAACCGCACGCCATCCTTGAGCTCGAATGCCGCATCGACCTCCCGTTGATCCTTGAGTCTCCGGTGGAGCTCGTCCCCCAGAATTGCTTTCACAAAGTGCTCTGCACCAGCGGCGGTGACGACTTGTTTGCTCTGCGGTACAAGCTCTCCATCAATCCGGAACAGGATGGGCGTATCGACAGCGATATGCACATCGGATGCTCCAGCGTTTGCAGCCTTCGTGAAGAGCGTTGCGGGAGTGCTGTCCATAGAGATATGGGTTCTGTGTTCTCTTGTATTCTAGCACGTTTTAGGCCGATCAGCAATGTTACGGACCTGCGCGCCGGCAGAGCCCGAGGACTGTGCGGCAGACTCTCTCCACCGCGATCTCATCGAGGCCGCGGTCCGCTGCCTCTTCAACCCACATCGCGATGGCCTCGGATTCCCCTTCGCGATCGGGAAATTCCACCTCACCCTCCTCGGCGAGGCTCCGCCAGAGGGACACACGCTGCTCCAGAAGGTCCAGGATCTGCTGATCGGTCTTCTCGATCTGAGAACGGATGTCGTGCAGTACCACCATGGTCGCGTATATTTCCGTACTGAGCCGGGATTGCAATTGACATCACCTTCAAAACCTCCTCCGGTTCATAGAAGAGGATGTACGCGGGGATCAGAACGAGGAACCACCAGATGGCGAGGAGGACCGCAATGCCGATGTGGAAGAGCGCACCGCCAAGGAAAAACCACCACCGAAAGCGCTCACTCCAGAGCCCAAATGGCAGGAGCATCTCGAACCCTTTGATGGCCGTGACCGCCCAGTCGTAGACCTCGAGAGGGAAATTCATCCGTGCGAGTGCATAGGCGGGGGG
>Ga0213870_1000081_pt1 | contig 46129 bp, 38 predicted proteins | sample WICALVC2017_Meta_FD_160119 | JGI IMG/M metagenome (GOLD analysis project Ga0213870, IMG submission 160119) | Freshwater microbial communities from subterranean cave lake in Wind Cave National Park, South Dakota, United States - WICALVC2017 | ecosystem: Environmental > Aquatic > Deep subsurface >...
GGGGAGAACGCATGGGAAGCTGCCGAGCTCCGGCGATTTGGCGGTACCTGCGCCATAGGTATCGCCCTCAAAGAAGAACTCTGGAGCGAGGTCCGTATCGAGCGCGCTTTGGCGGGTGGCGACAAGCGCGTCACGATCTTCAGGACTCCGCCGCGGCAGGCGTGCCCTACGGGCGAGATCGGACGCCCGTCGAGTGGATGTACGCGGTAGCGTCACCTCCGCGAGCCACGCGCCCAGTCTCCGGTCGAAGATGGGGCGGACCGGCGTCCCAGACGTGAAAGTCCAGTACACCCCACTTTCGTCTCTGCCTGCGTACCCATGTTGGGTACGTCCTCCGTCGGCATCCTTGACGTACCCTGGAGGGTAGGGAGGCCCTTCGCGATCATCTTCCGGTCTCTCCGGAAGGGACGGGAAGACGCTCGTGACGTCCTCCCAGAGCAGAACGTAGCGGCTTGAGAGCCGCCGGTGCGCCTTCAAGATTCTCCTCTTGAGGCCCACCGCCGCCTCTGGCAGCGTTACGTCCCCGGCGTAGCGACCAGCGAACGTGACCATTTCGATGGTCACTTCGCCGTCGGGGATATTTCGCTTCCAGACCATCCCGTAACTCGGACAGTCCTCGATCACCCCTGTCGAGCTGCTCTCGAAAAATTCCTCACCCTCGACGCACCATCCGCCATATTGGTCCCACCGCGCCCTTGGAAATCCGAATACTGATGCTATCGCGTTCCAAAAAACTAGCACGATTGTTTCCTCCTTGCGCCCGGTTTTTCACATGGGCGCAAACTTCGAATTCTGTTATTGTCAAAGCACCGAATACTAGCATAGCACAATGCCATAGATTTGTCAAGCTCCGAGAAAAATGGGCTTATGATACACTCCATCAATGCTCCGCCTCATCCTCACAGCGCTCATCGTTTTGATCCTGTCGCACGTCTTCTGGCAGTACAGAAGGCGCACCATTGCGGCAGGGGCAGCAGCGCTGTGGAGTTTGCTCTGGCTTGCCGGGGCAGTGTTGGTCCTCTGGCCGGAGTTGTCCTCTCGGCTTGCAGCAGTCGTTGGCGTTGGCCGTGGAGTAGACCTTATTCTCTACATCGCGATTCTCGCGGTTTTCTACATTTTGTTTCGCATTATGGTTCGCCTTGAATCCATCGAACGCTCCATCACCGACATCGTCCGCAAAGACGCCCTAAAAAAGTAACCTCTGCCCACTTGGACGCGTCGCGTCCAAGTGGGGTTGTGCGATACATGGACACGGAGACGCGGGTTGCAATTGTCATCGTTACCTATAACGGCGAGGAGTACATCCAGGATTTGTTTACGAGCCTCGCCGCAGACACCTTCCCCAAGGACCGTCTGGGGATTTTTGTCGCGGACAATGCCTCGCGCGACAACACGGTCGCGCTTTTGTCATCCCGAGCCACGTCGAGGGATCTCGTCATTACGCTCATCAAAAATCAAACCAACACCGGTTTTGCCGCTGGTAACAACATTGCAATCCACCGCGCACTCGATGAGGGCTACGAGTGGATTTTTCTCTTGAATCAAGATACGGTCGTCAAGTCCGGTTGGCTCGAGGAACTTGTGAAAGTGGGGGAGACGGATCCGCACATCGGAGCCGTTCAGCCGCTCCTCGCCCTCTGGTCCCCGGAACGGAACGAAATCAACTCGCTGGGCAACGAAATCCACTTTCTCGGTTTTGGATTCAGCCGCGGATATCATCAACGCATCAATAATTACCAATTACCAATTACTCATTACCCGGAAGTCACGTACTGCTCCGGCGCCGCCGTGCTTTACCGCGCGGCTGCGCTGCGCGACATCGGTCTCTTCAACGAAGCATTCTTCATGTACCACGAGGATCTTGATCTTGGCTGGCGGCTCTGGCTTCAGAGCTGGAAATCTGTGCTTGCGCCTAAAGCCGTCGTCTACCACAAGTACGACTTCAAAGAGGCTCCATACAAGTACTACTACATGGAGCGCAATCGCCTCATCGTGCTGCTGCAAAATTACAAACTCGCAACCCTGATTCTCATTGCGCCAGCATTTTTGCTTATGGAACTCGGAATGCTCGGTTTTTCGATCTTTAAAGGATGGTGGTACCAAAAACTGCGCGGCTACTGGTGGGTAATCATACATGCGGGTACCATCCTCAAAACTCGCGCCGACATTCAAAAATCGCGCACCATCTCTGATCGCGCTATCACCGCTCGCTTCGTCAGTTCCATCTCCTACCAAGAAATTGATAACCCACTGCTTCGCCGCCTCGCCAACCCAGTTTTTTCATTGTTTTGGAGTATTGGTTATCGGCTCGTCCTATGGTAAACTCACTTTAAATTCAGGAATTCAGGAAGTTAAACTTCACGAAGGGGAACGGATCGAACCATATTCTCCGAACCAAGTCGAGAAGTACCGATTCGCCGATTTCCGCTTCAGCCCTTGCTTCGGTGGACAGGCGCGCGCGATCATAGAAATGAACAATGACTCGGGGCAGGCAAAACACAATTTTTACTTTTTTCCACCAACTGCCGCGCAATGTTGCGTGGTGTTTTTGGGGACGCAATTTGCTGTGGCAGTTGGCGGCAATCGGGCTTACCTATGTATCTGTAACCTCCGGCTTTGATTGGGCGTGGTTTGCGTTTTTCCGGCCGACAGTGGTCTACTGGCTCGCGTTTGTGGCTGGGCCTGTCGGCGCACTGGTGCCGATATTCGCCCCGGTTATCCTTTACGCCATTGGGCAGCAGCGGAAAAATGAGCGGCTAGCGAATACGAGTTGCGCCTTGGGACAAGCTGCGTTCATTGGATGGGGGATCTCCTCGCTGTACAAAGCATTCACTGGCCGACTGCCACCGCAACTGCCCACACTGCCGCCGAACCAAGATGTTAGCCACTTTTTCGACTTTGGATTTTTTCAGCAAGGGATTTTTTGGGGCTGGCCCTCTTCGCACACCACGGTAGCGTTCGCGATGGCTGTAGCGTTTGTTTTGCTTTATCCCCACTTTAAGAAGCTGAAATACTGGTCGTTTGCGTACGCCGCAATCATCGGCCTCGGAGCATCCGTGAGTTTCCATTGGTTTTCGGACGTCGCAGCTGGGGTTATCCTCGGTTCGATCATCGGCACAGTGGTTGGCAATAGTTTTCTTAGGCGGCATTCCGATGAAATTCCTATTGCCAGATAAAACCGTCCTCGTGGCCGTGCTCAAAACCAAGCGCGACCTTGAGATTCTTCGTCGCGAGCATTGGTATCGCATTCCTGTGGCGCATCTGCCGAAGCGGCGGTTTAGATATCTTGCGTTTTACGAACCGACTCGGCTAGCCGGAACCGGCGGACAGATTCGGTATTACGCCAAGGTGAAAGCTCGATACACTCGCCGACGAGTGCAACTACTGCCGGACGAATCCAATCATCCGCGAGCCGCAGATCCCTATCGGCGTATTCGCGTCGGGCGGATTCAAAAGTTGCGGCCTCCAATTCGCAATACCACCCCGCGCCGCGTAAGCTTCGGGTTTACCACGCATCGGCGTCTTCGGAGCGTTCGGGATATTCTGGAGCTTTTTGCTGTTGCGCCAACCGAGAAACTCGTGGCAAAAGCACTGAAGCGCGCCGGAATCCCAGTGATGGCCCAGCATACGGTGATTATCGGTCATCGCCGATTTCGTCTGGATTTTGCGCTCTACTGCAAGCGGGGGAGCATCGCCATCGAGTGCGATAACACACGGGCGCACGCTAGCGTCAGACAACGCGCGCTCGATGCTCGCAAAGATGCAGTCCTTCACTACCACGGCTGGACCGTGCTTCGGCTCTCCGAGCAGCAGATCCTCACTGACATAGGTGGCTGCCTCGCGCGTGTACATAGCGCAGTCAGATCACTCGGCAAGTTTGCTGTTTTCGGAGTGCAGAGTAAGAAGAAAGTCTAGGATGAAGATAGTCCGAGAGTAACCATTCGCCGATTCGCGCGAATCGGCGAATGGTAATTATGGAGGTATATTATCCATTGGAGAAGTTCCCGGGATGTGGTATGCTTGCGGCAGCTATGGAGGATTGGACAAAGATCTTTAAGGCGTTGGGCAACGATAATCGTCTCCAGATTCTGCGCCTATTGCTGAAGCGGGGCGAGCTGCCGGTGCGCGAAATTAGTGATGGGATCAAGATGAATATTAAAAATACTTCGAAGCACCTGATTATCCTTGCGAATCTTAATTTTTTGGATGCGACTGGAAAGCGAGGGAGTGTGTGGTATCGAATTCATCCAGCGTTGCGTAAGGAGGTGGGTATTATTCTGCGAAAGTTTGTGTGTCGTTAAACTCAATGAATTTTTATGGAGGACTATTCTACGATTCGCGCGAATCGTAGAATAGTATATCAGAATCCCTGCACAAATGCATTCGTATGCGTACTAGTGAGCGCGATATTGTTTCGGCGATGATTTTCTCCCGAGATGGAAAGATACTTTTCGGTTGGCCACGAGTCGGGGGCGTATATCCTCATGCGTGGCATCTGCCGGGCGGAGGCGTAGATGAAGGGGAGACCAAAGCGCAAACGCTTCGGCGCGAGGTGCAAGAAGAAGTCGGAATTAATATTGCTCCGTACAAGACTACACTTTTAGAGGACGACCTAATCGGCGAAGCAGAAAAAGTTCTCAAAGACACCGGCGAGCGTGTGCTTTGTAAAATGAGATTTCATGACTATAAAGTTTCCATAGATGATAAGGATGCTTCTGAAATGCTCGTGACTCTGAGATCGGATCTTGTTGCGTATCGGTGGATAGCGCCAGCCGAACTCGCATCTATTCCGCTCACTCCGCCAAGTGTAGCACTCTTTAACCGGCTCGGTTACCTCAAATCAATGACGGTATGAAGATTGCCCACGTGGTCTCAACCTATCCGCCGTATAGAGGGGGGATGGGCAATGTGGCGCATGAGTTGGTGGAGCAGCAGCGGCAGCGCGGGCATGAGGTGACGGTGCTGACGCCAAGCCAGATGCACCCGTGGCTTCGGTATGGCAATGCCGCCCTGATGCCGCAGCTGCTGTGGAAAGTGCGCGGGTTTGATGTGGTACATCTGCACTGGCCGTTTATCGGTGGGGCCGAGTTCGTGCTGCTCTATTTTCTTGCTTGGAGAATCTATTCTGGAATTCTCAAGAATGTAAGAACAGATTTATGGCGGAGCATAGGGATAACTGGAGGGGCGGGGCAGCAGAACTTGGTGGTGACCTACCACATGGATTTGGTGGGTTCTGGCGCGCTTGCGATTTTTTTTCGGGCGTATCAATGGGTGATGGTGTCGGTGATGCGGCGCGTTGCGACGTTCGTGACGGTAGCGTCGTTGGACTACGCCGAGCACTCGCGCTGGCTGCGCGGGTGGAAGTATCTTGTTGAGGTGCCGTTTGGAGTTGACGCGCGTCGTTTCTTCAAGAGCCATTCGCCGATTCGCGCGAATCGGCGAATGGTGGATGTGGCGAGATCCCTCGACTTGGCTTGGGATGACAGTGGCGGTGTTCGGACCGATGGTTGCACAGCGCTGTTTGTGTCGGCCCTTGATCGCGCGCATTATTTTAAGGGGCTAGATGTGTTGTTTGCCGCGTGGAAACAAGTGAGGCATTTCGCTCGGTTGCGGATTATCGGAGATGGAGACTTCCACGCGAGCTACGAGCGACAAGCTCGGGAGCTGGGGATCTCCAACAATGTCGAGTTCGTTGGCGCAGTGCCATGGCAAGAGTTGCCGGCTATGTATCAGTCCGCCGACTTTTTGGTTTTTCCATCCATTGATGCATCCGAAGCGTTTGGGCTGGTGATTCTCGAAGCCGCAGCAAGTGGCCTTCCGGCGATTGTCTCAAATCTTCCTGGGGTGCGCACACTTATCAAAGAAGGAGAAACGGGGTTGATTGTTTCTCCCGGCGATGTCTCTTCACTTCTGCGAGCATTGCGGAAGTTCATTGCGGACGCGGAGTCTCGGCAGGTCATGGGCGCCGCGGCGCGAGACCGCGTCGTTCAAAAATACTCGTGGGATGCAACACTTGACGCGCTTGAGTGGACGTATCGGTTGAAGAGTAATCCTATTGATAAACTCGGACTGGTTGCAATAAGAGGCCGGAAAGTTTTGATGGCAAAAAGTCGCGGCCATGCTCATTGGTTTATTCCGGGTGGGAAACGTGATCCAGGTGAAAGCGATCGCGAAGCCTTGACGCGAGAGGTTCAAGAAGAAGTAGGCGTGACGCTTGATGGGTCGAGTATTCGATACTTTGGAAGCTATACTGTGCAAGCAAACGATAAGCCACAGGGCATCTTTGTGCGGGGGACATGTTACATAGCTCAATTTGTTGAACAACCCCGCGCCTCTAATGAAATCGAGGCGGTCGAGTATATGGGTTATGATCGTAAGTCTGCTGTTGGTAATCTCGGGCAGCTCCTATTTGATGATCTCAAGAGGCGAGACCTCATTGACGAGATGTGAAGGTTCTACTCATCAACAATCTCTATGGCCGCCATGCGCGAGGTGGTGCGGAGCGGGTGGTTGATGGCGTTATTGAGGGTTTGCGGGCGCTTGGGCACGAGTCGGTGGTGCTTACGGCCGGAGAGTTTGAAGGGGTGAGGTCGTTGTGGGCGCGGGTGGATGCGTTGGAGAGGGCTTCGACAAGCTCAGCCAATAATAAAATTTCCCCTGAGCGGAGTCGAAGGGTGTATCGCTTTTTCCCACTCAATCTTTTTTCGATTGTCACAATAAATAAGCCTCCGAAGTGGCTGCGAACAATTTGGCATGTCATTGATGCGGTCAATGATCATCCGGCGTGGGTGCTTTACCGGATCATCGAGTGTGAAAAACCAGATATCGTCTGGACGCACAATCTCAAGGGGCTTGGAAGTTGGATTCCACCGCTATTGCGATGGCGTAAGATTCGGCACATTCATCACCTCCATGACGTTCAACTCTTTGAGCCAAGCGGGCTTTTGTTTCCTTCACACTTGGAATCGATGAGACAAAAGTATTCTGATGTTCTCAAGAACATCAGAATAGATCAAGCGGTGCGCGAAGGGTTGCGGCGGCTCTCTACGATATGGTATCGCTGGAGTATGGGGTCCCCGACGCTTGTAATTTCGCCGACAATGTGGCTACTAGAATTACACCAGCAGCAGGGATTTTTTCAGAACTCAAAGACGCGTGTGCTGGCGCATCCAACGAGATCCCTCGGCCCAACTTCGCCAAGGCTACGCTGGGCAGACGCGGCTCGGGATGGCACCAGTGCAATCAAACTCCTCTTTGCCGGGCAGCTTGTTCAACATAAAGGTATTGAGTTTCTCTTGGATACCATCAAGTTCACTGCACTTGCATTCACATGGGAACTGCACATTGCCGGCACCGGAGCGCTTGAAAGCACACTGCGCGAAAAATATGCGAGCGATCCACGATTTATTTTTCACGGTAAACTATTGGCGCAGCCGTTTGAAGATATTTGGTCCCAGACTGATCTCACGATCGTACCCTCGCTGTGTCTCGAGAATGCGCCGACCGTTATTGTGGAGAGTTTCGCGCGCGGCATTCCCGTGCTTGCGAGTCGTGTTGGCGGGATTGCGGAGATGGTGCGAGAAGGGGAGAATGGATGGCTCTTTCTGTCTGGGGACTGCAATGATTTTATAGAGAAACTTTCGATCGCCGTCCAGAGCATCGGGGAAGGGTTCACTCCAGTTCATTATACTATCGAGGCTCCAGAACACTATACCCAGAGCGTTCTTTTCGAGTTTTTATCTCACGGTTCATCATCGTAGCGGAAGATCCAGAGGGTGGAGGGGGATGATACATTCTCGAAGTCAGGGAATATATTTACTCTTGAAGCCGAGTGAGAAGCGACGCTTGCGATTGCTGGTGCATTGGACCAGTAGCGGTTTAAGACGACATAGGCGAGAGAGACGCCTGCGAGATTCATGGCGTCGCTCACGATTGCACGGAGTTCATCGCCTACGTCTGAACGGCGAGATCCCTCGGCGCGGCTCGGGATGACGAGTGGCTGGCTCGGGATGACAGAAGAGTGGTAAACGAATTTGAGGTAGTATTGATACAGTGGGCCGCCGGTGGGGATGGAGTAGTAGAAGAGGGACGATTGGCGAGATCCCTCGGCCTGGCTCGGGATGACAGCGAGTGGGGATTGCTTGGTTTCGGGATTAAGTTTGTAATATTTTTTAAAACCAAATTCGCGGATGGCGGCAGCTGCCACAGATTGCGTTGACAGAACGATGTAGGGTGTTGTTCCCGCATCACGGTCGATCCAGTGCACAGCCTCGATGTCGTGCTGGCTTGTGGTGTATCCGCGGGCCACAACGTAGCCGTCATCTACGGTGGGGTAGAGGAGGTAGAAAGAGGCGACAAGAAGAATGGTGAAGGTAATGAGCAGTGAGGAATGAGAAGTGGAGAATTTATTGATGACCGATTCTAATTTTAGGAGCAGTGTTGGCAAAAAGAAGATGTACGAGACAATGAGCAGGCGAGTGGCAAAGCCAGCGTTCTCGTAGAGCGCGACGTTGGGAAAGTGCGTGAGTGTGAGCAGAAGAATCGAGGAAAGTAGGGCAGAGAGGGCGGCGAAAAAAAATGGACGGTCGCGCGATTCACGCGATCGAAACGCGAGAATGAGCAGGGCGAACAACGCAGGAACCCGAATACCGTTGAACGAGTAGACGAAGTCGCGTATGGTGTCGAAGCGGTAAAAAAAGAATGTTGACTGTAGAATATTGACTGCAGAATGTTGAAATTTGGTGGTTGAGAATTGGGCGCCGAGGTGATATAGAATTGCTGGCAGGATGAGGGAGCCGGCGAGGGTGGCGGAAGTGAGAAGGACGAAGTAAGAAGTACGGGCGTAATTCGTAATTCGTGATTCGCGATTCGAGAGTGTGCGGCGAGATCCCTCGACTTGGCTCGGGATGACAGTGTGTGTGGTTTGGTATGTATTGAAAGACCACAGCAGAAAAAAGACGAACGTCGGGATGCCGACCATGGGGTGGATGAGCAGGGTGGTGAGGGTGAGAAGAAGGATGAGTAGCGAGATCCCTCGGCTTGGCTCGGGATGACAGTTTCTTGCAATGAGGACCGTGAAAAGCAGCCACAGCAAAGCGAGGTTTAAGGGGGTGGTGAGGGTGAGAAAAGGGAGCGTGAAGAGTAAAAAAATAAGTGGGTAATTGGTAATGAGTAATTGGTGAGTGAACGGGCGAGATCCCTCGACTTGGCTCGGGATGACGGATGGTTGCGTGGATGGTTGAGGCTCGACCTTTTTGCGGTTTAAGGTCGAACCTCCTGCGCGGGTAGCGAGGAGCAAGGGCGGGAGAAAAATCGCGGCAAGGGCAGGCACGAGGAAGCGATCTATGATTTCGATTGGAATGCGAGTGATGGTGTGGAGGATGGTGACGAGGGCATACTGGCCGATGTAGTAGGGAGTCTTTGGAAGAATCATTCCGGTTGCTGCAATAACTTTTTCTCCAGCTTGGTGAAGAATTTGGTCAAAGCCAAAGCCGAGCGGGAAGACAATCGAGGTGACTGCAAGAGTGGTGAAGAAATGAAGGGTGATTGGTAAACAGTAAACAGTAAACAGTAAACAGCAATTGGTGAGTGGGCGAGATCCCTCGACTTGGCTCGGGATGACGGACGAGCGGTTCGGGATGACATTTTGTGATTGAGATTTCAGAAGCAACGCGGTAGAGAGCGCCAAGAGAAGAAAAATGATTGGGGGCACCACTTCCCAGGGAGAGCGGATTGACTCTGTTGTGCGCGAGAGAATGAGGATCGCGAGGATCGTGAGGTCGAGGATGACGGGTAAACAGTAAACAGTAAACAGTAAACAGTAATTGGTGAGTTGGCGCCGAGAAGCGAAGTTTTGACTAGATGGAGCAGAAGCGAAGCTTCTCTCGACCACGTGAGGATCAAGAAGCTTCGCTTCTGGATTTAATTGCTTCGCTTCTCGCAAGCGTCGCAATGACAGGAAATATGACGCTGTGATGCCGAGTAAAATTGAGAGTATTCTCCAGGGCAATGAAAAACCGACGAGGTAATAAAAGAGCGTGCCGCTGGTGATGACGGCGGAGAGAAAGATGAGCAGGGCTAGATAAAATCGTCCAATCATGGTACGATCACGATACCGTATTATGCAAGAGAAAACAACGCCTCGGTTGCAATTTTCAGATAAAATCTTAGCGCGAACGGTGCTGCCGCTCATTCCCACCTGGGTGCGGCCGAATTGGATCACGTCGCTGCGCTTGATTGCGGTGCCGTTTGAGGTGATGTTTGTGCTTCGCGAGCAGTTCGGCGCTGCGATTCTTTTGTTTCTGGCTGCGGCATTCACCGACCTCTTAGACGGAGCCATGGCGCGCACGAGAAACCAAATCACCAGTATTGGCAAAGTGTTGGACCCCATTGCGGATAAATTATTGATTGGCGCGTTGATGGTCACCATGGTGGTGGTGTATCTCTCCCCACAGCTTGCCGCAATTATCATTGGACTTGAAATTATTTTTCTTATTGGCGGACTGTACCGCTTGAGTCGCGGCATTGTTCCACAGGCCAACATTTGGGGCAAGATTAAATTTAATTTTCAGGTGTTGGGCGTACTCTTTTTGTTTGCATCGGTGTTTGCAGTGGACCCCACGAGCTGGCAGTTACTTGCCACCGTTACGTTTACGCTCGCAATCATGTTTGCGATTTTTTCTTTGGCAACGCATGGGTTTTGAAGTTCGAAGCTCGACAGTTGACGTTTCAAGTATTGGAGTGCTCGCGGTGGCGGCGGCGCTTTTTTTTATGCTCACGGGAAGTGTTGCGCTTGGGTTTGAATATTTGGGTTACCCATCGCCAGATGAGCAAGTTGCCGCAACATTTATGAAGCGCGTGCGAGATGGCTTGCCACTGCCGATTCCCGAGCAGCTCTCGGAGACTCTAGAAAATATTCTTCACCCACGCTCTACCACTGTGGTCAACAGCACCATTGTTCCACAAGGCTTTCCACTTCAAATGGTGCTTTGGGGCACGCTCTCGCGGATCACCCATTTGCCGTACCCTCTCTTCACACCACTGCTTGGCGCACTCGCGTTGCCGCTCCTGTTCCCGTTGTTTCAGTTATCCTTTTCCTCAAGGGTCGCTTTCTTTGTCGCGCTGCTTTCCATGGTGCATCCCGCAGTGCTTTATTACACGAGCCGTGGACTCTATTCAAATGCGCCGCAACTTTTTCTTCTTATTATTGCTTTGTATTTTTTTACCAGAAATACGCGCGGGAGGTGGCTTTTTGGGGGAGCGCTTCTTGGCGTTGCGGTTGCTTTGCGGCCATCAGAACTCATATGGATTGCGCCGATGCTTCTGGTGTTCGCATGGTGGTCAAGTGGTTCGCTCTCGCGCGCAAACGTTTCCCTGGCGTTCTTGGCATTTTCGCTGATTGGATTCGGCGTGCTGTTGTATCAACGAAATCTCTATGGCGGAGCGTTGCTTGGCTATTCGTTCTCTTCTGCAGCGTCGGTGATTGTCGGGGATTCCTGGTCGCTTGAAGCGGTGAGAAAGCACGCGCAAGCGTATTTGCTCTCTCTGCTCTGGTGGTGGACAATTCCGGCAGTAGGTGGGGCTTTTCTTTTTCTGCGGACCCCGCGAGATCGCCAAGCTCCTCGGCGACGGTATGCTATCCTTGCCTTTCTTGTCACCGCCGTGCTTCTTTTGTTTTATGGAAGTTGGAATCTTCGGGATACAGTCAGTGAAGAAGGAATAACGATCGGCACCTCGTTTGTCCGCTACTGGCTGCCGATTTTTATACTTACGCTTCCCTTGACTGCGGTGGGCCTCATAAGCCTCCAACTTCCCCGCGTGGTTGTGAGTTTTTTTGTTTTTGTATCCCTGTTATATCCCACCGTCTGGGGGTTTGAGAGTTTGGCGCATAACCTCAAGCAAGCGAGAGCGAATCAGACGATCCTCAAGCGTGCCAAACAGCGTCTGCCACCGGATGCCGTGCTTTTGGTCGAACGATCTGATAAGATATTCTGGCCGGAGTACCGTGTGATTTCTGGGGAAACTGAACAGCAGAAAGTTCGTCTGATCTTGCCCAAGGTCCTTGGCAGAGCGCCGCTTTATTTCCACCGCAGCAGCGAACTTGCGTTTGGCTCGTTCTGGAACGAGGAGCATCTGGCAAAGGTCGGGTTAAGATTTGGACCTGCGATTCAACTGGACGCTCTCAATGAGCTGCTGCCCATTCAACCGCTATGACCGAACCGCGTGCTCGTCTGCTCACGAATATTATTTTGGGGCTCCTCGTACTTGTGCTCGGTGCGTGGCTTGGCGCAAAAAATTTCGTCCCAGGCGGGGTGTTTGTGGCTAGTCGCAGTATCGAAGAACTCTCGCCGTGGATCAAGAATTTCTGGCCGCCGACCTATGTGCACTTACTCGAGAAAGCAAGCGATGGGAGATGGCAACAGCGGATTGTCGTTTCACCGGTCACCATTCGGGTGCGCACTCCTCGCGCGTTTCGCGCGGTCGAGGTATCGCTTGAGGCAGACAGTATTCCGGAGGGCAGCACTATTGGAGTGGAGAAAGCAAAGCACCGCGGGCAATACGTCCAAAAGCCGTTTGTTGTTTCGGGCACAACGCTGTCTCTTTCCGATGTGGATCAGCAAGATCGAGATTTGCAGTTTCAATTCACGTTTCCCGGATCGCTGCGATCCAGTCCAGTGATTGTGCGAGCACTGCGATTTGTATTCTCTACCAAAACCCCATGACCTCGTTTGCCCTCATCGCGGAGCTGGTGTTTGCCTGGAGTTTTTCCGTGGCGTTGATTTTGGCCGCCGTGGATTGGATTCGGCCGTTTTCGATAAGTCCGTTTTTTAATGTGGGCTGGCTCATTTTACTTGCAGCTATTGCGATTGTCGGAAAGGCATTGCTTCCAAGGTCTGCTCAGGAAGACAGCAAGCGGCCGCCGTGGATCATGGCGCTTGCAGTGTTTCTCTTTGCGGCAGCTGCCACCCGCTCGCTTGGCTGGCTTGCTGCTCTTGCGCTTGGCGCACTTACTGTTGTCGTGCTTTGGGCGCTTGTTGTGGAAGAATAGACCAGCAGATATATGCGTCCCATTATTTTTGCGATCCTCGACGGCTATGGAATTGCTCCGGCAACTATTGGAAACGCGATTGCGCAGTCTCGAAAGCCAAATTTGGATCAGCTCATGTTCCACTACCCAACAGTGACACTCAAAGCCTCTGGCGATGCGGTGGGGCTGCCCTATAATGAGATGGGAAATTCCGAGGTTGGACACCTCACGATGGGATTGGGCCGTGTCTACGATCAAAGTTTTTTAAAAATTACAAAGTCAATCTGGAATAAAACGTTTTTCAGCAACGCCGCATTTAAGAGAAGTATCGAGCATGTCCGACGAACTGGAGGCGCGATTCATCTTGTGGGACTGCTCTCCAGCGGAGGTGTACATTCCTATATCGAGCACCTCTACGCACTGCTTGATTTTTTTGTAAAGGAGCAAGTGCAACACCTCTTTATCCACGCGATCCTTGATGGCAGAGATACCGGGTTTCATAGCGGTATCAATTTTATTGCGCGACTCGAGGAGCGATTGAAGTTGTTTGGCGTTGGCGAAATTGCGTCATTGTCCGGTCGTTCCTTTGCCATGGATAAAGATGGCCGGTGGGATCGGATTGAGAAAGCCTACCACGCCATTGGCCTCGGCAGCTCGGATGAACAGTTTTCCGATTCTCGGCGTGCCATAGAGAGTTCGTACAACCGCGGAGTCTACGACGAGCAGTTTGTTCCCGTTGCGCTGCGACGTGTTGGCGGCACAGAGCCGGTGGGTCCCATCCGAGATGGAGACGCGCTCGTTTTTTGGAATTTCCGTCCGGACCGGGCCCGAGAACTCACCACTGCATTTGTGCTCCCTGGGTTTGTAAAGTTTCCTCGAGCATATCTTCGAAATCTTGAGGTCGTCACAATGACAGAGTATGATAAAGATCTGCCTTCCTCGGTGGCGTTTCCCATAGAGCCGATTACGTGCTGTCTGGGTAGCGTGCTTTCAGATCACCGCGTACCGCAACTTCGCATTGCGGAAACCGAGAAGTATGCCCACGTTACCTATTTTCTTAATGGAAATCGTGAAGCGGCGTATGACCTTGAGGATCGCATTCTCGTACCTTCCCCGAGAGTGAATACCTATGATGAGGAGCCCGAAATGAGTACGCATGAGATTACGATGCGTACGATCGAGGCGATCCAGAAAAAGCGTCACGACGTGATCATTGTTAATTTTGCAAATGTGGATATGGTCGCGCATACGGGGAACTTTGAAGCCACACAACGCGCGGTTGGGGCACTTGATCGCGCGATAGCAGAACTCGCGACAGCGGTCCGCAGTGTGGACGGCACGTTGTTCGTCACTGCGGATCATGGCAACGCGGAGGACATGATTGACCCCCAAAGCGGTATGCGCACGACAACCCATAGCAATAATCCGGTGCCGTGTATGCTCATGCATCGGCTTTGGTATGGGCGGTCTGGAGTAAGCGACCTTGCGTTGTTGCCCACCGTTGCTGGCCTTTCTGCGATTGCCCCAACAGTGCTTGATCTTCTCGGATTGCCAATTCCCAAATCAATGGATGGAGCGTGTTTAACGAAGCTCTTACGACTTCCGAAATCCTAAACGCCTATGATCGTTGATGCAGCACTTCTGTACAAGCTCAATGCCGCAGCGAGCACGCATCCGCTGCTGCGTGCGATTGCTGTTTTCTCTGCAACACATCTGCTCTGGTTCATGGGTGTGGCCGTGCTCTGGATCACCTGGCGGAAGCGCTCGGTGCTCGCGCTTGTGTTTGCTCTCCTGCTCGTGTTTGCGATAAATTACACGATTGCGGGAATCGCGTTTCGCGCGCGTCCGCATGAGGGCATCATAGAACTCATCGCTCGTCCACATTCTCTGAAGGCATTTCCATCCGATCACGTCGCGTTGGCTACTGCATTCTCGTGGATCGTCTTTCTTTTTATGCCAAAAGCGGGTATTGCGATGGCTGTGGGAGCCCTGCTTGTTGGGTTTGGACGCGTCGCGGTTGGGGTGCACTATCCGACAGACATTCTTGGGGGTATTGTCACGGGGTCTGTTGCGGCTTGGATTGCGCGATTGATGGTACGATAGCAAGTATGTTCTCGCAGTGCTTTGCGCTTATTTTAGCTGGTGGGGTTGGGACGCGGCTTTGGCCAGTATCGCGCAGGCATACAGCGAAACAACACTTGGCCTTGCTTGGACGGCAGACATTATTAGTGGGGACGTATCGACGGATGCGGCGCCTGATTAGGCCGTCGCGCATTTTTGTCGCCACGCACCGTGATGACGTGCCAATGGTTCGCGCACAGTTGCCTCAACTGCCAACGAATCAGATAGTAAGCGAACCAGTGAGTCGTGGCACGGGGGCAGCAATCGGCTATGGTCTTTTACACATTCTCAAGCGGGATCCCCGCGCGTTTGTCATGACCATTAATGCAGATGCTTTTCTTGCTCATGAGCTTCGTTGGCTTGCCGGGCTTCGCACTGCCTATGATGCTGCTCGTCATGCTCCCGCACAGCTGCTCGTCGTCGGCGTGCGGCCAAGCACGCCCGAGACTGGCTACGGGTATATTCGCGCTGGGCGGCGCATCAGCATGCATCGTGGGTTTCCACTCTTTATCGTGAAGAGTTTTCAAGAAAAGCCAACGCGCGCTGTCGCTGCTCACTATCTGAAAAATCGGGAATACTATTGGAACACGACAGTGCTTTGTGGCAGTGCAGAGCACATTTTGCGGCTATATCAGAAATATATGCCGCAGACGTTTCATGTGCTTTCTGCTATGAGAACGCATCCAAATTCCGCTCTATTTCATCGACTGCCAATGTCGGACATCAATTATGATCTCCTAGAAAAAGCGCAAGATATGCTCTTACTTGCTGTTGATGGCGCTGGTTGGATGGATATTGGCCATTGGAAAATCCTTCAAGAGTTGGCGACAAAGCAGCGTGCGGTGCATCATGGGCCGTCTATTTCTCTTGCTGGTTCGGGTAACTTCATCGTGAGTCCCCGGCAAAAACTTGTTGCGACCGTCGGTGTGAGTAAACTTCTGATTATCGATACACCCGATGCCTTGCTTGTCTGTGATCGTTCGCGTGCTCAAGACGTGAAACAAGTCGTCACACTGCTGAAGCAGCGACGTCTCCATCAATATGTCTAATAAACGAGATAAAAAAAGCGGCGAGCAGAAGGTTCCGCGCGCCAAGGGATGATATTTTGTTACCGGAGTTCGCACCATATCCGGTATTCTATTCCCGCTTCAAGCGCTCGATAGTGGATCTGACCGTGATGGAGTTGTGGTGGACTCGTAATCCAGTCGTGTGCAGGGCCTTCGTATTTGCCCCAGAGCACGAACCGATCAACTCCGGATTGCGCCACAGCGAGTGGTTGTCCTGCGGCAATCGTCAGATGATTGATCCAGTCGTAGCGTCGTCCTTCCCGGCAACCGAAGACGATCATTTCTCCATCGTCGCTGGCTGCGATGTATGCCGGTACAGTATCGGCAAACGCAATGTTGCCGTGAATCGCCCTGTACCAAGCACCTTCCTGCTCATCAGTGACTAGGCACGCTCTTCTGTTTTTCCAGGCGACGTAATATAGCGTTTGTCCAGCGTGCCTCAGTGCAGTGATCCTGTCGTATTCGCGCCCCTGTCGTGGACCCCAGACAATGCGCTGGGGGCTATAATAGGTCACCTTGGTATAGGTGCGGGTGCAGATGGAGTTCCGTGGTTTACTTCCTGCGCCAACGTAGAGCAACTTGCCGTCTACCACCTGCGGTGGGAGAGGAATATGGTCGAATCGCTCTGCTTCCATCTCGCCCCAGACGACAAACTGCTTATAGCTTCCATCTACTGCGACGTAGAGGGGTTTCCCTTCATAGATCTCCGGCCGATGGTCGTTCGCGATTAATTGATAGTGTCGCCCTTCCACATTGCCCCAGACCACACGCTCCAATTCACCCTGGCGATATGCCACATAGAGTGGACGAGCGTCGCGGATCTTCGGGATCGACATGATGCCCTCATAGGGTTGCCCTTCTGTGGTGCCGTAGATTACGAGCTGCTCGCCGTTGTCGTTTCCGGCAATATAGAGTGGCTGATCACTCTCTGGTACTACACAGGTGATGCGGGCGTAGGGCGTTCCGCGGTCTTGTCCCCAGATCACCCGAGTATCTGCGAGCCCGATATTGCCACCATAGTGTGGCTCATACCACTCTTGCGCTTGGTATGCGATCCAGAAGTACGGCACTCCGCGGTCTACTGACCACATCACTTTCGCATCAAAGCAGAAACTGTTGTTCACCCATAACCGTTTTCCACCCACGCGGAGCTTCTGGTAGTCGAACCTTGCTGGGGGCTTTCTCACTGGCGCTCGTCGGACCTCTTGGAGTCTCTGGCCGAGTGCCGCATGCTGACGGCGTCTGCGCGTTTGAGTTGGGTATTGCTGCCAGCTTTTGCGCATGTTGAGGATCGCGTTCAGTGGAACTTGGTGGGTGTTCCGTTCTGCCGCGATTGCGAGAGGCGGGTGGCGCACTTCAACCACGCGCACCACATAGCCAGCCTTTTTTGCAATCGCAATGTATCGCGCAAATTGCCACAGTTGGCAGTTCGTGTTATCGCAGATCAGGGCCGGGACTTCGCACGCTGCGAAGTACTTGAAGTCTTGGTAATTGGCCTCGTGGTTATTCCGTAGTTGAGTCGGATCAAAACAGTACTTGTCGTCGATGAGGAAGTACTGGTCTGTCGAGCAGATCTGGCCGCGTTCCTCTTTGGCGATGGCGCGCGCAATTGTTGATTTTCCGCTTCCGGAAATCCCGCGCATGATGTATGCAATTCGCAATGGAGCCTCCATTTCCTGCTGTATTTCGACACTTCTTCTGTTGGTAAGGAGCTTTCTTTATTGAAACGAATAGATCGGGAAGTGTCAAGCAACGTGTCAAGCAATTGCATTTACCAAATAACATGGTATGATGGCCAAGACTCTGTCGCAATTTCTTACCATTTTTTTTCTGTTTTTTACACTCACGTTGGGTGTGTTTCAGTTTGTATGGGTTGCTCCAACAGCACGCGAGCGTGATGTCACGATTGGGCGTGGGGTTCCCGTGTATAAAATTGCGCAACTGCTTTCGGATCGACAGATTATTTCTAGCGCCCTGCTGTTTCGCGCTGTCGTACGATTCAAGAAGGCAGATGGAGCGCTTCAAGCAGGTGTCTACCGTTTCTCGCCGCATATCTCATTAGCTGCCGTGATTGATGCCTTAAAGCGGGGAGGCAGACCGCTTGCGGCAATGCTGCGTATTCCAGAGGGAAGCTCGAGCAAAGAGATCGCGCGAGTGCTCGAAGAGCGTATGCGTATTCCCGAGGCAGAGTTTCTTTCTCTCGTTCGGCAGCCAAACGCAGAACTTCGTGCCGATTTTCCATGGCTCCCAGACGCGATTAATAGAGCGGGACTCGAAGGCTACCTTTTTGGCGATACCTACGAGCTTCTGGAAGAGAGTCGAGCACAGGAGGTTGTGCAAAAAATGTTACGCACGTTTTCGAAAAAAGCGCTTCCCGTACTTCTGAAAATTCCAAAAGGTTACCCATTAAATCTCCACGAAACACTGACGCTTGCTTCCATTGTCGAGCGCGAAGTGGCGACCTGGGAAGATCGACGGATCGTCACAGATATTTTTCTTCGCAGACTCCGCTACGGCATGGCGCTTCAAGCTGATTCCACAGTAAATTATGCAACGGGTAAAAACGTGAGCCGCGCGAGTTTTACAGATCTTGAAACACCATCTGCCTACAATACCTACAAGGTCCGTGGGTTGCCGCCAGGACCCATTAGCAATCCAACAGTGCTCACACTCTGGGCTGTGATCCAGCCGATTGCCAATCCGTATTGGTATTTCCTCACCGATCCAGAGGGCCACGTCTATTACTCGCAGACATTTGCCGAGCACACGCAAAAAAAAGCCGCCATTTATGGCCGCTAAACTCGCGGTCGTCGTCGTTACTTACAACAGCGCAGCGACCATAGAGCGCTGTTTGGAGTCGTTGGCGGAAGCCGTGAAGGGTTTGGACGCGAGCGTGGTGGTGGTGGATAATGCCTCAAGAGATACCACCCTTGAGGAAATCAAAGATCAAAAATCAAAGATTAAAAATTTGATCCTCATTGAGAATACAAAGAATGTTGGATTTGCAAAGGCGGTGAATCAGGGGGTTGCACAGTTGGACGCGACGCGTCCAACTGCTAAGCGAGATCCCTCGACTCGGCTCGGGATGACAATGAAAGATGAGTTCATTCTTTTGCTGAATCCGGATACGGAGATTGAGGGTGATGTGATTAGGCGCACCATTGACTGGATGGGGGCGCATCCGGAAGTGGGTGTTGCTGGGCCGGTGATGGTAAATAGCGATGGCAGCGTACAGAATTCGGTGCGACGGTTTCCGACAGTGTGGGTAATCCTGGGCATGATGCTCAAGTTGCACAAGGTGTTTCCGAATTGGCGAGTGTTTCGGGAGTATTTTATAGAAGATGAGAAGTCAGAAGTCAGAAGTCAGAAGTTGGAGAATGGACGGGCGAGATCCTTCGACTTGGCTCAGGATGACGGTGAGGCGGCTCGGGATGACAATGACCAGTTCCCAGTTACTAGTTCCCAGTTCCCTACGACTGTTGATCAAGTCATGGGGGCAGCCTTCTTCATCAAAGGGAAGTGCTGGAGAGAACTTGGGGGAATGGACGAGCGTTTCTTTCTCTGGTTTGAAGAAGTGGATTTTTGTAAGCGCGCACGCGACGCGGGTTGGGGTGTAGAGTATCTTCCGTTTCGCGCGATTCGGCATATTGGTGGAGCGAGTTTTCACCAGCGGTTCATGCTAAAAAACCAGTGCCAATTTTTTTTCAGTGCCGCAAAGTATCTTTTAAAACATCAATCTCTGCCGTGTTGGTTTGACGCCCGCGTTTTCTGGATCGCCGCATTACTCACAGCTCTTTTTGAGCTCCTATCGTTTTGGGGGCATGAGGTTCCCGTGATTGGCATTGTTGGACTGCTTCTTCTTTCGTTACTCACTGTTTTCTTCGGATTACGCGATCCGGTCTGGCCAGTGGCAATGGTCATGGCTGAGCTTGCGATTGGCTCAAAGGGCTACGGGTTGATACTCCCACTTTCCCACGGGGCAGTATCGATTCGCATGGCGCTGTTTGCGGTTGCTGTGGCAGTGGGGACGCTCTGGACAATAAAGACAAGAGGGAACGCACTGCGACGTTTCCTCAACCGACAACGCGCGCTGGCAATCTCCTGGCTTGGGTTGGGTCTGTTCATCCTCTGGGCACTTGTACGCGGCGTACATCTTGGCAATCCCGTGGGTATTATTTTTTTTGATTTGAGCCCATGGTTGTTTACGCTGTTGCTCCCGTCATTTCTTGTTGGAATGAGTTCGCTTCGGCGGCTTACGATCGTGACCTCTGTTTTGCTTGGCGCTGCCGCAGTCTTTACATTAAAAACGCTTTTTCTCCTCTATGTGTTTACGCACGACTATGCGCTGCTTTTTGTGCCGATTCTTTACCGTTGGGTGCGTGATACTGGCAACGCGGAAGTCACGCAGCTCGGCGAAAACTTTTGGCGGATTTTTGCGCAAAGTCATCTTTATACAATCATCGCATCTGCCCTTTGGCTCTCTTTCGGTCGTAGAGGTAGTGCAGTTGCATTTTGGGGCAGCGCCCTGGGCGTAGCAACAATCCTCATGTCTCTTTCCCGGAGCTTCTGGTTTGGGATTACTGCCGCAGTTCTCTTGTTGCTGCTTTTCCTGACAAGAAGTACTCATCTGCGCACGGTGAGCAGTAGGAAAATAGTATTGCGAATGTTTTGTATCGTATTTGCTGGTGTCGCCCTTCTTTTTTTCGTAGCTCGATTTCCGATCCCGAGACAACCATCAGGATTAAATCTTCACGTTTTTACCGACAGAGTGAGCAATCTTTCCGCAGAGGCGGCAGCCCGCAGTCGCTGGCAACTGTTGCCGCAGCTCTGGCATGAGATCGCAAGCGCGCCAATACTCGGCAAAGGCTTTGGCAGCACTGTGCGCTACCGTAGTCTTGACCCCCGGGCAATCGCATCAAGTCAGCGCGGGCTATTTGAGGCGTATCGCTTCGAATGGGGCTATCTGGACGTATGGCTTAAAATGGGATTTGGGGGATTGCTCGCATTACTTGTGCTTCTTGCAGTGATTGGTCGCACGTTTCTCTTTCTTTTCGCCGTGGGTAGGAAGAATTATCATAGTTTTCTGTTTGGTCTATTTTCGGGTTTACTTATCGTAAGTTTTACACACATTAGTAGTCCATATCTTAATCATCCGCTTGGTATTGGGTATCTCTTGTTTGTAATCTCAACGCTTTCTGTGCTATCCTATGGACATATGCGCGAAGAAGCGCGCCTGAAAATCTCAGGCGTGGTCCAGGCAGTAGACTATCGTCGGTGGGTATGTGAATGTGCCAAACGATTTGGTCTGGCAGGTTGGGTCCGTAATGCTCCTGATGGCACTGTAGAGGTGTGTTGTCAGGGAGAACGTGAAGATGTAGAGGTGTTTATTGATGCGGCGCGTGTTGGACCAGCTCGCGCTCTCGTGGCGAGCATTGATGTGGTGTGGCAACCGCTTGTGGATGAAAAAAATAATTTTGAGATTGAGGAAAATGGCGCACATCGTGCGCCAACAGAAAGGGGGTGACAACAATGACAATTGCAGATTTATTTGTGAGTTCGTTTGAGCAGATTTGGACTGGATTTGTTGGATTTTTGCCGCGCTTTCTTGGCGCCGTTTTGGTGTTGACGATTGGCTGGGCTATTGCGGTGGGGATTGGGAAGCTCGTGGAGGAAATCTTAAAAACCTTAAAGCTCGATCATCTCGTTGAGCGGATGCATTTGACCAAAGCGTTTGAGCGCTCTGGTGTAAAATTTCACACGAGCGTTTTCTTTGGTTGGCTTGTGCGCTGGTTCTTCATCATCGTGTTCTTGGTCACTGCCACCGATATTCTTGGATGGGTGGAGATTACGGAGTTTCTTCGAACAATCCTCCTCTACATCCCGAATGTCATCATTGGCATGGTGATCCTTGTGGCTGGAGTGGTGCTCGGTAATCTCGTGGGTCGGGTGGTAGAACACTCTGTAGGGGCAGCGAAGTTTGAGTCTGCGGCGATGGTGGGTTCTCTCTCTCGATGGGCGCTCATCATCTTCTCGTTCCTCGCGGCTCTTCATCAGCTTCGCATTGCGCCAGAGCTCATCGAGGTGCTCTTCACTGGATTTGTGGCAATGCTCTCTCTCGCTGGCGGTATTGCGTTTGGGCTTGGGGGTCGGAATGAGGCCGAGCGCGTTCTTGAACGACTGCGGCGTGATATCACGAAATAATGCAATAAAAAAGATAAAAGAACGAGGCGGGGAGGGCCGCCTTGTTTTTGCTTAATTTTTTTGTGTCAGCACTTTCTTCTCATCCGCTCTATCGGTTCTATGAAATCATTCCAGCAGCGTTGGTCTGGACAACGTTTCTATTTGCAATTGTATTTTCATTTTTTCGTCCGCTTCTCGTTATTATTTTTATTATCCTTTTCTCCTTATTCTGGCTTTTACGAGTGATCTATTTTGTTTTCTACTTGAGTGTTTCCTGGAGAAAATACAAAATGGAAATGACGCGCGACTGGCAGCAGGAATGCGCAGAAATGCCGCAAGTAAAAAAGATACTCCATCTCGTTGTATTGCCGACGTATGGAGAACCATTCGAAGTGCTGGATCATACCTTTCAAAGTCTCGTTGCCTCGGCATACCCAAAAGGCCGACTGTTTGTGGTGTTGGCGGGAGAAAGTCGCGATGCGAGGAATTTTCACCACATTGCCCAGCGTCTCAAACAGCGATACGGCAAAGCGTTCTTTCGACTGCTTGTAACACTGCATCCAGAAAATCTTCCGGGAGAAATTCGAGCAAAGGGTGCGAATGCTGCATGGGCGGGGCAAGAGGCAAAAAAAATAATCGATGAGCTTGGTCTTTCCTATGACGATGTCATTGTTTCGTATTTTGATTGTGATACCTGTGTGCACCCGCTCTATTTTCATGTGCTCTCTGCGACGTATCTCACAGAGAAGAACCCCACCCGTGCCAGCTACCAACCGATTACTCTCTATAACAACAATATTTGGGATTCCCCCGCAGTCATGAGGGTTTCTGCATTTTCAACAACCTTCTGGTTGATGACCGAACTTGCCCGCCCGGATCGTCTCTTCACGTTTAGTTCGCATGCCATGAGTTTTCGCGCCCTCGTGGATGTTGGATTTTGGCAGCGCGATATCGTCACCGACGACTCGCGCATATTCTTGCAGTGTTTTCTTCGCTACGACGGAGATTACCGTGTGGTGCCTCTCTATGTTCCGGTTTCTATGGACACCGCGCACGCGAACTCCTGGAGAAAATCTCTTTTAAATCTCTACCGACAGCAGCGTCGTTGGGGTTGGGGTATTGAGCACCTTCCCTATATGTTGTGGCACTTTCCGAAGCGTCGGTCGATTCCATGGAGTATGAAACTCCGCTACTTATGGAATCTTGGCGAGGGCATGTATTTTTGGGCAACCGCTCCGATTCTTTTGTTTGTTTTGGGGCATCTGCCGATCGCGCTCGCGCAAAGCTCCGGACAGGTGAGTGTGCTTGCTCAAAATGCTCCCTATGTGCTCCAGTGGCTCATGGGCCTTTCTATGATCGGGGTCATGCTCTCGGCCGTGCTTGGTACCCTCATGCTCCCACGAGCGCAATCCGGAAGCGGTCAGATAACGTCGCTCTCCTGGACGCTCATGGTGCTTCAGTGGTTGCTGCTGCCACTGACACTTATTCTTTTTGGCTCCATTCCAGCCACCGAAGCGCAAACGCGGCTCATGTTTGGCCGGTACATGGGGTTTGATGTTACACAGAAAGCGAGAAGTGTAGCGGGGAACAGTAAATAGTAAACGGTAAACAGTACAGGGAAAGTGAAATCAGAAACTATGCGCGTTTCCGTCCATATTGTCACCTACCAGAGTTGGCCTGATATTCTCGAGGCGCTCCGTTCACTTGAGTGTCAGACGTTTACGGATTTTCGAGTCGTGGTCGTGGATAATGCCTCAAACGACGAAACGGTGAAATCCATATCTTCCGAGTACGGGAATCGGATCGCCATGCTGCGGAATTTTCAAAATTTGGGATTTGCAACTGCGCATAACCAAGCTATTGAGCTCGCGCGAAGAGGGAAGAGTGAGTATGTGCTCGTGATGAATCCGGACGTTATTCTGTTTCCCACGACTCTCGACGAGCTTGTGGGTTGTGCCAATCGGCACGGCCGTATTGGAGCCATTGCCCCGAGGCTTTTGCGCCCCCCCGGAAGTTCTATTGATTCAACCGGAACGCGATGTCGTCGGAGCTTTTACGTGTTTGACAGAGGATCTGGCAAACCGGAAGTGGGGAACTACCTTCGAGAAGAGGAAGTCTTTGGATGCTCCGGCGCGCTTGCACTCTACCGACTCGCAGCGCTTGAAGATGTTCGTCTTGGATCAGAGTATTTTGACACAGACTTTTTTTCCTATAAAGAGGATGTTGACCTCTCTTGGAGACTGCGATTGCGCGGCTTTGAGATTTGGTACGCGCCCAAAGCCATTGCGCTGCATACACGTCGCACAAGAGGGTCACCAGAGGAAGGATTTTTGCGTATGCGTGCGTCACGAATTGCTCGTTCCCCCGCAATCATCTGTTGGTCCTATCGGAATCACCTCTGGGTATTGCTCAAGAATCTCCACTGGTCACTGGCGTTTCAACATTCCCCTTGGCTTTGCACGCGGGAAATCCTTAAGGCGCTCTATCTTTCGATTTTTGAGTTCACACCTTGGCGTCTTGGACTTGTTCAAGCGTTAAAAGGATTGCCGCGGATGCTGCGAAAGCGTCAAAGCATTATGAGTTCTGCTTCGATTTCCTCCCAGCAAATGAGAAAGTGGTTTGAGTAAAACTCTATGCTCTCTATTATCCTCTTAAACTACAACTCTTCTGGGCTGCTGAAGTACGCGCTTCGAGGGCTTGCTTCCTATCCTCCCACAGAAGAGCATGAGATTATTGTTGTTGATAATGCTTCACGATATCCAGCAATCACGGCGCTGCCGTCGCTGTTTCCATCAGTGCGCTTTCTTCTACTCAGAAAGAATCGCGGGTACGCGGCCGGCAACAATGCTGGTATAGCCGAAGCAGTGGGGGATCGACTGCTTATTTTAAATCCGGACATTGTCGTGTTTCCAAAATCAATTGACGCGTTATGTCAGGCCCTTGCGGCAGATCGTTCACTTGGCGTCGTTGGTCCGAAGCTCATGAACCCTGATGGGTCGCTTCAGTACTCTTGCCACCGCTTTTACTCGCCACTCACACCTATTCTTCGTCGAACATTCTTCGGGAAACTTTGGTTTGGGAAAGCGAAACTCTCCCGAGATCTCATGATGGATTGGGATCACGAGCAAGCCCGCGACGTAGATTGGCTTATGGGAAGCGCCCTTCTTTTGCGTCGCACTGCCGTAGAGCAGATCGGGGGACTTGATGAGCGGTTCTTTCTTTATTTTGAAGATATGGATTGGTGCCGTCGGTTCTGGCAAAAAGGGTGGAAAGTGCGCTACGTTCCCCAGGCCGTAATGGCGCACTACCATCAGCGGCTCTCGGCGCGTTCGATCTGGCGGAGGCATACGCGCATTCACATTTTAAGCGCCCTCAAGTATTTTGCAAAGCATGGACTCGGCGCACCAGAGCACCACAGCCTGTGAAAAAAATCCATATCAATTTTCTTACTACTCGGGGGAAGCGTAGATACACGCGCTTTGCGTTTGCTGGCATGATTCTCCTGGTGGTTCTCGGGCTTGTTGCGACGTTTGTTAGCGACCGTGAGCGGTCGACACGCATTCCCATCGCGCGGGAAGTGCTCCAGTCGGTAAAATTCTTTCAAGAGTCATCTTTGCTGCCTACGATTCTTGGATTCCCCAAATCTTTTACCGTGCTGTTGCTGTTTCAAAATTCCGGAGAATTGCGGCCCACCGGAGGGTTTATCGGCACCGTGGGGATTTTGCGGATGTCAAAAGGCAAGGTGGAGCAGTTCTGGACCGACGACGTGTATCGGCTTGATGGGTATGCGTTAAAGTATGGGCCAGTAGATCAGCCGCCAGATCCGTTAAGCCGATACCTTGGCGTTCACGACTGGGGAATTCGCGACGCGAACTGGGATCCAGATTTTCCTTCATCTGCGCGACTCGTGGTTTCTCGATTCATGGAGCGAGGTACTGCCCTTTCAAGTGATCGCACGGTTGATCGTATTGATGCCGTGGTTGCAATAACGCCGGAGCTTATTGCGCGCGTGTTGGGCGTGCTTGGCCAAGTGGAGCTTGAGGGTCGAACATTTACCCGAGAAAATTTTCACGACGAGCTTCAGGAATTTGTTGAGATCGGGTACAAGGAAACAGATATTGAGCCATGGCAGAGAAAGAACATTATCGGAGACATGGCGCGCGTATTGTTTGAGCGGCTGGCAACAGATTATACGCTTGTGCCAATGTTGTTGCCGTTGGCACAAGAAGCCATTGTCGCCAAAGATTTTCAAGCATTTGCGTTTGACGAGCAGCTCCAGAATTGGATCACGCGAAATGGCGCATCAGGGGCGCTGCCAAAACCCTTCGGAGACGCGCTTGGAGTGTTTGACGCCAACCTCGCGAGCTTTAAGACCGATACGGTGATCGAGCGGACGATCACCTATACGCTTCGCGGCAGGACAGCGACCGTGACGCTTCGGTATAAAAATAACGGCGCGTTCACTTGGAAGACCACGCGGTATCGCACCTACACGCGCGTCTACGCTGCGCTCGGAAGCCGCCTGCTTAAAGTTCGCGGGGCTTTACAAAACGACAAAACAAAAGACCCTCGGCGCACCCCGGGCATCCCAGAGGTTACGCAAGTGCACGGCTATACCGTCTTTGGCGCGTTTACTTCTATTGAACCGCAACGCGCTGGGACTCTCTCGTTTACCTACGAACTGCCAGACTATGTCGTCGCAGGACCCTCCTACACACTCTCGCTCATCAAACAAGCTGGCACCGGATCGGTTCCGTTGACGCTGGACCTTGAATTTGGTAAGACAATTAGACGGGCAGAGCCCGAAGAGCAACACGAAGATCCCAGATCGTATAAGCGGCAAACGGCGCTTGATCGGGACGCAACTGTGACCATTGAGTTTTAACCTCTCTATGCCAGACACACACACCGCTTCAACCAATAGAAACCCTCAGATACCAGATGCGATGACTCGATTTGCCTTCGTTGACGCATCAAACCTTTTTTATGGCGGGGAGAAAAGTCTCGGCTGGAGGATTGATTACGAGAAACTCCTCATGTACTTACGAGAGAAGTATTCCGTTTCGCGGACGTTGTACTTCGGCGGCGTCGAGATCCATGGTTTTGAGTTTGATTATCTTGCGCAAGATTCCGTGCCCCTCGATTCTCTGCAGCGGTACCTCGGTGAGATCCTTCGTGGACGCGGTCCCAAGCTGAACGAGGCAGCACTACTGCTGCTTTCACGGCATGTAGACCGTGTGAAATTTTACAAAAAATTGGAAACGTTCGGCTACGAACTCCACCTCAAACCGGTGAAGCAGTACGCACAGGAAGACGGCGGCATACGGAGAAAGGCGAACTGCGATGTCGAGATGACATTTCATCTCATGAAGGAACACACGCATGTGGATGGTGTGGTCGTGTTGTCCGGGGATGGCGACTTTCTTCCGGTGTTAAAGCATCTCAAGCAGCATGGCAAAGACGTCGTGATCTTTGCCCGTGGGTCTCGGACGGCACGGGAGATCCGGCAGTTCGCCGGCGGGAATTTCCGAGATTTTGAATACCTCAAATACCGTCTGCAGATGCTCGGAGAGGGGAAAAATACAAGAGGTGGACTCGTTTAGAATCCACCTCACGTGTAGTGTAGAAAGCGTACGCTTTTGCGGAATATTTGTCAAGGGGGTGGGGGAGGTGTTCGGAAGTACCTATGGGAATTGAGCACGGTGGTCTCACAAAAGATGATATTGAAATATTACTGGCGCAGCGGCTTAAGACAATGCCGCCTCCTGTTCAGGTCTTTGCCTCAGGAGCCTGTCGCCGAACGAGCATTCGACCACTCCGTCATTCTGAGCGGAGCGAAGAATCCAAGTTTTTTGGATGTTTTTGAGTGACCGAGATCCCTCGACTCGGCTCGGGATGACATTCGGCGACAGGCTCTTCAGGTGTATATGTTCATCAAAAAAATTGGCATTGATTTAGGGACGACGAACGTGTTGGTGCATTTGCCCAAGCGAGGTATTGTCATTAATGAGCCGTCGGTCGTGGCTATCTCGCTTACTGATAAGAAGATTCTCGCGGTAGGAGAGGAAGCAAAAGAAATGATCGGCAGAACTCCGGATTTTATTGTGGCGCGCAGACCGCTGAAGGATGGAGTCATTGCGGATTACCGAACCACCGAGGCAATGCTGCGGTATTTTATCGGCAAGGCGCTTGGCGGCTGGCATCTCTTCCGGCCCGAGGTCATGGTTGCAGTGCCAGCAGGAATCACCTCGACCGAGCGCAGAGCCGTTATTGACGCAACGATTGCGGCAGGCGCGCGTGCGGCCTACATTGTGAAGGAGCCGATTGCTGCAGCGATTGGCGCCAATATCCCCATTGGCTCGGCGTCCGGACACATGATCATTGACATGGGCGGGGGAACTTCGGAGATGGCGGTGATTTCCCTTGGAGGCATTGTGTCTTCAACGTCAGTGAGAATTGGCGGCAACAAACTTGATGCCGCGATTGCCGAATTTATTCGGCGCAAGTATTCTCTTGCGGTCGGAGAGCGCACTGCAGAAAGCATTAAGATTCAGATTGGATCAGCGCTGTATCTTGATGAGAAGTTGACCATGGAGGTTCGGGGTCGAGAGATGGTCTCTGGACTCCCTCGGACAATTTCCATTACGAGCGACGATGTCACCGAAGCGATTCAAAATGAGCTTGAAGGCATTGTAGCAGCGGCAAAACAGGTGCTCTATAATACCCCGCCAGAACTTTCGGCTGATGTTATTGAAAAGGGGATGATTCTTTCTGGCGGCACGAGTTTACTTCGAAATATTGATCAGCTCCTTGCCCGCATGACCGGTATTCCGGCATACATTGCGGATGAGCCGCTCTTATGTGTGGCCCGTGGCACTGGCATTGCCTTGGAAAACCTGGATGCGTATAAGAGGAGTATTGTGCCGGCGCGATGAGTGTAGCTTGTAGCTGGTAGCTTATTAGCTTCTTAGCGCGAGAGCGCATCGCACGTTCCTAAAAAGCTAAAAAGCTAGGAAGCTAAGAAGCTCTATGGTAATCGGCATTGACGCTTCCCGCGCTTTTCGGCAGCAGCGCACCGGCGTGGAGGAATACGCATACCAGTTGCTTCGCGCGATGGCGGAGACGACTCCGGACGGCATCGAAGTGAGGTTATACGTTCAAAAACTCCGACCTCCGACTTCCGACCTCCGACTTCCGTCGAGCTGGCACTGGAAGTTACTGCCAGTGCCAGCTCGACTTTGGACGCACACCGCGCTTGCGTGGGAGCTTTTCCGGCATCCTCCGGATGTCTTTTTTCAACCGGCGCACGTGCTACCAATAGAAGTTGGAAGTTGGAAGTTGGAAGTTGGAAAAACGAAAATAGTGCTCACGATTCACGATGTGGGGTTTGCACGGATTCCGTGGGCGTATTCGCGTTTCGATCGCTGGTACCAGCATCTCATGACGCGATCAGCAGTCAGTTGTCAGCGGTCAGGTGTCAGGATGATTGTTCCGTCTGGATTTACCAAAAAAGAGCTCCAAGGATTCTACAGCGTCCCCAGTGATCAAATCACCGTTATCCCGCATGCGACTGTCTTTGGGAGCCCTTCGACGGGCTCAGGGCATAACAAAGTATTGCCTGAGCGCAGTCGAAGGCACACAACTGACCAGTGTGGGTTTCCTTATCTCCTTTCCATCGGCCGAATTGAGAAAAAGAAAAACACGCTCGGGATGATCCAATGGTTTGAGAGAAAATGTCTAATGACTAATGACAAATTTCTAATGCCGAACGGTCAACAACAAGCTCAACAAAACGACATTAGACATTTGAAATTAGACCTTAGTCATTTCATATTGATTGGGCCGGACGGGTATGGCGCCAGCGAGGTGTATGCTTATCTTGCAAAGCGCCCGGAGCTTCAAGCGCGCGTGCATCTTCTGGGTTTTGTGAGTGAGCAGCACAAAAAGGAACTGCTCGCTGGTGCCCAAGCGCTCTTGCATCTTTCCCACTATGAAGGATTCGGGCTTCCCATTGCCGAAGCTAAGGCGGTCGGAACCCCAGTAATTTTAAGATACGAGATACCAGATACAAGATACGATTCAAAAAGAACATGGACCGACGCGGCCTTTGATACTTGGCAAGTGCTTTTATGTTCCGGCTCTGGCGCGTGATGCCCCATTCGACTACGCTCGCGCTTACCTGGCTCGTGCTGACGATTATTTTTTGGTTGCTGGCGTTACGATGGGGGTTTCTCGTAATCTCTGGGGAAGAATATTGACCAGAGCAGAGGTTTCCTTTTTTCTGGGATTCCTCTATACTGTATTCATGAGAAACATTGTTGAAGATCACTCCTTTGGGCGGCTGCTTTGTGCCTTGGCAGTTGCTGATGCTACCAAGTCGTTGGGACAGTGTATGCTCTTTGTCGGGGGAAACCTGAAGCAGCGTCAAGAGTTTGGTGAACATCTTGCGAGACTGCGCTTGTGTATCGGGCAGGATAGTCGGCCGTGTGCGCGTTGCAAAGCATGCGAAACAAGACTATCGCTTCACCCTGATTATTTCATACTTCTTCGGCCCGATGACAAACGGTCAATTGGAGTTGAGGAGGTGAGTGAGTTCATACGATTTTCCGCTATGAGTAGTGCCCGCGGGGGTTGTCGTGTTGGAGTCATTACCGAAGCAGAGATACTGACGACCCCGGCGGCGAATGCACTTTTAAAGCTTCTCGAAGAGCCACCCGAGCAGTTTGTGTGTCTGCTGTTTAGCCCGCACATCTCGCGAGTACTGCCGACGATACGGTCTCGAGTACAGGTTTTTCGCTTGCCAGCTTCGGGAAGCGAGCAGAGCGAGGATTCAACTGAACTATCCACGGTGCTCAAAGAAATTCAGCAGACGCTCGCTGTTGGTGTATCGAATGTGCTTTCGGGTAAAAGCAGCAGGCCCAATGCGCTGCATCGATTCGTCTTATTGAGTCAGACCCTCGAGCGTGCGCAAAAGTTCGCTCGCGCGTCGGTCAGCCCGCGTTTGGTCGCTCTCTGGGTACAAATGGTCATGAGCAATGGGGAACGAATGCGTGAGTAGTATGTCAAAGATTATCGTCGCCATCTCGTTGCTGTTGCTTCTCGGGGCCTCCTGTATACGATTGCAGGTTACGCGCGAATCCTCGGGAGTATTTGTGAGCAGTGATAAGGGAGAACATTGGAAAAGTTCGTCAGATGTGTTGACGGTCGGAGGTGCTCGCGCGACATTGGGCAGTGTTCGGATTTCTGATCTTGCTGCTGATCCGCAGGATCGACAGACCCTGTATGCGCTCTTGGGGGAAACTGGTATTGCAGTTACGCACGATAGAGCCCAATCCTGGGAGGTTGTGCGTACGCTTCCCACCAAGGCGCCAGTCTCCGCACTCGTTGTTTCGCCCGACAATGTGTGTGTACTCTATGTCGGAAGTGGCACGGGAGTGCTCAAAACCGAGAATTGCCTTCGCAGTTGGCAGACCATGTACATTGATCCACGAGCCGACGCTCTCGTGTTGTCGCTTGCGCTTGATCCAGAGCGTCCGGGGGTTGTATATGCCGGGCTCTCGACTGGTGAACTGCTAGGTTCGAATGACCGAGGAGAGACGTGGATTGCGCAGGCACGATTTCCCAGTGGCGTTCGCACGATTATTGTGGGAGCAGCAGCGGGGCAGATGGTTCTTTCCACGACGCGAAACGGGGTATATACTTCGGCGGATCAGGGGAAAAGCTGGCAGCAGAGTAATGAGAATCTGCTGCACTTTGCCCGCTCAACAAAAGTGCTGGAGTTAATCCGCGATCCAGCGACTCCTGGGGGCTTACTCGCGCTCACCCCTCTTGGCGTGTTTCGTTCTCGGCTAGGCGAGCGCTCGTGGAAAAGTCTGCGGCTTATTCCGGAGCCGGGGTCTTTAGAGATCACTGCAATTGCCGTTGCCCCCAACAATTCCAAGGAGCTTTACTACGCGGCCAGTGGAGTGCTGTATTCATCAGTGGATGGGGGAGCGCGTTGGAAATCAGTGCGGTTGCCGACAAATCACCCTGTTTCAGCAATTCTCATTGACGCAGGAGATCCCAATCGGATATATATTAGTACGACGAGGTGAGTAATTGAGTAATTGAGTAATTGAGTAATTTGGTAATTTGGTAATTTTTTGAGTGAACCGATCGTTCAATAATTACTCAATTACCAAGTTACTTAATTACTCGTCGCTATGGACTCGTTTCTTCTTGCGCACAAAAAAGAGTTTGATGTAATCGTTCTACACGCACAGAGCGAATTTGCTCAACTTCGGACTGGACGTGCAACCCCTGCAATGGTCGAAGGGCTTATGGTGGAGGCGTATGGCGCAAAGGCTGCTTTAAAATCACTGGCCGCGATCACTTGTCCAGAGCCGCGGACGATCCTCATCTCCCCATGGGATCCGGGGATTTTAAAAGACATCGAGCGAGCGCTTGGGATAAACGGCATGAACGCGGCCGCCTCTACTGATGGCGTGCGTGTTTCGCTCCCTCTTCCCACCGAAGAGCATCGTGTCGCAATGGTTAAAATTCTCAAGGAAAAAGTGGAAGCCCAGCGCGTGAAGCTTCGGCAGCTTCGGGACAAGATTCGTGAGAGCATCCAAAGCAAAGCGAAGACGAAAGAGCTTACCGAGGATGATAAACATCGGTTGCTGAAAGAGCTTGATCTTGAGATCAAGAAACTCACGGATAATCTCGATGGGCTTGCGAAGAAAAAGGAACAGGAGATTATGACGGTATGAGCGGGGAACAGTTATCATTTCTATGCTCACATTTCTAGCATTTCTCGTCACGTTTAGCGCGCTGGTGCTTGTCCATGAGGCCGGACATTTTTTTGCGGCCAGAATGCGCGGGGTGCGCGTGGATGAATTTGGATTTGGGTTTCCTCCACGTCTGTTTGCGAAAAAGGTTGGAGAGACGGTCTATACCCTTAACCTTATTCCGCTTGGCGGGTTTGTAAAACTCTATGGAGAGAGTGACGCCGAAGTCAAGAGGGCGAGATCCCTCGACGCGGCTGGTTCGACCCGGCTCACCACAGGTCGGGATGACATTTCGGGCGTGAGTTTTGCTGGCAAATCTTTCCCAGAAAAATTATTCATTGTTCTTGCTGGAGTTGGATCCAATCTCCTGTTTGCGGTGCTCTCCCTTACGATTTTGCTGTCGGTAGGCACAACACAACCCATGACGCATCTGTATCCAAAGGCCATTATTAAAAATCCTCGCGTGGTCGTGACACAGGTGTTGCCGAAAAGTCCGGCACTGATCGCGGGGTTAAAAGCAGGGGATATTCTGGAATCTGTGAATGGTCAAGCAGTGGAAAACCCCACAGCGCTTTCGCAACTGCTCACTGGCCTTCTTGGGCAATCGGTTGCCATGGATATCGTGCGTGGGAAAGAAAGAATGCGTATTCTGGCAACTCCGGAAAAACTCGAATCAGTGGGCGGCCGCGTGGCGCTTGGGATCGGGCTTGATATGATCGCGACAGTTTCGTATCCGGTGGTGTTGGCGCCTTTCTACGCTGTCGCTGAATCCTGGTATTTGGGAGGGGAAATGCTTCGCGTTCTTGGGAGCTTCCTCTCTAAACTCTTCATTACACACACGACGAAGGATCTTGGGGTGACCGGACCCATCGGCATTGCGGTCATGAGTGGACAGGTGGCACGCATGGGCTTGAGTTCCTTTCTCTACTTTTTGGCACTCCTGTCCCTTAACCTCGCGCTTTTAAATGTGCTGCCACTGCCAGCGCTGGATGGAGGGCGGGCTGCCATCATTATTGGGGAGCGAATTGCTGGACGCGCGATCCATCAGCGATTGGAGCACGCGATTCAACTCGTCGGCGTTGTGCTTATTCTTTCGCTTGCGCTTTTGGTTACCGTGCAGGATTTTAAAGTGTTCGGACCGATGTTTGTAAGAGCCTTCGGCTCTTAACGCGATACCAATATACGAATGGCATACAAATTATACCAATAATACTAATGTGATCGCGAGACGACGATCGGAATTCGTATAATGAGTATCATTCGCATGAATTAGTATATTGGCATCGCGTCTATGCTGCAATCCCACCTTTTCACCAAAACCCGAAAAACTCCGCCGAAAGACGAAGTGAGCAAAAATGCGCAGCTTCTGATCCGCGCGGGTTTCATCGATAAGCTCCACGCCGGAGTCTATTCTTATTTACCGCTTGGGTTGGCCGTGCTCAAACGCATCGAACAAGTAATTCGAGAGGAGCTCAATGCGGTGGGCGCCCAAGAGCTTCTCATGCCCGCGCTTCAGCCCAAGGAACCCTGGGTCGCGACTGGGCGTTGGGATGCGCTTGATGTGCTCTATAAAGTGCGCGACAGCAGCGGCAAAGAATACGCGCTTGGACCCACACACGAGGAAGTCATTGTCCCGCTGGTAAGACAATTTTTGAGTTCCTATGAAGATCTCCCATTTTCTGCGTACCAGTTTCAAACAAAATTCCGCATGGAGTTGCGATCAAAGTCCGGCATTCTGCGCGGGCGTGAATTTCTCATGAAGGACCAATACTCGTTCCATCGGGACGAACAGGACCTCGATACCTACTACGAGCAGATGCAAGGGGTCTATAGGAAGATTTTCGAGCGTGTGGGTATTGGAGGGCAGACGTTTCTCACCTTTGCTTCTGGCGGAAGTTTCTCAAAATACTCTCACGAGTTTCAAACGCTCACCGACTCCGGGGAAGATACCATCTATCTTTGCCGAGCGTGCCGCCTAGCGGTCAACGATGAAATCTGGCCGGAAGTGGGCTATTGTCCAGAGTGTCAAAAGACGACTCTCGAAAAGAAAAAAGCAATTGAGGTTGGGAATATTTTTAAACTCGGAACAAAGTATACCGAACCGTTTGCGGTAACGTACAAGGATAGAGCTGGGGAAGATCAGCTGGTGGTCATGGGGTGTTTTGGCATTGGGCTCGGGCGAGTCATGGGCGCAGTGGCAGAAATATTTTCGGATGATGCTGGCTTGGTGTGGCCGGCTGCCATTGCTCCGTATGATGTGCATCTTGTTGGTTTATTCGCTCGAGCAGACGAAGCCGTAGTGAAACGCGCTCTTGGGGTGTACGAGCAGCTTGAGCGCGCCGGTATTCGTGTACTCTCTGATGATCGGCAGGACGTCCAAGCAGGGGAGAAGTTGGCCGATGCAGACCTCCTTGGCATTCCAGTGCGGCTTGTGGTAAGTTCAAAAACTGGAGAAAGAGTGGAGTGGAAAGAGCGCACCGCAAAGAAGATGGAGCTTTTAAGTGTTCAGGAGATTATCGGAAGATTTTTGGTAACGAAGTAAATGAGTAAATGAGTAATTCGCGGGCGACCCGTTCATCCACAATTACCCAATTACTTATTTACCCATAATTACCCGTATGTCCCGTACGTTCTGGAGCCGTTTTTCCAAAGACATGGGCATTGACCTTGGTACGGTCAATACGCTTATTTATGTCAAAGGAAAGGGCATTGTTTCAAACGAGCCCTCGGTTGTGGCAATGAATGTCAGGACCGATCAGCTCTTGGCCGTGGGCAAAGACGCTCGGGCCATGGTGGGCAAAACCCCGCCGCACATTGTGGCAATTAAGCCGCTCGTCCATGGGGTCATTTCGGATTTTGAGGTGACGGAAAAAATGCTTCGCTATTTTATTGAGCGCGTGCACGGGGAACAGTTCCCAACGTTTGCGCGTCCGCGAGTGGTCATCGGCGTACCGCTGGATATTACGGAAGTTGAACGCAAGGCGGTTGAGGATGCCGTGAAGTCCGCAGGTGCGTCCGGAGTCTATCTTGTGGAAGAGGCCATGGCTGCCGCTTTGGGCGCGCGTTTGCCTGTGCAAGAGCCGGTTGGAAACATGATCGTGGATATTGGCGGAGGCACCACCGAGATTGCCGTGATCTCGCTTTCTGGAGTTGTCACCTGGCGGTCGGTTCCCATTGCCGGAGTAGAAATGAATCGAGCGATTTCCAATTACGCGCGCGATCGGCACAATCTGCTCATTGGCGAGGGCATGGCCGAGGAAGTGAAGATTGGATTAGGAAGCGCGGTGAAACTTTCTGAACCCTTGGAAATGAAAATGCGCGGACGAGACCTCATGAGCGGGCTCCCGCGCGAGGTTACGGTAACTGACGAAGAGATTCGCAACGCGCTTTCTCGTCCCCTTCGAACCATCTTGGATAACATCATCACTGCGCTGGAAATGACTCCTCCGGAGCTTGTGGCAGATATTTATGACCGCGGCATGGTCTTGGCTGGTGGAGGCGCCTTGCTCAAAGGCATTGATGAGGCAATTCGTCTTGCCACCGAAGTGCCAGTGCGCATTGCAGATGATCCGCTCACATGCGTGGTCCGAGGGACGGGAGCGATTATCGAAGAACTTGAAGAACTTTCTCACATATTCTTGCCTTCCACCGAAGGCGAATTCGCGCGGCTTAAAGTGTAGTTTTAGGAGCCTGTCGCCGAATAACGAAAACATATTGCCTGAGCTTGTCGAAGGCTCTCTTTTGTTGAGGATTTTACTCCCCCTTCGACTTCGGCCCGTCTGACGGGCCTTCGCTCAGGGGATAAAGTGCATTTGGCGACAGGCTCTTTAGCTAAAGCGAAGCACGGTTATGATATTCTGCAGAGGAGCAGACGCATACAGAGTGTGCTATAGTATTGGTGCTGTGGATATGATTTTTAAAATTCCTCGAGAACGTGGGTTTACCCTTGTTGAATTACTTGTGGTCATTGCAATGATCGGGCTGCTCTCCACTATTGGCGTGGTCGCGCTCAATCAGGCCAGAGCCAAAGCGCGGGATGCAAAGGTATTGTCGCATGTGAACCAAATTGCAAAAATGCTTGAAATCTACAATAGTGCCAAGAATAAATATCCAAAGGGGAACCTCGACCTTGCCGGCGCCATCGTTATGGATAATGGCTGCATGAGCGAAAAGCAAGGGGTCACAGCTGCAGCAACCGGCTGTACCGCAGCCGATGGTGTGCTATTAAATCCTATTCCGACTGCTCCAGTCGTGGCCGAGCCCTATCGCTACCGCTCGTACCAAGTAGAGGCGCGGAATCTGCCGACAGCCACCGGCGGCAGTGCGGCTGCCTGCACCAACGAGGCCACCCAACAGTGCCTGTCGTTTGGTATTCAGTTTTCGTTGGAGACTACAGTTGCAGGGCTCAAGGTTGGCAAACATTGCATGACCAACACGGGCATCCTGGGGGACCCTCAAAGCGAACTCGTGTGCCCAAGCGCGATATAACTTGAGACCGTAGAAAAATAGTTTTTATACCCTGAGTGAAGGTCCGACCGCGGTCGGACCGAAGTCGAAGGGCTAGCGATTATCCTCCTGCATGCTTTTAACAAAAAAACGCCCAAGACTCCAGCGAGAGAGATTCAAAAGGCGATCGAACGTTATCATGACGTGTTCGACAATGTGCACTCCTATGACTAAATATCTCAAACAATCAATCGACGCTCGTCAGTATCTTCAAAAGCGTTTGAAGAGTAAGAGGTTCAGACGATATTACGACGACTATGGCAAGCAGTTGGAAATCGCTTATCAGATCGCGCAGCTGCGCCAAAAGGCAAAATTAAGTCAAGCCGTTTTTGCCCAACGTATTGGTACATCCCAAAGTAATGTTGCTCGTATGGAACAAGGGCAGCAGAACTTTACCGTCGGGCTATTGACCAAAGTTGCTCGAGCGTTAGATAGAGACTTAGAGGTAACACTGAAATGATAGAGCCGGATGTTTTTGGATTTCCATTGCGGCGGTCGCGCAAGGGTCATCGGAAGCTTCGCGTGGGTGACGAGCGTGTGCTTGCTCGTCGGTACTTCTCGACCCGACGGGTTGACTAAGCGGCGCTACCGTGATTTTCTTTTCACGCGCGGCGCGTGCTATAGTGTGGATAATGTCAGCGCATAGCCAAAGACTTTTACCATCAGGACGGCCTGCCATCATCGAGGGCGCGGGAGTGCTTGTTTTCGTCAGTTTTTTGGCGGTGGTTCTTCTTTTTAACGTGTCCAATGCTGCGGTGCAAACATTATCTCAGCTCGGACAACCTTGCAAAATAACAAGCAGATGTGAAGCGGGACTACAGTGCGATTGGACTAGTGCTGAGAAGGTGGAAAAAAAATGTCGATTAGCTCGACTCTACGACACATGCTTCGAAGACACTTCTTGTCGCCCAGAACATCAGTGTATATCAGAATCCTGCAAAGTACGAACGGGGGGCCAGTGCGAACAGGATAGTGAATGCAATACACCGTTTGATCGCTGTCGCGTGGGAGTATGTGCGGAGGGTCAAGCTCTCGGAGGTGCTTGCGTTATACCGGAGGATTGTTATAAAGGACTCGTCTGTTTCAAAGGAAAATGTAAAGAGTTTATCGGACAATGTGATACAGATGACGACTGTGACGGATCAAATGTTTGCAGTCGTGATGGCCGGGGAGATAGACGCTGCCAGAAGCCATTTTCTATAGGTGAGATTTGCATGAACTATCCGGATCGTTGTCCACGCAGATTTCCTTGCCTACCGAGTGAAGGAGAGATAGGCTTCAAGCGATGCCAAGCTCCCCCGACCCAGTTACGCGGGAGTCCATGTTTGAGCAATGACAACTGTGCTGATCCGGACCGCTGTCTTGCTGACCCCAACGCCAACAATGCGAAGAAATGCCAGCTGCCCTACGCCAACAGAGGGGCAGAGTGCGCCTCTGCCATTGGAGCAAAGCCACTATGTAACCCGGCCCCGACTGGCATAAATACGCTCACCTGCGATAGGGGATTCTGCTGGATTGCCAAGGTCGGCGTGGGCGCCTCCTGTGGAACCACAAATCCGGCTACGCAAGCAAAGTGTCAAGATCAATTCCAATGTGTCAATGGGCTGTGCAAAATTCCAAAAGTTCCACGCGGTAACCCATGTGTGAGCAATGACAACTGTGCTGACCCTGACCGCTGTCTTGCAGACCCCGCAGACAGCAATAAGAAGAAATGTCAACTGCCCTACGCAGCACGCGGGGAGCAGTGTAGCGCCTCCATTGGCGATAAGCCACTGTGCGATCCAGTTCCCACTGATGCAAACAAGCTTTCCTGCGATGAGGGATTCTGCTGGATTGCGAAGGTTGGCGTTGGCGCCGCTTGTGGCACAACAAATCCGGCTAAGCAAGCAAAGTGTCTTGGTTCCTTAAACTGCGCCACAGACAATCGCTGTCGGATACCACTGGATCAATCCTGTGCTGGCAATACCCAATGGTGCGTCTCTGGCTCCGAATGCCGAGCAAATGTCTGCAAGCAGCCCCTACGGCAGTGGAACCAACCATGCACGCAGACCCCAGACTGCCGTGCTGGGCTGGAGTGCAGGCAAGAAGGAACCAGCAAGAAGTGCCGAGTGCCGTATGCGACTACGGTGAATGCGCAGTGCGGAGATGAACCGGAAAAGGCGCAGTGCAGCTCGAATATCCCATTCCGGCTGCTGTGCTCAAATAGTCAGTGCCGTCGGAACATCGACGGCGCATGCACGCAAACCCCAGACTGTCTTCCCGGGCTTGAATGCCGAGCAAATATCTGCAAGCAGCCGTTGCCAGGGTTGGACGACCTCTGTAATCCGACCAATCCAGAGCAGAATTGCCGCGCGCCATATCAGTGCACACCACAGCCGCCAAATGGCGCTATCAGACGCTGTAAGGCGCTTGGCATCCGTAACGCCGAGTGCGGAACCCTGTTTACCCCGCCCTGTGATACTGGGTTGCGGTGTTTAGAGCAAGACAATAAGAGACGCTGCCGGCTCCTGCCGCTTCAAGAGGACGAGTGGTGTATAAGCGACACCGAGACGCCGTGCACAGCCCCGACAAAGTGCGTGTGGATCCTTCCCGAGCAGCACAATGTTTGCCGACAGCCACTTGCTGAAGACGAACTCTGCGAACTGCAAGCATCTGATTCTCCCTGCGCCACTGGCTTGGTCTGCACCCCACAGCTTCCAAGCGCGCTTAAGGCCTGCAAACGCAGGGTGGATGTCGGCGCGCTGTGCTACACTGTAGGGCGCGGCACTTCGGCCTGTCCTCAATCCTATACCTGTGTCCGTGATGGTGAGCAGGGTTTTTGTAAACAACTTCTTAGAGAGGGCGGGGACTGCGCTTTACCAAACACCGTCTGCCAAGAGCCGCTATCGTGTCGGACAACAACCACATCAACGAAGGTCTGCCGAAATGAGACCCAAAGAGTGTGTGTTCAACGAACAAGGTTTGGCTGTAGCAAATACGAGAACCGCGTGGTTTCGGTCTGTAGCACCCAGAACGTCGATACAAAACGCTGCAGCACTCCACCAAGGCCATCAGGACTTAACGGGCCGTGCAATGTTGCCGACGGCCTTCCCATGTGCGAAGCTGACAAAGAGCTTATCTGCACTGCGACAAAGGTCTGTAAGTATGAATACGGCGCGTTTGGGACATCCTGCGGGCCCACGGGTGACGCAGTGGGGTGCTCCGGAGACCTTGTCTGCGATGCTGTAGCGAAGCGGTGCACGAGTAAAATAGTCGGACTGAATGAGTTGTGCTGGCTTGCCACGGGCGCTCCGAAATGCGACGCGGCAAGCAAGCTCGAATGCACGCGTGTCGGTGCTATCGAATACCGTTGCAAGTCAGTTGGGCTTGGGCAATGTGCCCAGCCAACTGATTGCTCTGTGGGTTACTTTGTCTGCATCCAAGGGCGTTGCGTCGGGCGCGCGAATGCTCCCTGTCCAAGCGCCGACGCGTGTGGGAGCGGATTATTCTGCACCCCGCAGGCGCCGGATGGAACGCGCAAGCTCTGTAAGCCGTTTGTCCAGCGCGATGAAGAGTGCGGGCGGTTCCAGCCGCCGTGCGAGCAAGGGCAAGGGTTGCGCTGCCTTTTTCAAGCCGAGAAGAAGTTCTGTCGAAAGCCCCCGCTTCAAGAGGGTCAGCAGTGTAACCAAGGGGGAGAGAGTATTCCATGGGCTCCGGGGCTAAAGTGCGTGCCAAAGGAGCGCGTATAAGGAATATGATGGGAATGGGGTGGAAAAACGGAGAAAGATTTCGCTGCTCGAAATACATTCGGGAAACGACCGCAATGGCGGGGTTGTTCGTCGTTGTTGTTATCGCCGCAGTTGCATTTGGGGTGAAGTCGTTCGTTCTCCCGGCAGATGCTGCGGAGTCTGAAACAATCGTTATCAAGAATGCGGACGGCAGCGAGCGCGTGCTACGATTCCCTGGCCCCGAGCTGCGCAATGGCAAACTGGATTTCTACCCTTCGGGAACGAATGCATTGATGGAGCCGAACGATCTTCAGAAGTATTCATCGTCATTCGACACCTTCCGTCGAGGGGAAGGGGGTCTTACTCAACTACTCACTCGATTTGGAATTTATGGCTTTGGAACCTTCGTGGATATCATCCCGTCTGCGACCATCGAGCAGGTACTCGGCCAGTATCTGAACAATGATGCTGTAGTTTTCGCAGAGCCTAAAATACGGAAAGCGCTTCGCTCGATCGCGCGTGATCGCTTCATCTTCGAAGTCATGAGGGATTTCTTCCAACGCGGAGGGCGAGTCCGGAGCGCTGCGGACTTCCCCTTCTCAACATTATTTTCTCTTCGACTTGAGTATTTTCCCCCAGCAGCTTTTAGTGCTGGGATAATCCGGCCATCCGACTTCAAGCGTGATCTTTCAATCTATGTCAATCTCCAGAGAGAGATTCTAGAATTCCCATTTGATCGTACGCTCGCGCATGAGTTTTTTCACTATTTTACGCTGATTGCAAACTCAAGACTCCTCAGCATTGTCAACAGTGAGCGAACGAAACTCAGTGCTTTTTTGACGCATGTATTCATGCGGCTGGTTGATTTCCGAATGAACTTTCGAATGACGTTGGAGGAAAACCGACCACCCGCAGTTGCTTACGACGAGATCACGATATCTCCAGATATAGTGCAGAAGCTTGAGCTGCCGCTTCGAACTATCCTCCATGGCTTGTTGCCCATCCCCTTTTCCACGCCACTGACTTCAGATCAACGACGCACCGCCCGTGAATTCTTCGGATCTCGTGAGCGCATGGACGCGGCTTATCGCGAGTTTGTTCGATTATTCATGCGGACGGTCCTGGATAACGGGTACTATGGGAGTCGGACCGCAACTCTGGCGCTACAGTCCAATCGGAAATTTCAATTAACAGAGACTGATTTTAACTATCCACAGGCGCTACCACTGTGTACGGCCAATTCGTGCGCCGCTCCGAAATCTGGTGTACCCGAGATTGATTTCGGACTTGAGAAACAGGATCAGGTCACGATTGAGTTCAAGGGGGACGGGTCATCCCATGTGAGCGTGAGTACGCCGAATATCCAGCAATTCAATATCAATACGCTTTTCAGCCCGCCAGTGCAGACTCAGTCCGATCAGTTATGGCTCGCGAACCTCGTTCGCAAAGCTCAGTCTACGAGAAGACAGCCAGGAACTTATACGGAAGTGCGGAGCCTCAGCAGTGGCGCCACCTTGACGATTATTGACCAAGCAACAACAACTGGCGGTTCAACAATATACCGCGATTTGAGTTTGACGAATACGGAGAGTGGACCTCCCGAGCGAAAGATTGTCGTGCAGGTCGACAACCTCGCCGACTTTGACTCGATCCTTCTTTTGAATTCCCCGATTCGATCCAAGGAACAACAGGCCGTTACCGGAGTTATTGGGCAATTTCAGCGCGATCCATGGGCAGCTCGGCAAAAGTTCTTTTCTTCCGATGCGCAACTTCGCGATGCGGCGCATTTTGCGGCCTTTCACGGAGCAGGAATCTTGCAATTGGCACGGTTTGCATTTACCCTTGCAGAGGAAACGAAGTGTGGAAAAAAGGAAAGCAGTAGCCGGTTGAGTCTTCAGGAGACATTCCTTCACCCCAAGGGTCGCCAGTATGTTCAGCAATTCCTACAAAAGTACGTCAAAGCCGTTGAACAGAATTTCAACAGTGCCTCTGTCAATGCGACCGCGAACGCGCTCACCGACGACGCCATCAAAGTTCTTGCGAAGGACTGTCCAAAAGAAGAAGACAAGCGCAAGGATGAGGATCGTGGGGAGCTGCCTGTTGAGCTGCCCGAGAGTCTCTTCGCAGAAGATCTCACGTTTCCGCGCGAGAGTAGCCAACTCCTTCACGAGCAGGGCGACTTGCTTGCCGATTTTCCGACAAGGTTCGGATCGCTCGCGTCACAGAGTAAGTATCCACAGGGAGTAGCGCAAAGCACGGAGCTTCAAAAACTTATTACCCCAGGGCCCGGGTCATCATTAGTAGGCCTTAAACTCGGAGCTCTTTCTCGGAAATTTGAAGAGGATGGTGGGCGTATTATCCAGTCTGAGTTTAGCGACGAACCGATCTATACGCCCGGATTTTTCTCTCCGCCGACCATTACGTTGCCTTCGGTACTTGAACAGGAACAACGTGAGGAGCCCTTACGCCAGGGACTCTTCCTGCACGCATTGCATGAAACAGAATCGAAGCTCATTGTGGAGCAGGAGGCGTTCCCCGAACTTCAAGCAGGCGCTGCGGAGATTGTGTCCGACCCATTTGAGCAACGCAGGGAACTATTCAATCTCGCGGTTTCGGGTGAGCAATTAAGTGTAGAGACGGTTTCTGATAAGGGTCCAAGCAGTGTTCGAGGCGCGCTCTCGCTGCTTGACGTGAGTCCAACTGCGCAACCTCGGACACTGCGCACGTCAAAAGTTTTCGACGCTGCTATACGGGAGGCGATGGAACCGGTATCTGAAAGCATGTCGCACGCGCAGCGCCTCCGACGCATGGTGCTTCCGGACATCGAGTGTAAAGCAGTGGAGCGTCAACCATTCCTCAGGTTCTCCTGTCCGTTTCAGCAAGAGGATCAAAAATTTCTGGTGGTGCTCACTGAAGGTGCAAACGCAAGCGGCGTCACGGTCGAGTTTGAGCAGGGTCCGGCAGCGGAGCCGGAGATGGAGTGGGAGGAGGAGCCGCAAATTATGCATCTCAAGGCGAAAAAGTTTGATGCCGCAACACTTGCACAGCTTGACGCCTATCCAGATATGCGAGTGCAATCAGTGGCTGCTCGCGTGCGCGAAGCAGTCAACAGCCCATCGAGCGTTGGAGCCAGCTGGGCTACTCCGTACCGATTTTCTCTCGATGATCTTCAAACACTTGCCGCGATGCACGCGAGCAATATTGCGGGTTTTCAGCAGGCCGTGCGGCTGGATCAATACCTCCAGAAGAATTGTCCAGATGCGGTGAAGAGTACGCGTGGCACGCTGTTTGCTTCGATCTGGGACGCCGCGGCAAGCACCATCGAGGCTGACCCATTGCGCTCTCCGATCAGGGCGACCTTAGAGGACGCCACAAAAAAGGTGATTGAGGGGCTCAAGGGTCAGTGCGGGGGTGCAGTTGAGGATCTACTGGAAGAGGAAGATGGAGAAGGGGAGGAAAATGAAGGCCCGGAGGATTGTACAGAAGGTGAAAAGCTGGTGATCAGCACGCAGGCGGAATTAGAGGCGTTCCTTGCTCCTGGACGTCGCGGGGATCCTAAAACTTGCTCCATCACCATTTCGAATCTATCAATGCCGTTGTTGAAGCTCAATGGTCAACATAATAATAAATTGAGTAACCTACAAGAACTAAAAATTGTCGGATCTGGGCCGCGCCGTGTGGTCGTGCGTAGTCTAAACGTAAGGAAGGTGCGGTTGGACGCCACAGGCACGCAGAGTTTGCAATTGTTCGAGACGCCGAAGCTACAAACACTTGCCCTTAAAGCCCCGGACCTCATGAAGTTGGAGCTTCAGAGCGTTTGGATTCCGCAGCTTGCATTGACTGGCAAAAAAACCCCGAAGTTAGAGGAAGCGATTTTGGTATCGGTCTGGCTTGGCGATGGATTATCGCTATCCGGATTGCCAGCGCTGCGAACGGTCCATGCCCCAGGTATTCAAACGCCACATGTGGCGCTAAAGCAATTGCCAGCACTTGCAAGTGCGACGTTTTCCGGATGGCGAGCCACTGACCCCTTCACAGAGCCGCAGCAGTTAGAAATACAGGAAATTGGAGGGAATAATTTGCACTTGAATTTGAGCGGGTCATCGCTTGAGGAGGAGGCGCTGTTAGAGATTCTCAATAGTGTTTCAGATAATCCTGGCAAGGTGTACATCACGCTCTCCAATGTGCCATTCTGTGAGAACAGAGACGGCAGTAATCGTCAGCAGTTCTATGCCCAGTTGCAGTCAATCAATGCCAGACGACAGGCGCAACGTCAACGCCCCATTATTCTTTACGGCTGTAATACCTGTGGGAATGGGGTACGGGACACTTCTTCGACAGAACAATGCGATGGGGAAGATTTCGGACCACGGGAGTTTGGTGCGCAGAAGTGCGCTGATTTACCAGAGTACAGAGGCGGCGAACTCGCCTGTACGTCTTCGTGTAGGCGAGATACGTCAGCGTGTGAACTAAAACTCTGCGGTAATGGCCGACTGGATCCTGGCGAGCAGTGCGAGGGCACGAATCTTGGCGGAAAGCGGTGTGCGGATATTGGGTATAGTGGCGGAGGCACGCTCAGATGCCTAGCGAGCGCGTGCCGCTTTGATTCGAAAGATTGCGTGCCAAGAGATGGCGATAATCCCCAAGTGATCTCTGTGCTCGTTCCCATCAGGGCAGCGTCAGAAGTGCCGGCGGCAATTATCTCACCATCTGCAGCAAAACCTGCCGCGTCTCTTCTCAAGCGGCCGCAAC
>Ga0213870_1000082_pt1 | contig 46124 bp, 45 predicted proteins | sample WICALVC2017_Meta_FD_160119 | JGI IMG/M metagenome (GOLD analysis project Ga0213870, IMG submission 160119) | Freshwater microbial communities from subterranean cave lake in Wind Cave National Park, South Dakota, United States - WICALVC2017 | ecosystem: Environmental > Aquatic > Deep subsurface >...
GGCCAATCGATTCTTGGAAGCCTATCTGCCGATCTACAACCGGCGCTTTATGGTCCCGCCGGCCCAGGTCGCCGATCTGCATCGGCCGAGGCCGGCGGGCGGGGCGCTGGACCGGATCCTGTGCATCCAGACGACCCGGTGTCTGCGCCGTGACTGGACGGTGGCGCACCACGGGCACCTCTATCAGGTGCGGACCACTGTCCGGACCCCCCACGTCCTGGTCGAAGAACGGCTGGATGGGACGATGCGGCTCACGCACAAGGGCCAGGCGCTGGCCTATCACGCCATCATCGCTCGGCCCGAGCGCGTGGCTGAGCCTCCCAAGATCCAAGTCCCCCGGCATCCGGTCACGCCGAAGCCGGACCATCCATGGCGCACGCGTCTGTTACCGGACCGACGCCCACACGCGGCGGCGGGCCTCACCTAAAACCGGACATTTCTACTGTGGGAGGAAGAGGACATTTCTATTTTGGCTTGACACATTGGCGCGATGAATTTGCTTTTAGTGAACTGGTTGATTAAACTGGTTTAGTTTGAGAGACGCAGTCATGAAGAAAAACACATCCGAGATCGGCGCGTTTGAGGCCAAGACGCATCTTGCGGAATTGCTGCGGGAAGCCGAAGGGGGAAAGTCCTTTGTCATCGTTCGGCGCGGCAAGCCTGTGGCGCGCCTGGTTCCCCCCACGCCGGAAACGCCCAAAGAAGAACCTGCCAAGCTCCTGGCCGCGTTTCGGTTGATTCGTAAGCGTGTGTCCGGAGCACTGAAGATTCGCGAACTCATCGAGGCCGGCCGGCGCTACTGATGGATTGGGTCCTTGATGCCTCAATGGCCTTGCTGCGGCGCGTAATGCAGGCATACAACACATGTAACTGGAACAATGCTTGCGGATTGACTGCCGTCTGCTCTTAGCCCGCTGCTTTTTTGCTTCTCGTGTACGTGATCCCGGCTATCCCTCCTGCCACTACCCACCAGACGCTAAGTCCGGTCAACGCCAACTCGTCGGACAGCCCGTCCTGGAAGTTGTCGTGATGTTGGAGAATGTACACCGAGACATCCAGGGCTCCCACGAGAAAGAGCAGCAACGCCACGCCATAGCAGATGCGACGCATCATATCGCTCATCCTATACCTCCCTCCTACCCATCTTTCCGATAGGTTTCAAACACCAACACGGTTTGGAACGTGGCCATCAGACGTTGGTCTCAATGCCGGATGGTTTGTTGTTGAGGACGGTGGCTGCGGCCCCGGAGAGTTCTGCGTCGGTGGCATGGTCGAGCGCATAAATGCGAAACTGGACCAGGCGCGTGGGAAGAAAATCCAGGAATTCTTCCAACGGTTCGGTGGAGACCGTCTGCGTGGCGGAGTCATAGACATAGAGCGGGATGCCGCGCGTGTCCTTGGGGTCCGGCCGTGGATCAAGCGGCGCCAGGTCCACTTGAAAGCGCAGATGCGCCAAGCGGGCCGGCAGTGCCTTGCGGATCCTCGCCTGGTACTCCTCGGCGCTCGGGAAATCCATGCCCCGTTCCTGACCTTTTTCTTTCAACGGCGTGGCGTACGCCATCTTCCATTTTACGTTGCGACCGAGAATATGCGCCCATTCGTCACCGAGCTGCCGCTGCTTGGGATTGCGGGACGCGCCCCAGCCGCGCACCTCCTCCAGCAGTGACCAGTCGGTCAGGGTGAGGTACGCCTCCATCTTCTTGCGTGGGTTGTGCGGAAAGATGAGCCGCATCGTGTCGCCGAAGATCTCCCGCAAGTGGATGTCGATGGCCCGCGTCGTCCGGTGATAGTACACGTTCGAGTAGAGGTACATCCGCGTGTTCAGGAACATCTGCAGCGCGGGCAGGCCGGTCTTGTGGATCGTGAAGCCCTTCTCGGTGATCATCGTGTAGTGGATGAGGCGGCTCAGGTCCACGGGTCCGACCGCGACCCCGCACATGTAGGCATCGCGCAGCACGTAATCCAGGTTGTCCCCGGTGTAACTGCCGGAGATGATCGGCTGGAGAAAGTTCAACCACCGCGGCATGTGAGAGCTGTCCTTGCCCTTGTCCTTGAGAATCAGGTGGGCGATCTGATCGGGGTCCAGCGCTTCCCCTTTGGCGAAGGGTCCGGAGGGGCTCCGCCGGATCTTCCGGATGAGCGGGCCGAGATGCTCGCGGATGATGGTTTGGCCGAGCCGTTCGTGGGTGAGGTCGTAGGCCTTCAGGAAATTGTCGTCGAAGAAATGGCAGAACGGCCCGTGGCCGATGTCGTGGACCAACGCGGTGACCCGGAGCAGTTCTTCGATGTAATGTGCGGAGGGCACGTCCGGTGCGGCCTTCTGAAGAAAGGGGAACAGGTGGCGGGCGAACCGCCCGGCGACATGCATGGCGCCGAGCGAGTGGACGAACCGGCTGTGCTCGGCGGATGGATACACCCAACGGGCGCTCTGGAGTTGGAAGATGTAGCGGAGCCGCTGGACCCACGGCGAATCGATCAGGTCTTTTTCAGTGGTTTCCTGCGGCGCGCCGCGCGCGACGCCCTTTGCGGGAACGGCAAAGGGCACGGTGAACGTGATGTATTCGTGGATCGGGTCGGCGATCAGCGCCGAGCCATCGTCGTGAGATTTGCCGAGCGAGGGGCGGCGCGTCATCGGGAGAAACCTAGCACGACGGGGGCGGGGGCGCAACCGGTGTCTGCAGAGGTGTCACGCCACAAATGACGATCAATGAGCGGACGGCGCGCCTACAGCCGCAGCAGCCAGATGAATTCCGCCGACACGAGGAGGTTATTGAACATGTGGCCGAGGATCGCGGGCAGGAGGCTGCGCGTCCGCTCGTAGGCCACGGCCCAGAGGAGTCCGCTCCAGAAGACCGAGGCGAACCCGACGGCGCCGTACCCGTGGACCAGCGCGAAGATGCCCGCGCTCAGCCCCACCGCCGGCCAGACACCGACTGTCATCCGTAGGGTCGCATACAGGACCCCGCGAAATGCCAGTTCCTCGATCAGCGGCGCCCACACGACGCTGTCGAATATTTCGCAGGCCGCCAGCCACGGCGGCCCCCACAATAGGTTTTCCAACAGCCCGTCGGCCCAATGCGGCTGATAATGGAACGCGCCGCTCACAAGCATGATCGCCGTTTCGCCGAGCATGGATAGACCGATCACCACAGCGGTCGCCCCCGCCACCCGTCCCAGTCCTCTCGCCTGCAATTTCAGCCCGAACGTCGCGGCCCAGGCCAGGTTCCTGGCGGCGAGATACCGAGAGAGCCACCACACCAGCGGCAGCCCCGCTGCCAGTGTCGCAATGCCGGAGTAGGGAGAGTCGTTGGGAAACAGCAGCGCGGTCGAGACCCCGATCAGGAGAAATCCGAAGACGCCGCGAATGAACAGGCCATAGCCGTCCTGCGCCGCCCAGACGGGCGGCAACGGCGCCTCCCCGACCACGACGGACATCCGCCGCACCCACAGTCTTCCCAGCACCACCGCGCCGACGGCCAGCAACGCCAGGTGCATCAGGCTCAACCCGATCCACCGGGTCAGTACCTCGTCCCCGCGCGCAAGGATGGCGGACTCCGCCTCCTGCTGAGCGGCCCGCTCGCCGACCGCCGCCGCCACGCGCGCCGCCAAGGTATCGGCAAACCAGCCCGGCTGCAGTTCCGATCGGATCTCCATCAACAACGCCCGCGCGTGGTCCTGCTCGAGGTCGAGTCCCAGATAGCCCGCCCGAACCCATTGCGCCATCCTGTAGTCCGATTCGCCCTGAAACTCCCAGGGCACCAGCGAGGCGCTCACACGACCGCTCTGCCCGTCTTCGGCCAACAGCACGACGCGATAGAGTTGCGCAACGGGAGACACGCCCACTCCGATGAGTTCGTCATACCACGCGATCACGTCGGTCGGCGTCTCCTCGTCGCCGGAAAACGCCGTATACAGAGCCCGCTTCCATTCCGGCGCCTGCCGGACGGCCGCGCGCAGATCCATCTCGCGGGTCACCAGCCGTTCAAGCGACTCCTCCGGCTGCTCCAGCCGATCCAGCGGCGACGGGGTCGCGGTGAACACGGCGACCCCCAGATAGGCGCCCGCGAATGCTCCGCAGACGGCGGTCACCCACAAAGAGAGCAGCGCAGGCTGGGAAGGAACGGAAGGGGCTTCCTGGATCGCCTCGGACGGAAGGTCAGACATAGGGCGGGAGTATACCACCAAACAAAGCCGCGTTTCCTTTTGCCCGGCAGCGTCCGAATGCGTATAATGAGCGCCCCATGCTCGACCCTATCTCCGAACTGACGCCCTCGTCCCGGCTCCTGCTGGGACCCGGCCCCAGCATGGTCCACCCGCGCGTGCTCCGCGCCATGAGCACGCCGCTTCTGGGGCACCTGGACCCTGAATTCCTGACGATCATGAACCAGGTGCAGACCTTGCTGCGGGCCATCTTTGAAACGCAGAACCCCTTCACCATCGCCGTCTCCGGCACCGGCTCGGCCGGCATGGAAGCGGCGTTGGTGAACCTCATCGAACCGGGCGACCAGGTGATTGTGGGCGTGAACGGCGTGTTCGGGACTCGCATGGCCGACATCGTGGGACGCGCAGGCGGCACGCCTGTCACGGTCGAGGCGCCATGGGGCCAGGTCCTCGACCTCCATCAATTGGAGGATGCGCTCACCCAGGCGGGCGCGGTGAAGGCCATTGCGCTGGTCCATGCCGAGACGTCCACCGGTGCCCATCAACCGATGGAAGAAATCGGCGCGCTGTGCCGACGGCATGGAGCGCTTCTGATCGTCGACGCCGTCACCTCCCTCGGGGGCGTGCCCATGCAGGTAGACGCCTGGGGCATCGACGCCTGCTACAGTGGCACGCAGAAATGCCTGAGCTGCCCGCCAGGCCTTGCGCCGCTGACACTGAGCCCCCGCGCCCTGGAGGCGCTCAAGGCGCGCACAACGAAGGTCCAGAGTTGGTACTTGGATATGACGATGATCGCGGATTACTGGACCGACGGCAAACGCGCCTACCACCACACCGCGCCCATCAGCATGGTCTACGCGCTGCGCGAGGCCCTGCGGCTTGTGGTGGAAGAAGGTCTGGCGGCGCGCTTCGTCCGCCACCGGCGTCACAGCGCAGCGCTGATGGCTGGATTAGCCGCGCTCGGATGCGAGCCACAAGCCCAGGCGGGACACCGCCTGCCCACCTTGAACTGCGTGCGGGTTCCCGCCGGCGTGGACGAGGCCGCCGTGCGCAAAACACTCCTCGCCGAATTTGGCATTGAAATCGGCGGCGGGCTCGGCCCGCTGGCCGGGAAGGTTTGGCGTATCGGGTTGATGGGAGAATCCTCGCGACACGCGCACGTGGTCACGCTCCTGTCGGCCCTCGAGCAGATCTTTCGCAGGCACGGGTGGGCCACGCAGACCGGACAGGCCCTCGCCGCCGCTCACCAATCCTATGCGACGTCGGCCTGATCCGCTGATCCGCCGGTGGTGCATTGGCACCAACACACCGTGACAGCCCCAGCCTGCCTTGACCGAACCCACCGAAAACTCGCGTCTTGCTTTTCGTTGAGGAGCGGCGCACAATTTGCTTGTTCTAGTCCAGGGTTTATCGGAATCACGTCCAACGAAAGGGGGACTCTATGCCGTGGGGATTGCACACGAAGGGCGGACCGGGAAACGGCCGGGTGATGATCGTAGACGATGAAGATACCATTAGGACGGTGCTCCGGCTGACGCTGACCAAGGCCGGCTATGACGTCGTCGAGGCCGACCACGGCGGCAAAGGGATCGAGGCGATCGGCGCAGACGACAACGCCTTCATGCTGGATGTGATCCTCTGCGACATCCGGATGCCCAAGATCAACGGCTTGGAGGCCATCGCCTTCTTCCAGCAGCAATACCCTTCGGTGCCGATCATCGTCGTCACGGGCTTTCCGGACCAGAAGATGGCGACGGACCTGCTCACCCAGGGCGTCTTCGCGTACCTGGTGAAGCCGGTGGAGAAGGACAAGTTGCTGGCGACCGTCCAGGCAGCGATGGAGAAACGGCTGGCGTTGCGGCACGATCACTAGGCGGCTGCCCATGAATGGCGCATCTTCGACCCTTCGCGTGATCATCGTGGGGGCGGGCAAAGGAGGAGCGGCGCTCCTTGAGTTGTTGACCCGCAGCCCGGACATCGAGATCGTGGGGGTCGCGGACGCCAACTCCGAGGCGCCCGGTATGCGCGTGGCTCGATCGCACGGCATTCGCGCGGAGACCGACGCCTTCGCCCTCCTCGCCGAGGATCGCGCCACCCTGATCGTGGACGTCACCGGCGATCCCGCCGTGCGGTCGCACATTCTTGAGCATACCCCGGCCCATGCCGAGGTCATGGGCGGCACATCGGCGCTCCTCCTCTGGAAGCTCGCGCAGCACGAACGGGATTTGCACAGTCAGTTGCTCCAAGCCGACAAACTAGCGTCCATCGGAACCCTGGCCTCGGGCGTCGCCCATGAAATCAACAACCCCCTCTACACCATTACCGGACTGTCGGAGATCTTACATGACGAAACCCGACCGGAGGTCATCCGCGAGTACCTCGACGAGATCATCGCGGCGAGCCGGCGCATCGCCGGCATCATCCAGGGCCTGAACGCCTTTGCCCGGAGCCCCCAGACCCAGGACATCGGCGACATCGATCTGAACCACACGCTGGACGAAGCGGTCAAGATGGCCCGCAGAGCGACGGTCCTCGATCAGGTGACGGTTGTCACGGAATACGGCGCCGTGCCGCCAATCCGAGGCAAGGGGGACGAACTGCTCCAAGTCTTCGTGAACCTCGTCACCAACGCCGTGCAGGCCATGGAAGGAAAGGGCACCTTGACGCTCACCACCACGAGCGTCAACGGCTCCATTCGCGCGACCGTCCAGGACAGCGGCCCCGGCATCCCCCGTCACAACCTCAGCCGGATCTTCGACCCGTTCTTCACCACCAAGGAGCAAGGACAGGGCACGGGCCTGGGCCTCCACATCGTCCGCGATATCGTGACCAATTACGGCGGCCAGATTACGGCCGCGAGTACGCTTGGCCACGGCGCCACCTTCACCGTGACATTTCCCGCCGCGCCACACGCACAATGATCGTGAAGAGCGTTTCTTTTCCCCACGCCAACGAGATGTTCGTCCCGCTTGGCGCCCCTTGACTGGACCGGCTTCGTCTGTATATCTTGACGTCTATACATTAGGAGAACCAGGCCATGAAGACGGCAAGGATTTTTCGAAGCGGGAACAGCCAGGCGGTACGCATACCCAAGGAATTTCAGATGGAAGGCGATGAGGTGGAAATCCAACGCAAAGGGGATGTCTTGGTGCTCCGGCCGAAGAAACAATCCTGGGATGCCCTCAGCGAAAGCCTGCGCCAGTTCACGGCTGATTTCATGACGAGCGGTCGGCATCAGCCCCGTGTCCAGAAGAGGGGAACGGCCTTCTCGTGAAGGTCATGCTGGATACGAATATCTGTATTTATCTCATAAAGGAGCGTCCGCACTCTCTGTTGGAGCGGTTTCGGTCTTTTCCCGTCGGGGACATCGGCATCTCGGTGATCACACTGGCTGAACTCCAGTATGGCGCCAGCAAAAGCAGTCAACCGAAGAAGAATCAGGAAGCCCTGGAGCAGTTTGTTTCGCCTCTTGAGATCGCCGCCTTTGACCGCCACGCGACCGTCGCGTACGGCAGAATCAGGGCTCAGCTTGAAAAGAAGGGCCGTTTGATAGGTGCGATGGATCTCTTGATTGCCGCGCATGCTCTTAGCCTGGATGCGCGCTTGGTCACCAACAACGAAAAGGAATTCAGGCGCGTACCGGGCCTTCATGTGGAGAACTGGGCCAACAGGGCCTAGCCCGGCGACCATTCATCCCTCTTCCCCTCGCCCCTTGAGGGAGAGGGCCGGGTGAGGGGAATCACCTTCCGCTTCTGGTGAGCCCGCCGAACCACTGCCAGCAGCAATCACTCTGTTGCCATATGGTTCCTTGAAAACGGTGACGGATCTTTCCCTCCCGTCGCCTTTGATTCAATCAGACTTGGTAGGCGCGGAACTCTACCTCGGCTTCTCCCATTATGGTTGGAATGTTTGTGAGATGGTGTAACTCAACTCTGACTCTCACAGGGGGGAGTAGTTGATCGCACATCAGTTGCAGAGCCGCCCCCTCGATTCTTCTCGTATTTCTTTCTCATCTGCCAGTCTCGCTTCCGTCCGTCTCACTTCGGTATATCATCGGTCGAAGCCGTATCCTTCACCCGTTACACGTAGAACGTGAAACCGCCCCTTGAAGAGCGCCACCTTGGCTCGGTATGATGCCCCTAACTTCAAGGAGAACAACCCCATGGCCGATGAATTGACCGTCGGCGGCAAGGCGCCGGCCTTCTCACTCAAAACCGAGAGCGGACAGCGCGTGACCTTGAACAGCCTGAAAGGCCGACAGGTCGTGCTCTATTTCTATCCGAAGGACGACACGCCCGGCTGCACCAAGGAGGCCTGCGGGTTTCGGGACTCGATCACGGCCATCGGGAAGACCGATGCCGTCGTGCTGGGGGTCAGCATGGACGATGCCGCGTCCCATGCCAAGTTCATCACGAAGTACGGGTTGCCGTTCTCCCTGCTCTGCGACGAAGAGGGCACTGTGTCGAAAGCCTATGGCGTCTATAAGCAGAAGAGCATGTACGGTAAAACCTACTGGGGCATCGAACGCAGCACCTTCGTCATCGACACGACCGGCAGGCTCAAGGCCATCTTCAGGAAGGTGAAGGTAGAGGGCCACGTCGCCGCCGTCCGGGCCGCGCTGCACGCATGACACCGCTCGTCATCCGTCACGCGCTGGTGATTGCCGGCACGGGCGCCAAGCCCCAACGCGCCACCGTCGTCATTGAAGATGGCCGCATCCAAGCGATCGGCACCGACGCCCGCATCACAATCCCGAAGGGCGCCACGGTGATCGAAGGCGCAGGGCACGCGCTGCTGCCGGGTCTGATTGACTGCCACGTCCATTACTGCCTGGACGCCGGCCCCGACTCCATCCGCTCGCTGGAGGTGGACGACCCGACGGTCACGGCGATCAAGGCCGTGACCCACGCGCGCGCCACGCTGGAGGCCGGCGTTACGACCGTGCGCGACGTGGGCTCACGCGGCCATATCTCCATCTCGGTGACCCGCGCCATCCGCGCGGGGATCATCCCTGGCCCGCGCACGCTCAACGCCGGCCTCGTGATCTGCATGACCGGCGGACACGCCTGGTTCATCGGCCGGCAGGCCGACGGGGTAGATGACGTCGTCAAGGCGGTGCGCGAGCAAATCCGGGCCGGCGCCGACGTTATCAAGTTCATCGCCACGGGCGGCGTGCTGACGCCCGGCGTCTCGACGGGCGCGGCGCAGCTCACGATCCAGGAATTGAAGGCCGGCGTGGACGAAGCCGTGCGCGCGGGCCGGCGCGTAGCGGCTCATGCCCACGGCGCCCAGGGGATGAAGAACGCCATCCGTGCCGGGGTGCATTCCATCGAGCACGGCACGCTGCTGGACGACGAGGCCATCGCCTTATTCCTCAAACACCGCACGTTCCTGGTGCCGACCCTTTCGGCCATTCAGTCCGGCTGTGAGATGGGCTGGCAGGGCGGGATGCCGGAGTACGCCGTACAGAAAAGCGTTGCCTTGGGGGGCGAACAGAAACAGACCTTCCGTAAAGCGGTGAAGGCCGGCGTGCGGATCGCCATGGGCACCGACGCCGGCACACCCTTCAATCCGCACGGGCGCAACGCCCAGGAACTGCGCCGCATGGTCGCCTTCGGCATGACCCCCATGCAGGCCATCGAGGCCGCCACCCGTTCCGCAGCAACCTTGCTCGGGCTGGAACGCGAGATCGGCACGATCGAACCCGGCAAGCACGCCGACCTCATCCTCGTGAACGGCAACCCCCTGGACGACATCGCCCGGCTGCAAGAGCCGACAAACGTCGTGTACGTGATCCAGGGAGGAACGATCGTGAAGGGCCCGGCCTCTTCGTAGAGGGCGCACACGCAGGTGCGCCCTCCAAGAGCAGGGCAATTACGCAGGGTTGCCTTTACCGGGCGCCTCCGAGCGTCTCCTCGATCGATTCAAGGAGCCCTTCAGCCAGCTTTTCCGCGCTCTCCGCGTTTTCCTGCTGAAGCCTGCGCGCCTGATGGAGCTCATGGGCAAGATTCAGTGCCGTCAGGACCGCGACCTTCGTCGGCGTGGCCATCTGCATGCCCGCCGCCAGCGCCCGCATCTGCTCATCAACCTGGCGGGCCAGTTCAAGCACGTAGGACTGATCGGCCTCTCCCCGAACAGCATAGCGCTGCCCGTAAATCTCAACCTCAACCGTCCGGCTCACCGCGTCCCCCCCTCATCCTTGTCGCCGTCTGATTCAATCAGTGCAAGCTCGCCGAGGATGTTCTTCAGACGCCCGCGGAGCCAGTCACGCTCCTGCTCCCACCGCCGGGCCTCAGCGGCCTGCCGGGCGATCCTGGCGTCGGCCTCACGGAGCCTCGTCTCCAGCAGGGCCGCCCGCCGCTTCAGTCCGGCGGCGTGCGTGATGATCGCCTTGACCCTGGCTTCGAGGGCCGCGATGTTGTGGCCGTCCGCCATCAGCAGACCGTCTCAAATGACGCCACGCAGTCCCGGCCACTCACCCGCCGATACTCCCGGTGACTCCGTAGCACCCGTTTCACATACAGTCTGGTCTCCGTATAGGGAATGGATTCGATAAACTCATCGGGCTCGATTCCTCCAAACTCCTGCACCCACTTCGCCACGGCTTCCGGGCCTGCGTTGTAGGCCGCAACCATATACACGGGATTGTGGTCGAACCTCTCGGCCAGGTGGCCCAGGTACCAGCTTCCCAGCCGGATATTGTAGTGGGGATCCAACAGGCGCTCCCTGCTGAAGGACTCCCCGCCCAGTCTGCCGGCGATCATCCGGCCGGTCTGCGGCATCACCTGCATCAGCCCGAGTGCGCCGGCCGGCGAGACCGCGTCCGGGTTGTACGCGCTCTCTTCGCGGATAACCGCCGCGATCAGATAGGGATCTACGCCGGTGGGGGTTGACGCCTGAATGGCGGGCAGCCATCCCTGCGGGTACGCCAGATCCCAGAATGCCGAAGGCACGCCGCTGATGCCGCGTTCCAGCACGTCGGGAAACGTGCGCTGCACCAGCTTCAAGGCACGATGGTCTTCGCCGAACTCCTTCAGCAGGCCGGCCATCCAAAGAATTTCTCCGCGGTCGGCACCGGTCTTCCCTGTCAGGACCGCCGCTTCCCTGCCGGCCTCGCGCAGCAGGCCCGCCATGCGCAACTCCACGGCGCGCTGATAATGCGCGTTGCCGGCGACCGGCTTCTCCTTCAGAGTGAGGCCGGTCACCGCCGCGCCGCCCTGGACCGGCGCCACGCCGTCGGCACGCGCGGCGACAGGACGCAGGCGCGCGCTCAGGCAATAATAGGATAGCGGCGCGTCTCCGCACAGCGCCTGGAACACAATCGCCGCTTGTTGCGTCTCTCCGGACTTTTCCAGGCTCCGGGCCTTCCAGTACAGCGCCGGCATGAAGTATGGGCCGCTCGGTTGCAGCAACAGGACCTGATCGAAGGACGCGATGGCTTCTTCGGAGCGGCCGTGTTGGTAGAGCAGCTGGCCGGCGCGGTAAGGCCCTTCGGCAGCCGACACCTCCGCCTGCTCGCCCGCTTGCCGATAGGCATGAATCGCCTGGTCTATGCGGCCACGACCCGCATGCTGGGCGGCCAGCAGCAACAGAAACTTCGCCCGGGCTTCGCCGGACACGCGTCCCGCCTCGACCTCTCGCGCCAGGGCCAGAAAGGGCTCATCCAGTCCTTGCCGGAGGAATACCCGGCCCAGCCAGACAACCGCATCTTCGGCAGCGCCTTCATCCCGCCCCTTCATCGCGTGCTCAAAACTGGCCCTGGCCTCGTCATAGCGTTTGAGCCGAACGTGGGCGATTCCCAGGTTCAGTCTGGCCCGGTCCCGCCTGGCCCAATCCAGATTGGGCGCCGGGGCGGACTTCAGGTAGTCTTCAAACGCCTTTACGGCGCGGGCGTATTGGCGTGCATCGAACAGCGTCTTGGCCCGCAGCCACCGGTCTTCGGACGTCAACTTCGGAATCGCCACGCCCTCGCTATTCAGCCGATCTAGCCGTACCGCCGCGTCATCCGCCTGCGGCGACGCCGCGTCCTGGACCCAGATCCGCCGATAGGTGGCGACGGCAGCCGCCGTTTCTCCCACTTTGTGTTGGCAATCACCCTGCCTCAGCAGCACGGCGGGCACTGACGCATGGCCGGCGTATTCTGCCATGAACCTCGCCTGCCGCTCGCGTGCCCGCCTGCAATCATTATCCTGGAACCAGGCTTCGACGGCCTGTGCAAGGGCTTGCGGCCTCAGGAGACTATCAGGATAACGCTCAACCAGGCGATCGAAGGCCATGGCGGCCCCAGTGAAGTCGGACGCCTTCAGATTGGCTTTGCCGAGATAATAGAAGGCATAGTCACCCAGAACCGGCAAGTGCTGCTGAGCCGCCAGCAGGTAGGGGACGGCCTGTCGGTCGGCCTGTTGCTGGTAATACCGGCCCAGTGCCAGTTCCGCCCGGCCCGCCCACGGGGTGTTCGGATACTGCTCGATCAATCTTTGAAACCGGCGGATGCCCGCCTCGTAGTCCCGCCGGCTCAGTGCCTCGACGGCCTGCGCGAGACAGACGGACGGCTCCGCGCAGGGCGTGACGGCCTCCTGTCCGACGGCCAAGCGAGCCTGGAGCAACAGCAACCCGATGCCCACAAAGACTCCGGCGGCGATCACGAGCACAGGGTGTACGCGGCTCCGCCGATGAGAGATGACGATGGACATGCGGTGTGACCTGTACGCTGAACGCATCACAGCGACTATACCATTTTCCGCTGCTTGCTGCGAATCCGGGGGCTATGGTACGCTTCGCTGATGATGCCCGCCTCGGTGAACTCCGCCATTGATCTCACGACCCTCAGCGCCGATGACACTGCTGATCTCGTGCGGGACAAGGGCTGGCCCCGCTTTCATACCCACCAAATCCTACGCTGGCTCTACCAACGTCGCGCCACGGACCTCGACGCCATGACCGACCTGTCGAAGGCGGTCCGCATGCAATTGTCCACGGAGACGCGCATCAGCGCCCTCACCCCCACGGAAATCCTGACGTCAGCGGACGGCACGCAGAAATTCATCTTCCATCTGGAGGACGGCAAGGCCATCGAAAGCGTGCTCATCCCCGATACCTCCGCCGATTTACATGACCGCCTGACGCTGTGCCTCTCGACCCAGGTGGGCTGTACCCTGGACTGCGCCTTCTGCCTGACCGGCCGCATGGGCCTGCTGAGCAACCTCAAGGCCCATGAAATTGTCGGACAAGTGCTGGCGGTGCAGAGAAGGTTGCCCCCCGGCACGCGCCTCACGAATCTTGTGCTCATGGGCATGGGCGAACCGCTGGCGAACGCCGACGCCGTGGAAGAAGCGGTCCGTCGTCTGACCAATCAGTCCTGGGGCGTCGGGTTCTCGCCTCGCCGCATCACGCTCTCAACCGCCGGCCTGGCCTCTCGACTGGAGCGGGTCTCGGCGATGGGCGTGAATCTGGCCGTGTCGCTGAACGCCACCACCAACGAGCAGCGGAATCGGCTCATGCCTGCGGCGAACAGGGCCTCTCCCCTTCAAGCTCTCATGCAGGCTTGCCGCGCCTTTCCGCTCAAGCCGCACCGACGCCTGACCTTCGAGTACGTGTTGCTCAAGGGCGAGAACGACAGCGAGCAGGACGCGGCCCGGCTGGCGAAGCTCATCCACGGCATGCGCTGCAAGGTCAACCTGATCCCTTTCAATGAATTTCCGGGAAGCCCGTTCCGGCGTCCCTCCGACGAGACCATCCTGCGCTTCCAGTCCATCGTGACGGGAAACGGGATCGACGCGTACATTCGCAAGAGCAAGGGACGGGACATCCTCGGCGCCTGCGGCCAACTCGGCACGGTCTCCGAACCCGCTCCAAGAAAGGAAGCCCTGTCGCCATGCTGAAGAGACGGCTGTGCCTCACGATCGCCCTGGCGATCATCTTGATTCTCCCGGCGCCTCAGCCGGCGATGGCGAACCGGATGAAGGTTCAGGAGTTTACCTTGACAAACGGCTTGAAAGTCTTGCTCGTGGAAGAGCCCAAGGCGCCCGTCGTCACGGTACAGATCTGGTACAAGGTCGGCTCCCGCAACGAGGTCATGGGGCGGGCCGGCCTCTCCCATATGTTGGAACACATGATGTTCAAGGGTACGCCCAAGTACGGCAAGGGCGACTTCTCCAAGATCATCAAGAAAAACGGCGGCAACGACAACGCCTTCACCAGCCAGGACTACACGGCCTATTTTGAAAACCTGGCCGCCGACAAGCTGGAGCTGGCCCTCGAAATGGAAGCGGACCGCCTGCAAGGACTCCTGCTGGACGACAAGGAATTCCAGTTGGAACGCGAGGTCGTGAAGGAAGAGCGTCGCCTCCGCATTGAGGACGTTCCGCCGTCCTATCTGGTGGAGCTGCTGTACGCCCAGGCCTTCATGACGCATCCCTACCACTGGCCCATCATCGGATGGTTCAACGACCTGGACGCGATGACCCGGCAGGACCTCAAAGCATACTACGAGAAACACTACGTCCCCAATAACGCCACGCTCGTCATTGTCGGCGACGTGAAGGCCGAGACCGCCCTGCCTCTCGTGAGAAAATATTTCGACGGCATTCCCAAAGGGACTCCGCCACCCCCGCCCTCCGTCGTCGAGCCGGAGCAGAAAGGCGAACGGCGGATCGTGGTGAAGCGGGAGGCCCAACTGCCGTTCATCTATTTCGGATACAAGGCGCCCAACTTCACGAGCCCGGACGTGCGCGCCCTGGCCGTGCTGGAGAGCATTCTGTCAGGCGGCCGGAGCGCGCGTCTGTATGAGGCGCTCGTCTACCGCAAGAAACTGGCGCTCCAGGTGGGCGCCGGCTACAACGAACTGGCGGCTGATCCCGAGCTCTTCACCTTCTACGCCGTCGTCAATCCCAGCGCCAAGATCGCGGACGCGGAACAGGCCGTGCTGGTTGAGATTGAACGGCTCAAGAAGGCGCCGCCTTCCGACATGGAACTGCAGAAGGCGAAGAACCAAGTGGAGGCCAAATACCTGTTCGAACAGGATTCCATTTTCCGTCAGGCGATGCTCTTGGGTACGGCCGAGACCGCGGGCGCCGGCTGGCAGTACATCGCCGACTACGTGGACAAGGTGCGCGCCGTCTCGAAAGAGGACATCCGGCGCGTCGCCCGCACATACCTCAACGAGGACCGGCGCACCGTCGGTATTCTCATTCCGGTCGCCCCCAAGCCCCAGGCCGGGCAAACCACAGGAGATGCCCGGTGATCCGGATGCTCGCGGCAGCACTCCTGACGCTCTGCGTCACGCCCGCGCTCTCCCATGCCGCCGACATCAAGCCGGTTCGCGTCGTCATGGAGAACGGCATGACCCTGCTCATCCAGGATCAGCCGTCGCTCCCGATCGTCACCGTGAACGTGCTGATGAAGGCCGGCGCGGTGCACGATCCCGACGCCAAGGCAGGCCTCGCCTACATGACGGCCGGGATGCTTGAGGAAGGAACCACCACCCGCAGCGCCACCCGGCTTGCGCAGGAGATCGAGTTCCTGGGAGCCGAATTCTCCGCCAGGACCACACACGATTTCGCCACCGCCACGCTCCGGATGTTGAAAAAAGACGCCGACCGCGGCTTGACCCTGCTGAGCGACCTCCTGATGAACCCGGCCTTCGCCGACAAGGAAGTCTCCCGGGTACGCGACGAGCTCCTTGGCGAGCTCCAGGGCGAGAAGGATGATCCCGGCACCGTCGCCGAAAAGGCCTTCGACGAGATCATCTTCAAAGGCCACCCCTACCGGCGGCCCACCAACGGGGATGAGAAGACCGTCCCGACGATCACCAGGAAGGACCTGGTCGCCTTTCATGACACGTATTACCGCCCCAACCGCGCGATCATGGCCATCGTGGGCGACATTCGGGAGTCCGAAGCGCTCGCGTTGGTCAACAGGCACTTTGGGACATGGGCGAAGAAGGCAGTTGCCGCGCCACCCGTTCCCTCGCCTGAGCCTCTCCAGAAATCCGTGCTCAAGCTGATCGACAAGGACCTCACGCAGGCCACGGTTGCGCTCGGTCACGTGGGCATCGACCGCAGGAACCCGGATTTCTATGCGGTGTCCGTGATGAATTACATCCTCGGCGGCGGCGGGTTCTCCTCACGGCTCGTGAATCGGATTCGCGACGAGCAGGGTCTGGCCTACGACGTGGATAGCGGCTTCACGGCCAACGTCATGCCGGGACGTTTTGCCGTCACGTTGCAGACCCGCAATGCGGCAGCCAATCAGGCCATCGCCGCCGCGCTGGCGGAGATCAGGCGTATCCGCACCGAGCCGGTCAGCGATCAGGAACTGGCCGATGCCAAGGCGTATCTGATCGGCAGCTTCCCCTTGCGCCTCGACACCACCGGCAAATTGGCCGGACTCCTGACCGCCGTGGAGCTGCACGGCCTGGGGTTGAGCTATTTCGACGACTATCCCAAAGCCATCGTGGCCATCACGAAGGCAGACATCCTGCGCGCGGCGCAGACGTATATCAACCCCAGTCTCTACGCGCTGGTCGTCGTCGCCAAACAGTCCGAAGCGAAAATCGATGCCGGAGCCGTCCTCGGCGCGAAACACTGAGCCCGCTTGCAGATAAGTGGGAGCAGAGTCTACTTATCCCTCGCCATGGCCCTACTCGATCGGTGGGATTACATCGGCGTCTGCAGGGAGGTCTTCGCATGACGTTCGCGGAACTTGCGGATGGCCTGGTATATGAGGACATAGCCGACGACGGCGGCGACAATGCCTAGCAGCACATGGCCCAGGACAAAAGGGACCAGGTAGGGGCGGAACTGGTCCCATAACATCACGAGGGTGACGTCATGCCAGTCGATGTGCGGCATGGGGCCAACCGGGTCGAGCAACAGCCCCACCCACATGCTGCCGGCGAGGATCGGCAGGAAGGTCCAGGGATTGTTGATCAGCGTGCCCGCCATCAGGGCCAGGAAGTTCAAGCGGAAGGCCCACGCGAAAAGAAATACGCTGGCGGTGTGCAGGCCATAGGTGGGGGAAAAGGCAATGAAGACCCCCGCGGCGAAGGCCATGGCGGTGCGTTGGGGCGAATCCCCCAGGTGCAGGATCCGGCGGAACTTCTCCTTGATGAGAGTCACGGGAATCATCCTATGCGGTGCTCGTAGCCTGTTGCGGTCAGGGGTCGAACCGCGCCGTCGGCGCCGATGACGCGAAGTCCGCGGCCAGCCGGCGTGATGTGCCCGATGGGAGTCGCCCGCAGCACCCGGCGGCGGATGAGCGTCTCTACGCCTGGGACGTTGGCGGGCGGCACCGTGAACAGGAGCTCGTAATCGTCTCCCCCGCCGAGCGCATACGCGATCGGATCGCGCCGTCCGGCCCGCGCATACGCGATGAGCGGCCGCGACAGGGGAAGCTGCCGTGTGTCGATGAGGCAGCCGACCCGGCTTTCCTTGCAGAGATGGCGGACGTCGCCGGCCAGGCCGTCCGACAGGTCCATGGCTGCGCTCGCTAGGCGACCTCTCGCCAGGTGCTGTCCTTCGGTGAGGCGGGCGGTGGGCATCAGATGACGCTTAATCAGATAGGCCGGCCCCCTCGTAGTCTTTACTGCTCGGGACGTGTTCCTTCGTCGCCGTAAGATGTCCAGCCCCGCCTGTGCATCGCCCAATGTGCCGGTCGCGTACAGATGGTCGCCGGCGCGGGCGGTGGACCGCCTGAGCACGGCTCTCGGCGGCGCGTCCCCCAGGACGGCGACGCTCAGAAAGAGGCCGGTATGGGAGGCCGACGTGTCCCCACCGACGACCGCTGCGCCCGCGTGCCGGCATGCCGCGGCGACGCCGGCATAGAGGGCGTCGACGTCGGACGGCGTTTGGCGAGCGGTCAGGGCCAGCGCGATCAGCACGAACCGGGGTATGCCGCCCATGGCCGCGATGTCGCTGAGATTCGCCATGGCGGCCTTATAGCCGAGCTGCCGGTAGGTGGTCCAGGCCAGGTTGAAGTGGATGCCTTCGGCGAGCAGATCGGTGGTAGCCAGGAGGACGTGTCCGGGTCGGGTCTTCAGGACGGCCGCGTCGTCGCCGATGCCGGTGAGGACCGCGCTCCGGAGGGCATGCGGAATGCGCGTTGCGCTCCGGAGCCGCTGAATCAGGTCGAACTCGCCGATCCGGCGCGGTCGCATCAGTCGTGCCGGGAGGACGCGGCGGCAACCGGTCGGCGGCTCATCGACGGGCGGCGCCTCGGCGCCGTCGCCTTCACGGGCTCGCTGCCGGGCGCTGGCGTACGGCGCAAGGCCGCTGCGAGGACGTCGTCCATCGTGTCGGCAAAGATGAACGTCATCCCTTTGAGCAGATGCGCGGGAATGTCCGCCTGGTCTTTCTGGTTCTTTTTGGGCAGGATCACCGTGCAGATGCCGACCCGCTTGGCGGCCAGAATTTTTTCCTTCAGCCCGCCGATCTCCAAGACCCGCCCCCGCAACGTGACCTCGCCGGTCATGGCGAGGTCGTGGCGCACGGGTCTGCCGGTGAAGGCGGACGTGAGCGCGGTGGCCATGGTGATGCCGGCGGAGGGCCCGTCTTTCGGGATGGCGCCGGCCGGCACGTGGATGTGGATGTCGTGCCGGGCGAAAATCTCCGGTTTGAGACCGAGTTGGCGCGCGCGCGATCGGACGTAGCTGAGCGCGGCCTGCGCCGATTCCTTCATGACATTGCCCAGTTGACCGGTTAAGGTCAGGGCGCCTTTGCCCTTCATGATCGTCGCTTCGATGTGGATGATGTCGCCGCCGGCCTCGGTCCAAGCCAGTCCCGTGGACACGCCGATCAGATCCTGTGTCTCTTCGCTTTCCTTGTGATGTCGAGGCACGCCGAGGTATTTAGGGAGGGACGTCGGCGTGATGGTGGAGCGCCGGTCTTCGCCCTCCGCGATCTTCTTGACGATCTTGCGCATGACGTTGGCGATCTCGCGTTCGAGGTTCCGGACGCCCGCCTCCCGGGTATAGTCACCGATGATCCGCTGGAGCGTCCGATCGGAGAAGGTGATCTGTTGTGCGGTGATCCCGTGCTCGGTCAACTGGCGGGGGACCAGGAACCGCTTGGCGATGCCGATTTTTTCCTCCTCGGAGTACCCGGGGATCTCGATAATCTCCATGCGATCCCGTAGGGCCGAGAGGATGGGATCCATGATGTTGGCCGTGGTGATGAACATGACCTCGGAGAGATCGAACGGCACGCCCAGGTAATGATCGCTGAAGGCGGTGTTCTGCTCCGGGTCCAGGACCTCCAGCAGGGCGGCCGACGGATCGCCGCGAAAATCCGCGCCGACCTTGTCCACCTCGTCCATCATAAACACCGGATTGCGGGTGCCTGCTTGTTTAATGCCCTGGATGATGCGGCCGGGCAGGGCGCCCACGTAAGTCCGGCGATGGCCCCGGATTTCGGCTTCGTCGCGGATGCCGCCGAGCGAGATGCGGACGAACTCACGGCCCAGCGCCCGCGCAATGGATTTCCCCAGCGAGGTCTTCCCCACGCCCGGCGGACCGACGAAGCAGAGGATCGGCCCCTTCATCTTCTCCTTCATCTTGCGGACGGCGAGATATTCGAGAATCCGCTCCTTCACTTTCTCCAGATCGTAGTGATCCTCGTTGAGGACCGTGGCGGCCGCCTTGATGTCAAGGGTGTCGTTCGTTTTTTTGCTCCAGGGTAGTTCCACCATCCATTCGAGATAGGTGCGGACCGTGGCCGCCTCCGCCGTGTCCGGGTGCATCTTCTCGAGCCGCTTGAGCTGCTTCTCGGCCTCCTTGAGGACCTTCTCGGGCATCGTGGCGGCTGTGATGTTTTTCCGGAACTCGGCCACTTCCTCCGCCCGTTCGTCCATCTCACCCAGTTCCTTCTGGATGGCCTTCAATTGCTCGCGGAGGAAGTATTCGCGCTGGGTCTTGTCCATCTCGCCCTTGGCGTCGGCCTGGATCTTTTGCTGCATCGAGAGGACTTCGATTTCCGCGCCCAGCAGTTCGCCGGCGCGATGCAGCCGGGCGACGGGATCGAGGATCTCCAGGACGCCCTGGGCCGCGTCCACTTTGAGCCCCAGGTTCGAGACGGTCATGTCGGCCAGCCGGCCGGGATCCTGGAGGGTCTCGATCATGACCATCACATCCGGCATCAGGATCTTGCCGAGGCTGACGAGGCGCTCCAGCTGTTCCTTCACGGTCCGCATCAGGGCCTCCCCTTCCAGGGCCCGGCCCGGAACGGTCGTCTCGGGGATCTGCGCGAGGCGAACTTCGAAGTACGGCTCGGTCCGGACAAATTCCTCAATGCGCGCCTTGGCCAGTCCCTGCACGAGAATTTTGATCCGGTCGTCCGGCAGCTTGAGCATACGCATCACCATGCCCACGGTCCCGACGGAGTAGATGTCCGCCGGCGTGGGATGTTCGATGTCCAGAGAGCGCTGGGCGGCCAGCATGATGAGCCGGTTGCCGGCGAGCGCCGACTCAATGGCCTTGACCGACAGGTCCCGACCGACGAAGAGGGGCAGGATCATGTAGGGAAACACGACGATGTCGCGGATCGGCAGGAGCGGCAGACGATCCGGGATCTCCACGGGCGGTGAGTCGCGCTGAGCCTGCTCCGCCATGCGCCGCCCTTTCATGATTCAGGAGGAGTACGGAAAGCCATGCCCCTATAACGCGAGGCCTTTCAGATACGAAGCAAAGCGCTCGCCCAGTTCGGGGTTCTTCAAGCCGAATGCGACGGTCGCCTTGAGGAACCCGAGCTTGTCGCCGGCGTCGTGACGCGTGCCGTCCACCAGGCACGCGTGCATCGGCGACGAGTGCGCCATGGTGCGCAGCGCGTCCGTGAGCTGGACTTCCTGGTTTTTGCCCGGCGGCGTCTTCTCCAGGACGGCAAAGATCGACGACGGCAGGATGTAGCGGCCGATCACCGCGAGCCGTGATGGCGCATCCTGCGGGGCCGGCTTTTCGACCATATCGGTGACCCGGAACAGCCCTGGTCGTACCGGTTGGGGAGTGATGATGCCGTACTGCGAGACTTCCTCCGGCTCGACTTCCTGCACGCCCAGGATGGGCGTGCCAAGATCGTCATAGAGGTCGATCAGTTGCCTGGTCGCAGGGACCGCCGCATCAATGATTTCGTCTCCCAGGAGCACGGCAAACGGCTCGTCGCCGATCAAGTGTTGCGCGCAGAGGATGGCGTCCCCGAGCCCGCGGGCGTGAGGCTGGCGGATGTAGCAGAAATTGGCCAGTTCGGAGATCCGTCGGATCTCCTTGAGCAGGTGGTCTTTGCCGCTGTCCTTCAGGACCGCTTCCAACTCGAATGAGAGGTCGAAGTGGTCTTCAATGGCGCGTTTGCCGCGGCCTGTGATGATGATGATGTCGCAGATGCCGGCCGCCACCGCCTCTTCCACCGCATACTGGATCAGGGGCTTGTCGCCCAGCGGCAGCATTTCTTTGGGGGAGGCTTTGGTGGCGGGAAGGAAGCGGGTTCCGAGGCCGGCGGCTGGAATGATGGCCTTGGAGACCGCGTGAGCAGGCATAACGTGCTGATTCTACGGGTGGTTTGTGGCAAAGTCAAGCTGAGGCTGGCGCCGTCGTGCGCCGTTTCCCCTTTACTTGTCGCATGGCAATCTGTAAAATTTAAGCGGTTTTTTGCGCTTTTGTGGGAGTTTGGGAGCCTGGACCGTGCATCATTGCATGACCACCATCGTCGCGTCCTGGATCGTGCTGCTGGGGGGGCTGATCGTGGTCCTTGGCCAGGATGTCGGCCTGGCTCAGGAGGCGGGTCAGCGGATCAGCGCGATCGTCGTTCAAGGGAACAAACGGATCGAAGTGCCGGCCATTCGAGCCCGCCTCACCATGAAAGAGGGGGACCACGTCACGGCGGAGCGGATTCGGGAGCAGATTCGTGCCTTGTATCACATGGGGTATTTTGAAGACGTCCGTGTGGAAACCGAGCCCAGGGCCGGCGGCGTGGCCGTGATTTTTGTCGTGACGGAGAAGCCCTTTGTGGTGGAGATTCTGTTCGACGGCAACGACAATCTCAAAGGCGAGAAGCTGACCGAGAAACTGACGGTCCGCACCCAGTCATTCCTGGACCAGCAGCAGATCAAGGACAGTGTCGAGCGGCTCCGTCAGTTGTACGAGGACGAGGGGTACTTCAGCGCGCGGATTATCCCGGTCATCAAATCCCTGGACGGCGAGCGGAAGGCGCTGACGTTTTTCGTCACAGAGGGGCCCAAGGCCCGCATCAAAACCGTGGCCTTCGACGGCGCGAACTCCATCCCCGTGAAGAAGCTCAAGAAGCCCCTGGTGACGCGGGAGTACTCCTGGATCTTTTCCTGGCTCGACGATTCCGGGGTCTACAAGAAGGACGAACTGGCCAACGACGTCGAACGGCTCCGTCAGATCTATCTCGACGAGGGGTACCTCGATGTCAAGCTCGGCAAGCCTGTGGTTGATCTGAGCGCCGATAAGCAATGGTTTACGGTCCGGTTCGCCATCATCGAGGGCCCGCAGTTTACATTTTCGAGGATCGGCTACAAGGGACACACCGTTTTTTCCGAGCCCGAGCTGCGGAGCGGGAGCCCGCTGAAGGAAGGCGGCATCGTCCGGATGGCGGAGGTCCGGGACGACATCAAGCGCGTGACGGATGCGTATGGCACGAAGGGCTACGCGTTCGCGGACATCAACCCCCTGGTCGAGCCGGACTCTGAGTCCAAGACGGCCATAGTCACCTTTGACATCAAAGAGGGCGCCTTGATCCGCGTCCGCAACATCAATATTTCCGGCAACGACAAGACCCGCGATAAGGTGATCCGGCGGGAGTTGCGGGTCAACGAAGCCGAACTGATCGATACCGCCGCCATGCAGTTGAGTTTCAAACGGCTCAACAACCTGAACTATTTCGAAACCGTGGAGATCATCCCGAAGCAGATTGATCCGGGCATGGTCGATCTCGACATCACCGTCAGGGAGAAGTCCACCGGCGCCTTCAGCGTCGGCGGCGGATTCAGTTCGCTGGATAGGCTGGGCCTGGTGGCCGATATCACGGAGGGTAATCTCTTCGGCCGTGGCCAGTTGATCAAGGTCCGTGGTCAGTTGGGCCAGCGGCGGTCGTTGGGCTCCGTGACGTTCCGGGAGCCCTACCTGTTCGACGAGGCGCTGTCGGCCCAGATTGATCTCTTCTCGCGCCAGACGTTCTTCGTGAGTTATTTTGAGGCACGGAGCGGCGGCGACCTCGTGCTGGGGAAATGGTTTTCGGAATACCTGAGCGGAAGCGCCACCTATCTCCTAGAGTGGCTGACTATCTCCAACGACCTCTCGGGTCAGTATTTTCTGGGGGGCGGAGGGGTCGCCGTGAGTCCTGTCGGGGCGCTCCCGTTGCTGATCCAGCAGCAGCTTGGCAAGTCCACCACCAGCGCGTTTGTGTTCGGCGTGGCACGCGACACACGAGACTTCTATCTCGATCCTAAGAGCGGCGCCCGGCACGCCCTGACGACGCAGTTCGCCGGAGGCCCGCTCGGGGGGACCAACGATTTTTACAAGGTCATTGGCGACAGTGCGTGGTATTTCCCGTCGGTGTGGGACACCGTGTTTGCGCCGCGCGCCCGGTTCGGCGTGGCCCGTAGCTACACCAGTGGCAGCCGGCTTCCCATCGGCGACCGGTTTTTCGTGGGTGGCATCCAGACCATGCGCGGGTTCAGTTTCGGCCGGGCAGGGCCGGTCTCACCGCATGATAACCTCAGCATCCTGGGGGCGACCAAGCAACTTATCTTCAACATGGACTACATCTTTCCGATAGCCTCCGAGCTGAAGGTCAAGGGGGTGTTATTTTTCGATTACGGCAAGGGCTTTGAGGATGGGGAGCCGCTGAGCCTGGACCTGCGCAAGTCGGTCGGCATCGAGGGCCGGTGGATTTCGCCGTTCGGGCCGCTGCGGCTGTCCTACGGCATCAACCTCGACCCGCGCAGGGGAGAACAGGCGGGGGTGTTTGAGTTTTCGGTGGGCACGCTTTTTTAACAAGACCGTCATGGGCATGGGATCAGAAAGGAAGAACGACATGAAACATGGAATGACCGTACTATGCAGTGCGCTTGTGACCGCGCTGGCGCTGGCGGCGCCGGTTTGGGCGGACACGAAGATCGGCGTGATCGAGCCGCAAAAAGTCTTGGACGGCACCCGGGCCGGCAAGAAGGTCAAGGACTCGCTGCAGGACTACGTCAAGGCCCGCCAGAAGGTCATTGATGTGGAGGAAGAGGATCTCAAGAAGGCGGAGGAAGACCTGGTCAGGCAGGGCGCCGTGCTGAGCCCCGAGGCCAAGAAGGACAAGGAAGACAAGTTCCGCCAGAGGATGGGTGAGTATCAACGCAAGCTCCAACAATTGAACCAGGAGGTCCAGGTCAAGAAGAAAGAGACACTGGACGAGTTCAGCAAGAGCCTTGAGCAGATCATCCGGGTGATCGCGGAAAAGGAGAAGATCACGCTTGTCGTGGAGAAGGGAGATGGCGGAGCCGGCGCGCTGGTCATCTACAGCCATCCGTCGCTCGATCTCACGGATCGCGTCATAAAGGAATTGGACGCGAAGGGGGGCCAGTGAGCCAGAGAAGCCACCAGAGTCTGTGTCTGGACGTGACCGAGATCCAGGCGATCCTGCCGCATCGGTACCCGTTTTTGCTGGTGGACCGCATCGAGGCATTGGAGATCGGGAAGCGGGTGGTCGGCATCAAGAACGTGACGATCAACGAGCCGTTCTTTCAAGGGCATTTTCCAGGCCGGCCCATCATGCCGGGCGTCCTCATCATCGAAGCCATGGCGCAGGTGGGCGGCGTCCTCGCGTTCAAATCCGCCCAGGACGCGGGGGCCAAGCTCGTGTATTTCATGGGGATTGACAAGGCCAAATTCAGGAAACCGGTCATGCCTGGCGATCAGCTTCGGTTCGTGGTGGAGGTGCTGCGCGCCCGCCATCCCTACTGGAAAATGCGCGGGGAGGCGTTCGTGGAGGAGACGCTCGTCTGCGAAGCGGAGTTGATGGCGATGATTACGGATGGCGCGGCGCCGGAGGCCGAGCAGTGAGCCCCCAGGTACATCCGGCGGCTCTCGTGCATCCCAAGGCCGAACTGGCCGACGGCGTGACGGTCGGCCCCTTTACCGTGATCGGGGAGCATATCCGCATCGGGCGGAACACTCGGATTGACTCGCACGTCGTCATCGAAGGGTGGACCGACGTGGGAGACGAGTGCCGGATCCATTCCTTTGTGTCGCTCGGCGCTCCCCCGCAGCATTTGAAGTACAACGGCGAGGAGACGCGCGTCCGGATCGGCCACCACAATATTCTTCGGGAGTACGTGACCGTCAACCGCGCGACGGCGTTCGGCGGCGGCGTGACCAGCCTGGGCGATCATAACGTACTCATGGCCTACGTCCACATCGCCCATGACTGCCTCGTCGGCAATCACGTGATCATGGCGAACGCCGCCACGCTGGCCGGCCACATCACGATCGGAGACTATGCCATCGTGGGGGGACTGGTCGGCATTCACCAGTTCGTGCGGATCGGCGCCTACAGTATGATCGGCGGCTGTTCAGCGGTCGGAATGGACGTTCCGCCGTTTATGCGGGCGGCCGGCGGGTACCGTGCCAGGTTGTTCGGGGTCAACACCATCGGGCTGAAGCGCCAGGGGTTTGCCGATGACCGCATCCGGCGGCTCAAGAAAGTGTACCTGATGCTGTTTCGGTCGGAGGAGCGCCTGGCCGAAGCGGCCAAGACAGTCCGCCACGAGTTCGGCGAGCACCAGGAGGTGCTGGACCTCCTGGCGTTTCTGGACGGCACGAAGCGGGGCATCTGCAAGGGGTCGGATGAACGCGAGGAAGAATGACGAGGCGCGGGCGCCGGCGTCGCAGGCCGACCCGCAGGCCGAATGGATCGGCCTGATCGCCGGCAACGGCCGCTTTCCGCTGCTCTTCGCCGAGAACGCGCGGCGGCTTGGCTATCGTGTCTCGGCGGTGGCCTTGAACGGCGAGGCCGATCCCGCGCTTGAACGGGCCGTGGACCGGATTCACTGGATCGCGTTGGGCCAACTGGGCAAGCTCATCAAGGCATTCAAACAGGATGGTGTGCGCCAGGTCGTCATGGTCGGTGGCGTCAAGAAGACGCATCTTTTTTCGGATGTTAAGCCCGATCTCCGTTCGCTTGCCCTGCTTCGGCGCGTAACGATTCCCAAGGACGACGCGCTGCTGCGCGCCATCGCTGCCGAACTGGAGGACGAGGGCATCAGGATTCGGGAGTCCACGTTTGGGCTGGATGGGTTGCTGGTGGAGGACGGCACGCTCACGCGGCGCGGCCCGACCAGGAAGGAGCGGCGCGACATCGCGTTCGGCTGGGAGATGGCCGAGGCCGTCGGACGGCTCGATATTGGTCAATGCGTGGTGGTGAAGGACTGCGTGGTGGTCGCCGTGGAAGCGGTCGAAGGCTCCGACGACGCGATCCGGCGCGGAGGTCACCTGGCGCGCGGGGGCGCCGTGGTGGTGAAACGGTTCAAGCCGCAGCAGGACCGACGCTTCGATCTGCCGGCGGTCGGACCGGGGACCATCCAGGCGATGATCGAGAGCGGCGCCGTCGTACTGGCGATTGAAGCAGGGAAAGCCGTGTTTCTTGACCGGGACGAAGCCATTGCAGCCGCCGATGAGGCGGGCATTGCGATTGTGGGGGTCGGCGAAGGCGCCCTTCGACAAGCTCAGGGCGAACGGGTGGGAGAGACTCAGTGAACAGTATTGAGACATGGCCCGCATTAGGTCCAGGGTGTTTGTTGCGATCCATGGATCACCGCGATGACATCCACTTGCTCAGGCTTGATGTGATACATGATCCGATAGGGACCCTCAAGAACCTCACGTATCTGCGGAAACTCGGCTTCGGGAACGATGCGGCCGGATTGGGGAAAGTCGCCGATCTGCCGAGAACGCCTTGTCAGACGGTCAACAACTCGCTGCGCGTACTCCGGCGAGCTTTGGCCGATGTAGGCATGAAGGCTTCGAAGGTGGCCTATCGCACGGTCGGTCCAGTGGACCGTCACTGCGGCAGTCCGAATGAGGAGCGCACCTGCTCCACATCGGTCGTCCGCCCTGCCTTGCTGTCGGCCAACCCTGCTTCAATCGCCTGCCGGACATAAATTTTATGCATGAGGTCTTCCCATGTCGAATTCTCCGGAAGGTGGTCCACCAGTCGGCGAGCTTCTTCTTTGATGCTTGGAGTGGCCATGTATGTTCCTCCTAGGTTTTGAGATGCGCTTAGAATACGACAGGCGAGTGACGGAATCAATAATCTCCACTTCGGCAGGCACCCTTGCACGAGAATAGAGAGGCCATGCAAGAAAAGATCAAAGTCGGCGTCATTGGAGTCGGATCGCTGGGGCAGCACCATGCCCGCGTCTATGCCGAACTGGCCGGCGCCCGCTTGGTCGGCGTGGCGGATGTGGACGAGGCGCGGGCCGCTGTGGTGGCCGCAAGGCACGACTGTCGAGCCGTGGCGGATTACCGGGCGCTTATCGGCGAGGTGGACGCCGTCAGCGTGGTGGTGCCGACGCTCCTGCATCGCGAGATTGCGAAAGCCTGTATGGATGCCGGCCTCCATGTTCTGGCAGAAAAGCCGCTGGCGGCGACGGTGGACCAGGCGCGCGATCTGGTGGCTGTGGCGGCGCGCCGGGGCGTGACGTTGCAGGTGGGGCACATTGAGCGTTTCAACCCGGTGTTTCGGGCGACGCAGGGCGTTATCAAGGCGCCCACGCTGATCGAGTGCCGGCGCTGGGCGCCGTTTACCGCACGGGGCGCGGATGTGGACGTCGTGCTGGACGTGATGATTCACGACCTGGATCTCGTCCTGGGGATGGTCGGCGCGCCGGTGCGGGACGTGCAGGCGAGCGGCGTCCCAGTGCTGTCGTCCGCGACGGATGTGGCCCAGGCGCGGGTCACGTTCGACAACGGCTGTGTCGCGACGTTTAGCGCGAGCCGCGTCGCCGAGTCCAAAATCCGCGAGCTCCACATCTACGAGCCGGGAGGATTCGTAGGGATGGATCTGGTCGGGCAGACGGCCGTCGTGGGACGCCGAGCCATGAGCGCGTCGGGGAGCCATGCACTTGTGACGGAGCCGGTCCGGGGAGACGGGCGCGAGCCACTCGCACTCGAACTGGAGGCCTTTCTCGATGCGGTCCGCACCGGCACCACGCCGCTGGTCTCGGGGAGGGAGGGCGTCGTTGCGTTGGAACTCGCCGGCGCGATCATGGCCGAGATTGCCCGTCACGGACAAAGGGAGTCGGTCAGATGGAGGGAGTTGGCCGGACGGAGGGAGCCGGATGGGTCGGCGGATTCTCATCATCACGGGTGAAGCGTCCGGCGACCTGCATGGCGCCCATCTCGCCATGGCCGTGAAGGCGCAGGCCCCCGACGTTGTCATACTCGGCGTGGGCGGGCCCCGCATGCGTGCCGCGGGCGTGGAACTGATTCAGGACATCGGCTCGGTGGACGTGATCGGACTCGTCGGGCTTGCCGCCGCCCGTACGCTGGTCAAACGGGTGCTCATCTTGAGAAAAATCCTACAGAGCGAACCCCTCGACCTCGTCGTGCTGATCGACAATCCCGGCCTCAACTTCCACTTCGCCCGCATTGCCAAGGGGGCCGGCCTGCGCGTCCTGTACTACATCTCGCCGCAGCTCTGGGCGTGGCGGCCGCGGCGCATGACATGGATGCAGCGGCGAGTGGATCATGTCCTGGTGATCCTGCCGTTCGAGGAGGTGCTCTATCGCCGCGCCGGCGTGCCCTGCACGTTTGTGGGCCACCCGCTTCTGGACGATGTGGCGCCGTCCTACGACCGGGACCGCGTGCGCGCCACATACGGACTGCCTCGCGACGCCTGCGTGATCGGTCTGCTGCCGGGTAGCCGGACCGGGGAAGTGCAGAGTCTGCTGCCGATTTTTCTGGATGCCGCGCGGCTGCTCCAGCGGGACCGGCCGCTGCGCCTGATCCTGGCCGTGGCCGACACGGTGGACCAGGACGCCATCAAGCGGGCGTGCGATAAGACCGGCCTTGACGTGCGCCTGGTGACGCGGGACCCCAACGGGGTCATGGCGGCGGCGGATCTGTTGTTCATTGCGTCCGGCACGGCCACTCTCCAGGCCGCGATCATCGGCACGCCCATGGTGATTGCGTACAAGCTGCCCTTTGTCACCTACCTGCTCGCGCGGCTGTTGGTCCGGGTGGACAGCATTGGATTGGCCAACATCGTGGCTGGCACACCATTCCTCCCCGAGCTGATCCAGCATCGGGCGACCCCGGAGAATCTCGTCGCCGAAGCGCGCCGGATCCTTGACGATGCGCCGTACCGGGACGGCATGCGCGCGGAGATGGCGCGTGTCAGGTCGCTGCTTGGAGCCCCGGGCGCGTCCGCGCGCGCGGCCGCCGTGGTGCTCGACCAGTTGCGCCTCCGTGGCAATGTGGCCACGGCCTGGTGGAGAACCTGGTGGAGAAAAGGGGCGGCACGCTGATGCATACTTATGGGCGCCTGTTGGGCTACATGCGGCCGTACTGGGGCCGCCTCATCGTCGCGGCTCTGTGCTCCGGGGCGGTGGCCGCTTTCACCGGGGCCTATGCCTGGCTGGTGCGGCCAGCCCTGGATGAGATCTTCATCAACAAAAACGAGGCCTGGCTCTATTGGCTGCCGGTGGCCCTACTGGCCGTGTCCGTCATGAAGGGCCTGTGCGGCTACGGCCAGGCCTATTTGATGACCTATGTCGGCAGCCGCGTCGTGACCGATATCCGCCAGCGGCTCTTCAGCCACCTCATGCGTCTCCCGGTCGGCTTTCACCTTAAGAATCCCTCCAGTCGGATGCTGTCCCGGGTGGTCAACGACGTGAACTGGATCCAGAACGCCGTGTCCGGCGTGCTAAAGGATCTCTTCCAGCAGAGCCTGACGTTCCTGGTCCTGCTGGGCGTGATCCTGTATCAGAACTGGAAGTTAGCGCTCTTTGCGATCATCGTCATTCCGCTATCGGCATACCCGATGGTCCGATTCGGCAATCAACTCCGGAAGATTGCTGTGACCGGCCAGGAGCGGACGGCCGATATGTCCACGGCGCTGCATGAGACGCTGACCGGCATTCGCATCGTCAAGGGCTTCACGCGCGAGGACGCCGAAGGCCGGCGGTTCGCCGGGTTCAACGAGGCCTACTTCCGCACGAACATGAAGTCCACGCAGGTGTCCTCGATCACGTCGCCGGTGCTCGAGGTGGTCGGCATCATCGGCATCGCCGGCATCATCTGGTATGGCGGCTTGCAAGTCATTCAGGGGGCGGTGACGCCGGGGACGTTTTTCTCCTTCCTCACCGCGGTGTTCCTCATGTACGCCCCGATCAGGCGGCTGGCCTCCGCCAACAACACGATCCAGCAGGCCCTGGCGGCCGCTGATCGGGTCTTTGCCGTGCTGGATGTGCCGACCGAAGCCGCGCGGGACACAGGCACGCGCCCCCTTGACGGCGTCCGGTCTGCGATCGAATTGCAGGCGGTCTCGTTTCGCTATGAGGGGATCGAGGCCTGGGCGCTCCAGGACTTGTCGCTGACGGTCAGGTCCGGCGAAGTGCTGGCCCTTGTCGGCAGCAGCGGGGCGGGCAAGACGACGCTCGTCAATCTGATTCCCCGGTTCCATGATCCGACGGCGGGGACCATCCTGATCGACGGGGTGGACCTTCGTGAGATCCGGTTGGCGGCCTTGCGGCGGCAGATCGGCATCGTCTCGCAGGAAACCCTGCTGTTCGACGGCACTGTGGGCAGCAACATCGCCTACGGCAAGGACGAGACCATCCCAACGGGAGGGGGCCCATCACCCGTTGCATTTGGAGGAGCAACGGGTCCCTGCGCCACTCCCGTGCCCACGTCGGCCATCATCGACGCGGCGAAGGCGGCGTATGCGCACGAGTTCATCATGCGCCTGCCGAACGGCTATGACACCCTCATCGGCGAGAACGGGGTGAAGCTCTCGGGCGGCGAGCGGCAGCGGCTGGCCATCGCGCGGGCGCTGCTGCGCAATCCTCCGATCCTCATCCTCGACGAGGCCACGTCTTCGCTCGACACGGAATCCGAGCGCATGGTGCAGATGGCCCTGGCCTATCTGATGCAGGGCCGGACGACGTTCGTGATCGCGCACCGTCTCTCCACGATCCAACGGGCGGACCGGATCGCGGTGCTGTCCGGAGGCCGTCTCGTCGAAATCGGCCGGCATGACGAGTTGCTGGCAAAGGCGGGCGCGTACCATCGGCTGCATCAGATGCAGTTTCAGGACCATGGCGGCGAGGGCGCGCCCGTATGACGCTGATGAGCCGAGTGAAGCTGTGGCTGATCCCGCCGCTCGGCTCTGCGGTGATTCGCGCGTTGGGTTGGACGTTGCGCATCCACACGCTGCACGCCGATCGCGTCAATGCGTTCTGGGACACGGGCCGTCCCGTCATTCTCGCCTTCTGGCATGGTCGCCAGCTCATGCTGCCCTTAGGCTACCACGGGTCCCGTCTCTCCATTCTGATCAGCGAGCATCGCGACGGCGAATTGATTCACCGCATCGTGCGGCGGTTCGGCTTCGATACCGTGCGGGGCTCGACCACACGCGGTGGCGCGCGGGCGTTGCGGCAGTTGGTGCGGCTGGGGCGGTCCGGCGCCGGTCTGGCGGTCACCCCGGACGGTCCCAAAGGACACCGGTGTGTCGCGCAGGCCGGCGTGGTAGAACTGGCGAAGCTGACGGGCCTGCCGATCCTGCCCTACACCTTCTCTGCCTCAAAAAAAAACTCTTCCGCAGTTGGGATCGCTTCGAAATCCCGCTGCCGTTCAGCCGGGCCTGCTTCGCATGGGGCGAGCCGATCTACGTGCCGGCCGATGCCGACCGCGCGCAGCGTGAGGCGAAGCGGGTGGATGTGGAGGTGGCGCTCAATCGACTCAGCGAGGAGGCGGATCGCGCCGTAAGCGGATGAGCGCGGGCCCGGACAGCGACGAGCGCCTCATGTTCGGTGTCTACAATCTGCTTCTCGTCCTCGCCTCGCCGTTCATTCTCATGCTGCTCCTGGCCAAGAAGCGATGCCGCCCTGGTTTGTGGCAGCGCCTGGGACGACTACCCGAGCGTCTGGCCACAGCGTGGGGCGATGGCCGGACAATCTGGCTGCATGCCGTGTCGATGGGTGAGGCGACGGCGGCCGTGCCGCTTGTTCAGCAGTTGAAAGCGCGCGATCCGGATTGTCGGATCGTGGTGTCGACCGTGACCGAAACGGGCCGGGAGACGGTTCTGCGCCGGCTGAGCGGGCAGGCCGAGCATCTGTACTTTCCGTTGGATTATCCCTGGGCGGTCCGGTCGGCGCTGGATGCGATCCGCCCCCGTCTGATCATCATCGTCGAAACGGAACTCTGGCCGAATTTCCTGCGCGAGGCGGCGGCGCGCGGGATTCCGGTAATGCTCGCAAACGGCCGTCTCGCGACGGATTCATTTACCGGCTATCATCGGCTCCGTGCCTTCTTCCGCCCTGTGCTGGCGGCGTTCACCCTCTGTGCCATGCAGACCGATCGTGACGTGGAGCGGATCATCCAACTGGGCGTGACTCCTGAGCGCGTCGTGCGGACCGGCAATCTCAAGTACGATCAGGCCGCCGCGTTGACCCAGGCGGCGTCTGGGCGGACGTCCAAGGGCGACCTGGGCGTAGTGGAGGGGGAAGAGTTGTTCATCGCCGGCAGCACGCATGCGGGCGAGGAAGAGGCGATCCTGGACTGCTACCGCCGCCTGCTCGATGTGGTGCCGACGCTGGTGCTGGTGCTCGCGCCCCGGCATATCGAACGGGCGGACGCTGTCTGCGCTGTCGCGCGCGCGCGCGGATTCAACGTGCTCCGGCGCACGCGGCTTGCCCCTTCGTCCGGCCCGCGCGTGCTCGTGCTGGATACGCGAGGGGAACTGGCATCCCTGTATCGGGAGGCGACGCTGGTGTTTGTCGGAGGGAGCCTGGTTGACGTGGGAGGCCATAGTCCCTTGGAGCCGGCGGCCTGGGGCAAGGCCGTCGTGTTCGGTCCCCACATGGACCACTTCGCCGAAGTCGCCGATCAGTTCCTACGCCAGGGCGCCGGGATTCAAGTGCGCGATGCCGGGGAGATGGCCGCGACCATGACGGCCCTGCTGCAAGACCGGGCGAAACTGGAAGAGCGAGGGCACGCCGCTTCTCAGCTCGTGTCGGAGAACCAGGGCGCAATGGCGAGAACCGTGGACTTGATTGCGCGAGTATTGGGATAAGAACCGTGGAGCGTGTGCTTTCGACAGACGACTCGTTTCCTCTGGGATGGGTGCTCGCGCCGTTGATCCCGCTGGCGTCCTTCTATGGGCTGGCGATGCGGGCGCGCGCGGCACTCTATGCGCGCGGGCTGCTGACGCAATATACCTTGCCTTGCCGGGTCATGAGTATTGGGAACCTGACGGTGGGGGGAACGGGTAAGACGCCGGTGGTGATCGCGCTGGCCTCGGCGCTTCGTGACCGTGGGTATCGGGTCGGGGTCGTCAGTCGGGGCTACAAGCGATCCAGCGCCGACGAGATCGTGGAGGTCTCCGACGGGCAGGCGGTACTCGGCAATCCGGGCGAGACGGGCGACGAACCCTGGCTGATCGCGCAGCGATGTCCCGGCGTCTCCGTGGCGGTGGGCGCCGATCGTGCCGCAGTAGGGCGGTATCTGATCGGCCGCCACCACGTGGACACCCTGATTATGGACGACGGCTATCAGCACATGGCCCTGCGCCGCGACACGAATATCCTGGTCATGGACGCGGGGGCGCCGTTCGGTAATGGCTATCTGCTGCCGCGGGGGCGCTTGCGCGAGCCGCTCTCGGCCATGGCGCGGGCCACGGCGGTGCTTGTGACGCGTGCGTCGCAGGCCGCTCGGCTGGATGCGCTCAAGGCTGCGGTTTGCGCGGTGGCTCCGTCAGTGCCGGTTTGGGTGACGGACTTTGCGCCGTGTGCGCTCGTGCCGGTGGGAGGCTCAACAACGGTGGAGCCATCGGTGCTCAAGGGCGAGCGGGTGCTGGCGGTGAGCGGGATCGGCAACCCAGCGTCGTTCCAAGCGCTTTTGGAGACGGTGGGGGCGACGGTCGCGGAGCATTGCGTCTTCCCCGACCATCACGCATACTCTTTGGAAGACGTGCAGACAGTGCGCCAGGTCGCGGCACGCGCAGGCGCGGCGCGGATCGTGACGACAGAAAAGGACGCCGTGAAATTGGCGGGTCTTGTCTCGTCACCCTCGCCCCTGGAGGGAGAGCCTGTCCTGAGCCTTGCCGAAGAGGGCAGGGCGAGGGGGGATTTCTGGGCCGTCAGAATTGATCTCGTCTGGATCGAGGGGCAGGAGGAATGGGAGCGGATGGTGGCGCAACGGTGAGAAAAGGGGGACTGGCTCCATTTCCGAATGGTGCCTGTCCCCCTTTATTCACTTAACGTGTAAAGTAGTTTACTAAGGAGGTCAACGATGGAACCGAAGGTCATTGATTGGGATGGAAGCCATGTGCCCGAGTCTTTGCGGAGTTTTCCGCCAGGCCGATACGCCATCGAGCCGGTGGACCAACTCAGGCCGCTCTCAGAAGAAGAGGAGAGTGGAGTTCTTGCCGGGCTTGCTGAGTTGGACAGCGGGAGGGGTATTCCCTTGGCCGATGTGGTGCGCGAGATTCGAAGTGGCTCGTCCAAGCGGTGACAATCGTCGTTGCGCCGAAAGCGCGGGATGATATCAGGGAGGCATACGAATACATTCAGAAAGACAATCCAGAGGCGGCCGATCGGGTTCTCGCCCACATCGTAGAGATTATTGGCATGCTGGCATCAGGCGTCATGGCGGGCCAAGAGGTGCTCCTTAGGGATGGAAGGCGGGTTCACACCTGGCCTGTCCCGCCCTATAGGATTTACTATCGAAAGAGCAGCGAAGTGTTTCAAGTGGTTCGGGTCTATCACCAGGCACGACGCCCGATCGAGCGGTAGACTTGAGGCCGGGCTTCGAGACGGTGCGTTGATGAAGAATAAGGGCAGCGTTAAAGCTGAAATGGTAACGATGCTCAAAGCTCTTCCGGATGATCTGACCTGAGAAGACCTTCAGTATCACATCTATGTGCGTCAGAAGTTGGAACGTGCTGAGGAGGATATAGCTGCTGGCCGAGTTCTTTCGCAGAAGGAAGTGGGAAAGAGGATTCGTGCGATGTTGAAGAAAAACGCTAGAAGGCAAGCCAAAGGCATTTGAATTGATGGACGCGCGTCGTATTGCACGACTGACCAAGCCGGGGGCGGTCGCGCGCATTCTGGTTCGGGGGACGAACTGGATCGGCGACGCGGTGCTCACGACGCCGGCGCTTGCGGCTCTGCGGGCGGGCTTTCCGCAGGCGACGATCACCCTGCTGGTCAAGCCGGCGGTCGCCGAACTGTTGCAGTGTCATCCGGCCATTGACGAGATCGTGCTGTACCGCGATCCAGGGCCGCATGCGGGGCTTGGCGGCACGGTGGCCTTGGCGATCCAGTTGAATCGTGGGCGCTACGATCTGGCGATGCTGTTGCAAAATGCGTTTGAAGCCGCGGCCGTCACGGCGCTGGCCGGCATTCCCAACCGCTATGGGTACGCCACCGACGGGCGGTCATTTCTCCTGACCCATCGCGTTCCATTGACTCCGAATATCCGGCGCGCGCATCAGGTCGAATACTATTTGGAATTGCTCCGGCCATTGGGCATTCCGGTCGAGCCGTCGCCGCCGACGCTCCGGACGACGCTGGGCGAGGATGCGGCGGCGGTCGAGCATCTGCGGGCATTCGGAGTGGATTCCGGAAAGACGCTCATCGGGATCAATCCCGGTTCCATCTACGGCTCGGCCAAGCGCTGGATTCCGGAACGCTTCGCCCAGGTGGCGGATCGCCTGGCGGCTGAGCACGAGGCCTGCGTGCTGATCTTCGGTGGGAAGGGCGAGGAAGCACTGGGAACCGCCATCGCCGGGATGATGACGGCGCCCACCGTCGTCTTCTCCGGACAGACGACGGTGCGGCAGTTAATGGCACTGATCAAGCGGTGTCGGCTGTTCGTCACCAACGACACGGGGCCCATGCACATTGCGGCGGCGTTCGGCGTACCGCTGGTGGCGATCTTCGGGCCGACCAATCCGGTGACCACGTCGCCGTATGGTCCCGGTCACGAACTGCTCCGGCACCCCGTGGACTGTTCGCCCTGCCTCTTGCGGGAATGCCCCATTGACCATCGCTGCATGCAGGGGATCAGCGTGGAGGCTGTCCATACGGCGGCAGTGAGGCAACTGCACACGGCCTCACCGGTGGTCTATCTGGATCGTGACGGTACGCTCAATTTCGATCCCGGCTATCTCAACCAGCCGGAGCAACTGCGCCTCCTGCCGGGCGTTGGGCAGGCCGTGGCGCGCCTGAACAGGGCCGGCTTCAAGACGGTCGTCTTGTCCAACCAGTCGGGGCTGGCGCGGGGACTGATTACGCCGGAACAACTGGACGCGGTGCATCTTCGGCTGCGCGAGTTGCTGGCGGCGGACGGCGCGCGCCTGGACGGCATTTTCATCTGCCCGCACCACCCCGATGACGCCTGTTCCTGTCGCAAGCCTGCGCCCGGTCTAGTGCTCCGCGCGCAGCAGGAACTGGGCCTTGCGCCGGACCATGCGAGTCATGCGATTGTGGTGGGGGACCGAGCCGGCGATATCGGATTGGCCCGCAATATCGGCGCGAGGGCGGTCTTTGTGAGGAGCGGGCGGCATCCTGAAGCAGAACAGGCGGACATGGCCGCCAGCGGCCTCGTGTCGGACTATGCGGCGCAGAACTTGACAGAGGCCGCCGAGTGGATTGTAAAGGGCGCGCGATGAGACCAGCGTTGGACGTGACCAAATTTGACTTCGCCCGGATCGTCATCGTCAAACCCAGTTCCTTGGGCGACATTGTCCATGCCTTGCCCACCGCGGCGGCCTTGCGGCGGCGTTTTCCCAAGGCGCACATGGCCTGGGTGGTCAAGCGGGAATGGGCGGAGGTGCTGGAGGGCAATCCTGACCTGAATGAGATTCTGCCGGTGGATTTGACGACGAGGCGAGGCTGGTGGGAGGCCATTCACGCGATCCGTGCCGGGAAATTTAACCTCGCGGTGGATCTTCAGGGCTTGTTTCGGAGCGCGTTGTTGGGCTGGCTTTCGGGCGCGCCGGCCCATATCGGATTTGCCGAGGCGCGTGAAGGCAGCACCTGGCTGTATCGCTACCTGGTCCAGAGCGGCAATCTGTCGCTCCATGCGGTGGATCGGTATTTATTGATTGCCCAATCGCTGGCCGCGCCGATGGAGCCGTTGAGTCCAGCCTCGTTTCCGCTTCCCGCCGATCCGGATACCACGGCTCGAGTGGTCGCGTTGGTGGGGAACGGCGACGGTGCCTTGGTGGCCGTGAATCCCTCCGCCCGGTGGGCGACCAAGCAATGGCCCCCGGAGTCGTTTGCGGTGGTGGCCGATGAACTGCACGCGCGAGGGGTGCGCGTGGCGCTGATCGGCGCGCCGGGCGATGAGCCAATCGGGGAGCAGGTGCTCCGGCACATGCGAACCGCGCCGATCAATCTGATCGGACAGACCACGTTGAAAGAATTGATTGCGCTGTTGCGCATGACGCGGGTGATGGTCACCAATGACTCCGGTCCCATGCACCTGGCCGCCGCGGTCGGTACGCCGGTGGTGGCCCTGTTTGGCCCGACGGATCCGGCGAAGACCGGGCCCTATGGGGTCGGCCACGTCGTGCTGCGTAGCGCGGTGCCCTGTAGTCCCTGCTTCAGTCGTGACTGTGTCAACCCGGTGACGATGGAATGCTTGACGGCGATCAGACCGGAACAGGTCATTGAATCGGTGACGATAGCACTGAAAGGAGACAAGCGATGCCCATAGACAAAGAACTGCTCGTAATCCTGGCCTGCCCCAAGTGCAAGGGTGACATTGCGCTCACGGAGAAGGGCGATGGGCTGGTCTGTTCGGCGTGCAAGCTGATGTATCCGATCAAGGACGACATCCCGGTCATGCTGGTTGACGAGGCGATCACGCTCGCGTGAAGATTCTGCTTGTCAGGCCGGACGGCATGGGAGATGAGATTCTCTCACTGCCCGTGGCGACGGCACTGCGCCGCGCGATGCCGGAGGCGCGCCTGAGTTTTCTCTCGAGCGTCTATGCCGCGCCGGTCCTGGCGCACCATCCGGACCTCGACGAGGTGCTGACCGTGACGGGCCGGGAGACCATGGGCGAACTGGTGCGGCTGTTTCGGAACAATCTCGATGCCGCGATTTTTCTCAAGCCCTTTCGTCGGCTCATGACGGCGGCCTGGCTGGCGCGCGTCCCGCTGCGGGTCGGCACGGGGTATCGGTGGTACTCCTGGTTGCTGAACCGGCGGGTCTACGAGCACCGCAGTGATTTCTCCAAGCACGAGAGCGCGTACAATCTGGGCCTGTTGCGCGGGCTTGGTCTTTTGCCCGGCGAGGTCGCGCCTCCACGCCTCGTGGTGACGGACGAAGAACGGGACTGGGCGACAGGGTTCCTGGGAGACGCGCCGGGGCTTCGCGTCCTGGTCCATCCCGGTGGGTTTTCCAGTCGCCTCTGGAAGGCGAGCCATTTTCGAGGCCTCGTGCTGCGCCTGGCCGGACAAGGGCGGAGGGTGCTGTTGACGGGTAATGCGGCGGAGCGGGACAAATTTCGGGCTGAGGCGCAGGTCTCTGTATGGCCGGTTGGCGTACGAGATATGATGGGCGCATTGACGCTCCGGCAACTGATGGCGGTGATCGCCGAGAGCCATGTGGTCGTATCCCTGGCGACCGGCCCCATGCATCTGGCCGCCGCGCTTGGGATTCCGACGGTGAGCCTGTTCGATCCACGGCGGAACAATTCGCCGACCCGCTGGCAGCCGCTGGGGACTGGGGTCGTGCTTCGACCGGAGGTGCCCACCTGTGAGAAGTGCGTGTACGAGGCCTGTCCCTATTGGGACTGTCTCGACCGGATTACGGTCGAGACCGTGGCCGAGCGGGTGACGCAGGCGTTGGCGCGCCCGTTGCCTATGCAGGTCGCCGATGTCTAAGCTCTCGGCCTATGTGATCGTGTTCAACGAGGAGGGCAAGATACGGGAGGCCCTTGAAAGCCTGACATGGGCCGACGAGATCGTGGTGCTGGACTCCCACAGCACCGACCGGACCGAGCACATCTGCCGCGAGTATACGGACAAGGTCTATCAATGCGACTTCGCGGGATTCGGCAAGCTCCGCAACCGCGCGCTGGAACTGGTGGCCCACGACTGGGTGTTGAGCATTGACGCCGACGAACGTGTGACGGACGAACTGCGGGAGGAAATCCGCGCGGAGCTTGCGCGGGGGCCGCAGGCCGACGCTTTTTTTGTGCCCCGCAAGAACCTGTTTCTGGGCCGGTGGATCCGCCACTGCGGCTGGTATCCGGACTACCGCCAGCCGCAGTTCTTCAACAAGCACCGGTTCCGGTATCGCGATGAACTGGTTCATGAAGGCTTTGATACGACCGGTAAGGTGGCGTACCTCAAGGGCCATGCGGTGCAGTATCCCTTCCGTGATTTGGGCGAATATCTCCGGAAGATGAGTCGCTATTCCTCGCTCATGGCGGAGCAGATGGCCCAGCGCGGGCGGCGGTTCCACGCGCATCAACTGGTGACCCATCCGGTCTTCACGTTTTTCAAGATGTACGGGCTGCGGCAGGGGTTTCGCGACGGGATGCCGGGGTTGATCCTCTCGTTGCTCTACGCCTACTATACGTTTGTGAAGTACGCAAAGTTATGGGAGCGGACCCGCGCGGCGGGATGAAGAGAAAGGCCGATATGCGTATTCTCGTGACGGGAGGGATGGGCTGACTCGCACGGACACGTATGGCCAAGATCCGGGTCCTACAGGCCAGTATCCAGCTTGGGATCGGTGGAACCGAGAAGACCGTCCAGGTTTTCAGCAAGTACCTCGACCGGTCCAAGTTCGAGGTGTTTGCCTGCGGCTTGCGGGCAGGCGGGCCGCGGGTGGCCGAATTGGAAAAGCTGGGCGTGACGGTCATCATCGCGCCACCCGACCTCGATGCCCTGATCCGGGACCTTCAGATTGACATCTATCATGTCTATCGCGCCGGCGATTACGAGCCGGGGACGCTTCCCCATAAACGCGACGGGTGGCCGAAGATCGTCGAGACGAATGTCTTTGATGCCATTGATCCCGCGGAAAACAGTCTGATTGACGCGCAGGTGTTCTTCTCGGAATGGTGCCGCCAGGATTATCTGAGCAAGTACTGCCGGTTTCCCGGCCAGCGCTATGATGTGCTCTACGGGCCGATCGACTTCGAGGAGTTTCCCCCCGTGCACCGCGAGTTCTCATGGACGATTGGGCGGTGCAGTCGGGCGGACGACCAGAAGTGGCATCGTGTCTGCGTGGACATGCTGCCGAAGGTCTGGAAGAAGGCGCCGCAGATGCGCTGCCGCTTTCGCGGGGCGACCGAGAAGATCACGGCCCGCCTGCGTGAACTGGGAATTGAGGATCGCGTCGAGCTGTCGGCGCCGACAGTCAGCGTCGCGGATTTCTACGCCGGGTTGGACGTCTACACGCATGGATCCCGCGTCGGCGAGGGATACGGCGTGGTGATCGCCGAGGCGATGGCCAGCCGCCTGCCGGTCGTGACCATTGCGACGCCGCAGCGCAAAAAATGCAACGCCCAGGCCGAGGTAGTGGACCACAATGTGACGGGGTTCGTCGTGCGGTATGAATGGCAGTATGCGGACGCGGTGATCGAATTGCTGGAGAACCGCGACCTCCGTGAGCGCTTCGCCGAGGCGGGCTATGAGAAGGCCCATGACCAGTTCGAGGCGTCGCGCCTCACGCGCAAACTGGAAGCGCTGTATACGGATTTGATGGATCTGGGCCACGCATGAAGGTCAGCGGGTTCTCTTTTTGCCGCAACGCCGTGCTCTATGACTACCCGGTTGTAGAATCCATCCGGTCCATTCTGCCGATCGTGGACGAGTTCGTCGTGAACGTGGGCCGGTGCGACGACGGGACGCTCGAGCTGATCCGCTCCATCGGCGATCCCAAGATCAGAATCGTGGAGTCGGTGTGGGACGAGACCCTGCGGAAGGACGGGCTGATTTACTCGCAACAGACGAATATTGCTTTGTCCCACTGCACGGGCGACTGGGCCTTCTATCTTCAGGCCGATGAAGTGATCCACGAGGACGATCGGCCCCGGATCGTCGAGGCCATGCAGGCGCACCAGGGCTCGCCGGATGTGCGTGGCTTGATTTTCCGCTACCTGCATTTCGTGGGCGATTACTGGTCCCTCAACCCGTGGTTCTACCACAAGGCGGTGCGGATCGTTCGCAACAATGGCGAGGTGGAGTCCTGCGGTGATGCGGTGGGGTTTCATCTCAAAGCCACAAAGCAGTATCTTCAGAGCGGGCCGCGTGAGTGGCTTGCACCGTCCGACGGACGGGTCTTCCATTATGGATGGGTGAAGGACCCGAAGACGATGCTGGTCAAGAAGCAGGCGATGACGAAAGTCTATCACGGCGATGCGCCCCCGCCCTCGGAGGCCCGGCTGTATACCATGAAGGAATTCGCATTCGACGACTATCCGATCCTGAAGGAGTTCGGCGGCTGCCATCCCGCCGTGATGCAGGCCCGCGTGTCGGCGGCATCACGGCGCGCGACGAGGCGGAATCGGTGGCTCAACTGGCGGTTTTATCAGGAGGTCGCCCGACGTGGCTTTCGCGGATAAGGGACGGGCGACGATCGCCTCCGTCACCATCACCAAGAATGAAGAGCGGAACATCACCGCGTGCCTGGACTCTCTGAAGTGGGTGGATGAGGTGATCGTCGTGGATGCCGAGAGTACGGATCGCACAGTCGAGCTGGCGAAGGCGCGCGTGTCTCGCGTGTCTGTGCGTCCGTGGCCGGGATACGGCCCACAAAAGAACTTTGCGATGGCGCAGGCGACGGCGAACTGGATATTGATTGTGGACGCCGACGAGCGGGTGACGGACGAACTGCGGGACGAAGTGTTGACTGTGCTGCAACAACAACCCTCTCCCCTGGAGGGAGAGGGCCAGGGTGAGGGGGATCTCCCTATCGCCTATCGGATTCCGAGGCGGAACTTCTATTACGGGCGGTGGATCAGGGGCGCGGGCCAGTATCCCGATCCGCAGGTGCGGCTGGTCCGCCGCAGGCACGGACGATACAACGACTTGCCGGTGCATGAACATCTGGAGGTGGAGGGGCCGCTCGGCGACCTGCGGGGCCACTTGGATCACCACAGCCACCCGACGGTGCGGTCGCATGAACTGAAGATCGAGCGCTACAGCACGCTGGCGGCCGACGAGCGCATCAGGAACGGGCAACCGGATGCAGCATGGTATCATCTGCTCTTCAATCCGGTCTGGGCCTTCGTAAAATTCTACCTGATTCGCGGTGGGTATCGGGACGGCTTACCGGGGTTCATCGTGTCCGGCTTCTCGGCAGCGCACGTCCTGCTCAAGTACGCAAAGCTCTGGGAGCGGGCGCCTAAGACGGATAACCTCCCCCCATCGCGTTTTTGCTAGTTTCCTGCCCCCAATCCTGTGTACAATCGCGGGCCACGGTGGAAAGGGGCTAGCCGAGAGTCGTGCGGATTTTGTTTCTAACGGATGACGCGCTCGACTATGCCTCGGACACCCTGTACGTCGGTCTGTCCCGGGTGCTCGGCAACGAGCAGGTGGTGGACTATCCGTACAAGCGGAGCTTCCATGATCCGGAGGCCAAGCCATGGTTTCTGACCCAAAGACCCGGCAAGAAGTATGACAGATAGGAAATCGCCGCCCTCCTGCGGGCTCGCTTTTTCGACCTTGTCTGTCTCGCGTCGTTTCGGCAGGAGAGTCTCGATGAGTGCGCGCGGCTGTATGGGCAGGCGCCGTTTCCACAGATGGTCTTTGTGGATGGGGAGGACAGCGCGAATCTCCGCCACGACATGGTGGCGCGGTTTCCGATCAGGGTGTATTTCAAGCGCGAGCATGCTTGGGGGATGGGAAGTCAGTTTTGGGACTATTGGGCACTGGCTAGGACCTTTCGTGGTGACCGCAAACTTTGCGTGCGGACCGTTCCGTTCCCTTTTTCGCTTATCATGGATACTCTTCCCGACTGTGGTCCAGTTGTGAAGCACATTGACGTCTCCTACAGAGGCCATGCTTCTCATCCACGGCGGGCGAAAGCGGTGAAGATGCTCTCCGGAATGAGAGGGGTGAGGTTCTCAGGCGGTGTCTATGCCAGTCCGAGTGATCGCAAATACAAGCTGAAGGCCGGCGCTCTTGAACGGTTGTGGACGAAGATTGTTGAGGACAGCCCGGCTTCGCAAGTTGACCAACAGCTCAAGCAGACCCCCAAGGAGTATTATCAGGAGATAGCAGCCTCGCGGATCGCTGTGTCCATACGTGGTGGGGGATGGATGACCCCGCGCTATTTTGAGATTGTTGGGATGGGAACCATGTTGGTCTCGGAAAGGCCAGAGATCCTCATCCCCAATGATTTCGTGGATCGCCGACATGCGGTCTTCTGCAAGCCAGATTTGAGTGATTTGGAGGCACTGGTGCGGTATTATGCGCGGCATGATGCGGAGCGGGAGGCCATTGCGGCGGAGGGCCGTGTCCATGTGCTGAAGTACCATACGTGCGAACGGCGGGCGGAGTATTTTCTGGACGTGTGCGCGGAAAGGCTGTAGGGAGCAGGACCCCCCATGATCCAACGCATCTGCCTGATCACCCCGCCCTCCATCTTCCTGCTGGACGAGCGCGTGTTTATGACGCTCGGCATCCTCAAGGTGGCCGCCGTGTTGGAGCGGGCCGGCGTCGAGGTGGAGATGCTGGACCTCTCCGGCGTGGAGAACTACGAAGAAGTCGTCCGCGACCACGTGCGCGGCGGCAGCGCAACCTGCTACGGCCTGACCGCCACGACCCCCCAGATGCCTGCGGCCACGAAGATCTCTCGGGCGATCCGGGCGCTGAACCCGTCGGCGCGCATCATCCTTGGTGGCCCGCACGTGACCCTGATCCATGCCGCCTACAAGTACGAGCAAAAGCGGGGGGCGCCGGGCCGCGCCACGGCGGCGTTCCGTCTCCTGGAAGAGATGTACGACGTGCTGGTCGTCGGCGACGGCGAGATCGCAATCTTCGATGCCCTGGGCGACAACCCGGCCAAGCTGGTGGACGGCGATGATCCCAAGTCGGCGCTCTTCCTCACCAATCAGAAGCTGACCGAACTGCCGTTCCCAGCGCGCCACCTCATTGACGTGGACAGCTACCAGTACAGCATTGACGGCGTGCGCGCGCTCTCGATGATCGCCCAGCTCGGCTGCCCCTTCGGGTGCGGATTCTGCGGTGGGCGGATGAGCCCGTTCCTGCGGCGGATCCGGATGCGGACGTCGGAGAACATCGTCCAGGAAATGATCCAACTCCACAAGACATACGGCGTGACGGGATTTATGCTGTACGACGACGAGCTGAACGTCAATCCCAAAATCGTCGAGTTGATGGAGTTGATCGCCAAGGCCCAGCGCGACCTTGGCGTGGAGTTCCGGCTGCGTGGGTTCATCAAGGCCGAGCTGTTCACGGACCAGCAGGCGGCGGCGATGTATCAGGCGGGCTTCCGGTGGATCCTCATCGGGTTTGAGTCCGGCCACGAGCGCATTCTCACCAACATCCAGAAGAAGGCCAGCCAGGCCGACAATACGTGGGCCATGGACATTGCCACGCGGCATCACCTCAAGGTCAAGGCGCTGATGTCCGTCGGCCATCCCGGCGAGTCGGAAGAGACCGTCCGGGCAACCCGCGACTGGCTGCTGGCGGTCAAGCCGGCCGACTTCGACGCCACGGTGATTACGACGTACCCCGGCACGCCGTACTTCGATGAGGCGGTGGAGACCAAGCCGGGCGTCTGGACTTACACCTATGCCAAGACCGGCGACCGGCTCCACAGCATTGAGGTGGACTATCGCGAGGTGGCCGAGTACTACAAGGGTATCCCCGGCGAGTACACGTCCTACGTCTATACCGATCATTTGAGCGCGAAGGAACTGGTGCAGCAGCGGGACTGGCTCGAAGCCGACGTTCGGGAGAAGCTGGGCATTCCCTACAACGCGGGGGCGCCGGCCGTCCGGTACGAGCACTCAATGGGACAGGGCATAATCCCCACGAACATTTTGCGGTCGACCGCGATGGCTGACCTGAAGGTCGTGTGACGGGACGGGGAGTTGCGGTGGAGAGACGATGCGAATCGCCCTGGATGTCAGCCCGCTGGCCCGCAACCGGGCCGGTATCGGCACGTACGTCGCGCACCTCCTGACCGCGCTCGTCCGGATCGTGCCGGACCACGACTATTGCTTGTATACCCCGCAACCGTTGCCGGAGAAGGATCGCGCGGTCTTCGGCGCCCATGCTCATGTCCGGATCGTGCAGTGTCCCGAACGCCTCATGGGGATTCGAGCCCGCTGGGACCAGGTGGATCTCTTTCACGGGTTGAATTTCAAATTGCGCGGGTGGGGGCGGTTCGGAGGCATTGTGACCATCTATGACCTGGCGGTGGATCGCCTCGGGATTCCGTCGCGCAAGCTGTTCGGGCAGCGGCGCTCGTTCCTGCGCACACAGCGGACGGCGCTGCGGGCCTCGCGGGTGGTCACGATCTCGGAACAGTCGACGACAGACATTGTGGAACTCTTTGGCGTCCCGCGTGAGCGGATCGCCATCGTGAGCCCGGCCGTCAGTCCGGAGTTTGCGCCGGTCGCCGATGCCGGCGTGATCGCAGCGGTCAACGCACGCTACGGGATTCATCGCGGCGCATACGTGCTGTCGGGCGGCGGCGCAGAGCCGCGCAAGAACATCGCGATGCTGGTCGAGGCGTTCGGTCGTGCGCCTCGC
>Ga0213870_1000083_pt1 | contig 45704 bp, 35 predicted proteins | sample WICALVC2017_Meta_FD_160119 | JGI IMG/M metagenome (GOLD analysis project Ga0213870, IMG submission 160119) | Freshwater microbial communities from subterranean cave lake in Wind Cave National Park, South Dakota, United States - WICALVC2017 | ecosystem: Environmental > Aquatic > Deep subsurface >...
GCTTTATCAAAAAGGCAGTAATGATTTCGTTAGAAGCTAAGAATTGACTTGTGTCATTGACTTCGATTTTCACTTGCCGAACTTGAAGCAGATTCGAAGTGTTGCAAATGTTATGTCAGATTAAGCAGTGCTTGAGAATGTTGGGGAAAACTGTTATAATACTAAAATTGTTTATAGTTAATGGTTCATAGTTAATTGTAATTCTTAATTCTTAATTCTTAATTCTAAATTCTAAATTGTTTTTATGCCGCTATCTGCAACACAAAAGAAAAAAGTCATAAAAGAATTTCAGACAACAGATGGAGACACAGGAAGTCCTGAAGTCCAAATTGCTCTTTTGACAACTAGAATCGATCGCCTGACTGAGCATTTAAAAAATCATATTCATGATACTCACAGTAGACGCGGACTTTTGTCAATGATTGCAAAAAGAAGAAGACTTCTTAACTTCTTAACAAAAATTGATAAGAAGAGATCATCTGTAATAGAGAAGAAGATTGGATTCGAAAAGAAATAAAGTTTAATGAATACAAACAAAAAAACTACAGCAACCCTGGACATAGGTGGGAAAACTCTAACTCTAGAAATTGGTCTTCTTGCCCAACAGGCAACTTCTTCTGTACTTGCTAGACTTGGAGATACTATGGTTTTGGTAACCGTAGTAATGGGGTCGGCGCGATCGGATATTGATTATTTCCCGCTAACTGTTGAATATGTTGAAAGACTTTACGCCGGAGGAAGAATCAAGGGATCAAGATGGGTAAAAAGAGAAGGAAGACCATCAGATGATTCTATTCTTACCGCTCGTCTTATAGACCGCTCGATTAGACCTTTGTTCCCAAAAGAGTTTAAAAAAGAAGTTCAAATAATTGTTACTGTTTTGTCAGTAGATGGAGAAAATCCTCCGGATATTTTGGCAATCAATGCAACTTCCGCGGCTCTTGCTTTGTCTCCAATTCCTTGGGTTGGTCCGGTTGGAGGAATTAGGATAGGATATATAAAAGACCCAACAGCCGGCTCAGGGCAAGAATATATTATTAATCCCTCAGTTGCAGGAGCGGATCTTTCGGAGTTAGACTTAATAGTCTCTAGCATAAAAGGAAAAACTTTAATGCTTGAGGCAGGAGCTTTACAAGTCCCAGAAGACATAGCTTTGGAGGGAATCAAAAAAGCACAAGCTGAGAATGAAAAAATTGTTGCATTTATTGAAGATTTTGCCAAAAAAGTAGGAGTCAAAAAAGAAACTGTTAAGCCAGACATGGACTTCACAGAATTAGTAGCGCTTCTTGAGAAATCATACAAAGATGAAATAGTTGAGCTTATCAAAAGCAGAGTAAACAAAGAGTCAGTTGGTGATTCCGGGGATTTTATAGATAAAATTACTGAACGCGAGAAAACAAAAGACGCAGATTTTAATATAGATGAAAAAATGATTGCAAAAGCTGTTGAATATGTAATGTTCAAAAATATTCGCAAGAAAACTTTGTCTTTCGGAGTAAGGCCTGATGGAAGAAAAATAGACGAAATAAGACCAATCAGCTGTCAAACCTCTGTTTTGCCTAGAACTCACGGTTCAGCAATATTCAATAGAGGGGAAACACAAGCTTTAACAGTCGTGACTTTGGGATCGCCTCGACTTGAACAATTGATCGAATCTCCAGAAGGAGAAGAATCAAAAAAATATATTCATCATTATTCCATGCCTCCATATTCTCTTGGAGAAACTGGAAGAATCGGATTTCCGTCCCGAAGAGAAATCGGTCATGGTGCCTTAGTGGAAAGAGCTTTAATGGGAGTTATCCCAAGTCAAACAGAATTTCCTTATACTATTAGAGTTGTTTCGGAAATATTATCTTCAAATGGCTCAACATCGATGGCATCAACTTGCGGATCAACACTTGCTCTTATGGATGCAGGAGTCCCAATTAAAAAACCGGTTGCAGGAATTGCAATGGGAATGGTAAGCGAAAAGGATAAATATGTACTTTTAACAGATATTTTGGGGCTTGAGGATTTCTCAGGAGATATGGATTTTAAAGTTGCAGGAACAGATAGTGGTATAACAGCGATTCAATTGGATGTAAAAATTTTGGGATTAACTTTGGATCAAATTAAAGAGGTTTTTGAAAGAGCAAAAAAAGCAAGACTTAACATTTTGGAAAAAATGGTTGCAGTTGTTGGGGAGGGAAGAAAAGATGTTTCAGAATATGCTCCAAAGATAGAACAGCTCCCAATCCCAGTTGATAAAATTGGCGAGGTTATTGGTCCAGGTGGTAGAGTTATCAAAAATATTATTGCCCAGACAGGAGCAACTGTTGATGTTGAAGACGATGGAATCGTAACTATTTCAGGAACCGACAAAGATTCTGTCGCAAAAGCTTTGGAGTGGGTAAAAGGCATAACACGAGAAGTGAAAGTCGGAGAAATTTTTAAAGAGGGGGAGGTTAAAAGAATTCTTCCTTTTGGAGCATTTGTTGAATTTTTACCTGGTAAAGAGGGAATGGTTCACGTATCTAAAATGGCAGAGGGGTTTATTAACAATCCATCTGATGTAGTGCAGATTGGGCAAAAAGTAAAAGTGAAAGTTATAGAAATTGACGAGCAGGGAAGAACAAATTTGTCAATGTTATTTGGAGCGGAGGGCGACAAAGGAGCCCGAGCTCGCCTGCCTGACAGACGTGGAAACGAATCTAGTACAGAACAAGGAGTTCCACCAGCTACACCAACAGCTGCAGCTCCTTCTGAGCATCCATTATCAAGGCAATTTAGGCGCGAGCGTTTTGGTGGATCTCAAAATAGATCACAGGGAAATTGGAGAGATAGAGGACCGAGAACCGGAGGCTTTGGAGCAAGACCACAATCCCGTTACAAAAAACCCCACTATTAAATCTTGTTTTGATTGTTAAAGTTACAATTTTTATAGTATTATAACTGTATGGACTCATCTACTCCACTGGACGGAAAAATTTTGGAAATTGAAGAAAAAGTAAAACAAGCAAGTCTTCCAAACGATCTTGCGGAAAAATTGACAGAGGAACTTAGCTTTTTAAGTCTTAGTCTTAAGAGTGATTCTTCAGCAGGATTTATAAATTTTGAAAATTTTTCTAATTATGTTAATACTGTTATCTCTTTACCATTCAATAAAGAGACTAAAGACATTTTAGATCTTGTAAAAGCAAAAGAAGTCTTGGATAAAAATCATTACGGATTACCAAGTATCAAAAATTTAATCTTGGAATACTTATCATCTTTGATTTTAAATCTAAACAATAAAAATGACGTTTCACGATCCCCAATAATTTGCCTCGTAGGTTTAGTTGGAACTGGAAAAACTACTCTTGCATATTCAATTGCAGAGAGTCTTGGACGAAGATTTGAGAGAATACCATTTGGAGGAATGGTAGATACAAGTAGCCTTAGTGGAAAATCGCGTGGTGTTATTAATGCAGAACCAGGACTTGTGATTAAAAGTTTGATAAACGCACAAAGTAAGAATTGTGTTATTTTACTTGATGAGTTGGATAGAATTACTGAAATAGGGAGAAAAGACATAATGGGAGTTTTGGTTGAGCTTTTGGATGTAGAACAGAATAAAGCATTTAGAGATCATTATGTTGATTATCCTTTTGATCTTTCAAAAGTTTTATTTATTGCAACTGCGAACAATACTACAAATATCGCAACTGCTGTTTTGGATAGATTGCAAATTATTCAAATGCCTTCTTATACTGATGAAGAAAAGACAATGATTGCAAAGAGATATTTATTTCCAAAAATTTTGGAACAAACAGGACTTAACGAAACTCAATTAGTTATCGATGACACAACCTGGCCAACAATTATTCGCCCTCTTGGCTTTGATTCAGGAATTAGAAGTCTTCAGAATGCGATTGAAGGTATTTGCCGAAAAGTTGCAAGACTTGTTGTAGAAGGAAAGACTAAGTCAGTTCAAGTTACAAATGAGAATGTGAAGGAGTTTTTAGCAACACAGTAAAAATTGACCTGATTAACCTAATTGCTTTAATGTCTAAGTTGGAACTTGGGATTTATCCAGCACCTTTTTAAAGCCCTGCAGCTTGCTGCGCGGGTTTGATGGTTTCTTTTTTCTGCGTGGGTTCAATACCCCGCAGAAAAAGGTGCTGGATTTATTTAGGTCAATTAGAAATTAGTAATTAGAAATTTATGAATCAATTATCATTCATCCCATTAGGGGGAATTGGCGATGTTACAAAAAACATGTATCTTTACGAATATAAAGACCAGATACTAATTGTTGACTGTGGACTAGGTTTTGCTGATGAGACAATGCTTGGAGTTGACTTACTTTTGCCGGACATTTCGTATCTGTTAAAAACAAAGAAAAGGATTGTTGGGATGCTGTTAACTCACGGGCATGAAGATCACATTGGCGCTTTGCCGTTTGTTTTACCCCAACTTCCAGATTTTCCAATATTTGCTACTCCTTTAACAGCAGCATTTGCTAATGAAAAACTTAAAGATTTTAATGCAAAAAAAAGAGTAGAAACTGTAAATTTTAGTGATAATGAAAAAAGTGTCGGCAGTTTTAATTTTTCATTTATTTCTGTTACACATTCTGTTCCAGATACTTCCAATATTTTCATAAAAACTCCTGCTGGTAATTTCTATCATGGCAGCGATTTCAAATTCGATGAAACTCCTTATGATAAAAAAGTAAGTGATTATGCAAAAATTGCACAAGTAAGTTACAGCGGAGTCATTTGTTTGCTCTCGGACTGTTTGGGTGCAGAAAGAAAAGGAAGAACGCCATCGGAAATTAGTTTGACACAAAACTTTATCAATGAAATGAGAGAATGCCACGGAAAATTTATTGTAACCACTTACTCTTCTAACATTTCAAGACTAAATCAAATAATTGAGGCTTCAGAAAAAAATGGTAGAAAAGTTTGTTTTATCGGTCGTTCTCTTATCAAAGCCAAAGATGTAGCAAGGAGCTTGGGATATCTTAATTTAAAAAAAGACATGGAGGTTGTGATAGACTCACTAAAGAATTATCAAGATAATAAATTAACTTTAATTATCGCAGGAAGTCAGGGACAGGAAAATTCCGCGTTGACAAGAATTGCCAATGGCGAACATAGGGATGTTAAATTGAAAGAAGAGGATGTAATAATATTTTCTTCAGATCCAATTCCCGGCAACGAAACTTCTGTTTACCAACTTGTGGATACATTAACCCGTAGAGGAACAAAAGTTATTTACTCACCAGTTACACGAGACTTTCATGTTTCGGGACATGCGTCGGTTTCGGAGCTGGAGCAATTAATAAAACTGGTTCGTCCTAAAAAACTTATTCCAATAGGAGGACAATTTAGACACATGTTTGCATACAAAAAATTAGCTGAGAAATTAGGATATAAAAAAAGCGATATTTTTTTGATGGAAGACGGACAGGAACTCCTATTCGATTCGGGAAATGTAAAATATGGAAGAACGATTCCAATTAAAAATGTTTATGTTGATGAAATGTCGGGCGAGGAGCTAGAGAGTTTTGTTTTGCGTGACAGACAAAAGCTTTCAGAAGCAGGAATAATTATAATTCTTGCAGAAGTTGACAGCGGAAGTGGACAGTTGGTTGGCAATCCTGATATTATTGTTAGGGGACTTGCGCCATCAGCTTATGACGCAAAGCGTTTGAATTCGAGACTAATGCAAGATTTTCATAAGACTCTTAATCCCCGTAAGGCAAGGGTTACCAACTGGATTTATATAAGAAAGTTAATTGGAGAGACAGCAGAAAGGAGAATTTTTAAGGATCTTCACCGCCGCCCCCTCGTTCTGCCGGTTGTGATTGAAGTATAACTTGTAGTCTGGTTTTTAAGGGTATATAATATTTTGTATGCCCAGAAGAAAACATTATAGGAGAAGCAGGCTTAAGCTAAAGCTTAGAAAAGGTACTGTTTATTCTATTTTTGCATTTGGTTTTATAGTTACGGGAATAATTCTTCTTTTATCATTTACCAAAAATGGAACTTCTTTTATTTTTATAAATAATCTTCTAGATAGATATTTTGGCAGTATTTCATTCCTTTTTCCATTTGTCTTGATATTTTTCGGATTTTTGTTTCTGAAACTTAAATTATTTTTATCGGGAATTAATATTTCGTTAGGATTTTTGCTTTTTTTCATATCTTTGATTGCTTTAACCCGTGAAGGAGTGATTGGAAGGGAGCTTTTTAAAATTCTCGCGGATATTTTAACCAATATCGGAGCAAGCACTGTTTATTTAGCGGGAATTTTGATTGGTTTGATTGTATTTTTCAATACATCTGTAGATCAGGTAGTAGACTTTGTCTCTCTTGTATTCAAAAATCTTCACAGGCTTTTTCCTTCCCGGCTTTTAGGGTTCTTCAAAAATAAATCAACTGGTTTTACCGAAAAACCAATGAAAATAAAAGGAGGATCCAAGGGGCTTCCAAATTTATCAAGTAGTGCTCCAATTATTAATTTCTCTTCGGTTAAGAAGGAGCCATCTCTTCTGAGAGATCAATTAGTTAGCAACTCGTTGACAAGAGCAGGTATTTGGGAGTATCCTCCACTATCTTTACTTTCTGAAGGTTTGTCGCAAAAAGCTGATCGGGGAGACGTAAAACAAGTTGCCACAACCATCGAGCAGACTTTACAAAGTTTTTCAATAAAAGCAAAGGTTGTTGAAGTTAATCTTGGTCCGGCTGTTACACAATATGCATTAGAAGTTGCTCTTGGAACAAAATTGTCTAAGATTACAGCGCTTGCAAACGATTTGGCATTAAGAACAGAAGCGCCAACCGGACAAATTAGAATTGAAGCTCCAATTCCCGGACGCAATCTTGTTGGGATAGAAATTCCAAATAGAAGTTTGGAAGTAGTAACTCTAAAGACAATGCTTGAATCTTCCGTTATGAATAAAAACAAATCCAAACTTACTGTGTCCTTGGGTCTTGATGTATCAGGTAACCCTGTTGTTGCAAATATTGCAAAGATGCCGCATGTCTTGATCGCTGGAACAACAGGTTCTGGAAAATCAGTTCTTATTAACTCATTTATTTCTTCACTTTTGTTTAGAGCTAGTCCTTCCGAGGTAAAACTTATTTTGATCGATCCCAAGAGAGTCGAACTTACAGGTTACAATGGCATTCCGCATCTGATGACTCCTGTTATTGTTGAAGTTGAGAAAATTTTGGCATCTTTGAAATGGGCAATGGATGAGATGGACAGAAGGTACAAAACTTTTGCAGAAAGCGGAGTCAGGAATGTCGATTCTTATAATGAACTTGCCGGTTTTCAGTCTCTTCCTTATATAGTTATTTTTGTAGATGAGTTGGCGGATTTGATGGCATTTGCACCTGTTGAAGTTGAGGATGCAATTGCAAGACTTGCTCAAATGGCAAGGGCAACAGGGATACATCTTGTCGTTTCAACTCAAAGGCCTTCGGTTGATGTTATAACAGGTCTTATTAAAGCAAATGTTCCATGTAGAATTGCATTTAATGTTTCTTCAATGATTGACTCCAGAGTCATACTCGATACGCCAGGAGCTGAGAAGCTTTTGGGACGCGGAGATATGCTTTATGTTCCTCCTGATCAGGCAAAGCCAACACGTATTCAAGGAGCTTTTGTTTCTGAAAAAGAAGTAAGAAAGCTTGTTGAATTCCTAAAAGAAAAAAATCCGCCTGTTGAATATACAGAGGAAGTTATCTCAAAACCTCTTATTCTAAAAAAAGCAGGAGTATCAATGGGCAATAATGGTAAAGATGCTCTTTTTGAAGAAGCGATTAGATCTGTATGCCAATACGATCGGGCTTCGGCATCACTGTTGCAAAGAAGATTGTCGATAGGGTATTCAAGGGCAGCTCGAATTTTGGACCAATTAGAAGCAGCAGGAGTTGTGGGGCATGCTGAAGGATCAAAACCAAGAGATGTGCTGGCAAAAAACGCAGAAGAGGTTATAAATAACTTGAACCAACAGTAGAAATTGACCTAATTGACCACGTCAAACGTAGTAGGCCTAATTTCTAAGTTGTAACTTGGGATTTGATTAGAGTAATTAGAAATTTTTATATATGGTACATGCAGGCGTTAGGCTCTTTGAGGCGCGGATAAAAAAAGGTTGCACTTTGGAAGAGGTTTCAAAAGCTACAAAAATTAGACTCTCTTTTCTCGCAGCAATAGAAAAAGGAGAATATAAAAAACTTCCGTCCGGTACATATGCTCACGGTTTTGTTAAAAACTATGCAAGGTTTTTAGGATTGCCAGAGAATGAGCTTATAGCTCTTTTTAAAAGAGAATACGATGAAGAGAAATTCGTAAAAGTTCTGCCTGAAGGATTGACAAGAAGAGACGATTTTCCTCTCAAAAGAATTAAGCTTGCTCAAACATTTAAGATTCTGGTTGTAGTTTTTTCTGCACTCCTTATTTATATAATTTTTCAGTATAGGTCTGCTATATTTAACCCTGCACTTAGTGTTTCAAAGCCAAAAGAAGGCGAGGTTATAAAAACCTCACAGATTACTGTAATTGGCAAAACAGATCCGAACACTACTGTTTTTGTCAATAGTGAAGCAGCATCTTTAGATAAAAACGGAAATTTCAAAAAAACTATCGGTGTTTTTTCAGGCAAGTCAAAAATAACTGTAAAAGCAGTTAATAATTTCAAAAAGACGACTATTTTAGAAAGACATATAGAAGTTAAGATATAGAAATGATCATTTAAATACGATTGACATAAAAAAAAGTTAATGGTATCTTAAAATATATGGATTCTGCCCAAGTTATTTTGGTTATAGTGATAATTCTTTTGACAGTTCTTCTTCTGACTTTAGGTGTTCAGGTGTTTTTTATTCTGCGTGAATTTAAGAAAACTGTTTCTAAAGCCAACAAAGTTTTGGATAATACAAATGTTATTACACAATGTGTTTCTACTCCTATTTCTTCTTTGTCGTCAATTGCAACAGGCATAAAAACAGGCGCAACCTTTATTAGTCTTTTTAAGAAAGTTCTTTCAAGTGATAAAGATGAGAAAGGAAAAAAGAGAAAGTAAAAATGGACAATAGTAATCAAAATAATGGTAAATTTTTTAGTGGGTTTTTAATTGGTTTTATTGTTGGCGCAGTTGTTGTATTTTTCCTTGGAACTAAAAAAGGAAAAAAATTATTGAAAACTATCTCTGATAAAGGAATCGACAATGTTTCAAACCTTCTGGAAGAAGCAGACAAAACAAAAGATTTCGACGAAATTTTGGATGAGGGAGAAGAAACAGAAGAAGTTCTTCCAAAAAGAGAGTTTGCTACAAGAGAAACAGTAATAGAAGAGAAACCTAAAGTAAGAAGATTTTTTAGAGGAATTTCAAGGCGGGTTAATTAGAGACCGAATTTTTCTATATTGGCATTGTGCTCACTTAGTGTCTTTGCATACCTTATTTTTCTGTCTTTGTCATGAAGATAATATAAATAATCTGTATCAGCAGGATTTGCTGCTGCACGAAGTGCTTCAAGCCCGGGATTTGATATAGGCCCTGGTGGTAACCCAGAAAATAAATAAGTATTGTAATCGGATCTAACACTTTTATATTCTTCAAGCATTACTGGTTCCCACCATTTTTTGGTTTCCGGATTTTTACCTTTCGCATACTGGATTGTTGCATCAACTTGCAATGGTACTGCGGCGTTCAGTCTGTTAGTTAATACCCCGGCAATAATTGGCTTTTCCCCGTTGGTAATTGCTTCTCGTTCGATAAGTGAAGCAAGTATTACGATTTGTTCTTTGGTTAATCCGGAGCTATTTGTATTAATGACAGTATATTTTTGATCAAAGTTTACGCGCATCTGATTTACAATCATTTCGATGTCTGCGTCTTTGGGGATAAGATAAGTGTCAGGGAAAAGATAACCCTCCTGACCTATCAATATATTTGTCCAAGAGGGATCATATGTAGGTATTTTTTTCTTTAGTATTTCCGCAATTTCTGTTGCTCTTTTTCCTTCACTAATTGTTACCCAAATATCCAATGTTCCATGAGTTAAATTCTCGGCAATTTCCAAAGCGGTCATTGATGGGGAAAGACGAAAGTCTCCTGCCTCTATCTTCTTATCAATTCCTAACTGTTTTACAAGTAAGAAAAAAACAACACTACTTTTTATTAGCCCTTTTTGCTTTAATCCGTTGGATATTTCTTTAACGCCATCCCCTTTTTGAACAACAAAAATAGTTGACTCTTTATTTTCCGGATTTATGGCAGATACGCCATTTCTCCACCAAAGTACCCCTCCCAGAATAATGATCACCAGCAACATAAAAACAACTGCTAATCTTTTCATATTTCGATTAACTCATTCTTCGATTTCACTCAGAATCCCAAGCTTGTCGAATGGATCATAGGTCGTTAAATATTGGAAATTTTTCTAGGATCATTTTTCCCTGTGTCAGATTATACATGTTTTCACTGTAAAGCGTACAGAGCGCGTCTCCTTTTTCTGCTTTCTCGCCTTCTTTCTTGTCTAAATAAACTCCTGCTTTTTTCTGCAATGGCGCGCCTAAAGCTCTTACTAAGAGAGTGAGGTTTTTGCTATCAATATTTTTAATTACACAGTCTTTTTTTGCTTGTATTTTATAAGTGAACTTACCGGGAATTAATTTTTTACTATCAATATTCTGGTTTCCTCCTTGTTCAAAAATAATCTCTTTCATTTTCTTTAAAGCGAGACCTTCTTCTAAAATTTTTGTTGCCCAACCAAAAGAGTTACCATATTTACTCTTGACATTATCTCTTATTTTTTTTGGAGAGTCGTTAAGACAGAGCTCCAAAAGATTTCCTGCAATGTCTATACTCCTAACTTCCAAGTCAAAAGGCCTACCATTTGTTTGCTCCAAAACCTTTAGAGCATCCCTTGTCTCAAGAATAGGACCAATTCCACGCCCAACAGGCTCATCTGTTCTATGAATTAGAACACGGATTTTTATATTAAATTTTTTTGCAACATATTCAAATTTATTCTTCAAAATTTCAGCGTCTTTAAGGTGGGTGACTTTTAGTGTGCGTCCATAAGGCAAATCAATCACTACGTGATTTGCGCCAAAAGCAATTTTTTTTGCCAGAATTGAAATAATAATTTTATCAAAACTCTCAAACATTAATTCTTTTTCAACATTTATAATTACATCATCTGCAGGAGCTATGTTAAAGTTGCCTCCCCAAACAATACAAGCTTTTATTTTCTTAACTATTTTTAGAATTTTTTCTTTCGGAAGGATAACCGGAGCTAGAACCTCCATATCATCTGCCGTTCCGCTTGTTGTTATTGCCCGAGAAGAACTTTTAGGGATTAAAAAACCTGCAGCTGCAACTATCGGCACAACAAGTAGCGTTGTGCGGTTTCCGGGAACTCCTCCAATGGAATGTTTGTCAGCTACGATTCCTTTAAAATGTAGTTTTTCTCCAGTTTCAACCATTGCTTTTGTTAGGAAATAGAGTTCTTGATTTGTGAATCCTTGCGAATAACCGGATGCAGCAAAATATGTGGTTAGTACATCTCCAAGTCTTTGCTTGGCGATCTGATCCATTATACTGAAAATTTCTTTATAGTTTAGATTTTTACCAACAAGTTTTTTTCTAATCGCATTTAATGCATTTTGCTGATTAATTTGTTCTTTGAATATTTTTGCATCGTTCATAATTATTCTTTTATTTGTTTTAGCGCGAGCAAGACAGCGGTTTTAAAGACTGAAAAAATAAAATATAGAAAAGTATTTAGAATTCTATAAAAAGCTGGCCAAATCTTTAACAAAAATTTTTTTACAATATCCATTATATTCTTTCCAATCTTGACTTAATAACTAACCTTTTCCAAATTGTCCCAGGGGGAGTGCATGTTACAAGAGTCAAATGGGAATTATTATAATCCTGAACGAGCGCAGATGTATCAGAGGGATCAACAATAATAATTTTAAAAATCTTGTATGAGTACTTAACGCCTTTCACAGTCGCAAAAATGGTATCCCCATTTTTTAATTTATAAGCATTAGCAAAAATTGTCTTGTAATCTTTGGCATTAAATAATTGAGGTAGAGTCGAGTGACCAAAAATCACGGCATTCCCATTTTTTCCTGGAATACTTGTCCCTTGATAATTTACTAAATGTTTTGTCAAATCGGTGTCAGAAGCTGATACCTCTGCCTCCTCCAGATTTATTTTGGGAATAGAAATAGCGTAGCTAATTGGATCTAAGTTATTAGATGAAGGATTGAAATTAGGAAACCAGTTCTCAGCTCTTGTATAGTCTGTTGTATCTATTGAATTTTTTGCCAGATCCACAATACTGGCGTAAGGGATAGAGGATGTAATATTTTGGGAGGTAAAAGCAGGTTGAAAATATATTTGCCATGATATTAAGGGAAAAAGAAAATAGGAGAGAATAGAAGTCCCAATTACAAAAAGTAAAATACTTATTAGACGAAGATATTTTTTTAATTTGTTCTTCCCACTCTTTTTGTAGTAATACTTACCCATTGATCTTAATTAAAATTTTTATATTTTTTTCTCTTGCAGGTAAATTTTTCGGCAGGAATGGAATCTTTGGAGAGAGGGCTATATCAATATCTGTAACCTGAGGTAACTTATAAAGAACATCCTCTGCTTTTTTAAATGATTGACCTTTTATTTCTTTCAGCAACTTCTCTTTATCTAATTTCGGAAGAAGAAGTCCCTTAATATTGAAGTTTGCTTTTATTTCTTCTTCATTTTTATCCTGTATATCCAAAACGATCGTTTTGATGTTGTTGTAATCGATTTCTTGGTTAGAAGGTACACCTTTTGAGAGAAGTGATTTGCTAAATGCTATCAGATCGTTTTTATCGTAGGTAACTCCCTGGTATTCAACTGTCCCTGTCAAAGTTACCTGGGTTGCCTCATCTCCGACTTTTGCATTCAATGACTTTTTGCTAAGAGTCTCTGTTATAAAGCTCGGAAGTAAAATTTTATTTTGACCTATTTGTTTTAGTAGCTCTTTCTTTGCTTTTTCCTCTAACTGTTTTATAAGATTTTTCTCTAATTTACTTGAATCATTTTTTGAGACAACTGTAACTTCTTTTTTTGTTCCGCCAGAGAAAGGATTGTCATTTTTGGCGATCAAGTCAGAGGTATAAAAAGAGCTAACGGTAAATTTGGTGCCGGAGGGAAGATTTGACTCTTTGCCTAATTGATCTGCCGTAACATTTACAGTTGTTTTTTCAGGAGTTATAACCTCATCTGCAGAACGAGACGCGACTCCTTTTATTGTAACTAACGAATCAAGTGTAAACGAAAGCCCATTAGGCGCTTTTAATATTGTCTCCTCCGTAAGAGTTTTACTTTGTGAGAGGGTGTTAAATATTGTTACTGTTCCTTTCGCATTTGTACCGATATCTTTTTTGCCGGTTGCAGCAGTTGAAACGTTTCCTTCCTCAGATATAGTCACAAATTCTCCTTTTATGGTATTTTTGGAAGGATCTGTTTCATCTTTTGCTGAAAACACAATGTTTACAGTCTTTTCTGTTATTTTTGGATCGATAGTTACAGCAATTGTTGCTTTTATAAACAAGAAGTAAGAGGCAAGAAGGGAAATAATTGCAATCAATATCGCTGGCAATATAATAGCTCCTTTACCTTTAGGGATTTTACTAAAGATTGATAGAATCTTTCTAAGATTTATTTTGCTCGCAATAAATAGCAATACACCCGTAATTACAATTAAAATTCCTTTAAGTTGATTTAGAATATTACTTAATCCCTGGATAGGTTTTTCTTTTATTTCTTTCTGGCTTTTTTCTTGAAAATCTTGTATCCTTACTAAATTGTCGTCCTGAAATTCTTCTGTAATGCTCGGGTTTTGTGGGGCAGGCCCGCCTCGACTCGCCACGCTCATCTTGGCCGAGGCAGGCATTTTTGCCACATCAACATCTTTGGCAAATCCAAAATCTTCCACCACAGAACGTACGGAATTATCCACAGAATCACTGATATACTGTTTTTCCGTGACTTCTGTGGATTTTTCTGCGCTCCCAGTGCTTACGGGTTTTTCCAAAACTTCAAATCCCATTTGCGTTGCTGTTCCAAACAGAACCGACCTCGCATCAAATCCCTCTGGAAGACTAGTTATTTGAGGGAGATGAAGAAATGGTAAACTTTTGCTCCATGTATGCGATATAAATTCCTGGCTTAAATTTTCTTTTCCGTTAAAAATTATAATTCTGGACGGCAAAATTTCCGGAATATTGAAGTGTTTCAAAAGTGTATCAACAGTGAAGGGAATAGATTCGTGGATTTCAGCACTTTTTGATTCAATAATTTTTCCAGCTCTTACAAGTGTTGCCGTCACGCTTTTTTTATTTATTTCTGTAAGAATGGCCGAGACTGGAGCCCCTTCCTCTTTTTGAAGCAAATGGGAAATTGCTTGTGATATTACTAGAAAACCTATTGGAGTAAGTCCTAATTCTTCGCTTGCTTTTTTGAGTCTTGCTAAATAATCTTTTTTTATCTGGTCATTTTCGGTCCAACTTTCCTTAACACCAAAAACAGTTTTTTGCGTCTGAATATTTTCAGGGAGCGTTGATTCTGCTTGGGATATTGCCCTATCCAGAGTTTGTAAGAATTCTTCCTGGGATATTTCATCGATTGAAGAAGTGAAATATTGCGCTTTTTGGCCAACAATCTTAGCAATTCCTTGGCTTTCTTCAAAAATTACAGAACTAACCTTTTCATCTCTTAAAACCAAGACCAAAAAATAGGCAGGTAAAATTTTTTTGTTAAATTTTTTGATGAATGGCAGATTCATAACTTAGTCATTGTTCGATTATCCAAGTGTTGCACTGTTGATTATCAATTGGACAGTTGAACAATTGCAATCTACTGTTTTCCAACAATTGCGTATATCCTTCTAATTCCTTTTCCTCTATTTTCCTGTTTAATTATACTAAATTTTCCTACTTGAGATGTTTTTTCAACATGAGGACCTCCGCAGAATTCAATTGAATATGGTCTTTGGTCTTTTGTCTTTGGACCGATAAAGTAAATTTTTACGGTATCCGAATACTTTTCATCAAAAAGTCCAATCGCGCCAATTTCTTTTGCTTTTTGCAAAGTTAGCATTTCAAAATTGACGGGGAGATTTGCACGGATTTTTTGGTTTACAATTTCCTCTATCTTGTTTAATTGTTCGCCAGTGAGGTTTTTACCATAATTAAAATCAAAGCGGATTCGCTCGGATGTAATGTTGCTTCCTGTTTGATGAAGTTGGGTTCCGAACATATCTCTTAAAGCTTGATGCAGAAGATGTGTTGCAGTATGTCCCATGATTGTTTTCTCTTGATGATCCGCAAGTCCCCCTGCAAATCTTTTCGTTGCTGAAGCCATGGAAACATTTCGATGCGCTTTCATTTTTTCTGCGAACTCTTGTTCATTAAATGTATATCCTAGGCTTTTTATCTGAGTTGGCGAAAGACCGTGTGTTGTGTAAAGCACAAAAGCATCGTCAGCGGAAATCTTTGAAACTCCTTTTAACTCATCGCTTGAAGGATATTTTTCAGAAATAAATTGCTTGGCAGTTCGTAAAGTATTTTTATATCTTTGTTTTTCTTCGATAATAGTATTTTTAATTACTTCAAATTTAGCTTCTAAATCTTTATCTGTTTTCCTATATTGTTCAACAATTGTTTTGAGAATAGGGGAAATATCTTGCCCCCCCAGTTTATAAAAATAATCGAGGCCTCGGCGGATAAGTCTTCGCAGAATGTACCCTTGTTCTTTATTGGAGGGTTGAACATTGTTTGCAGTTATGAAAACAGATGAAATAAAATGGTCTGCTATAATCCTCATTCCTTTTTGGTGTTTTTCATATTCTTTTGCTGTTGTTAGTTCGATTATTCGAATAATTGGTACAAATTGGGGAGTTGTAAAGACATCTTGTTTTTCTTCAATTGCTGCCAAAAGTCTTTCTAAACCGCCACCGAAATCAACATTTTTATTTGGAAGTTCTTCAAAAGTTGAATCATCAATTTTTTTATACTGCATAAAAACAGAATTTCCGATTTCCAAGAATCGTCCGCACTGACAATTTGGATGGCATAGTTCATTTTTAAACGGAGATTTATTATGGAGTTTTAATTCTTCTCCAAAATCGTAAAATACTTCGCTATCTGGTCCTCCAATTTCGCCAATCGGAATTTGTTCTGGTGTCCCTGACCTAGACCACCAATTCTTATCAGATCTGTAATAGAAAATTCTACCCTTATTAATATCTGGCTTATCTCTTATGCTAACATTCGCTATTTTTGCTTTAATTTCTATTTTTTCAAATATTTTTGTCCATATATCGGCAGCCTCTACGTCTGGTCTTAGAGGTTGCCATTTTTTATTTTCAATTACTTTGAATTTATCTTCTCCCCCGAAAACTGTTACATAAAGCCTTTTTGGATCAAGCTTGAGTTCTTGAGTGAGAAATTCAAAGAACCACGGGAGTTGTTCTTTTTTAAAATAGTCTCCCAAAGACCAATTCCCAAGCATTCTAAAAAAAGTGGTGTGGTGGTTGTCTCCGATTTCATCAATATCCTGGGCGCGAAAAGAATTCTGTACGTTTACCAATCTTTTTCCCATGGGATGTTCTTCGCCCAAAAGATAGGGGACTAGAGGCTGCATACCCGAGGATGTAAAAAGAGTGGTCGGATCATTTTGTGGAACCAGAGAGGAATTCGCAATCCTCTTGTGTCCTCTTTTTTCAAAAAAAGAAATATATTTATTTATTATTTCCAAAGCTGTCATTGCAATCATTATAACACGTTTATCCAGCACCTTTTTAAAACCCCGCAGCTTGCTGCGTGGGTTTGGTGGTTTCTTTTTCTGCGTGGGTTTCAATATCCCGCAGAAAAAAGGTGCTGGATTTATCTTAAAGCTAGAATGGAGGCATTCAGCTGTATTGACAAAAAAATAGGAATTATATAATAATAAAATCGTTATGAAGAAAATGCATTTACTGCTCACTGGATTATCTATCAACATTATTCTTTTGTCTTTGAATAGGCTGACTCCTTTTACATCTTCATACCTTGCGCCATTTGAATTTTTAAGGTGGCTGGATTTTAACGCAATGATTCCAATTCCACTTTTGAGCATTCTTCTTTATTATTTACTTTTAAGAGACACTGTCAGGGAGTCGGTTTTTAGGAAAACAACATTATATGCTTTTCTTTTTGTCCTATTTATAACAGGAGTGTATTTATTTGGAGCAAGCAGTGGCACTCACGAAGTGACTAATTATCTTAATTCAAGATTTTGTGATGCAGGCGCTGTAAAATCTACAGTTTGCAATATAATTTCCTACAATGACGATGAGTTTAGCCACATAATTTACTATTTGGGATTTGTTTTGATGAATTTGGTTTTGCTATTTGTAGAATACAATGTTCCTCACCAAAAAGGGATGGTAAAAAGAGATTATATTTTCGTATCTTTAAATGCGCTTTTCATAGGACTTGGAATTTTCGCAAATCTAGCATTCGAGGAAATTGGAATCGATCTTTATGTGTTCGGATTTTTGATGGCGGTTTCTTTATATATTTTATTTGCTAAAAAAATAGTTTCAAAGCTTCCAATCACTTACTATTTTGCATTTTCCTACACTTTTGGGTTTGTAGGGACAATCATCTATAAGGTGCTAAAAGGCTAAGTTTTTAAACAATAATTGCTCCGTTGTTTAGTCTACGAAACTAAGCTTCCATACTAAAGAGTATGGAGGGGAAGATTAATTGGCGATGAGTGTTTTAAGAGGGCAGTTAAGGTGTTTGCAGTGAGCGGGACAATAGGCGCGGCCGTAAAAGATCATGCGGTTTGTGAAGTCGAACCATTCGTCTTTGGGTAGAAGTTTAATTAAGTCTTTTTCAATTTTGTTTGCATCTTTATTTTTTGTTAAACCAAACAAACGGGTAAGGCGGGTAACGTGGGTATCAACTGCGATTCCTTCATAAATTTTATAAATATTTCCCAAGACAATATTTGCAGTTTTTCTTCCAACTCCCGGAAACTCTATTAGCTCACTCATTGTTTTTGGAATTTGACCTTTATGCTTATCAACTACAATAGTTGCAGTATTTTTAATAAACTTTGCTTTTTGTCTAAATAATCCCAGCTGACTTAAATCTTTCTCCAGATCATTTAAATCGGCGTTCTTGTAATCCTTGATCGTTTTATATTTTGCAAATAGCTTTTTGGTCACTTCATTTACTTTTTTATCAGTGTTTCTTGCAGACAAAATAACCGCAACCAAGAGTTCGAAAGGAGTTTTGTAATTTAGTATTGTTTTGGGACTCGGAAACAGCTTTTTAAGTACTTTCAGAAGTTCTAAGATCTTCTGTTTGTTTTCCATAAGGTTAATAAGAATTATAATTATTATAATGGTAATAAGCCACTGTATAAAATGGGGTTCTCCTACCCAGTTGGTAAAGCATGTAGCGTGTTTAGCAAGTAATCACGGGGAGATCTAAACATTTCAGGTCTGGAAAATCTGCGTAAAATTGGGCTTGACATAAGATAGGGGATATGCTATAAAGCTATTACTCTATACGAAAACAGATTAGGGTGATGCACCTTGTGCGTTTTTTTTGTTGGTATATAGATGCCTTCTTCGACTGATTTTTAAATGGCTAGAACTAAAAAAACTAACATCGTCCGACAAAACTGGGGAAAAGAATGTTCTTTCTTACCACAATTAGATCTTCTTGCTATTCAAAGGACTTCCTACAAATGGTTTCTCGATGAGGGAATCGGTCAAATTATTAAAGAAATTTCACCAATCGATGACTTCACAGAAAAGAACTGGAGATTGGAATTTAAGAAGTATCGAATAGGCAAAGCCACAAATGCTCCCCAAGTTGCTCTCTCCAAAGGACTCATGTACGATGCCCCACTTTATGTAGAAACAACACTTACCAACAAAAAAACCAATGCAACTATAGAGCAGGAAGTATTTTTGGGAGACATCCCTCAAATGACAGACAGGGGTACGTTTGTTATTAATGGAGTTGAAAGGACAGTTGTTAATCAGTTGGTGCGATCTCCTGGAGTTTTCTTCACTGCAGTCCACGACAATGTAACCGGTAAAAAGTTATACACGGCAGAAATTAGACCAATCCACGGTTCATGGTTGGAATTTTCCACAACAAGACATGAAACAATAACAGTAAAAATTGACAGAAGAAGAAAGTTTTTAGCATCCACGTTCCTTAGAGCTATTGGATTTTCGAGTAACGAAGACGTAAAGGCGCCTTTTAAAGAGCTAGAAAAAAAACCTTCGGCGGGCTCAGGGTCTGCGACATCCTTTATTGAAAGTACCCTTCAGAAAGATGAAACAGGAAGTGCTAAGGATGCAATTATTGAGATATTTAAGAAAATGCATCCTGGAGAACCAGTAGTTTTTGAAAAAGTCAAAGAAAATTTTGACGGATTATTCTTCAATAGCAGACGTTATGACTTAGGAAGAGTCGGAAGATACAAAATGAACAAAAAACTCAAAGGTATGGTAGGATTTACAGAGGCCAATGTTCACATTTTGACAAAAGAAGACATTTTGGGAACGATAAGCTATCTAATAAGGCTCGCTCAAGGAACAGAAGGAATTGATGATATTGACAGCCTTGCAAATAGACGTGTTAGGAGAGTAGGGGAATTGGTGGCGACAACAGCATTTAGAGTCGGAGTTTTGCGTCTTGAACGAAGCATCAAAGAGAGAATGAGTCTTATCCAGCCTGATGTTCCACCATCAATTGGAGGACTTATCAATGCAAGACCAATTATGGCATCAATCAATGAGTTTTTCCGCACGTCTCAGCTTTCAACTATTTTGGATCAAACGAACCCCTTATCGGAGATTGACAATTTGAACCGTTTGACTGTTATGGGAACAGGTGGAATTTCAAGAGAAAGAGCGGCATTTTCAATTCGGGATATCAACAGCTCTCAGTATGGAAGAATCTGCCCGATTAGAAGTCCGGAGGGACCAAATATTGGACTAGTGACTTATCTAGCTTTGTATTCCAAAATCAATGAATATGGATTTTTGGAGACTCCATATAGAAAAGTGAAAAAAATTAAAAAAGGCAAAGACACTATCGTCAAAGTAACAGATGAAATTATTTATTTGGCCGCAGACGATGAAAGAAATTACTACATTACACATGCAGGGGCGATATCAAAAGACACAATCAATGGAGACCGTGTTCCTGTCAGATTTCAAGGCGGATTTATGGAGGTTGATAAAGGGAAAATTGACTTCGTTGATATTGTTCCAAGGCAGGTTGTCGGAACTTCAGCATCCCTTATTCCTTTTGTTTCTCATGATGAAACAAACAGGGCTTTGATGGGTACCCACATGCAGTGCCAGGCTGTTCCTTTGGTTGCACCAGAAAGCCCAGTGATAGGAACTGACATGGAGAAAATTATTGCTCAAGTTATGGGGAGAGTAATAAGAGCTCCATTTGACGGAAAAATTATCTATGCTGATGCAAGTAAAGTAACTATAAGGGGAAGCAAAAAAGGGGAGGAGAAAACATATCAAATAGATTCTTTCAAAAGAACTTCTCAGGCAACTGCTTATACTCAAAAAACAGTTGTAATGGCGGGGGATAAAGTAAAAAAAGGAGATCTTTTGATTGACGGTCCATCATCTGACAATGGAGAATTAGCCTTGGGACACAACCTTCTGATCGCTTATGCATCTTTGGATGGCCTTGGATACGAAGATGCTGTTGTCATCTCTGACAGATTGGTAAAAGAGGATGTGTTGTCTTCAATTCACATTGAGAAACATGAAGCATCTGTTGTTGAGACAAAGCTGGGGCCTGAAGAAACCACAAGAGACATTCCAAATGTTTCTGAAGAAGATTTAGCCAATCTTGATGAGGATGGAATAATAGTGGTCGGAAGCGACGTGGTTCCAGGGGATATATTGGTCGGTAAAATTGCTCCAAAAGGAGAAACTGAGCTAACAGCCGAAGAAAGATTATTGCGAGCTATCTTTGGAGAACAGGCTCGCGAAGTTAGAGATACATCTTTAAGAATGCCTCATGGAGAAAGGGGTACTGTTATTAGTGTTCAGATTCTGGATCGGAAGAAAGGAGATGAGCTAGAACCAGGAACTTTGAGAAAAATCATTATTGAAGTTGCGCAATTCAGACACGTTGTAGTTGGAGACAAACTTGCAGGAAGACATGGCAATAAAGGAGTTATTTCCAAAATATTGCCCCAAGCAGATATGCCTTATCTTGCAGACGGTACACCAATTGATATTGTCATTTCTCCAATCTCGGTTTTGGCTCGTATGAATTTAGGACAATTATTGGAAGCTCATCTTGGATGGGCATGCGTAAAACTGGGTGTAAAAGTTGGAATTCCTGCTTTTGAGGAAGTTGGAGAAGAAAGAATAACAAGGTCGCTGCGAGAAGCAAAGCTTCCTGAAAATGGTAAAGCAACTTTATATGATGGTCGCACAGGAGAACCTTATGAAAATCCGGTTGTTGTTGGAGTCGAATATATCATGAAGCTTATTCATATGGTTGAGGACAAGACTCATGCTCGCTCAACCGGCCCATATTCTTTAGTCACACAGCAGCCGCTTGGCGGAAAAGCACAAATGGGAGGTCAACGCTTGGGAGAAATGGAAGTTTGGGCCTTGGACTCTCATAGAGCACGTTACACACTGCAGGAAATGTTGACAATAAAATCTGACGATGTTGTAGGTCGGGCTAAAGCTTTTGAAGCCATTGTGAAAGGCGTTGATATTCCAACACCGAGAGTTCCTGAATCATTTAAAGTTTTGATCAAAGAACTTGCATCTTTGGGACTAAATATTACACCAATAGGCGCAACGGTTGTTTCTGAGACGATTATTCCTTTAACACCTGAAGGAGAACAGAAAGCAACAGAGAAAATAGCAACAGATGCTATGATGTTGCAACAAACAGCTTCTTTGGAAACACCAGTTTTACCAGATGATAAAGTTGTTTCTTAAAAATTATGACCCATTCGACTAACGCTTGGGATTCTGAGCGAAATCGAAGAATGAGTAAAATCGAAATATGAATAATATAGATAAAAAAATGAAAGACATAGCAATTTTGGACTTTAAATCTTTAAAGATCTCACTAGCTTCTCCAAAAGACATATTATCTTGGTCATATGGAGAGGTAACAAAACCTGAAACCATCAATTATAGAACTTTAAGACCTGAAAAAGACGGACTTTTCGATGAAAGAATTTTTGGACCAACCAAAGACTGGGAATGTTATTGCGGAAAATACAAGAGAATTAGATATAGAGGAATAGTTTGTGATAAATGCGGAGTTGAAGTAACTTTGTCCCGGGTCCGACGTGAGAGAATGGGACACATAAATTTGGCAACCCCAGTTGCTCATGTTTGGTTCTTCAAAGGTTCATCCTCGCCATTATCTTTGCTTTTGGATATGTCTCAAAAGAGTCTTGAGTCTGTAATATATTATGCTTCTTATTTGATTATCAATATTGATGAGGAAAAGAAAAGACAATCTTTGGATACTTTTGAGACTTATATAGAAGAGAAAAAGCAGCAACTGACGGAAAACTTAGAGACTGAAGAGAAAAAAGTAGAAGAAGAGACAGAGCAGAAGAAAAGAGAATCGATAGCTGTAAAACCAAAAAGCGAGCAAAAAGAGCTTATTATACAGGAGCTTGATTTGGCAAAAAGACAAAAACTAACTGCACTTTCTGAAAGGTTGGATAAGGAAAGCAAAAAGTTGGATGAGATTTATGAAACACTTTTGAGGTTACTAAGAGGACTAAAAACTGGAGCAGTTCTTTCTGAAGATGAATATTTCAAAATCCTAGAATATGATATCCCTGTTTTTTTCACAATTAGAACCGGAGGAGAAGGGCTTCTGGAGCTTTTGGAAAAAATAGATATTACTGTCTTGATTGCATCGCTTCGAAAGGAAACAGAAAGGGCAAAAGGACAAAAATATCTAAAACTTATCAAAAGATTAAGATTAATTGAGTCTATAAGGAAAGCAGAAATTTTACCAACTTTCATGTTGCTCTCTGTTCTTCCAGTTATACCGCCAGACCTTCGTCCTATGGTTCAATTGTCCGGAGGACGTTTTGCAACAAGCGATTTGAACGATTTGTACAGAAGGGTTATCAATAGAAATAATAGATTAAAACACTTAATGAGCTTGGGTGCACCACAAATAATTTTGAAAAACGAAAGAAGAATGCTTCAGGAAGCAGTAGATTCATTGATTGATATTGCTCAAAGAAGTAGCCAGTTTACAGCTTCTCCCCTGCGATCATTGTCAGACATGCTGAGGGGTAAGCAGGGAAGATTTAGACAAAATCTTTTGGGCAAAAGAGTTGATTATTCCGGTCGTTCGGTAATTGTTGTTGGTCCTCAATTAACGCTTTCACAATGCGGTCTTCCGAAAGAAATGGCTTTGGAAATGTTTAAACCCTTTGTTTTGAGAGAAGTTATTCTAAGAGGATTTGCTCCGAATATAAAATCTGCAAAAAGATTTATCGAGAAGCGTCCGCCCGAAGTCTTTGATATTTTGGAGGAAATCACAAAAAATCATCCAGTTCTTCTCAACCGCGCACCAACTCTTCACAAATTAGGTATTCAGGCATTTTATCCAATTCTGATTGAAGGATCTGCTATTGCGCTCCATCCATGTGTTTGTGCAGGTTACAATGCAGACTTTGACGGAGATCAGATGGCAGTTCACATTCCTTTGTCCAAAAAAGCACAGGAAGAAGCAATTAACCTTATGATGCCAAAACACAATTTACTCAAGCCCGCAGACGGAGGAGCAATCACTCTTCCAAACAAAGAAATGGCTGTCGGAATTTATTACTTAACCACAGTTGATGAATCCGCAAGACGTGAAGAACTTCCAATGTTTAAAGACACACAAGAGGCGCTTTTGGTACACAATATGAAGGCCGTAAGCCTTAGGGAACCAATTATGGTTAGAATTGAAGATGAGAGCCAGCAAACTTCAGTTGGTAGAATTTTGCTTAACGAAGCTCTTCCTTCATCTTTTGGATTTATCAATAAATCCATTAACGCATCAGGAATAAAATCAATTGTTACCCAAGCAATCACAAAGACAACTCCGGACGAGGTAGCAGGCTTAATTGATGCTATCAAAAAACTCGGATTCTTTGGTGCAACAATTTCAGGTATTTCAGTATCGGTTTTTGATAATGAAATGATTAAGGAAAGAAAAGAATTTATTCACGTTGCAGACAAAAAAGTATCTCAAATCGAAGAAGATTATCAAAAGGGGCTTATAACAGATGAGGAGAGAAAGCGTTTATCAAATGATATCTGGCTTAATACAACAGATAAAATAGCAGATAAAACGTGGAATAACCTTAAATCCACAAATGTTATAAAACTTATTATTGATTCCGAAGGAGCAAGAGCGGGAAAAGAACAATTAAAGCAGCTTTCAGCTATGAAAGGACTTATTTTGGATCCTTTGGGAAAAATAGTTGAGTTGCCAATCAAATCTAACTTTAGAGAAGGGTTGTCAATATTTGAGTATGTCGCATCGGCAAGAGGATCAAGAAAAGGATTGACGGACTCAGCTCTAAAGACTGCAAATGCAGGTTATTTGACAAGACGTTTGGTAGACGCATCTCATGATGTAATCATAAGGAGAAAAGATTGTGGCACAAAAGAGGGAATTACAATTACTTACGATGAGAAAGACAGAATGAGCTCATTTAGTGAGAGAATTTTGGGAAGAGTTTTGGCGGCAAATGTTATCTCCAAAACAACAAAGAAAATAATTGCCAAAGCGAATGAAGAGGTAACAGTTGCACTAGTTAAAAAAATTGATGATGAAGAAGTTACAGAAGCAGTTGTTAGGTCGGCTATTACCTGTGAATTGGAATATGGAATTTGTAGTAAATGTTATGGTTGGGACTGGAGCCGAAGAAAGGAAGTTGAGATTGGAGTTCCAGTCGGAGTAATTGCCGCTCAGTCAATCGGAGAACCCGGAACTCAGTTGACAATGAGAGTTCGACACTTTGGAGGAGTAGTCATGTCAGACGTTACCCAGGGTTTACCTAGGGTTGAGGAACTTTTCGAAATGAGAGCTCCAAAGGCCTTGTCTCCAATTTCGCAATTTTTGGGTAAAGTAAAGATTGAGACAACAGATGATGGATATCTAATAAGGATAAAAAGCGCAAAACTAAAACCCGCTTCCGAACAAGAATTTTTTATTCCCCTGACTGCAACTCTAAATGTTGCGGATAACGATGAAGTTTTGCCGGGAACTCAGCTTGCTCAGGGATATATTGATCCTAGAGAAATACTCAAGATCAAGGGCTTAACAGATGCACAGCGCTATATTATTCTTGAAGCACAAAAAGTTTATGAGTCTCAAGGAATTACAATTAACGATAAGCATTTTGAAGTAGTTCTAAGAAAGATGTCTGACAAGGTGGTTGTGGAGACAGTCGGAGAAACTTCTTTGATACCAGGACAATTTATCACAAAGACAAGATTCCAAGATACTAATTCTGGAATCCTTTCTCAAGGCGGAGAACCTGCAACAGCAAGGCAGACAATTTTGGGAATCACTAAATCTGCTTTGTATTCAGATTCATGGCTTTCTGCGTCTTCTTTCCAGGAGACAACGAAAGTTCTTACAGAAGCGGCCCTTGAAGGACGAGAAGATCATTTGATTGGACTTAAAGAAAACGTCATCATTGGGAGACTTATTCCAGTTGAAGGAAAACCCTCAGATGAGGTATAATGACGAAGCTGAAAGTTGAAAATGGAAAGTTGTCCCGCTCAGCGGGATCAATTCTCAACTCTCAATTTTTTAATATGCCGACACTATCGCAACTTAGTAAAAAAGGAAGAAAAAGAAAAAGAAAAAAGAGCCGTTCTGGGGCATTAAGAAGGATTTTTAATGCAAGGGAGCGGGTTTATAAGTCAACAGTTTCTCCTCAAAAAAGAGGAGTTGTAACTTTGGTTAAAACAATGACTCCCAAAAAACCAAACTCAGCGCTTCGAAAAGTGGCTCGTGTCAAACTTTCCAACAAAATGGAAGTTATTGCTTATATTCAAGGAATAGGTCATTCACTTTCCGAGCACGGAATAGTGCTAGTCAGAGGCGGAAGAGTTAAAGATTTGCCTGGGGTAAAGTACCACATAGTTCGCGGAAAATTTGATCTTTTGGGAGTAGATGGGCGAAAAAGATCAAGAAGCAAATACGGAGCCAAGAAAAATGCAATGGGAGGAGGCGCTCCTAAGGTTGTTGCTGGCGTAAAGGAAGCTGCACCAACTGCAACGCCAACAGCGTAATTTTCAATTTGAAATTTAAAATTTGAAATGGAATCTAAATGTTTTAAAATTTTAATTTAAAAATTCATTAAAATTTGAAAATTAAAAATTTAAAATTAGTAAATATATGAGGCATAAGCAAGCATCAAGAAGAGAAATCGAGGCAGACATTAAATATAAAAATAAACAAATTGCAAAGTTTACGAATTATCTAATGAAAGATGGTAAAAAAACTGTGGCTCGAAATGTTTTATATGCAGCATTTGACCTTATCTCCAAAAAAAATGCAAATCCAATTATGACTTTTGAAAAGGCTCTAGCCAATGTTGGTCCAAGACAGGAAGTAAAAGCAAAAAGAGTCGGGGGAGCATCCTATCAAATTCCTATGGAGGTAAGACCTGAGAGGAGAGCATCTCTTGCAATGCGATGGATTGTTGGTGCCGCGCGAAAAAGATCAAACAAAGACCACAAAATCTTTGAGGAGAAGTTGGCAGCAGAACTGATGGATGCTTCAAATCAGCAAGGTGAGGCAATCAAAAAAAGAGACGCAGTTTTACGTATGGCGCAGGCGAATCGAGCTTTTTCACATTTTAAGTGGTAAGCTAAGTCTGTTAAGTTCCCCGAGGGGGACTAACCGCGGCTTTTTCATCTTGGTCGTGAAGACCCAAAATAAAATCTCGTATACTTTGTGTTGTTGGAATAACATCGTTCATGAGAATCCCATCGCAAGGAGGAACGGGTACATTTTTTGACCCAATCAGATAGATATCCCTGCCTTTTACAACATCGTGCAATTCAGAATCTTTTCTTGCCAACATCGATACTATCTGATTCCCAAACCCTTGCGATTGTGGTTCTTCATGGGCAACAACAATAGCTCCTTTTCCATGCTTAAGATAAGTCGTAACGTCCTTTTGTGGGAATGGTCGAAGCGATACCACATCTAGAATACCGATATTATCTTGTAAATGTGAATTATTAAGCTGTGCAGATGCAGCATTCACCTTGTTTACCATTGGTCCATAGGTTATAAATTGAATGCCATTTCCGGGTTTTCTCACTTTTGCTCTCCCTGGCTCAAAAAATCCAGTGCCAATTTCAAACTCTTCTTTTTGGAATATTCTAGTCTTATCCACCATAAATACATATGGATTGTTTTCATATAACAGACAATAACGAAGAAGTTTATATGTTGTCTCTGGGTCGCTGGTATAAAATACGTCAACAGATGGGGGTGTTTGAAACGCCTTTGCCGCTACCTCGTGCGAGTGCATTGGTCCCCCTCCTGCTACAGCGCCCGAGGGAAGAAGTACTCCAACTGGTCTTGTAATCTTCCCATCAGTTGTATACAAAATATGTGATAATATATGCCAGGCAGGAAACGCTTCTATACCGTAATCCGCATATTGGAAATCAATTAAAATGCGAAGCGTATTTTTGAGCGTTTCAGGATCAGTAGGCGTTGTGGACATGCCAAGAGCATATTTCAATATATCTTGCTCTGCTATGGCAGTATTGTGTATTCGCCGGGGATCGTCACCAAACTCTCCAAATAAGCCACTTGTTTGGTTGAAATAGCCACCCTGTTCAATTTCTCTAATTTTACCACTTTCTCGCCTAATGCTTGAGCCCTTATATACATCAGGTCCCATAACAAGTAGATTGGGATTTATTCTCATAGCTTCTTGAATAGCTCGTTGGATTGCCTCAGATATGTTGAGATTAACTCTTTCGTGTGAATACTCTGCTTTTTTAATTCTTGGAGTTTCCAAACGTATGTTGCGGGTTGCATCTTCCGACTTGGGTCGTGGCCGAGTAAGCGCTTCCTGTAAAGTGGTTTCCATTTTTTCTTGTGCCTCCTTTCCCCATGCATTTACTTCGTCTTCAGTTGTGTATCCTTTCTGCTGTAAATAGTCAAGAGAGGCTTGGACAGGGTCTATAATATTGTTGCTGATACTTGCAATTTTTTGTCGTGTCGGTTCGTCAAAAATATCTAAAGAGAGAAATTCATCCAATCTTCGTTTCAGCGCAATTTGGTTATCAGATATGGTGGGGCGTATAAGATGTGTTGTAATAAGGTTTTTAATTTCTTGTTTTCTTGGGTTATCTTCAGGAATTGTTTCTATACTGTTTTCCAAAACGTGCTTTACTTGTTGGATATATTCTGAGGTAAGATGATCTCCGTGCGCGTTTGAATGCGGCAGAAGTCTTCGTGTCATTGCCTCAACAATTGTTGGTCCTGCATCTAAGACCGCTCTCTGTGTTGCGAATTGTACTGCCAGATACATACCTTCAACATCGGCTTCATCAATTCTAATTCCTGGCACTTCTTTTCCACGACCCTTTTGATAGAGCTTATCTTGAGCAACAACCTCATCTAGCTCTACTCCAATTGCAACACCGTTGTTTTGAATAAAATCTATTACTGGCGTTCTGTTGTTTACTTGAAATTCTAAAGCTGAATCAAGCTCTAGGTATGCTCCATCCCCCAAGCTTATTAGTACAGCAGCTTCTGTATTGTCAAGATGAATATTTCTGTATGCATGGGCTCTTTGAGGCTTTTCGTAGAAAATACTTTCCTTTCTAATAGCATGTAGCCTAAGTCTTTCAGCATACCCAGAAGCTGCAAGAATATGTCCTCCTACATTGGGAGTTGCAGGGAAAATACTGATTTCTCCATCTCTGTTTGTTTTACTTGCCATATTTAGTTCTACACCGGTAGAGCGCGTACCGCCTTCAATGCGACACAAGTTGGCAATTGCTTCATCGAGGCTTAATAAATCACTTTGTGAGTCGTGAGAGTCTTCTCCAAGATTAGTTGTAAGAACATGGTCTCTATAATACGGCGCAATAACTGGTCGCGCATGGTTTTCTTGGCAAGTAGTCCGAAACGCGTGCTTTGCAACAGTTTGCGCCATTTCTGCGCCTCTTGCTCCAAGATAAATAACAGTTCCGTGACCTTGCTTGCTAGCAATTCCTTCTGCCTTTTCGAGCATGATGTCAAGTTGTCTGGCAGAGACCAATTCTTCTGCTATTTTTTTGTAGATATTCCTTGCTTCTCTCTCATTATATTTTCTTTCTATAGTTTGAAACGTACAATATGCATTGAGCGTTGCTTGTGTATTATCTGCAGTCCACCTATATACGCTACTTTCTTTTGCAACATCTTCCAAAAGGATAGGTGTAATGCGATTGTATAATTCTTGTCGCAGTTGATCTGACGCATTTTTATCTTTGTACAGCTGAATAGCTGTTTGTAGGAATCTACCAACGCGGTTTTGATCATATTGATCGATTCCATCATTATCAAATATTGCTTCATGCAATCTATCAATTATCTTTACTTTTATTTGAATATCCACCGCATCGCTTTCCAAAGCACCAAGCAAAAGCATATCATTTTCACCAGTTTGTAAGTTTGTAGTATTTAAGATTTCAAAATGAGAATTTTGGGAAGGAGAGTCAGATTGAAGAGTAGGGTCAGGCGGCAATCCATATTCCCGTCGCATGCCATTGATGAATTCTGGATTATATACTCCTCCTACTTCTAGGGGGTTCATATTATGTTTGTAAGATTATACGAGGTGGCTTCTTAAATATCAAGTCTAAATCGGAAAAACTCGCAAAAGAATTTTTGGATACGGTTTTTCGCATGGCGCAGGCGAATCGAGCACTCTCTCATTTTAAGTGGTAAATTTTATCCAGCACCTTTTTAAAACCCCCAAGCCTTGATGTGTGGGTTTGGTGATTTCTTTTTCTGCGTGGGTTCAATACCCCGCAGAAAAAAGGTGCTGGATTTATTGAAGAGTAATCCCGAGGATTTTGTCGCCGATTTGAATTTTATTTACAACATCCACTCCTTTTGTTACTATTCCGAAATTGGTATATTGACCGTTGAGCCAGGAAGCATCGGTTTTTGTGATAAAAAACTGAGCGTCATTTGAGACATTTATATCTTGTCCTCTTGCAGCACCCAGAGAACCAAGCACAAATGGTTTGTTATTCAGTTCTGTTGGCATTTTGCCGCCGCCTGTTCCATTGCCAAATGGATCTCCACTTTGAATTACCCAATCTTCAACTCTATGAAAAATTAAATTATTGTAAAATTCGCTTTTGGCTTTTTGCACAAAATTATCAACCGTATTTGGCGCCTCATCCGGATACAAAGTAATAGTAACATCACCCCTATTAGTTTTTATGACGGCCGTCAGTACTTTTGATACATTAATGGATGGATTTAAAGGTGGGCTTAAAGTACGAGATGGATTAAGATTGACAGCTTGAACTTGAGAAGGAGTTGGACTTAAAGACGAAAGGTTGAGAATTGAATTTTCATTTGCAGGTTTTACTTTTGTTACGTTATTATCAATCACGAATACTCCAAAAAGCCCCAGAAGAATCAACGCGCAAACCACAATGAACTTTCCCACGCTTGTTATTCTAGCACAAAATTTTGAGGTTTGTTATTCCAGAGAAAAAAATGCACAGATTCAACGTAAAGATTATTTAAAAACACTTCACGATCGTTGGGTAAAATTAAATGTCTGACTTAATAAAAACTCAATAAAAAAAAGAATTATTTAAAAAATTACATAATTGACTACGTAACTAATTACGTAGTCTAATATTCTATTTATATTTAATATAGTATAATATTTTAAATATGCCGGTAAGAAGGACTGAGAAAAGAAATATTAGGAGTCTTACAAAAATTGCAGGTAAAAGTTTTGGGATTACGTTTCCCATCGAATTAATCCGCAAGCTAGGCTGGCGGGCTCGTCAAAAGCTCACCGTTACCCCCAAAGGCAAAAAGCTCGTGGTAAAGGATTGGAAGAAGTAGAATAGGAATATAAAATATGTTATACTAAAGTATAAATTCGAAACTCGAATCTCGAAATTCGAAACTATTTTGATCATTTGAATTTGTTTCGGATTTCGAATTTTGGTATTCGATTTTTTATTTATTATGGCTGAAGATAAAAGACTTGTAGAATTAGACCACATCCGAAATATTGGGATTATCGCGCATATTGACGCGGGTAAAACTACAACTACCGAGCGTATTTTGTATTACACAGGAAAAACCTACAAAATTGGAGATATTGATGAGGGAACAACAGTCATGGACTGGATGGAAGAGGAAAGAAAAAGAGGCATTACTATTGTTGCAGCTGCGACAACTGCATACTGGAAAGACTATAGAATAAATATTATTGATACTCCGGGCCATGTTGATTTTACAGCAGAGGTCGAGCGTTCACTGCGTGTTTTGGACGGCGGAATTACAGTTTTGGATGCAGAAGAAGGAGTCCAATCTCAGTCTGAAACAGTTTGGAGACAGGCGGATAAATACAAAGTTCCAAGAATTTGTTTTGTTAACAAGATGGACAAACTTGGAGCAGATTTTCTGGCGACTGTGAAAAGTATCGAAGAAAAGCTTGGCGCAAATCCCGCAATTATGGTTTTGCCAATCGGAGTTGAGACAACATTTAGAGGAGTTTATGATTTGTTAACTAGGAAGTCAGTTATTTGGTCTGGCGAAGAACTGGGTGCAAAATTTGACGTAACAGATGAAATTCCAAAGGAGATGGAAGATGAGATCGAAAAATATAGAGCAAAGCTTGTTGAGAAAATTGCAGAAACAGATGACACACTTTTGGAAAAATATCTTGCTAATCAAGAAATTACAGTGCCGGAGCTAAAAAAGGCATTAAGAAAAGCAGTTATTGCATATAAATTAGTCCCGATTTTTGCCGGATCGTCTTTGAGAAACAAAGGCGTACAGCCTCTTTTGGATGGGGTAGTTGATTATCTTCCGTCTCCTGTTGATTTGGGGCAAGTTAAAGGAATTAATCCAAAAACAAATGTAGAGGAAGTGAGAAAGCTTGCTCCGGAAGAATCATTGGCTGGTCTTGCTTTCAAGATCCAAAATGATCCACATGTTGGAAAACTTACCTATTTTAGAATTTACTCGGGTAAAGTAATGGCTGGAACTTATATTTATAACAGCACAAGAAATACTCAAGAAAGAATAGGAAGACTTCTTCTGATGCATTCTAATCAAAGAGAGGAAATTAAAGGAGCGTTTGCAGGAGAAATTGTGGCAATTGTAGGACTGAAAAATACTACTACCGGAGATACGCTGTGTGACGCTTCAAAGCCGATTGTTTTGGAAAAAATTTCTTTCCCAGAACCAGTTATTTCTCTGGCAATAGAGCCTAAGACCAAATCTGATCAGGAAAAATTGGGCTATGCTCTGAAGCGTCTTATGGATGAAGATCCAACATTTCAAGTCAAGACAAATCATGAGACGGGACAAACAATTATCTCAGGAGTTGGAGAATTACAGCTTGAGGTCAAAGTTAACACAATGAAATCTGATTTCAACGTTTCGGCAAATGTCGGTGCACCTCAAGTTGCATACAAAGAAACTGTGATTAAAGTAGCAGAAGGAGAGGGAAAATATATCAGACAGTCCGGAGGACGGGGACAATATGGACACTGTTGGCTTCGAGTAGAACCTAGTCCACGAGGTGAGGGTTTTGAATTTTTAAATGAGATCAAAGGAGGAGCAATTCCGTCTGAATTTATAACTTCAATTGAAAAAGGAGTCAAGGAAACAATGGAAAATGGTATTTTGTTGGGCTATCCAATGGTGGATATGAACGTAGCTGTTTATGATGGGTCGTATCATGATGTTGACTCTTCAGATATTGCTTTTAAAATCGCAGCTTCTCAGGCATTGCAGGCTGCTACAAAAAAAGCAGGATTAACACTTTTAGAGCCTATTATGAAAGTTGAAGTGACAACTCCAAATGAATTTATGGGAGATGTTATCGGAGATTTGTCTTCAAAAAGAGCGCAGATTTCAGGAACAGAGGAGCGAGCAAGGGCAGCTATTATTTTGGCAATGGTTCCTTTATCAGAACTCTCAGGATACGCGACCACTCTTCGTTCCATGTCCAAAGGTCGTGCATCTTATTATATGGAACCATCTCATTACGAAGAAGTTCCTAAAAATATTTTGGAGCAAATGCTCGCAAAATCTACCTTTACCGGCCGCATCACCGCCCAATAATTCTTTATCTGCCATTTTTTTTGAGGTCGAATATGTGATAAAATAGGGAAAATGATTATTTATGTAACATTTGGGATAGGAGAGGGAAGCACTCCGCTTTCTGCATTCGACGCGGCGCTAAAAGATGCTGGTGTACACAATTTTAATTTAATTATTCTATCCTCTGTTATTCCGCCTAAATCCGTGATTAAGCTTAGAAAATTTAAAGCAAAATTAGAAGATTGGGGAAGCAAGCTTTATGTAGTGAAAGCAGAAATTCGAAGCAGGCAATCTGGAATGTATATTGGCGCAGCGCTTGGATGGTGTCAGACTAAAGACGGAAAAGGAGTGTTTGTAGAGCATGAAGAAATTGGTCAAACAAAAGAAGCAGTTGAGTCAAATCTTAAAAAAGCAGTACATAATTCCCTTCATGATTTATGGAGAACTAGACAGCTTCCACTTGTAGAGAAAAACCTTAAAATGAAGATGTGTATAGCAAAAGTTACAGATCAACCTACTTCTGTACTCGTTATTGCCGTTTATAAAACAGAAAAATGGATTGACCTTGTCCTATAGTAGGTTATATTTGTTTTTAAGTTCACTGACTCTCTTTTTGCATATGAAAGAAAAGGACAGTTACCCACAATTACATAATCCTTCAAAAAAAGAGCGCCTTTTATTGCCGACTCCAGAACAGAAAAATGCCGCAGAGGTTGTTTTTTATATTAAACGTATAAATATTTTTAAAGAAGGATCTAAAAGTTATGTGATTTGGAAAAAACAGAATCCAAGACTAGGAGTTAAAGAGAGCCGTAAGTCTTTAAAAAAAAGGGCCAATACCGCCTTTGAAGAACTGTATGGGATTGATGAGAATATAGACGGAATACAGGGATTTAGAGAGAGATGGAGAGAGGATGCAGAGATTTTTGAAAATATTTTTAAAAGATTAAAACCCAAAGTTATATCTTCAGAAGAACAAATAGTAGGTAATGCGACATCTTTAAGTTTAAAAGATAGAATTTTGATTTCACTCAAAGCGGGTTCAGCTTGGAGAAAGTTATCTTCCGATCAAAAAGATCATCTACTCACTATAGCAGGATATTCGAGGAAAGAACTATCTGATATTTCGAAAAAGATTGGTATTTCTGCGGGGCTAACCGTTGGCTTAGGCTATAGCTATGAAGCTCTTGGTGTAGCTGCTGGATTGAAGGGAGCAGTAAATCCATTTCTTGGAGATTTTTCAGAGAGTAATGCAAAGATAGCTATAGCACTTTCATATTTAGCTTATTATTCAGCTTTGGGTGTGAACGCGCAGCAAAATTTAAGACTTTTACGAAACGAGTCAATCAATATAAGTCCTGATATTGTAGCTACAGGGACATTTTTCTTGTTAAACAAATTATTGCCTCGTAATGAAAGACTGCAAAATTGGGGCACTAGACTTGGTTCCCTATCTTTGGATTTTATTAAAGAGGCAGGGTGGGCTGCGACCATGTTTATACCCGAGGTTGGTCCATCTATTTTGGTATCTGCAAATATAGCAGGAGCAGGATTGAACACCTTGCAGGCAATCATAGCTGAAGGGTTGCTCAGATATTATAAGCCTAAGAGGAAAAATAATTAATTTTTTTTGTAGATTTTGAATTTTTTCAAATATTTTATAGGTTGCCACGATTCTTTAGCCCTTCGAAGTCCCGGAATGCCTAAGTCTTGTTCATAATTAATATATACACAACCTAATTTCTCCAAACGCATTGCTGTTTGTTGCTTAAGATATTGAAATACACCAACATACGAAATGTTAGCTTTTTCAAAATGAATAATTGCATAATTATTGTGTGTAACCTCGTTTATGGAAAATGCTATTAATTTATTTTCGATAAATATCCCTATAGACATAAGATTAAAAAAGGAAGCTGATTTTAGAAGTCTTCTTATAGCAACAAGCTCATTTTCTGTCCCAGATCGATTTTTGTTAGCTTGTTTTTCCCAAATAAAAAAGAGATTTTCTATTTGTTTTTGCAGTTTTGGATCATTGATGTCAAAAACATCGACAATAGCTTCAGGATAATTCTTTATAAATCGATTGACGAAGTTTCTCTTAGCGCCAAACTGATTGCCAGTTAACTTGCTTAGCTTACTTACAGATAATATATAGTCAAAATTATTGTGGTCTTCTTTTACAAGGAAGTTATCAGAATCTTTTGTTTTAAATGAAAGATTTATCTCCGGTATTAAAATAAGTTCTTGTCTAATATTATTAGTTACTGAGTGGGAAAACAGTGTATTTATAGTTTTTTTGACTTTTTTATTTCCTATAAATGAATAAAAGTGTTCAATCCCGAGATAATCAAAAAATTTGACGACAAGATTATTATTTAGCAAAGAAATCTTAATACTTCCCTTCGTATTATAACTCCATAGACTAACAAAATTATAGTCAGAATATGGCGGGTAGCGCTTAATAATTTTTTCGATCTCCTTTTTATCCCCTATTGCAAGTTTTTTAAAAATTGGAAATTTAGGAATCATTTCTAAATTATACACCGTTTACTTGACTTTGCTTTATTTCTTAGATACGCTGAAGTTATGATAGAAGTTATTAAAAAAGAATATTTAGCAAAAGTAGCAATAGCGCTTTTTATTCTTCTTACGACTTGGTGGATAATTCTAAATCTTTCAGGCTCAAAAGAACAATTCCAAAATTATCTTTTTGGAGCCAGCTATGGATTGATGGCAGTCTTGGGTGGCATTGCCGGTATCCGTATAGCTCAGCGTTGGGGAGGAATAAAAAGCGTTATGGGAAAGGCGATTCTATTTCTGTCGTTTGGGCTTCTCGCGGAGGAGTTCGGTCAGCTGATCTTCAGCTACTATAATATATTTGCACATGTTCAGGTTCCCTATCCATCTATTGCTGATATTGGATTTTTTGGTAATATCCCATTATATGTTATAGGACTAGTGTTTTTGGCAGAAGCATCAGGAGTTCATTTTTCATTTAACAAGCTCTCAAGTAAAATCCAAGCTATTCTTATTCCTGCTATTTTGCTTATTTTTTCTTATACCTTTTTCTTGCAAAAATATCAGTTTGATTGGTCGAATCCTTTAAAAGTGTTTTTAGATTTTGGATATCCGCTTGGTCAAGCATTTTATATATCTCTGGCATTCTTAACCTATAGTTTATCTAAGGGCATTTTGGGGGGAATTATGAAAAATAAAATCCTTTTTTTGCTCTTTGCTTTTGTTATACAATATTTTGCAGATTATAATTTTCTTTTCCAAAGTAGTAATGGCACATGGTTAAATGGTAGCTATGGGGACTATTTATATTTATCAGCCTATTTCGTTATGACATTGGGCATTATACATCTTAATACTGTATTTAAAAAAATAAGAGGTTAAAATAATTTATGAATATTTTCGGACAATTAGTTGAAGAAATCATTAAAGATCAGGAGGGTATTATTGGTCCTATTGCCCTTGAGCAGGCTCAGAAAGTACCTGGGCTTAAGGTTGATTTAGGAAAACACAACGTTCAATTTGAAGGCAATCAAACGGACGTAATTGAAAATCTTGTTGAGAAATATAAAGAAATTTTCGGTCAAGCATCAGTTGAGGTATGCAAAGAAGCAGCAAGAAAGATTTTAGTTGGTGTATCAAAAGAGAGTATCCCTCCTTTACTTCAGTAAGAAGCAATTTCTTGTATTATTTTGTAGTGTCATATTATAATAAATCCAGCACCTTTTCTACGAAGTATCGATTTAATATCAAACTTTGAGATTGTGAACAGGTGCTGGATAAATAATATGGACGATAATCAAAAAGTTCCCCCACAAATTACCCCGTCAGCCGCAAAAACTGAACTGGAGCATATAACAGAGGAGATGTATAAGAAAAATAAGGAGCTTGCGGAAAAAAATGATGCATTGGCTTTGCTTCGAAGAATAGACGGCATTGTTCTTAACAAAGTTACAGATCTTGGGCAAGTCGCGCAGGAAGTTGTAAATACCATTGTAGAAGAGCTTTCTTTTAAGTTGGTTGCTATTTTACTTTTGGAAAAAGAAAATAACAGCGTAAGAAAACTTGCGCTATCCCAAACAGAGAAAATAGCACAAGCAGAAGCTAAATTAAATCAAAAACTTTTCGGGGAAAGAATTCCCCTTGCTGAGGACTCAAATTTGATTATTAAGGCAGTGAAAACCAGATTTATGCAATTAACCCATGGCTTAAATAATACGCTGATCCCTCATTTTTCGCAGGAGCAATCAAGGATTGTCCAAGAAATTATTGGAATAAATGTGTCTTTTGTGTATCCTCTTATCGTAGGAGGTGAAGCGATAGGCGCGATGGTTATTTCCCTTAATGACCAAGAGGGACACTCTGAGTTTAAAAACGAGCTGATAGATCGGTTAGCCGGAGTTATTGGTATTGCGATTGACAATTCTCTTTTGTATCAAGAAATTCAGGAGATGAATTTACGATTGCAGGAGATTGATAAATTAAAAGATGAGTTTGTGTCTTTGGCGTCTCATGAGTTAAGAACCCCCATGACTGTTATCAAATCTTATCTTTGGTTGATGTTAAATAAAAATAACGCTCAATTACTTAACGAAAAGCAAAGAAAGTATATAGATCGAGCTTATACATCAACACAAAGACTAATAAATTTGGTAAATGACATGTTGAATGTTTCAAGAATTGAATCCGGAAGATTTACCTTTAACATACAGTCTATAAATCTTATTGAACTTATTGATACTGTATATTCAGAAATATTACCTAAGAGCCAAGAGCAGAAGATAAATTTACAATTTGCAAGACCTCTGCAAGCTTTGCCTCAAGTACAAGCTGATCCGGAAAGAGTCGAACAAGTTTTGATAAATTTAATTGGAAATTCTTTAAAGTTCACCCCGGGAAATGGAACAATAAGAATTGAAATAAGTCACAATCCGAAGGATGCGACAGAAACTGTTTCAGTTGTTGATAACGGCAGAGGGATAAGTCGTGAAGATATGACAAAACTGTTCCAAAAGTTTTCTATGGTTGGAACTAATTATCTGGTAAAACAGAATGTTCAAGGAACAGGATTAGGCTTGTATCTCTCAAAATCCATAATTGGACTCATGGGTGGGAAAATTTGGGTAGAATCCGAAGGCATTGGTGCAGGATCTAAATTTAGCTTTACTTTAAAAACCGCTTAAGCTTGCTTATATTTATCAAGATACACTTTAACTTCTTCAACCAAGCTTCCTGGCGTTATTTGGCTTTTGATTAAATAACCGTTGCCCAATTGCAAGGCAGTTCTGATTTCCTCATCCTTATCAAGATTTGTCAAAAATACAACGCATTTGTTGGGAGTTTGAGGCGGAGTATTCTGGACTTGTTTCATTACTTCAAGTCCATCCATTTTTGGCATGATTATGTCCAAAAGGATAAGATCATAGCCCCCAGCTTTTATTTTTTGCAATGCTTCCTCTCCATCAGCTGCTGATTCAACCCTGTATCCTTCTGCGGTTAAAATATCTGTGTATAATTCTCTTAAAAATAAATCATCTTCAACCACCAAGACTCTCTTTGCGTCCATAAGAAGATAATATCAATAGTATTTTGAAAAGTCAACACAGTTAGACTATTGGTGTTAATGATAATGAAGGCGAGAGATTGAGATTACACCTTTAAGGTGTAAAGCTAAAATACTTAGGTTTTAAACTAATTAACGCTGGGTGTTGTTTAACTTTGAACATCAAGAGCTTTTAACATCAAAATTTAGGATCTCCTATTGAATGAATAGTTTAACTATAGTATTATTTTTATATGATACCTATTGACTTAGGAAGTTATAAAAGTATTTATCTGCAAACTGCAAAGGAGTATGTTAACAGCTTGTCAGAAAACGTTAATAAATTAGTCAACAATATTTTGGATAAAGAAGCGATGAATCAAATTCATATTAGCTCTCATTCTTTAAAAAGTCAAAGCCAGGTGATGGGATTTGTAAATGTGGCTAATTTATGTGTAATAATCGAAAAAATCTCAAACGACGCATTGAAAGGTAACGCCCAATTGAATAATCAGATTATTTCAAATATCAAAAAATCAGTTGAACAATTGGAACAGATCCTGAAGCGAGTTCAGGATGACACGGGGAAATAAAGTTATGAAGATATTAATTATAGAAGATGATAAGTTTTTTCAGAAGTTTTACTCAACCAAATTGCAAGAGAACAAAGTTGAAGTGCAAGTTGCTTCCGATGGGGAAGAAGGGCTGATTAAAATAAAAGATTTCAAGCCTGATCTTGTTCTGCTTGACTTAATTATGCCCAAAATGGATGGATTCGCAGTTCTGGCGACTCGCTCTCAGGATGAGAATTTAAAAAAAATTCCGGTGATTGTTTTCTCGACTTTAGGTCAGGAAAAAGATATGCAAAATGCGCAAAAACTTGGAGCAAACGGGTATATAAATAAGGGTTCTTTTGATTTTAGATTAATGGTTGAGACAATAAATAAAGTTATGAGTTCCCATTAGTATATATAGAACTGTCCTATGCTTGTTACAAACGAACAGTTAAAGTCTTTGATTCTTAAGAATGGTCTTGTTGATGAAAAGGAGTTTCCTAAACTTGAGGAAGAAGCAAAAAATGCAGGATATGCTCTTTCAGAAATTTTAGTTGAGAAGGATGTTATAACGGATGAGAATTTGGGGATACTAATTGCGGATTTTTTGAAACTTCCTTTTATAGTTTTGTCCAGAACCACAATTTCTCCTGATGTTTTTAATATAATTCCGGAAAAAATTGCAAGGAAGAAAAAAGTGATACCTTTTGCAAAAGAAGTAACAGGGGTTAAGCTTGCAATGGCAGATCCGTCCAACAAAGAATTAGCACAGATGATATCTAAAAAAATTGGTTTGCCGATTACGACATTTTTGGCAACAGAACAAGATATTTCAAATACTCTTAAAATTTATAGAAAAGATTTACAAAAAACTTTTGATCAGCTAATAAAGACTAGCGAAATACCGATGTCAAAAATAGTTGATCTTCTGATTGGCTATGCATATCAGGATAAAGCATCAGATATCCACATAGAGCCGGAGGAAAAAGATTCTCTAGTCCGTTTTAGAATAGACGGAATTTTGCAGGATGTGCTTTTTTTGCCGAAAAGTCTTCACGATCAAATCATAACCAGAATAAAAATCTTGTCTCGTCTTCGAACCGATGAACATTTAAGCCCTCAGGATGGAAAAATGAGGATTAACTTGGAAGAAGAAGAAATTGATGTTCGTGTATCCATACTCCCTGTAACTGAAGGTGAAAAGGCAGCATTGAGACTTTTATCCTCCAAGTTTAGAAAATTTTCGCTCATTGATTTGGGAATGAATGAAAAAGATTTGCAAAAAGTTACGACAGCATATAGCAAACCTCATGGAATGATTTTGTCTACAGGTCCAACAGGTAGTGGTAAAACAACCAGCATTTATGCAATTTTGAAAATATTAAATACAAGAGAAAAAAACATTACAACTATTGAGGACCCGGCAGAATATAGAATAAAAGGAGTAAATCAAATTAATGTTAATGCAAAAACAAATCTCACTTTTGCAAATGGACTGCGGTCCATCTTAAGACAGGATCCCAATATTATTTTCGTCGGAGAAATCAGAGATAGCGAAACTGCGGGGATTGCAGTTAACGCATCTTTGACAGGACATTTGGTTTTGTCCACTCTTCACACAAATGATGCGGCAACTGCACTGCCTCGTCTTATTGACATGAATGTTGAACCTTTCTTGGTTGCCTCAACCGTAAATGTCATAATTGCGCAAAGGCTTGTTAGAAAGATCTGTGATATATGTAAGGGTACAAGAGTTATTACAAAAGAAGAACTCTTGAAAAATTTGCCTCCTGAAATTGTAGGTAAATACATGGATGGAAAGGCAAATGTCATTATTTATCAAGGGGGCGGATGCAAAATATGCCATTCCACCGGGTATTCGGGGCGAATCGGAGTGTTCGAAGTGTTGGAAGTGACCAAAGATATACGAGATTTGATAACAAAAAGGCAGGACGCGGATGTAATTTTACAAAAAGCAATTGAGCAAGGTTTGACAACAATGTTGGATGATGGATTGGAAAAAGTAGTGAAGGGCTTAACAACAATAGAGGAAGTGTTAAGAGTCACAAAAATTCAAACAAAATAAATCCAGCACCTTTATGTAGGATGCTGAATTTATGAGTAAACTGTAAAATTTTAGAAAGGTGCTGGATAAATATGACAAAAACAGAAAACATGACCTTGTCAAATAATGACAAGCTTGGTATGTTAAGTGACTTAGGAACAATGCTTTCTGCAGGAATTCCTCTTTTGGAATCGGTAGACGCTCTTTTAGAGGATGCTAAGAGAAATCAGAAGAAATTCCTAGAAGTGTTAAGAGAAGATTTAGCTCAAGGAAAACATGTGTATTTTACTTTTTCCAAATTTCCGAATGTTTTCTCAAGAGTTACCACAAGTATTGTTAAAGCATCGGAGGAAGCAGGAACACTTGATGTGACACTAAAAGATCTTAAAGAAAGTTTAAAAAAGGATATAGAATTTTCAGACAAAGTGAAATCTGCATTGGTTTATCCATTGTTTATAGTGTTTGTATTTTTGGCAGTTCTTCTTATGATTCTTATTGTTGTTGTTCCCAAAATTTCCAGTGTTTTTTCAAGACTCAATGTTAATCTTCCACTCCCAACAAAAATATTAATTTTTATTTCAAATGCGCTACTTAGCCAAACAATTCCCGTAATTGTAGGATTAGCAATCTTTTCTCTTTTAACATTTTTTATTTATAAAAAACAGAAAAAATTACTGTTTAATATAATCTTTAAATTTCCAATGTTATCCGCATTGGCAAAAGACGTAGATCTAACAAGATTTTCAAGAAGTTTCTATTTTCTTTTGAATGCGGGTATTCCTATCACAAGTGCCTTGGAATTAACGGAGAATGTTGTTGTTAGCCGCGATGTTGAAAAGGGAGTTCGCCTTGCCAAAGAGGCAGTTGCGAGCGGTCGCAAACTTTCGGAAGGATTCAAAGACAATAAAAAAGTTTTTCCAGGCATTGTAATTAGAATTACACAAGCAGGAGAACGAAGCGGATCCTTAGATAAATCTATGGCAGAAATCTCTGAATTTTTGGATTATCAGGTTTCAACAAAATTAAAGACCACAACTTCTCTTTTGGAACCAATTCTTTTGGTTGCAATTGGAGCATTGGTTGGTGGGATGATGCTTGCTATTATTGCCCCTATTTACGGACTTATCGGACAAGTGGGAGGGGACTGAGATTGAAAGTTGAAAATATGATAAATCCAACACCTTTTTTCTGCGGGGTATTGAACCCACGCAGAAAAAGAAACCACCAAACCCACGCAGCAAGCTGCGGGGTTTTAAAAAGGTGCTGGATAAAAATCAAGAGATTATCAAAAGAAATCTCAACTCTTGCCTCCTTGCCCTTCGGAGCCTTGGCGAAGTGGGGTCAACTCTCAACTCGGAAGGGGTTTACCCTGATTGAGCTTATTGTCGTAGTAAGCATAATAGTAACCTTGTTAGGTTTTATCACCATAAGTCTTGTGCGGTCTCAGCAGACGGCATCTTTAACTTCAACAGAGGAAGTATTGATTGCAGAGCTAAAGCAGCAGCAATTGAAAGCTATGATTGGAGATACAGAAGGAAGGACAACTTCTGATTTCTACGCAATTCATTTTGAACAGAGAAGTTATGTTACATTTCATGGTTTGAGCTACTCATCATCTGATAGCTCTAATTCTATTTTTAACTTAGAAGACAATATACAATTTAATAATCCTAATTTTGATATTATTTTTTCTAAATTAAGCGGAACAATTTCAGCAGCTACGACTATAGAAATACAAGATAATACAAATTCTGAAGTAAAAAGAATTCGCTTAAATATTTACGGGACTGTAACTGATGTTGAATCCTTATAAATTTTTTTTCTTAAAGTTAAAATTACAAGCAGGGCAGTCGCTTGTAGAAATACTTTTAGCAATGGGACTTGCTGTTATTATACTGCCTGCGTTATTAACTGGTCTTGTTTCCTCTCGTCAAGGAAAAGCCCAGCAAACTCAAAGAACGCAAGCAGTTTATTTGTTAAATGAGACAGTAGATGCAGTCAGAAGTGTTAGGGAAAAAGGCTGGGCAGGATTTGCCGTAAATGGCACATATCACCCTGTAATTTCTGGTTCGAGCTGGACTCTGGCAACAGGGTCTGCCACGGTTAATGGATTCACGCAGACAGTAGATATTGGAGACGTTCAGAGGGCAACAAGCGGAGCGATTGTTACAAGTGACGGGAGTTTTTTGGACCCTTCAAGCAAAAAAGTGGATATTGCAATCTCCTGGGGACAGCCTTATGCCTCAACAGTCAGCGCAAGTTTATATATTACTCGTTATCTAGATAATAATTCTTTTACGCAAACGACAGTCGCGGATTTCAATACAGGAACAAAATCAGGAACAATAGTTACAAATACGGGAGGCGGAGAGGTAACATTGGGTGCAGGAGGTCAAGGAGATTGGTGCGCTCCGAATCTTTCTATTGCGGCTTTGGATTTGCCCAAACAAGGAGTTGCAGATGCGATAACCGCAATTGAGGGAAGGGCTTTTGTTGGAACAGGAGATAATGCCTCTGGTGTCTCATTTGCTAACGTTTCCATTAGCAATGCTAATCCACCTATTGCTACAATTGCAGGTACGTTCGACGGCTATAAAACTAACGGTGTATATGGTGAAACAAATTATGCATATCTTGCAACAGATACAACCTCAAAAGAAGTTGTCATTATTGATCTTACTCAAATAATTAGTGGCAAATACCAAGAGGCAGGTTTCTTTAATGCGCCAACAAATAAAAAAGGCGATCAAGTATGGGTTTCTGGTAATGTTGGTTATTTGATTACTGAACAAAAGCTTTATAGTTTTGATCTCTCAAGTAAAAATGGCTCTCGGCCAATACTTGATCCAGATGGAGTGACTGTAGGAGATGGAACCCGAGTGGTAGTTGTTGGAAATTATGCTTATGTAGCAATAAAAGAGTCAAGCATAGAAGTTCAGATCGTTGATGTGAACGATCCTAGCAATATGGTTATTGTTGGTCAGGTAGATCTAACTGGAAAAGACGCCAAAGATATTGTTGTTAACTCAACAGGAACGCGGGCGTATGTGGTAACAGGTAAACAAGACAATCAAAGAGAGTTTTTTATTATCAATACGGAAACAAAAATAGGCAATCAGCCAGTTATTGGCAGTTACGAAGCTAGTGGTATGGATCCAAAAGCATTGACGGTGGTACCCGGTAATAAAGCTATAATTGTTGGGAAAGATGCAGAACATTATCAGGTTGTAGATATTTCCAACGAAGCCGTTCCATTTCGATGCGGAGGATTAACCTTAGATTCCAACGATCTTAAAGTAAATGGTATCTCCTCAGTTATAGAAGCCGATGGTGACGCATATTCGTATATTATGACTGCTGCTTTAAGCTCGGAGTTTAAAATAATAGAGGGAGGTCCGGGAGGACAATACGCATCTTTGGGAACATTTATCTCAGGTCCTTTTGACGCAGGGTACTCTGCTGCGTTTAATAGATTTGATGTCTCCGTCAATAGATCAAGTATTTCAGATATCCAATTTCAAGTTGCAGTTGCAAATGAAGTCTTGGGAAGCTGTAATGGGGCAACTTTTAATTTTGTTGGGCCCAACGCTTCTTCTTCAGCTTTTTTCACAACAACTGCAAGTTCAAGCGCGCAATCGTTTAGTTATCCCATACCCCCAATTATTAATCCCGGCAGATGTTTTAAGTACAAAGCCTTTCTTTCGACAACAGATCCTTTATCGACTCCAATTTTTTATGATATGACAGGAAACTATTCCCCGTAGAACGGGGCAAGCGCCATGAGAAAAATTTTTAAAAATCAAAAAGGAATAACTATGGTTGAGCTGATTTTATACATGAGTATATTGTCAATCTTACTTACAATGCTGACATCTATTTTTATTTCTGCTTTGGATGTGCAGTCTGAATCAAATGCGGTGTCAAGTGTCCAGCAGGATGGCAGCTATATTCTCGCAAGGTTAGCGTATGATATTCATAGGGCCCAAAGTATAAATATTCCTGCTTCCAATGGAACAACCAACGATAATTTTCAAATAGTTGTTAGCGGAGTGAACTATACGTATAGTGTGGATGCGAGTAATAATTTAATCCTTACTAATAACTT